>Ga0206106_100434_pt1 | contig 33932 bp, 36 predicted proteins | sample 1B1ome_FD_148677 | JGI IMG/M metagenome (GOLD analysis project Ga0206106, IMG submission 148677) | Enriched microbial communities from leaf-cutter ant dump, University of Wisconsin, Madison, United States - 1B110A | ecosystem: Environmental > Terrestrial > Nest > Insects nest > Nest dump | place... | reverse complement strand
GCCTATTCACCAGACCTTAATCCCATTGAGCACAAATGGGCTCAAACTAAAACAATCAGAAAACAACAAAACCAAACCGTTGAGCAACTCTTTAAAATAAAATCATTTTATGTGACGTAGGCTATAGGTGGTAATAGCAGGGTTTGCACGTCGTTGCCAACAGACGACCTGGGTATCGGTATCAAATATCCGCAGCAGTTCTGCGGGGTGTTGCGTTACCCGGCTGTATGGCTGAAGGGTGGAAGTAACGGGAAGTAACGACATTTCAACCGATTGTCGGAGGGAGAGCTCTTTGATGGAAAGAGGGTTCAGGAGCGATGATTGCGTTCTATCAGCTCGTGACGCTCCTGTGCTTCGATGCAGAGGGTGGCAACGGGTCTCGCCAGCGGCGGGGAATGCCGATGGGTTCACCCGTTTCTATACACCAGCCATAGGTACCGTTCTCGATACGTTGCAGTGCTTCTTCGATCTTTCCGAGCAGTTTGCGCTCACGGTTCCTCACGCGAAGTTCGAGGGAAAATTTCTCTTCCATGCTCGCGCGATCACTGGGATCCGGTTCAGTATCGACGCTGCGTATTTCCTCCAGTGTGTTGCGGGTGTTTTCCAGCAGAGCGCTCCGTTCCTGTTCGAGCCGCTGCCGGAAAAATGCCAGTTGCGCAGGTGACATGTACTCGCCGGGTGGCACGAGATCTTCAGGTATCTTCTCGGATTGGTTTTTCATGATATGGATGGCGTTGTGCGGGCAGACCGCGCATCGTTCAGCGCATGCTCGAACCAGTGGATGATCCGTTGCCGATGCGCCTCACCGTAGTATCGTACAAATCGCTGTGTTTCCTCATGCTGTGGTTTGCGCAGTATCGTCAGCCGGGTCGCTATGAATTCAGAGGTCAGGACAATGCCGCAGTCGTGCTCGATGCAGTACCGCCATTCTTCGAATGTTTCCGGGATGATCGCGCTCATGATAAATCCAGCTCTTCCATCAGGGAGGTCACGGACCATTCGGGAAAATCATCAGGCAAAGTACGCCAGTAGGCCGGGCCGCGAGAAATTTCGATGGGAGTCAGTTTGCAGGCGGAAAAAGCTGTTTCGATCGCTGGTCGATCCCATTCCTGATGACGCCCGATGAAAACCACCTCGTTGATACGATCTCCGTAGGGTTTGCACCAGTTCTGCTCGATCAGGGACCGTTCCTGGCTGCCTTGAGCAGGCCACTGATTCCTGGGTACGGCTGCCCACCATCGTCCTACCGGTTCTACTGAAACAGTAGGGCCGGAACGCGAATAAGAAATTGCCCATTCGGGGCGACTGGCCAGCCACAGGTAACCTTTGGCTCGCAAAATACCCGTCAGCGGCATATCGAGGAAGGCTGCGAGGCGCCGGGGGTGGAGAGGTTCATGTGTGCGCAGGATGAAACTGCCGATGCCATATTCTTCGGTTTCAGGAGTATGCTCGCCCGCCAGTTCCCGAGCCCAGCCCACCATTGCGCTGGCACGTTCCAGATCGAAACGGCCGGTATTCAATATCTTTTCGAGCGGGACTTGTCCATACTTGGCGTGAACAATATCTGCTGCAGGGTTTAGTGCCTTGATTGTGCCGATGACGGTATCGAGTGTGGTCTGACTGACACGATCGACCTTGCTGATAATGATTACATCTGCAAACTCGATCTGCTCGATCAGCAAGCTGGCGAGCGTACGATCATCTCCATCACCCGCCACTTCACCGTGCTGTGCCAGCAGATCTTCGCTTGATAAATGATCCAGCAGATTGACTGCGTCTACAACCGTGACCATGGTATCGATGCGGGAAATATCGTTAAGCGAGTTACCCTGTTCATCGCGGAAATCGAATGTGGCTGCAATCGGCATAGGTTCATCGATACCGGTCGATTCGATCACGAGATAGTCGAAGCGATCTTCCGAGGCGAGTTCATGCACCGCTGTAAGAAGATCACCGCGCAGCGTGCAGCAGATGCAGCCATTACTCATTTGTACCAGCTTCTCCTCGGTACGCGACAGGGCTGTGCCTGCATTCTTGGCATTGCGTTCGATCAGTGAAGCATCGATGTTGACTTCGCTCATGTCATTGACAATGACCGCGATGCGCAACCCGGCGCGGTTTGCTAGGATATGGTTGAGCAGGGTGGTTTTGCCTGCCCCCAGGAAGCCGGAAAGTACCGTTACCGGCAGGCGTTGATCCGCTATTGTCATCATGTGTTGTGGAAATATTGGAATCGAAGGTATTGTTTATGATGGATACTCACCGATCGATCAGCCGTGCGCGCGCCTGCGTCTGGTCCAGGCCAGCAGGAACAATCCGGTGGCGAACATCGTATATGTTTTGGGTTCAGGAACAGAGGTTACGGAAAAGTCAAAGCTGAACAGACCGGAGCTCTGAAGGGATGAATCCGGGCTGTCGTTCAACAATTCGAACGTAGCTGAGTAGATGCCTGCCGAGGCGTTCGCGTCAACCCAATACACCGGCTTGAACTCAAAACTGTTGCCTGCGCCCAGTGCAATGACATCACTATTCTCGTAGAGATCGAGGATCGTTTCGGTGCCGATATGCAAACCCGGTGTATTGCTTACCAGCCGGAGGCCGAGTTGTGCGCCATCGAGGGTGCCTGACCAGCGATCGCTACTGCTGTGGAAGAGTATATCCTCGGTACTGCCGGGCGCATGGCCAGCCAGGGATTGAATGGATGCAATACCGAGGTAGCTGTATTCGGAACTGCCCACGCTGGAGCGCAGCATTCCCGTGTACAGATCATTACCTGCGGTGAGAAGCAGAGGTGATTCGCCAGAGCTGATTTCAGGAATGCGGTTATTGGTGCTCGTAGATAGTATTTCAGGTGCATCGGGGAGACCGGTGTAGCTGTAAGTGCCGATCCCGTGGAAATGATTGCCGTGGTCGAGCAGGAGGGTGAGACGGTTTGCATTGGGATTGGGAAGTCCGGTATAGGTACCGGAGTTGAGCGTGGTGAGTGCATCGTAACCAATGTAGAAGCCGATGCCTTCATCATGCCGCGATGAGGCCGACACCTCCAGAGAGACCGCGATCATCAGGCCCGCCAGGCTAAGGGTGGCTGCTCTGGTGGTGTGGAGTAGCTTGAGGTGCATATACATTCTCCTTTTGCAATTATAAAATGGGCTTGCGCTGAGACCTTCATCTTTGCTCGAATAGGCAGGTTCTGGTCTGTCGCTGTGAGCAAAGATAGATTATTATTGATAATAAATTATCAATAGCATGTAATCAAGATTTGGGTGTGGGTAAGCTATGCAGATTGGAAGAACGGACTGGGCAGATCCCTGCCAGGGCAGATGGAGGTGTTTGCGACATCAATGCTACTGAGGTGAATATGGAACGAAATACCCGACAACGTAACACGATATTGAACGTCATTTCGGAAGCAGGTCGGCCACTGTCCACACAGGAGATACACGAGATGGGCCGGGTCGATGTGCCGTCACTGAGCGTTGCAACGGTCTACCGGACATTGAAGGATCTGGTAGCGGCAGAATGGATATTGCCGGTCAGGCTGCCAGGGGAGGCGGATCGCTACGAAATGGCGAAGCTGGATGATCACTATCACTTCAAGTGCAGCTCTTGTAATCGAGTATTCGACGTTCATGAGCGCATCAAGAAAAACCATCTCCTGGCTCCCCATGATTTCGTGGTCGAGAAGTATGATTTGATCCTGTATGGGCAGTGCAATGAGTGCAGGCGCTAAATAACCATCCCTGAAGAACGCCCGCTATTGATTGTTATTTTTGAGAGCGGCTCGGACTTTCTGTTATGCATCACCAGCTGAAATAATATGAGGAAGCCACTATTCCCAGTAATACTCTTCCACGTGCTCTGCTTGCATGCTGTAGCCGCTCACTCCCAGTTCTGAGTTCGCGCGTACCAGACTTATAGTACCGCTGATCCATACCGAGCTCATCGATTGAAATCCCTGGACGGGAGGATTGGATTTTACATGGATGATCTGATTCGCGGGCGGTGGGGGGGTATGAATGCATGCACCGAAATACGGAACCAGAAGGAACTCTCGCAACCCCTCTTTTCCGCCTTCCAGGGGTACGATGAACCCCGGAATTTTTACCGCGCGGCCTTCTAAGGAAGAAATGGTAGGTGCTTCATCCCAGATCTTGCGCAACTGATCATACAATGCTTGCACCCGCGGATCAGAATCCGGCAGTGTTGCCAGCTCTGGCAGATCCTGGAAGGATTTCATCGGATCCCAGTCAGAAGGAACCAGTTCATCCCAGGTAATTTCCGGAAACTGATCCTTCGCCTGCAGCCAAGGTGCCATCCCCCAGCAGAATGCAGCGATCAATCCCTGCAACAGGCGGCGTCTTGGAAGCGAAGTACTGGAGCGTGGTGTATACATAGCATCAAATCCTGGGAGACAGGCCATCGGCCAACGACAGGCGATATGCTCGCCAACCTGGTAAAAGGCTCGCGGCCCAGCCGGCTAGCAGCAGCCCCGCCAGCAGCAGCCATTGCATCGGAGTGGGTTGTCCCAGTTGCAGCGACAAGCCAAAGGTCGATTGCAGCCAGGGGCCTAAAACCAGGATGCATGCGGCCAAGGCGGCGATACCTGTAACGATACCGGCCATGGTCAGCAGAATGCCTTCCAGGGTCAGCAGCGCAAGCACGTGGTACAGGCTGGCTCCCACGGCGCGCAGGACGGCGAGTTCGCGGCGCCTTTCGTTCAGACCCGCGAGTACTACGGAAACCAAGCCTGCCATGCTGACCAGGGCAACCAGACCGGACATCAGCAGCAGGGCACGCTCACCCGCGCCCACTATATCCCAGAGTTCATCCAGGGCGACGCCGGGAAGAATGGACATCAGCGGCTCGGCGGCGAAGTTGTTTACCTGGCGCTGTACGGAGAACACCGTGGCGCGGTTCTGCAGACCCATCAATGCAGCGGTGACGCTTTTGGGCTGCAAATTCATTTTGCGTGCCTCTTCCGGACCAATATGCATTCCAGGCAAAGGTACCCCCGTAATCCAGTTCACATGGATTGCCTCCATAGCTTCCAGACTGATATGAACTGTGCGGTCAACCGGCGTTCCCGTGCGGGCAAGGATGCCAGTGACCGTAAAGGGTTTGTCCGCATGATCGGCTCCAAAATTCACTTTGCCAGTGCCATGCGCCAGAGTAATGCGCTGATTGATCCGATAACCCAGGCGGTCGGCTACCTCGGCGCCGATCACCGCATCATAGAGATCGTGAAAGCGCTGTCCTTCACGCAACTGCAGAGGCTGCTGCTCACCGTAGCGGAAGTGCTCGAAATAAGCTTGCGTGGTGCCCAGCACGGGAAAACCCTGGTGTGAATCGCCCAATGACAGCGGTACTACCCACGCGACGCCGCGCAATTGCTCGAGTGCCTGGACACTGCTCCAGCGAATGTTGTTGGTGGCTGCGCCGACGTGAAAGACCGTGTACAGGAGCAGCTGGGTGGAGCCGGTGCGCGCACCGACGATCAGATCGGTTCCGGATACTGCTGAGATGAAACTGCTGCGCAGATCCATGCGCACGCGCTCGATGCCCAGCAGCATGAAGGTCGACAAGGCGATCGAGCAGACCGTTAGCGCTAGGGTAAAACGCCGGTTCCAGGCACTGCGCCAGGCCAGATTGATGAGGTAGCCGCGATTCATACGATAACTTCCCCGTCAAACGTCACCCGGTTGATCGCAGGTAGCGAAATCTGGCGGCTGAAACGTTTGGCAATGCGGCGATCGTGGCTTATCAGTACCAGAGCACTTTCGGTCGTAGTGCAGGCTGGCAGGAGCAGATCGAGGAATGCTTCGCGCCGATCCTCGTCGAGCGCCGAGGTCGGTTCATCGGCAATGATCAAATCAGGCTCACCCATGAGGGCGCTTGCCGCAGCGACACGCTGTTGCTGCCCAACTGACAGGGTATGTGCGGGTCGATTCCAGACTTGCGCGTTCAACCCCATTCCCGTCAGCCAGTGTTCTGCCGCTGCACGCAGGTTTCCAGCATGGCGCACCGCAGCATCACGCCGTTTTGCTGAAAATCGGCAAGGTAACAGCACGTTATCCAGTGCGGTGAGATAAGGCAGCAGATTGAATTGCTGAAATATGTAGCCGACGTGATCGACACGATGGCGGTCTCGTGCGGCTGGGCGAAGGTCACCCCAGTGAGTGTCGAGCAATGCTACGTAGCCTGCTTGCGGAACTATTACACCGGCTAAAAGCGACAGCAATGTACTCTTGCCGCAACCACTGGGACCATGAAGGAAGATGGTTTCACCTGGCCTCACATGCAGTTCGGCAATGTTCAGGCAGTCTTCAGTACTACCTGGCCACGCGAAACACAGATCCTTAAGTTCCAGTAAGTTGCTCGACATAGTTGTGTTCAGTTCATCAAGCTCAATCGTGATGTGTCTGGTTGCAGGACACGCTTGAACTGCCCCTGGGGTGCAGCCACTTGCACATCGATAGTGCGGACGCGAGGGTAGGTATCAAACAGCCTGACGTCTATAAAACGAGCCTCCGTGGCTCTGGCGCAGGTGAAAACGATATCCACATTGACGTTGGCATGTTCATCATCAGCATGGTCGTGCCTCTTTTCCTCATCATTGCCATGACTATGACGGTACACCTCTTCCTCCTTCGTACCGAGACTCAAGGTAGAGGATGTAAGCTCCACCTTCGAGAGCTTGCATGCTGCGGCGGGATCAGGCTGAAACAGTTGATCAGCTGCATTCAAGTGCGCCACCATGTCCGCGACGCGCTTATGCTCGGCATCGGTACGCGGCGCACGCTCGAAACCCAAGAAGCTCTCCAGCGGAGACTCGATCGCCAGCGCAATGGATTGCACATCTACGGCGACATCAAGAGTCATACGACCATGAGTATGCGCATGCTGTTGTGCGGTGGCAGGCGGGATTGCGATCAGGAAGCCAACGATTACCACCGTTGTGCGAGTGATGGAACAAGAGGTAAGAGAAAATTTGAACATCGGCGACTCCATGATCAGAACAAGAAATTATCAGAGTGATGCGATCTTCCAAAGGTCAACTGTAGCGTGACCTGCTCCGGTACGAGCAGGCAAAGACAAGGAAATACGATTGTGAGTATCGTCACAATGCTGACCTCATCCGTCGTCATGCATGTGTATGATTTGTTATATTATCACAGCAATTAACGAGTCCTACCACGCGGCTGGCCAAACTGCAATCCTCCAATATTTGAGATCTGAGTTCATGATGAATCAGAGAATCCTTGCTGGTATTGAGCCAGTAAGAACAAACAATTCTGCCAGGAGTTTTGTTGTCTGGAATCAGATCACCGGTTTCATGATTTAAACGGTAGTGTCTATAATGTCAGCAGAATTTGTACATTTGTTCCGTGCAGATTCTGTTTTTTTACTCGAAGAATAAAACAATCCATGTTTACTGGCAGCTCGTTTGCCAGGTGATTTTCAAAAGGAGAGAGAAAATGAAATCAAGCTTCGGATTATCTGCACTGATCGGTTTGACACTGTCGTTTAATGCGTATGCGGGTGGAAATCCGGAATTCGTTAAATTTCCGGAACAATATAAACAGATTTTTACCCAGTACGATACAGCTAACCGTGCCAATCAGACACAACTGGCAAAATTCTATGCAAACGAGATTGCAGTGGAAAGCTACAAGAAAGGTGAGGAAGCCGCTCCCGGTTCGATCGTAGTCATGGAAATCTATGCGCCGAAAAAAGATGCCGAGGACAAAATCCAGTCTGGTGAAGATGGTTTGTTTGTCATCGATAAACTGGCGGCAGTTGCCGTCATGGAAAAAAGAAATGACTGGGACAGCGCCTTTAAAGCAGAGGACCGTTCCGGTAACTGGGGGTTTGCGCTATATGATACGGAAGGCAAAGCCAAAGACAACGAGCTCACTTGTGCGCAATGTCACAACCCGCTGCAGGGACAGGACAATCTGTTTACTTTCCAGAAGCTGGTGGATTACGTAAAAGGCACTGAAAAACAATAGAAAACTGGAATAAATCGTTATTATTCCGCACGTAGAGCATCTACCGGGTTGAGTCGGGCTGCACGCATGGCGGGAACCACACCGGCTCCCAGCCCGATTACACCTGACAGAATCAGCGCTGCCAGAACATAACGCCACGGGATATTGACCGGTAAATCGCTGAAAAATACGCTTAGTAACCCCGCAATTCCCGAGCCTGTCATCAATCCGATCATACCGCCCAATGTCGAGAGGGCTGTCGATTCCAGCAGAAACAGGATACGGATGCGCATGGGGGTTGCGCCCAGCGCATTGAGCAGCCCGATCTCCGCCATCCGTTCATTGACTGCAATATGCATCAACGTAATCATTCCTACTGACCCGACCAGCAATGAAATGCCTCCGAGCACCGCGACGGCGAAAGTCAGCACATTGAGCACGGTAGACAGTGTGCTGAGCATCTGCTGCTGCGGTGTGATCGTGAAATCCTCGCGCCCGTGCCGTTCGACCATGATGCGTTTGATGTCTTCCACGACCTCATCCAGGGGTGTCGTCGGCGGATAGACTACCTGGACCTCCATCACACCTTCCCGGTTGAAAATTTCCAGCGCCCGGGCAGTGGGAATATAAACGGTATCATCCAGATCGAAACCCAGCACTTGTCCTTTCGAGGCCATGACACCGATGATGCGGAAACGTGAGCCACCTACCTGCAGTACCGAGCCCAGCGGATTGGCATCACCAAACAGCTCCTTGTGTACTTTGGCCCCGAGCACAGCAAACGCGCGTGGGTTGCGCGGATCATCCGCCGGCAGGAACTGTCCGATGGCAGTGTGCATGTTGAATGCCCGGTCGAAATCCGGCCCCTGGCCATATACGGTAACACGCCGGCTGCGGCCGCCACCGCGTACTTCGGCGTTACCTGTTACGGTTGCATTGGTATAAACCGCATGACGGGATGATTTAAGCGCGAGTGAATCTTCGATCGTCAGCAGGCGTACACTGCCGATCGAACCTGTCGAGGCGCCACGTGTGCGAATTTTGCCGGGGGTGATGTTCAGAATGTTGGTTCCGAATTGGGTAAACTCGGATAAAACGAAATGCTGGATGCCTGAACCGATCGAAGTCAGCAGAATCACGGCAGCAATTCCAATGGCGATACCGGACGCGGACAGAAATGTGCGCATCCGATGGGCGGTCAGCGCTCGCAGTGCAAATTGCAGTGCATCGAGGAAGCTCATTGCAACATCTACCGTTTACTGAGCGCCATGACCGGATCCAGTTTTGCCGCACGGATCGCGGGCAACAAGCCGGCGAGAATACCGGCCAGTACAGCAACGGCAATCCCGGCAAAATTGGCCCAGAGGGGTGGCCAGGCGGGCAGCAGCGGGTAGGCCAGGCGCAACAGCCAGCTTCCTGCCTGTCCCAGAATGAATCCGGCCAACGCACCTGTGAATGATAACCAGATGGCCTCGGCCAGAAAAATATGACGAATAGCCGCCTCCGGGGTGCCAATTGCCTTGAGCAGGCCGATTTCCGCAGTACGCTGACTGACCGAGACCAACATGACATTCATGACCAGAATGCCGGCAACGGCGAGACTGATGACGGCAATTCCGGCAACACCCAATGTCAGCGCACGCAGGATGCGGTCAAATGTAGCCAGCACGGCATCATGAGCAATGACGGTTACGTCATCTTCACCATCATGGCGCTGGATGAGAGCTTGATGAATAGCCTCCTTGGCATTTTCGATCTCGTTGTGATGACGGGTTTCGATCAGCAATCGGAACAGTGAAGTGGTATTGAGCAGTGTCTGGGCATGCTGGATCGGGATAATGACCAGTTCATCCGAATTGAATCCCATGGATTCACCTTGAACGGCCATGATTCCAGTGACCAGGAAACGCCGGTCGCCCAGGCGGACGCGCTGCCCCAGTGCATTGCCGTCCGGGAAAAATTCCTTTGCGATTTTTGCACCCAGCACCATTTGTGCACTGTTTTCACCCGAGTGTGAAAGAAATCTTCCCTGTGCGAGCTTCATGTGGCGAATCGGAAAAATTTCAGCTGTAGTTCCCATCAGGCTGACCTCACGCAATTTGCCGGTGGCGGAAAGTTCGGCCACCCCGACATTCAGAGGCGCATAACGCCTGACTTGCGGCAATCTTCCCACCCACTGAGCATCCTCCAGCGTCAGATCTTTCGGCGTCTGCCCCATGACCGCACCGGGAAAGCTGCCTGCCGTTTCAGCGCGGCCGGGCAGGACAATGATCAGGTTAGTGCCGATCGAAGAAAATTCATTGACGACGTACTGACGTGCGCCATCACCCAGTGCAGTCAGCATGATGACTGCAGCCACACCCAGCGCCATGGCCAGCATGATCAGAAATGAGCGGGCAGGGTAGCTGGTGATGGTTCTGAGGGAAAAATGCAGGAGATCCCGTAATTTCATCGTTCGTCGGCGTCGATTCGGCCGTCGCGCATGGCAATACGGCGCCGGGCACGTGACCCCAGCTCCCGGTCATGCGTTACCATGATGAGAGTGGTTCCCGTCTGATTCAATGCTTCCAATAATGCTGCGACTTCCGAGCCGATACGATGATCCAGGTTACCGGTTGGTTCATCCGCCAGCAGCGCAGTGGGGCGCAGAATGGTTGCCCGTGCGATGGCGACGCGCTGGCGTTGGCCGCCAGAGAGTTCGGCCGGACGATGGTGTGCGCGGTCACTCAGGTTGAATGCCTGCAGAGTCTCCATGATACGTGTCTTGCGATCTGCAGGCGGCATACCGGTCAGTATCAGGGGGAGTTCGATGTTTTCTGCTGCGGTCAGGCGGGGAATCAGATGGAAAGACTGAAAAATGAAACCGATTTTCTCCCTGCGCACCTGTGCCTGCTCGGTTTCCGACAGATCGGTGACATTCCTGCCGTCGAGCAGGTAGTGACCGCTGTCGGGCCGATCCAGCAGTCCAATGACATTCAGTAAGGTGGATTTACCCGATCCGGAAGGCCCCATGATGGAAACGTATTCGCCGGATTCGATCGTCAGATCGATGTGATCGAGCGCATGGATAGCCTGATCACCCATGTGGAAAATACGGGTGATACCGGAGAGCTGTATCATGGCTGCGGTGGTTTTGGGGTGACGCGGGTGCCGGCCGTGATTTCTCCATTACCACTGGACAGCAGCACCTGATCGCCTTCTGACAGTCCTTCGAGCACTTCGGAATAGGCCCAGTTGGCCAGCCCTGTTTTCAGGGTGCGTTCCTCGAGTGTGTCATCCTGGCCTAGTACCCATACTTTGTTGTCCTGACGGATGACCTGGGTGGGAATACGCAGTACATTCTCGCGCTGATCGATAATGGCTTCGATATCGGCGCTATAGCCTACCAGCAGAACGGCTTGAGTGGGATTGGCAAATTCTGCTTCCACATCCACCGTGCGCGCCTGTTTCTCGATTTCAGTCACATAGGGCGCAATCCGGCGTATTTTTCCCTCAAAAACCTGGCTGGGGAGGGCGTCCAATGTAATACGCGCAATTTGCCCTATACGAATTTTAGGAGCATCGACTTCATCCATTGGTGCACTTACATACAGACAGGAATCATCGATCAGATCGACTGCCGGCGGGGTGGGAATTCCTGGGGGAGAAGGGGTGACGTATTCACCCAGTTCCCCGGTAATCTGCGCAACGACCCCGGCAAAAGGAGCAATGAGTCGGGTACGTTCGAGATTGGCCTGGCTGACCGCAATCTGTGCACGAGCCCGTTTGACTTCGGCTGCAGCGGCAGTGCAGGCGGCCTGCTGGGCTTTGGCTGTGGCATCAGCATCATCGGCGCGTTGTGAGCTGACGAATCCTTTTTCAACCAGTTGCTGAGTGCGAACAGACTCACGCTGTGCATTTCCAGCCAGAATACAGGTTTCACGCTGCCGGCTTTCGGCAGTAGCAAGTTGCTGTCTGGAAAGATCGTACTGTGCTTGTAAATCAGCATTCCACAATTCGAGCAGAATCTGGCCTTCTTTGACCCGATCGCCTTCCTTGATTTGCAGGTGGATAACCTGGCCACCAGCTGCCGGCGATAATTTGGCACGCCGGCATGCTTTGACCGTACCGGCACGAGTATTAACCACAGTAGCTTCGACGATACCGCGACTGACAGTGACCAGCTCGACTTCCTGAGGGGTGCTTCGCGTCAGATACCAGACGGTAGAACCTGTTGCAGCGAATACCAGTGCAATGCTTGCTATGCGAATTAGCCGTCGTGATCTGGACATGAGGATGAAAAAACAGAAAATTATTTATCAGAATGGTGGCGTTCGGCTCGTTTGTGCCATGCATGTACGACGTAATAGCGCCAGAGAATTCGTACCGTGAAATAACCGGTGATGGACAGCAGAGAGGCAAGCAGAAACAATCCGGCCATCAGTGGTTTCCCGAATGTAACCAGATAATCCGTCAGGACGGGAACCCATTCCGAAAGATTTTTATCCAGCAGGCCCAGTTCCAGCGGGGGTAGGCTCGAATTTTTTACCCCACCTGTCACCCAGCCACCCAGTGTATAGGCCGCAAGGTAAAGGGGCACGATGGTAAAAGGGTTGGAATAGAGCGTCACGAAAGCAGCGATGGGCAGATTGACCTTGAATATCACGGAAAACAGAGCGGCAAAAAAGAATTGTACCGGGTTGCTGCCCGGAATCAGGCCGGCGAACAGACCTGCCGCCACACCTCCGGCAACAGAGCGGCGATGCAAATGCCAAAGGTTGTGATGATACAGCAGCGTGCCGAAAAAATTTATAAAACGATTTTGCCGGATGCTTTCATGGGAGGGCAGGTATTTTTTAAAAAATTTGCGCATCGCAGTCAAACTTCAGTCTGAAAGATCTGTTACGTGTATTGGATTAAGAAACCTCTGATCAAGTTCTTCATGGGTCGCATTGCAGGCAAAATCATGATGATCACAAGAAGCGTGATACAGTGTGCGGCCATATGGGATTTAATCAGAGATTCCCAAAAGCTTGGTCATGGTTTCTATTGTCATCAATCCAGCATAAAGTGGCAAAATCGGCTAAAGTTGGAAGCACTGAATTTAATTGCAAGTCATTACAATCCGAACCATGAATGATACAACACAAGATACCGCGGCTTCTGTCTGGCGCGGAAGTTTCATTTTGTCATCCGGCAAAAATCTTTCCGGAATACGGGATACCAGGCCGACCGCAGATAATTACGGCGTACTGGATGCCAAGACTTTTGCTGCTGTGGAAGTCGATGCGCTGTTCGATGAGATCAACCAGGCGCAGACCCTGACAGGCCAATCCATACTCTACCGCTCGCTCGCTCGCCCTGTGGCGGATGCCGTGTTGCTGCAAAGTAAACAGGAAGCGCTGCGCGAGCTGGAATCCAACCCGGATCTGTTGAATGCGCTCGAACAATACATCAAACGGATAGCGACAGACGAGGCATCGCTGCACCACCTGTTGTACGGTGAATTTGCAGGGGGGCTGACGACGGATGATCCTCGAGATAAAACCGGTAAAGACAAGCTGGAATTCGGCGGCTATGGTTATCGTCAGTTCATCGATGGCACCGGTTTCGTCGTCGATCTGGTTGAAGAGGCGGAAGCATTACCCATGCCTGAGAGTGATTACCTGCGGACACTTGTACAGACTCTGCGGGACTTTGCGCGGTCACGTACTTATGCTTTGATGCATGGGCCTATCTATGTATCACAAGGAAAATTCATGACCCGGGAGGAAAAGCCACGGTATTTGCCTATTCAGCGTTTCCGTCCTTCCATGTTCAAGTGGCCGTTCATCAGTTTTTTTCTGGCTTTCGTAGTTGGCCTGCTGCTGTTCTTTCAGAACGCGCTGAATGAACTGGTAGCCAGCTATGTCGGTTACGGGCTGCTGATTCTGGTCATACCGATCATTCCCATCATTCTGCAGGCCATCAGCGCTTCGGATCGGGATTCAGTGATATACCCGCTGCAGAGGTTGTTCCGACAAAGCCCGGAGCTGGCCAAAACCATCGAAGCCATGGGGATGATCGATGAGCTGCTGGCATTACATCGCCATGCACGTTTGATTCCCGGTGAATCCGTTCTGCCGGAAATTTACATGGATGAGCGGCATACACTGGTCGTATCCGGCGCCAGAAATCCCTTGCTGGTAAGAATCCGCCCGGATTATGTACCCAACGATATCGTACTGGATAGTGACAAGCGACTGTTGATCGTGACAGGGCCGAACAGTGGCGGAAAGACAGCCTACTGCAAGACGATCGTCCAGATCCAGTTACTGACGCAGGCTGGAGCTTACGTCCCCGCTGCCCAGGCACGGGTCGTGCCTGCCGAGCATATTTTTTATCAGATACCCGATCCCGGCCAGCTGGAAGAAGGGATGGGACGTTTCGCACACGAATTGAAACAAACCCGTGAAATTTTCTTCAATTCCACCCCGCGTTCTCTGGTGGTACTTGATGAACTGGCAGAAGGCACCACATTCGAAGAAAAGATGACATTGTCGGAATATGTGCTGAAAGGATTTCATCAGCTGGGTGCAACTACCATTCTGGTGACCCATAACCATGAATTGTGTGAACGTTTGCAACAGGAAACTATAGGTAACTACCTGCAGGTCGAATTCGTTTCCGAAAAACCGTCTCACCGGCTGATTCCCGGAATTTCCCGTGTCAGCCACGCCGATCGTATTGCAAGCGCCATTGGTTTCAGCAAGGAAGATGTGGCCAGCCATCTGGCTTCATTGCAAGAATGATGGCAGCTGCCGGAACATCGCAGTAAAATACTGCCGCTAAAAACAGAACCGAGCTGCACAGCGTGAAGTCGGGTAGTCCGTCTTTCCAGTGTGGCAAGGAAGTGCAAAAAGGAATAATCATCAAGGAATTATCAGTGGAACATAAAACTGACGACCGGCGCATCATCAGACGAGATGAGCTGATTACGCCGGTGAAGTTGCTTCATGAGCATCCTCTGACTGAACAGGCGACTGAAACCGTGGTCACTGCCAGACAGGAGTGCCATGATATTTTGCGGGGAGAGGATGATCGGTTACTTGTCGTCTGCGGCCCATGCTCGATTCATGATGTGGATGCGGCAGTGGAATATGCCTCCCGACTGAGTCATCTGCGGAAGGAGTTGAAAGATCAGTTACATATCATCATGCGGGTTTATTTTGAGAAACCTCGTACAACAGTTGGCTGGAAAGGCCTGATCAACGATCCGGACCTGGATAACAGTTTCAACATCGACAAGGGATTGCGGCTTGCCCGTAACCTGTTACTGAAACTGGGTAATATGGCTATGCCGGCTGCGACTGAATTTCTTGATCTGATCAGCCCGCAATATGTGGCTGACCTCATCAGTTGGGCGGCCATCGGGGCGCGCACGACTGAAAGTCAGGGACATCGTGAACTGGCTTCTGGTGTTTCGTGTCCGGTGGGATTCAAGAATGGCACCTACGGCAATCTGAATATCGCAATCGATGCGATTGGTGCTGCATCTCATCCGCATAATTTTCTGTCAGTCACCAAAGAAGGCCGGGTTGCTACTTTCACCACCAGAGGGAACGAAGATTGTCATATCATCCTGCGCGGCGGAAGATCCCCGAATTATGATGCACATAGTGTTGCTTCTGCGGTTGAAGCGTTGCGGAAAGCCAAGTTGCCGCCTTATCTGATGATTGATTTCAGTCATGCCAACAGCCATAAGGATTACCGGCGTCAGCCGGAAGTGGCTGCCGATGTGGCTCAGCAAATTGCGGAAGGAAACTGCTCAATCAGCGGTGTCATGCTTGAAAGTCACTTGGTGGCCGGCAGACAGAATGTTGAAGGTAAGCGGCGGGAAGAGCTGGTTTACGGGCAAAGCATCACGGATGGTTGCATCGATTTCGACGTGACACAACATGTGCTGTTCGAGCTGGCTGAGGCAGTGGAGAAACGCAGAAATTTACAGAATACTCCGGTGCTGGTTCCGGGTCATTCCACTGCGCTTTTCTGAGCATATGTCAAGTACGCGGAGACCAATATGAACCCCAATCAAGCAACCTGGTTTAAAAACTATACTCTCGATTATCTGGAAGGGCTGCGCAATGCCAATATGGGTGTATATATCGGTATTCGCTTTCTGGAAGTCGGCTCTGATTTTCTCAAGGCCAGCATGCCGGTCGATCATCGTACCACCCAGCCTTTTGGCATCCTGCACGGAGGAGCCAGTTGCGTACTGTCTGAAACACTGGGCAGTGTCTCTGCCTGGATGACGATCGACCCTGAGCAGTACCGGGCTGTTGGTATCGAAATCAATGCCAACCATATCCGGGCGGTAACGCAAGGCAATGTCATCGGCGTATGTACACCGTTGCATATCGGCAGACGCACCCAAGTCTGGCAGACAGATATTACCGAAGAAGAAACTGGCAAGCGTGTTGCCGTTTCCAGGCTGACAGTCGCCATCATTGAGCAGGGCACGCTCAGCACCCAGAAAGAAAAGGTCGTCGTAAGCAAGTAATATTTATTGACACCTCTCTCCGAACCCACTTTCTGCATCACCTATCCGGAAGATCTGCCGGTCGTCGCACGGCGTGAAGAAATCGCACGTGCAATCAGAGAGCACCAGACCGTCATTATCTGTGGCGAGACGGGATCCGGGAAAACGACACAGTTACCAAAGATTTGCCTGGAGCTGGGGCAGGGTACCAAAAAGCTCATTGGTCATACCCAGCCCCGGCGTATTGCAGCCAGAACCGTTGCTGCACGTATTGCCACGGAGCTGAACAGCCCGCTTGGGAAACTGGTTGGCTATAAAGTACGTTTTTCTGATCAGACTCACCCCGACACACGTATCAAGTTGATGACCGATGGCATCCTGCTGGCAGAAACGCAGCAGGATCCGCTGTTGCGCGCTTATCAGACTATCATCATCGACGAGGCGCACGAGCGCAGCCTGAATATCGATTTTCTACTCGGGTATCTCAAGCAGTTGCTGCCGCGCCGCCCGGATCTGAAGCTGATCATCACATCCGCTACCATTGATGCTCAGCGGTTTGCCTACCATTTCAATGATGCGCCTGTTATCGAGGTATCCGGCAGGCTGTTTCCGGTAGAGATTCATTACCAGCCCAATGATCCGATCGACGGAGAAGATCGCGATCTGCCTCGGGCCATTCTCAGCGCGATTGATGAAGCTATGCGCATGGGGGAGGGCGATACACTGGTATTCCTGCCTGGAGAACGGGAAATACGGGAAACTGCCGAGACATTGCGCAAATATGCTTTTTCCGGCCCAGGTGGCAAGGCCGGTTTAGAGATTCTGCCGCTGTTTGCCCGGTTATCTCATACAGAACAGGCGCGTATTTTTACTCCCGGTCAGCAGCGGCGAATCGTGCTGGCAACTAACGTTGCCGAAACTTCACTCACGGTTCCGGGTATCCGATACGTGATCGATACAGGACTGGCGCGAATCAACCGCTACAGCTACCGCAACAAGGTGGAGCAGCTTCTGGTCGAAAAGATTTCCCAGGCATCGGCCAATCAGCGCGCAGGGCGTTGCGGGCGGGTAATGAATGGTGTGTGTTTCAGGCTGTATTCAGCAGAAGATTTCAATGCTCGCCCGGAATATACCGATCCCGAGATTCTGCGTTCCTCGCTGGCTGCTGTCATTCTGCGTATGAAATCGCTCAAGATTGGGGATGTCGAACAATTTCCATTCATTCAGCCGCCTGCGCCGCGCATGATAGCGGATGGTTATCAGCTTTTGGCAGAACTTGGTGCGCTAGATGAGCGCAAGGGATTAACGCAAATCGGCCATCAACTGGCAAGATTCCCGACCGATCCGCGAATCGCCCGCATGATCATGGCCGCCAAACAGGAAAATTGTTTGAGCGAAGTGCTGATCATCGCTTCTGCACTCAGCCTGCAGGATCCGCGCGACCGGCCGTTCGAACATCAGCAGGCTGCCGATCAGGCGCACCAGCCATTCCGTGATGATCGCTCCGACTTCATCGGCTATCTCAAATTATGGGATTTTTATAACGAGCTGCTCAAACACAAAAAATCGAATAAAAAACTGATCGAACAATGCCAGAAAAATTTCATTTCCCATCGCAGAATGCGGGAATGGCGCGAGATCCACGGCCAGTTGCATACACTGATCAGCGAGATGGGGTTGCGCCCCAATCAGATACCTGCAAGCTATGATGAAATTCATCGGGCATTGTTGTCCGGGCTGCTGGGCAATATCGGTTTCAAGTCGGATGAAAAGGGAGTTTACGAGGGCGCACGGGCAATCAAATTCTCGATTTTTCCCGGCTCATCCTTGAGAAAAAAGCAACCGAAATGGGTAGTGGCAGCTGAACTGGCAGAAACCACCAAACTTTACGCGCGTTGTGTGGCAGTAATCGACCCGGCCTGGCTGGAAAGAATCGCCGGTAAATTGTGTAAAAAACACTATTTTGATCCGCATTGGGAAAAACAGCGTTCGCAGGCCATGGCATTTGAGCGAGTCACCTTGTATGGCCTGACCATCGTTCCCAAACGGCGTGTCGCTTATGGCCCGATCGACCCGGCACATGCACGCGAAATTTTCATACGCCAAGCGCTGGTGGCAGGGGAGTATGAAAGCACTGCACTTTTCCTGCAGTATAACCAGCAACTGATCGATGAAATCCGCGAGCTGGAAAGCAAGGTGCGGCGGCAGGATATTTTGGTCGATGAACAGCAGATATTCGAGTTCTACGCAGTACGTATTCCTGCGGACATCTATAGCAGCAAGGCGTTTGAAAAATGGCGTAAGCAGGCGGAACAGACTGAACCCAGGCTTCTGTACCTGACACGGGAAGTATTGATGCGCCAGGGAGTGGATGAAACAGCCACCGAACAGTTTCCAGAAACCTTGACAGCAGCCGGCCATGTCTTGCCTCTGAGTTATCGTTTCGATCCCGGTCATCCTTTGGATGGCGTGACCGTTACGGTACCGCTGCCCTTGCTCAATCAGATCATGCCGTTTCATTTCGACCGACTGGTGCCAGGGCTCATTCGGGAAAAAATGACCTGGTACGTGAAAATGCTGCCCAAGCAGGTGCGCCGTCACGCTATTCCGGTACCGCAATTCGTGACCCGGTTTCTGGAATGGTTGGATACCTGCCCGGATCAGACCATATTGCTTATTGAATCTCTCGCGGTATTCATCCGCAATGAAACCGGGATCAGGGTACCTCTGGATACTTGGGATAGCAGCTTGTTGCCAGCGCATTTACAGATGAATGTGAAAGTGATCGATGATGCCGGAGTGATGCTGGGTATGGGGCATGATCTGGCTGAATTGAAAGCACAGTTCGGCCAGACAGCACAGCAGTTGTTTACACATGGCGCGGGGGCAGAGCCTGATTCCATTGAACGCGATAATATTACCCAATGGGATTTCGGAGAATTACCAACGGAAACCCATTTCAAGCGGGCCGGTAAATTGCTGACAGGTTATCCGGCACTGGTCGATCAGAGTCAGAGTGTTGCTATTCGTGTGTTTGATACACAGGAAGGCGCACAGCGCAGTATGCGGGAAGGGGTACTGCATTTGCTGTGTCTTGCGCTCAAGGATCGAATCAAACAACTGGAGAAAAGTCTGCCGATCGATCAGAAATCGATTCTGCTCATGAGCAGCCTGATCGAGATGGACAGGCTCAAGGAAGATATACGGTCGGCCATCATCGATCTGGCACTGATCGGCGATGATCCGCTGCCGCGCAATGAAGATGAATTCAATTCGCAGATATCACGTGCACGAACACGCCTGGGATCCGTCATACCGGAGATGGTGGGGCTGATTCATGCGATTGCCCAACCCTGCCAGGAATTGAAGAAACGATTGCTTGTTCTGGACAAATCGGCAGACTTCCTGAAAAAAGATATGGAAGAACAGCTTCACCATCTGATTTATCCGGGATTTCTGAGTGCGACGCGCTGGCAATATCTGCAACACCTTCCCCGTTATCTCAAAGGCATGCTTCTGCGCCTCGACAAGTACAGCCGGAATCCCGGACGTGATCAGGAGCAGACAGCAATCATCACTGCATTATGGAATCAGTACATGCAGCGCCTGAATAAGCACCGTCAGACTGGAATAATAGACCCCAATCTGGAAATGTTCCGCTGGCAGATTGAGGAATTGCGCATTTCCCTGTTCAGCCAGGAACTGAAAACCCCGGCACCCGTTTCAGTGAAACGCCTGCAAAAACTGTGGGAAAGCGTGCGGGAATGAACAAGTCATCCTGAGAGCCTGTTCGCGATCTTTTCTGAATGGAAGACCCCTGCACAATGCTGCATCAGGACGGACTACTCCTCTGAATGGCTGATCTATAAAAGTTTTGTTGGCTGTTTTTTTCAGATTCATGCCGATGCCTGGTTAGCAATGATGTTCAGCCAAGGTAACCAAACGGTTGTCATGGGGCTCTACTGTACAGATGTGTAGCATTTTAGCCTGGAGCATTTTAGCTTGGAGGTGTGTCATGGCCATGAACCGGATTCAATCTCTTCGGGTTCGATTCCTCTCCCCTTAGGGCGGTTCATTGTGCCTAACACGCTCTAAAAAATCCGTTCTACACGTCGATAACGGTTGTATAACTGTTTTTCGGCAAGCTTGCCGCTGATCAAATCAGCAACTGCTGCGCGGATAATCTGCGCCATCACATCAACAGGAATTCTTTTTATGACTCTGCTGCAATCTTCCTGCCGCGTTGCCTTTGCGGTGCTGCTGCACGATCTGGGTAAATTTCACGAGCGTACCGGCCAGCCGGTTTCGGGCAATCTCGATGCATTGACAACGCTCTACCGTTATTCCCACGCCGCACATACAGCGGATCAGTGGGATGTGATCGAGCAACTGGCTCCCGATGTGCTGCGTGGCAATGTCTTTCCCTTCACCGGGAGCACCAGTGCTGTCGCAGACAGGATCGATAGCATGGCCAATGCCGCTGCTGCGCATCACAAACCGGACACCCTGCTGCAATGGATTATCGCCACGGCCGACCGGGCGGCTTCCGGTTTCGAGCGCAAAAAATTCGATGAATATAACGATGATGCTGAAGGCATGACGCTCACGCATAAAAACCGTTTTCAGGCGCGTATGGTCACATTGTTTGAACAAATCATGCTGAATGGGCAATCTCTCAAAGACAAATTCGGACATGTTTATCCGCTGCAAGCACTCAGTCCGCAGGCAATTTTTCCGGCGGAGCGTTCTGCTGCGGAACCAAACACCGATCAGGCGGCGAAAGATGAATACGCCGCACTCTGGCAACTGTTTCTACAGGCACTGGAAACTATCCCCAAATCCCACCGCAAAAACTGGCCGCTGTGGCTGGATCATTTCGATTCTGCGTGGCTGGCCTTTACCTAGGCGATTCCCTCGGCCACTAACCGGGGCGTGGTGCCAGATGTTTCTCTATACGATCACAGCAAGGCGGTCGCCGCCTGGCTATTGCGCTATGGCGTTGGCATGAGGCTACTGGCAATACGGGCGCAGAAGCCCTAGCGAAGCTGAAAAACCCGGAGCGCCCGGATTGGGATGAATCCAAATTGTTGCTGGTACAAGGCGATTTTTTTGGCATTCAGCAGTTCATTTTTGCCGAAGGCGCGCAAACACAGAAACACGCGCACAAACTGCTGCGTGGTCGCTCTTTTCAGGTAGCGCTGCTGGCAGAAATGGCCGTGCTGCGGTTGCTTGATGCACTGCAACTGCCTTCCACCAGCCAGATCATCAATGCCGCTGGCAAATTCCTCATCGTGACACCGAACACCGAATCCGCCCGGGAAGCCATAGAAGCCTGCCGCCAGCAATTCAACCAATGGTGTTTGCAACACACTTACGGCGAAATCAGCGTGGGGCTGGCTGCCACCCCCGCCAGCTGCAATGACCTGATCAGCAAGCAATTCAAGACACTCACGCAACGGTTGTTCAAGGCGCTCGATATCGCCAAGCACCGCCGGTTCGATTTGTGTGGTGACACTGTCCCCGTGCGCGAAACCCTCTTTCCGCATGGCCCCTGCGGTTTTCACGGACGCTATCCGGCAGATCGTGCTGCCGAAGGCGAGCTGCCTGCTTCCTGCGCGCTGTCACGCGATCAGATTAAGATCGGCGAAGCACTCACCCGCAAGGCACGGCTGCTGGTGCTGAATACGGCAGACAGTTTCAAGAAACCGCTGGATCTGGATTACTTCGGCTATCGCCTGGTATTTGTCGATGAAGCGGATATTTCCGGCCATTACAGCAAGCTGGCCGAACAAGGCGAACTGGTGCGCACCTGGGATTTTGATCAACCGAAAGCCAATGGCCACTGTTTCCACGGCTACGCCCGCCGCTTCGTCAACAGCCATGTGCCGGTGTTCGATGGAACGGATCAATTTCTGTCCGAAAGATATGGCCGCTGGGAAGAAGAAGCTGATTTTGACCGGAAACATCCAATCAAAACCCTGCACCATATCGCCTGCGAAAACCGGCGATTGCAGGAAAACGGAAAATGGATCGGTGAAATCGCGTTGGTCACGCTCAAAGGCGATATCGACAACCTCGGCACGCTGTTCCAGAGCGGTCTTGCAGAACCCACTTTTGCCCGCTGGGCTTCGCTCTCGCGCCAGGTCGACGCCTTTTTTGCGCTATGGCTGCCCTGGTATTGCGCGCATGCCGAAAATGATCGTTTCCGCAACACCTACACGGTATTTGCCGGCGGCGACGATTTTTTTCTGATTGGCCCGTGGGAATCCACACTGGAACTGGCCGGCGCCATGCGGCGTGAATTTGCCCGCTATATGGCGCGGGACGACATCAGCTTTTCGCTCGGTGCGGTCATGACACAACCGAAAGTGCCTGCCCGCCATCTCGCCACCGCAGCCGAAGCCGGATTGGCCGCTGCCAAACAGCATCCCAGCAAAAATGCCGTCAATTTGTGGGGTAGCACCGTGGGCTGGTGCGAATGGCAGGAGCTGATGGGCAACCTGCGCAATGCGCTTGAGCACCTGATCGGTGAGGAAAGTGATGAGAAAAATAAACTTTCCACCGGCTTCATCTACAACCTGCTGCAGCTGGCAGATCAGGCCGAACACGATCGGCCGGAAAATGCCAATCGCCGCCCGGAAGATGCGTTGTGGCGCTCACGGCAGGCCTACCGCTGCGCACGTCTGTCCAAACAGCAGCAGAACATCGGTAAGGCGCTGGCTGCCGAATGCAGCGAAGCCCTGAAACAATACCGGGGCGCTTACCGCCTGCCGATATCCGTGCTGCTGTATCGCCAGCGGCAATGACGGCAAGCTTGCCGCCCGGCTTCAAATCCGAGCGGCGCGCTATCCTTTTCAACCATAACGACAACGCACCACATCCGGAGAATACGAAATGACACCCGATCTGAAAACCAGCCCGCCACCAACCACCTTGTTTTCTGATGATGCAGAAAAAATTGCACAAACATTTGATGAGTCTGCCAAAGCCGACAAAGGCGGAAGAGAAAAAAATAAATCGACCCAAATCCGGCGTTTTTACGATGAGCTGGTTGGCTGGCAGGAACGCATTGGCAACGATGATGAAAAATTCAAGCACTACGCAGCTTTTATCCACATGCTCAATGCCAAAGCCGCTTATGCGGAAGGCTGCAATCTGGTCACCCGTGAATTTGCCCAGTGGCTGCGCGGCTGCATCGCTCAAATCGACAGCCCGCGCACGCTCAACCATTTCCGGCTGCATTTCGAGGCGATGCTTGGTTTTCTCAAGCAAATCCGCGGATAAAGCCCTGCACCACGACACCATTTTTCAGTTATTTTTCTGAAAGGAATACCACATGCAACTGACCCAAATCCAGAAAATTAAAGGCATCATCGTCCTTCAGTCCGGCCTGCACATCGGTGCCGGTGACAGCGAAATGCATATTGGCGGTACGGACAGTCCCGTCGTCAAAGATCCGGTGACCGGCCAGCCCTATATTCCCGGCTCGTCTCTGAAAGTCAAAATCCGCAGCCTGCTTGAATGGCGCCATGGCCTGGTGCTGGCGGCAGGAGGTTCGCCTTATTCGTTCAAACACCTGGCTCAGGATGAAAACAACCCGGCCGGGCGCATGGTCATCCAGCTGTTTGGTGGCGCGCCAGACAAAGCGGATGACGAACTTGTCAGCAGCATTGGCCCAACCCGTCTGGCTTTCTGGGATTGCCCACTGAGCGCGGACTGGAAAACAAATGAAGTGGATTCCCGCAACCCGCTGACTACCGAAGTCAAACCCGAAGTGACTATTGACCGCATTTCCGGCACTGCAAAAAACGGTGGTCTGCGCTTTATCGAGCGCGTTATCGCCGGTGCACAGTTCGATTTCACGCTCACCCTCAAGGTGCTGAGCGGGGACGATCTGCTGGATACCGTGCTGCTGGGTTTGAAACTGCTCGAACTCGACAGCCTGGGCGGTTCCGGTTCACGCGGTTATGGCAAACTCAAGTTTGAAAAACTGACGCTGGATGGCGCCGATTTGACGCCACGCTTCGATGCCATTACGCCTTTTGCACAAACGGCCTGACACCATGACGCCCCTGCACGCTGTTCTCCATTTGCGCTCCCCGCTGGGCACGCCGTTGGCCGGCGATACTCTGTTTGGCCAGCTTTGCCATGCCTGCCGCGAAATCCATGGCGAAGCCCGGCTGGATGATCTGCTCACCGGCTATGGCAGTGGTCAGCCCTGGCTGGTGGTTTCCGACGGTTTTCCGGGGGGGCTTTCTGCCGCGCCCCACGGTGCCCGCTGCATTGCTGGCAACCGATGATGATGCGGCCAAACGCAAGGAAGCCAAAAGCAAACGCTGGATTCCGCACGCCGCAATCAACCTGCCGTTACCGCAACTGCTCGCCGCCGCTGCAGACGAAGCCGTCTATGGCAAGCAGGGCAAACCCGTGCAGGCAGCCGCATTTCACAACACACTGAACCGGCTCACCGGCACCACGGGAGCGGGCGAATTTGCACCCTACACCCAGCCGCAGATTTTTCACCAGCTGGGGCAACCCATCGACTTATGGCTGGTACTCGATGAAACCCGCTTTGCTCGCGACGAACTGCAAACTCTGCTCGAAACAATCGGCAACCTGGGTTATGGACGCGATGCCAGCATTGGATTGGGCAAATTTGAAGTACAAAGCCTGACCACTGCCACGCTGTTCCAGCAAACCCATCCGCAGGCCAACGCTTGCTGGACACTGGCACCGTGCGCGCCACAAGGTTGGGGATTTGACGCCACGCGCAGCTACTGGCGGGTGCAGACCCGTTTTGGTCGCCACGGCGGTACGCTGGCGCTGGGCGATAATCCGTTCAAACGCCCCCTGTTGCTGGCAGCAACGGGAGCCGTGCTGACACCGCAAACCACGCAACCTCTGCCCCTGTTCACCGGCAACGGACTGACCGGTGTTTCAACTGCGCATGAGAAAACCGTTCATCAGGGCTATGCACCGGTATTAGGAATCTGTACGGGAGGCACCCAATGAAATTTATGAATACATACGAATGGATGATCAGTACTTTGTCTCCGGTACACATAGGTTGCGCTGAAGATTATACTCCGACAGAATATGTGGTTGATAATACAGTAAAATTATACTGCTTTTATATAGGCCATCTCGCCAGCCTGGGAGATGCTGCCATTTCAAAAGAAGTTTCATCGGCACTAACAGCGGGCACAGGAGAAGAACAATTACGAAAAGTACATAAAGTACTAAACAACTATCGTGACAAGATCATCCCGATTGCTGGTACATCAGCTGCAATGTGCTCCGGGGTACTCAATCATTACCGGTCAACACAAAGCAGAAATCATGACTTCAATCGAAATGGTATTGAAAGAACATCTTATCAACCTCTTAGCCAGTTACCCTACCTTCCGGGCAGCAGTATCAAGGGTGCAATCAGAACAGCCTTGCTTGATAACGCTTCGGTAAGCAAAGCCCCTCTGGGTAAGCAGTTCATTGAAAGAATCAATCGTTTCAATAACATGATTGAGGAAGTTAATCATGGATCAGAAAAATTCGCACTGCGGCTTAAACTACAATTTTCCAGAAAAGATTATCTGGCAGAACTCAAAAACATCGAAAAAGAGTTAGCTGGATATGCTGATGATCTGGAAAAAGAACACTTGGGCTCGTTTGAGAGCGATCCATTACGCACCATAAAAATTGGCGATGGTATTGCCAACGATACGGGGATAGAAAAAGAAATCCGTTTTTGCCTGAATCGCAGTCGCTCAGGCCGCAAAACCCAGGCACAAAGCAAAGGGCTGTACACAAGGCTGGAATATATCGTGGAGCACCAGCCAGAAGCTATAAAGATAGCCATAACCATTCAGGATTTAAGCAGTGTCGCCGGAATGAAGGGTAAACATAACAAGTTAATTACACCGGCCCCATATTGTCTAAAGACATGGGAACAAATCATAGAAGCCTGTAATGCTTATTATCTGCCCCGCCTGCAAAAAGATTTGCAGCTTGTCCTGAAACTCAAACCCGGTTCAACGTGGGTAAAATAAATCAGGGAAATTTTCTCAGCAGGTTTACTACAGGACATTGAAAATAAGAGAGTGCTTTTACTTCGCGTTGGAAAACACGGCGGAGCTGACTGCAACACAGTTACCGGACGAAAAATAAAAATAAAACTGTCTGACGATAAACGTAACTTGCCGACCGGCAAAATTGAAAAAATTCCTCTTTACTGTTTTGACGATGAACCTCGTACCACATGGTTTAGCGGAGATGACCTGGATAATCCATCAGATTTATTACCACACGGATGGATTGTTTTAAGCAAAAACAACCTCCCGTGGCAATCATGTATGCCGGGTTTTCAGCGAAGAGAAGATCGCAAGGCTGATATGTGCCGTCAGGCCGAAGAAGCGGCTGCCAGGCAAGCAAGAGAGCAGGCAAAAGCCGAAGCCGCTGCAGCACGCGAGCAGGCGCTGGTGGCCATGACACCCAATCAGCGCCAGATCGAGGAATTCCGCGATTATTGTCAGAAGCGCGCAGGAGAGCTCGGAAAAAGTCAGGAAGCGCTGAATGCCGTGATTCACACTAAAGCACGGCAGCTGATCAAACAGGCGCTTGAAGAGGCTGCGTGGACGACAGAAGAAAAACGCGCGCTGGCGGATGTAGTCAGTGAATGGCTGCCAAAACTGGTGCGGCAGATGGACAAGGATCAGCTGAAAAAACTCAAGCTGGCCGCGCTGCGCGGAAACTGACCGATTAACCCCTGACAAAAAACAGGCTGGCAGATACATCATGGACGAGAAAGCAAACACTCCGCTCACGCAGCAATTGGCGCGCTATCGCCTCGACTGGGTGGTAACCCGTCCGATCCGGCTGCCCGATTATGCTGGCTCCATGCTGCGCGGCGCTTTCGGTCATGCGCTGCGCAACATCGGCTGTATTACCCGCGAGCAAGACTGCACCACTTGCCCGCTGCGACGCGACTGCCCCTATACGCTGCTGTTTGAGCCGGTTCCCCCGGAACACCACGCGCTGCAGGATTTCAGCCGCATTCCGGTGCCCTACATTATTGAACCGCCTGAATGAGGTGCGCGCGTGCTCCACCCCGGCGGTACGCTGTCATTCCATTTCACACTGATCGGCCGTGCGCTGCAGGAACTGCCCATCGCCATTCTGGCGTGGCGGCGGGCACTGGCGCGCGGTATTGGCCCGGATGACGGCACAGCCGAGCTGGCCGGTATCGTGCTGGAACAACCGGATCATTCCATCCCGGTTTATATGCCGGAAAATAGTCAGATCGAACCGCATGAAACCCGGCTGACCTGCCCGCCATCGCCTGCTGCTGCCATACGGCTGCATATCATCACTCCGCTGCGTTTGCAGAACAATGGTATGCCACTTAAAGCGCAAACTGTGACGGAACGCGCATTGCTCATGGCGCTGGTGCGGCGATTGGCATTGATCAGCGAGTTCCATGACGCAACCGTCTGGCAGCCGGATTTTCGCCGTCTGGGTGAACTGACCGGTAATGTAACCGGCAAGCGGCAACTCAGCTGGTGCGACTGGCAACGCTATTCCAGCCGGCAAAAGCAGAAAATGGCACTGGGCGGGCTCACCGGTCGCTGGGATTTACACGGTGATTTTTCCGCTTTCTGGCCGGCGTTGTGGTTTGGCCAATGGTTGCATGCCGGCAAGAATGCCAGCTTTGGTCTCGGTCGCTACCAGATAGTAAGCGCATGACTACCTGGCTGATTACCCGGCACCCCGGAGCAGTCGAATGGGCGGCGCGCCATGGCATCGTGTGGGACAGGCATGTTCCCCACCTCGATCCGGACGAAGTTGCCGCAGGCGATACTGTCATCGGATCTCTGCCGGTTCATCTGGCGGCAGCAGTTTGTGCACGTGGCGCCGGTTACTTCAATCTCTCGCTCGACATGCCCGCCCATCTGCGCGGCCGAGAACTGGATGCCGATGTGTTGGAAGCCTGCGGCGCGCGACTGGAAAAATATTTCGTCAAAAAGGAGACGCCATGACGATACGCATACCAATCAATCATCCATCTGCTTCAGATTGCGGTAAAAATTTTCGTGCGGCCCGATCATCAGCAGCTTGATGGTTTGCGCATCCACCACACGGTATGCCAGCAGGCAAGGCTGATGGATCATTTTGAATTTGTAGACTTGCACCCCGGCAAGATCGCCAACTTTGGTTTCGCCGATTTCCGGGCTGCCGGCAATGGCGCGCACTGCTTCATCCAGCACGGCTTTTTGCTGAGGATGCAGTTTTTTGATGGTTCGCTGAAAGGTGGGTGTAATAAGGAGGCGCATCAGTTGAACGGATATTCACCGACAGGTGCTTCCTGCTCAGCCAGCAGGATGTCACGAATGACGCTGAAAGGCAGATCGGGATTTTCCTCGGCAATTTTTCCTATTCTGGACCAGTACTCGATTTGCCTGGGCACGGAACGATGCTGAATGGAGGCATGACGTTTGGCCAACTCTACCAGTTCTTCAGCCAGTTTGACGTTAACAGACATAGTGAACTCCTTTGAAAAGATGGAGCATTGTAGTCCAACAGGTTCCAATAAGGAACCTTATTAGCAAAAATCTATGTCCGCACCACCATTTATTGCAACTGCTTGCATAACACACTGAAAACCAGTCAGGCAAGAATCGAGCAATACAACACAAGGAAAATCAAATGACTGTCCATGTTTGTCTCGTATCAGCCCAAGCCGCACCCAATCTCCTTCCGGTACTTGACCCGGAGCTGAAACCGGAAGAAGTGGTGCTGCTGACCAGCCAGAAAATGCGCAACGCTGCTGATGCATTGCGCACTGTGCTTACAGAGCTCGGTATCCGCAGCACGATTATTCCGCTTGCCGATGAGCATAATTACCAGGCAATCGAGGAAACCATGCTTCAGATTGCGCAAGAGCGGGAAGGACAGAAAATTGCGCTCAACCTGACTGGCGGTACCAAGTTAATGGCACTGGTTGCGCAAACGGTTGCCCAGGCAGCAGATTGGCGCAGTTTTTACGTCGATGCCGATACCGACAGCATTACCTGGTTGGATCGGCAAATGGCCGGAAAGAAACTAGACGAGCAGCTGCGCCTGCGGCATTACCTCAAGGCTTACGGCTTTGAGCTGGAAGCAGCACCAGAGCGGCCGCAAGCTACCCGTGAACAACGCGATCTGATGCAAACGCTCATCAATCAGATTGGCAATCTGGAAAAACCGCTGACCCAGCTCAACTGGCTCACGCAACAAGCTGAAGACGGGCGCCGTCTGGAAGCCTTGCTGCGCAACTTTGAGGAGGCCGGCATGCTGCAGGTAAAACAAAACACAATTTGTTACACGGATGAAACGGCGCGCAGTTTCGTCAAAGGTGGCTGGCTGGAGTTATATACCTATGATTGCGTTGCGCGAGTGACGGGGGATCTGAGCATTCGTGACAAGGCAGCCAATCTTACCGTGAGCAACCGTGGTGTAAAAAATGAAATGGACATTGCACTGCTGGCGCGCAACCGGCTGTTTGTCATTGAATGTAAAACCGCGCGCATGGATAAACCGCAAGCACCCAAAGCCAACGATACCCTGTTCAAACTGGCGGAAATCTGCCGTCGTGTAGGGGAATTGGGTACTCGCGGCATGCTGGCAAGCTACCGCCCGGTTGCTGATTCCGAACGAAAACTGGCCGGAGCGCTGAATATCACGCTGATCACGGGTCGCGATCTGATTGGTTTGCCAGACAGGATCACGGCATGGATTCGGTCATAAAACAGAAAAACTATTCATTTTTCCATCATCTATAAACAAACCATGAAAAAAGAACTGATTTTTGCTGTCTTCATCGCTTTGCTGGCAGGGAGTTCATTAGCCAGCGCGTTCAGCTTTGGCGCTATTGGTAGTGCGGTTGGCAAGGGGGGCAGTGGCGCCGCAAAATCTGCGGCCAAACTGGAAACTAGGGCAGTGCCAAAAGCGCAATCCATCAAGGAAAATCATCCGGAAAATAGCAATATCACGCCAACCGTGGGCCGGGGTGCTAATCATTTGCCATGTCAGGATACCAGGTCATCCGACAGCAAACTGCGCTATTCTGACTGCAATTAACTGAAAAATTTCCTATAAAACCTGAAGCAACGCGTCATTATCTATGTCCGAACCACGCCAGCCACACGACTATCCGCAGCGTATTCTGCTGTGTGTGACCGGGTTATCGCCGCAGATCGTCACCGAAACGCTGTATGCGCTGGCGATTGAACACCAGCCCGCGTTTGTACCTACTGAAGTACATTTGTTGACAACGAGTGAAGGTGCAAAGCTGGCGCAGGCTTCGCTGCTGCATTCGGATGGTGGTCAGTTTCTGACCCTATTTGCTGAATGGCCGCAATTCGCTCGGCCCAAGCTGGATGCACAGACCATTCATGTCATCTCCGGGCCGGACGGCCAGCCACTGGCAGATATTCGTATGCCGGCAGAAAATACTGCTGTCGCAGATGCCATTGCTTCAGTGGTGCGTGATCTGACGCGCGATCCGGAAAGTGCTGTGCATGTTTCAATCGCCGGCGGGCGCAAAACCATGGGTTTCTATCTCGGCTATGCGCTATCCCTTTACGCCCGGCCGCAGGATCGCCTTTCGCATGTGCTGGTATCTGCTCCGTTTGAAAGCCACCCCGAATTTTTCTACCCGCCACGGCAGCCCCGGCGGCTTGCCACGCGCGACGGTCATCATATCGACACGGCTGATGCCAGGGTGACGCTGGCTGAAATTCCGTTTGTCCGTCTGCGCCATGGCTTACCGGAGGCACTGCTGCAAGGCGAAGCTCGATTCAGCGAAGCGGTCAGCGCGATCCAGCAAAGTTTTGCACCGCCGTATTTATTCATCGACCTCAAACAGCGTCATGTCGTTTGTGGCAATAAAACGGTTTCAATCAAACCACAATTGTTGGCCTGGCTGGCCTGGTGGGCAATGCTGGCGCGGGAAGAGCGGCCGGAAACAACCTGGCGCGATGCGGATACCGGATTGTTTCTTGCTGTTTACCGCGCTGTCGTTGGGATCGACGCGGTGGATTATGAAAAAACCGCTGATCTGCTGGGCAACGGGATGGGGAAGGAATTCTTTCAGACCAAAAACGCAAAACTGGAACGAATCCTGAAAGACACACTTGGACCGGCAGCTGCCCCTTATCTGCTGGCGACTACCGGCAACGCCCGCGTACACGGCGTGGTCTTACACTACTCCCCGAGCGTATTCGCATCGTTGGCACAGGCAGTAAATGAAACTATCGGCATCGAGTGAGAAAATCTGTCTTCAGCATTTGGCACGGCAAGCTTACCGTCCTGCAATAAACACAGGGCGAAGACTACGATACTTCACATGAATCGGAATTTATACCTAATCGCCTACGATATCTGCGATCCGCGCCGTCTGCGCCAGGTTTGCCGCTATCTTACCGGCTATAAAGTCAGCGGACAGAAATCCGTATTTGAAATATGGGTAACTCCGGCAGAGCTGCGCACCATTCGCACTGAGCTCGATAAACTGATGGATACACAGACAGATCGCCTCCACATCCTCAGCCTCGATCCGCGCATGAAGCCGCGTTGTTATGGCAATGCCAGCACATTCACAGTGCAGCATTTTTGTATTGTCTGAAAGTGAGGAGGGAAGAACATTATGACTAGCCTGTTCGTTGATCGTCGCGGTGTAGAACTTGAGCTTGAATCTGGCGCTATTGTCTTCCGCGAAAATGGCGAACGTATCGGGACAGTGCCCATTGCTCCGTTGACGCGCGTTTTTCTGCGCGGTGACGTCAATCTGCCGGCCGCACTGCTCGGCAAGCTTGGTGAACGCGGTGTTGGTGTGGTCATTCTCAGCGGCCGCACCAGCCGACCCAGCCTGCTGCTGGCCCGGCCACACAACGATGCAACCCGGCGTGTCGCCCAAGTGCGCTTGAGCCTTGATGAATCGACCAGTCTGGTGATTGCCAGAAAACTCATTGAATGCAAGCTGACACGGCAAATCGAATGGTTTACCGAGCTGCGCGAAAGCAATATCCAAGTACGCTATGAACTCAGCCACGCTTTGCGCGGACTGGAAGAACATCGAGCCCGTCTCGGTAACATCAACAACGCAGCCAGTCTGCGTGGTATCGAGGGTTCTGCTGCTGCACGTTATTTCACCGGCCTGCAGGCTGTTATCCCGGACTCATTGCATTTTCATGGCCGCAATCGCCGTCCGCCGCGTGATCCGTTTAACGCTCTGCTCTCGCTCACTTACACGCTGCTACACAGTGAAATTGCAATTGCATTGCATGGTGCAGGATTCGACCCCTACGTCGGTTTTTATCATCGTCTGGATTTTGGCCGTGAATCGCTTGCTTCCGATCTGCTGGAGCCGCTGCGACCACTGGCAGATCGTTTTGCCTTTGCGCTGGTACATCGGCGAGTGCTCGACAAGGGTCATTTCAGCACAACTGAATCCGGCTGTCTGCTCGGCAAGGCAGGTCGCGTGCACTATTACGCAGCATATGAGCAACACAGTGAAATCCTGCGCAAGGCCATCAATCAGGAAATTGAACAACTGGCCGAACAGGTTGGTAGTGAGCTGGTGCCCGGATTAACGGATATGCAGGATCATCCTTTCACAATGGACGAACATGAGTGATTTTGTTATCTGTTACGATATTTCCGATCCGCGCAGATTGGGACGCTTGTACCGCTATCTGCGCAAACAGGCAGTACCACTACAGTATTCGGTGTTCCTGTTCAGTGGTGACGATCGTCAGCTTGAACGCTGTATGCAGAATGTTGTCGAGCTGATTGACGAAAAGCAGGACGATCTGCGTGTTTATCCATTGCCAAGCCGCGGCTTGAAAGCGCGTATCGGCCGGCCCACACTACCGGAAGGCATACAATGGAATGGCATGCCGGCTGAATGGTAGTGTTAATATTCCCGGAAAAATACCGTTTGATCTGTTTGTAACCGGTAACGAAAGGAGGTAACTTGCAACATCACACCTGTTTTCTTCAGCGCTCCATGCAGTCAACTGATTTTATGGAAGAAAAACAGGATGGTCAGAAACACCCATGCCCTGATTTCAAAGGGATTGAGAGGTTATAGGCCAGAGCAAGGTTGAGTACAGTAGTGAAATACCCATGCCCTGTGTTAATGTGTAGTAGTTCAGATTTGATCTGACAGCAGGTCTTGCCAAGAGGTGGGATTACCCGGTTTGATAGAGGTGCGAATCTTTATCAACCGAACGCGAAAGCGTAAAGGAGTAATCCCATGAGCAGTGTTCATCATAAAATCATTAAACACAAGATTGGCTTGCTTAATCTGGCAGCTGAGCTTGGCGATGTATCCCGTGCCTGTAAGGTGATGGGTTTTTCTCGCGATACTTTCTATCGCTATCAGGCAGCTGTGGAAACAGGATGTGTTGAAG
>Ga0206106_100433_pt1 | contig 33977 bp, 32 predicted proteins | sample 1B1ome_FD_148677 | JGI IMG/M metagenome (GOLD analysis project Ga0206106, IMG submission 148677) | Enriched microbial communities from leaf-cutter ant dump, University of Wisconsin, Madison, United States - 1B110A | ecosystem: Environmental > Terrestrial > Nest > Insects nest > Nest dump | place... | reverse complement strand
ACCCGAAGGGAATCCGGTGACGGGGAGTCTCTAGGGTGACATCAAATCTGTCACTACACCCGTAGAAGCCTATGTGGCGTTGTTTTCGGACAGGGGTTCGACTCCCCTCGGCTCCACCAACCCTATCAGTGAGACCACCTCGTGAGGTGGTTTTTCTGTTTTTTATGGGCTTATTGTGGTGTGCATTGCGGTTAGAAAGCCTTGATGGAACTGGGTTTGCTGGGTGTTCTGGTCATGTATACAGTGAGTTTCCCTGATGCTATGCAAAGACAGTGGGAGAAGACCGCCATGAATACAGTAACTCTTTTTAGGAGCCGGTGGTGCTATTAATGCTGAAAAAGAAGCTATGTACTCGCAGTTTCTTAAATTGGAACGGTTATGCAGTAACATATTTCTGAACTGTTATCCCTTACAACAGCAAGGCTGAACGGGCCTGATGCAACAAGGGGTTATATCAATATGCTTCTTATGTCCCCCTTCGGGGATATCGTCAGCCTGTGTTCTCCCCACAGTCGTGCTAATCCACACCACTGCTGAAATAATTTGAACTACAGCTCCGCTTTCCTACAGTTAGTCCCCAAGCTCATTATCATAACCTCTCATATTACCCATCAAATTTGTGCTATATATACACTGAATCTCAGAAGTCATGTGATGCTGTTCTTAGCTAGGTTAAAAACCTGCTTGGCTAAAGGATTCCTGGGTATACTAATGCGTTAAATTAATTTAATTACAAATCGTTTTCCCGTTTATTCGTTTTGCTGAAAAGGGCTATTTTATGTTTGTTTTTCTGGATGCACCTGGTAAAACCCTGTGTAGGAATTGATTTTCAGAAATTTTTCGCGACCCTCCTATTGGAATTAGAAAAACCTTAAATCCTGGTCTGGAGGCCCGGACATACGAATCTGCATCGAGGTTTATGGGGATGCCTGAACATTAGACCTGTGTCTGCACGATTCTGTGTGGATGCAGGTCTTTTTTTGCTTTCAGGCTTAACAGCGAAGACAAGGAGCGTGAGAGGGCTCCACATCATTCAGGAGGAAAAGAACATGCAGATTCGGATTTGTGTGGCAGGAAGAGTTGATGGAAACAAGAATAAGCTTAGCGGCGGGGAATGGATATCCTTACCTATGCCGGTGAATGAGTTGGAATTGGTGTTGGGGCATATCGGTGCTAGTCCTACTGATCGGATCATTATTGACTGGGAGGCACCGTTCTGGATTGAATCTGATGTGGATGTTTGGTTGATCAATGAAACTGCGTATACCTTAGCGGAGTACGACAATCGACTTGTATATGCTCTGTGCGGTTGCATCGACAGTATGGACATATTGCTCACGGTATTGCAGACAAGCCGCTACAACGTGTATTACGATGTCCAGAGCCTGCGTGATGTAGCAAAGATGTTGATGCGTTCAGGGTATTACGGTCATATTCCCGCACAAATTCGCAAATACATCGACTTGGATAAGCTCGTCAGAAACATGGAAGAAAGGGGCTGGCATATGCAACATGAAGTGAATACCGCTGTACAGCTACTCGGATGACTCATGCTTACGCTATTTTAGCGTGGGTGTGGGTCTTTTTTTTGTTTTACCGCTTTTTATGCATGACAGCGAAATATACGGAAGGTGAGAGGCTTCTACACTAATTGAAAGGAGTTGAGTCAAAACGATCATGGGGTGGTGTCGGCTACAGTACAGATTGTCGCAGTTGTTGGAGAGGAACAAGCGGTAGTAACGGATGCTTATCAATCTGGAGATGTAACAGTGATTTTCAATCAACATGGGAACGTTGTAAGAATTGGCTGCTCCACAAAAATAGGGAGCAGGGTGTCTGTTGTTATCTCTAACTGATCGGATGATGGCTAGTTTTCGCCAAAATGGCGAATATGCCTCATATGCTTGGTACGGAAAGGAGGTGAACAGGCTATGGTAGTGAAACGAGGACTTCCGGAAGACTTGACAGTTCTATTGAAACAACTGGTCGTAAACGGGCATATTCGTCACGCTGGAACTGTGCTGTACGTGTACTTCATCCGGTCTTGGCAATTGGATGAAGAACTTGCTGCGTACTACATGCGGAGATATTTCGAGAAGTATTTCGCTGCTCAGCTTCAACGGCACATGCAAAGACAATAAAAAAGGTGGCCCACATAAGGAGCACACCAATCAACCCATCTGCAATCAGCTTACCAGAATTTCATAAGAGCTACAAGCAGGGGAGGCCGATCCGGTCTCCTCTGTTTGCCATTCCATCATATCATTCGGAGGTAATGACTCATGCAAACTTATCAAATGAATACTGTAAAGAACCTTTTAGCCGATACCCTGTGCGAGAAAAACAGCAGCTACATTATTGAAGAGATTTTCTACCGATTTCCTTCATTGCGGGAGTTATTTGATGCTTCCGAGCTAGAACTACTTACGATCAAGGGGATTGGAAAGGTTAAGGCACGTCAGATCATTTCGGCCTTGAAACTTGCTCGTGCTTTGAATGTGCCCGCTGATAAGCCTTATGTCATTAGTAGTCCCCAAGACGCGGCTCTGCTCATGACACCGGAGCTTGGATTTCTACAACGGGAAGAATTTCACTGTATTTATCTGAACACGAAGAATCAGGTCATTGGTAAGGAAGTTATCTCTGTTGGTTCGTTAGATATGACCATCGTTCATCCTAGGGAGCTATACAAATCCGCTATTAAGAAAAGCTCCTGCTCCATTATCTGTATCCACAATCACCCAAGTGGCGATCCGACGCCTAGTCAGGAAGACATACTCTTGACCAAACGATTGGTCGCTGCCGGAGAGATAATTGGCATTGATGTTCTGGATCATCTCGTCATTGCAAGTCACAGCTATTGCTCCATGAAGGACAGTGGGCTTATGTAATCGGCAGTTCGACAATCAAGGGCATGGGAGAACAGTACGCAAGTCAAGGCTGAGGTGAACGCTACTCGGTCTTGACTCGCTTCTGTTTGGTCACTCCCGCTCCGGTTCAGTCGCTGTTCCCTGTTCCCGTTTGAAATGCGGTAGCATAGCCCGAATCACATCCAGCACCATTTGTTTTTGATCGTCTGTCAGTTCATTCATCATGAGGGAGAACTGAATAGCAAATGAATCCTTCTTTACGCTATCGAATGTGGCTTCAAGTAGAGAGTCAGTAGACACGCCAAGAGCAACAGACAGCTTGACCAGCGTCTCTACAGAAAGGATTCGATCACCACGCTCCAACAGACCCATAAAGGATGCACTGATGCCAACGTTCTCTGCAAGCTTCTCCTGTGTCAGATTGTATTTGATTCGCTCATCCCTGACGCGAGAGCCTATAAGTCTGTAGTCAATTTGCTCGTCCATGTTATCAGTCCCTTCCCTCACGAATGTAGAGCAAAGGGACGGGATTGATAACAATCCTAAAGAATTAAATAATTAATTCCATAAGCATTGACGATACTTGGTGATTTTTGTATGCTTGGGAAATGGTACTTATCTCCTAGCTACTACAGGAGGTTCGGCTTATTGATGCCGGCAAGCAACAAAGTGCTGCAATGAAGATAATATTAATCAACTTCATGGAAACGAGGGTGCAAAAGACATGAAAAAGAAAATTCTTGGATGGGCATTACTCCTGATTGGTGCTTGGTGCGGTGTAGCCGGGTTCCTTGGGATGAGGCCAGATCAGTACAAGTATGAGAAAGCTATGGGTGGATTTTATGGTAATGATACTCATGCCACAGTAACAAAAGCATTTGTCTGGGCTGCTGTACTCGTGATTGCAGGAATCATTGTATTACTGATAAAAAGCAGAAGAATACAATCTTTCGGTGCAAGTTCCTATTGCTCTAATTGTGGGACTGCATTATATAAGTCCCAGAAGTTCTGTTCATCATGCGGCCAACTGGTTACGGAGCATACACGCAGTGAGGTGTCGCCAACCAAATCGGTAAAGGAAAGGCAGGAAAGTACATATATCCGTGATCTATTGGAATCCAAGAGCTTGATACAGAAAGTCACTTCAATACTGCTAATTGCAATGTATGGCCTCATGTCATATCAGTATTTGACGGTTGTCGCTATAGGGGGTTCATACAGTCTTAAATCGTATAAGGTAAGTATTAACTTTATAGTAAACTTCCTATTGTTCAGTTTGCCTCAGTCATGGTCATTGAATGGGTTCTCACCAGAAGCCGAAGGCGGTTATTGGTTCCTGTTCTCCGCGATAGCTTTTCTTGTGTTTTTCGCCGCGTTGTTTATCCAAAAGATTAAGATTTCAGCTGCGAGCCTCATAATGATATTTATATCTGCTCAAGTTTTACAGTTGATATTCTTCATTATGCTTTACCAAGGATCGAGGGAACGCTTCTTCTTCGATATTGCTATTTCTGTAGCAGTCAGTCTTACAGGTATTGCTCTTTTTGCACTCCTATACTGGGCTTTACTCAATCCCGTTGATCCAGCACATATAAAGAGTGTTGCGTTACTGGCTATGATCTTTGCTGCACTGTTCGTAATTCATGATTTCATTAGCATCTACCATCAGAGTATCGTTCAACAAGAAAGCTTCGGAGAATTTTTCGATGATTATTTGCGTTATTTGGGTGATGACAACGTCATACGACCACTTCCTTTCTTGCTGATCCGCTGTGGATTTGTGATGTTCTATTACAACATTTATGCATCTTTGAAAAAAGCATCGCTACCTCAACAAGAAAACATACAGCAAATGGAGGCTACACATGGGAACTAATGGACGTGTACTGATTGTGATCTGTTGTATCGTCGTTGGTGTCATTATCGGTGGGAGTATCAGCAGCCGGGATAGCGAAAAGAAAACAGCGGCAATAGAGATAATGTCTCAGATAGCCGCAGAAACTGGTTCAGCCAAGTACGCTGTTGGAGCCGATATTGGCCGCCGGGGAGTACAAAGCGACAAAACAACCGGATACGGCATAGGTGCAATAGTTGGAGGCGTTATCGGAGCCATTGTTGTGTCTGCATCTCGAAAGAAATCATAGCATTAAGTTGACACCACGCCGCATGATTTACTTGTGTATGTTAATGCTCTCTGTTAGCGGAAGTCTATATTAGTTCAACTTTGGAGGGGACCTGAATGACTTGTTCATATTGTAATCATCAGATAAATGCCAGTGATAAATTCTGTCCTAATTGTGGACGGGAACATAAAGAGAGCATTTCCGGAAGATCATTTCTAAGTTTACTGAAGAATAGTCGTAAAGTTGTAGCAGCCATATGTCTTGTGCTCGTAATCATAACGACATTCATATTGATTACATCGAATAAAAAATCTAATCCACTCGATTCGCATGAAACAACGACATTATCATCAACAAATAATTCGTATGCGGATCAATTGTACTCCAGCCTTGAACCAAGTGATTTTCCCGAAGCAGTTTCAGAGGGCGATTTAAAGAAGGTTGACCCTATTCCTAGCCAGATACCGTCTGATCCAACAAATGTAATCAAACAATTTATTCAAGCTGTTGTTGTTCGAGATATAGATGTCATTTCAAATCTAGTATCGGATTCCAAACGGGAGTATTACTTACATAAATCCAAAGAAGAGATCGCTGACGACTTGAAGGATATCCAAAATAGGATCCCCAATCTGCAAGCTGTACAGATATCATCTGATCAACAAAATGGAAGTGAAGGGACTTGGAGAATTGATACTTCAACAGAAGCCAGTCCTCAATATCCGCTTTATGTAAATCTCGTAAGTGAAAATGGTTCTTGGAAACTTCTTAGTATTGAAGGCTATCCTGAGTTTCTTGGTCCTGATATAACAATTGATCCATCATTAGCTCCCAATTCTTCACAACAAGCTGATCCAACACCTGCCCAAACCAGCAATCAAACTGTTCATGTTGAACAAATTGCTGGTATATGGGCCTCTGAACAGGATGCAAACAAAATAACATATACCATAGTACTTAATCCCAGCGGTACGTATATGGGCATGAAAATGTCTGAGAAAGGTTCGTCTACACCGGGTACGTATGGTTCTTATAAGCTCATAACTGAAGCTAACCAGCAAAAGCTCTTGCTTACATCGGTGAATGATCAATCAGCCACATATGAAATTACAATACTTCATGACGGTCTCATTACTTTGGAGCAAGTTGATAATGACATGTTGTTTACGCAAATTGAACATTTCAATAATTCACCAGCCAACACAGAACCATCTACTACCCTCGATGAGACAAGCCTTGAACCAAGTAATTTTCTTGAAGCAGTATCAGAGGGCGATTTAAAGAAGGTTGAGTCTTATCTTAATCAAGGAATGGATGTGAATGTTCAGAATGAAAAGGGGGTTACTGCTCTGATGGTTGCTGCAATTAACAACGATCGGCAGTTGGCACAATTATTTATCAAAAAAGGTGCAATGGTTGATCAGAAAACCCATATGGGTGCGACTGCATTATCCTTTACCGCTATGGAAGGAAGCGAATATGTAGCAGAAGAACTGCTGAAGAACGGTGCAAATGTAAATGTCCAGGAAACAGACAAAGGTGATACTCCGATTATGATTGCTATTAAGGAAAGACGTCTCAATCTTGTGAAGTTGCTTTATCGATATGATGCCGATCTTCAACTGAAAAATAAACAAGGTGTTACAGCAATTGATTTAGCCCTCGGAATAGATGATCAGGATATCAACGCTTACTTGGGAGTGGATGAGATTTATGGGAAAGTTAAATACAGCAGTCTGAATGAATTTGAAAGCTTTCCGGCAGCAGTATTTGATTCCGATGTTAGTGACTTGGATGATATGTACCATTCTCTTACGGGAAAATGGACTGGAAAGAATGAATTGGGCGAAGATATGACTTTCGAGTTTACAGAGGATAAGGAGTTCACTTTGGCTGCTTCAACTTCTGGAACAAAAATCAAAGGGACTTTTTACTTATCGAATTATGACAATGTACTTCAGATGTGGGTAGGCCAACCTGATAAGATGTCACTTGAAGTACGGAGAATTAAGCTGGAGAACTCTGATGCCATGTCCTTCACAGACCGCTTAGGATATGTAACAAAGCTATCCCGTGCCAAATAATCACGGCTGTGAGAAGTGTTTGTCATAAAGTGATTCAGTGAGGGCTAAGAATAGCTTTGGTAGCATTAACCAGAAAGAAATGAACGGGGTGACATCATGGCCGTAATTCTCGTTATCATTGTTGTATGGATTGCTGTTTATTTAATTGCGAAGAGAACTGGTGAGACTGAAGCTCAAGACAAGGCAGAGTTCATGCTGACAAGCGGACTTGGATTTAGAGGCTGCGGTATTGTGTTGCTTATTCTTTTGGCCGCTGTAGTTGGCGGGATCGTTTACCTGCTGTCCCTATTTGAATAAATACGTCATGTCTGTCAAACTATTTCACGTTATAAGGTGCTCTACGATTGATCGGGAGCGATATACAAAGGGCTGTAGTCCAGATAATGGATTGCAGCCCTTTTGTCGTCTATATGGCGTCTGCAAGCGTCTCATAAGCCACATGACTGCGGCATCACATCAAGTTGAATCTCGAATAGCTAACAATACTCAATTCAGAAGACCACCCCTCCGCCCCTGAGGGTAACGCAAGGAACGCTGTTCCCTGCACCCTTGCACTCGCCGTTGGGCTGGCCCAGCATTGGCTTACTGGGCAATCAAGAGTGTTGGCGAAGGGAGTCGCCCGTCAAGGCTAAAATGAACGCTACGCGGCCTTGACTGACTGAGCATTCCCTTTATCCAATCTGATACAGTGGCAATATGGAGAATTGTAAAAGAACGGCTTTTATCATAGATCGACAAATGATATGTTTTATTTAAGCTTAGCGGAACCAGAAAGGTCGTAATCAATAACAGTCGGAAGGGATCGCTGCACATGATCGCTGATACAGAAACAAAATTAAAACCCAACGAGTTCATTATCGCTATTAATAACCGATTTCACGATATCTGCGATTTGTATGAAATCTATCCAGCCGCAACCTTCAAAGCTTTCGTGAACGAAGAAGAGTTACAGTATGCTTATTTCATTACCAACGTTTCGACCAGAGACAGAAGAATACTGTACATGGTTCAGGGATGCCTCATTCAATTGTTCGAAGCGGACACTAAGGATATAAGAAAATTCCGGAGAGCGTTGCGGGAACAATTTTCGAATTCCAGAACATTTACGAGTAGTTCTACACTTATTAGTGAAACACCGGAACAGCGTATTGATGTTCATTATCTGATCGAGGCTGCGTGTCACAAGATTAGCAAAGGAAGTAACGGTGCAGGCAAGGTAAAAGGTTTCTTAAGTGCTATTAATCTACAAGTGCTCGAAAGTGGCCCATGGATAGACGTTGTGCAGCGTCCAATGAACGCCACGAATGTTATTCAGCATCAGCAGGAGGATGCCGCGGCTATAAAAGCTACGAAATCGTTCGACGAGCTATTATATACTATAGATACCGGGAACCAATTCGTAAGAATCCATTTGGCTATTAATAGCTATGATTTTGAACAAATGATTAAAGGAACGAAAATTCAACGTTCTGAACAATCAGTAATGAGTCGGGATGATCCGAGTTGGGATGAACGTAATTTTGAATCATTAATAGCCGAGAATGATGGGTGTAGATTTATGCAAGAACTTAACATCGGAAGCCGCAGGTTAAGCATGAAAGAACTAAACGGTTTGGCAAAAGCGATATGTAATGTAAGTGGAGTCCAGACAAAGATAAAGGAATGGATGTGTAAGTCAAATCAATACGACCTGGTACAGATTGATTTCATTAGCCGTTTGATGAGTCGGTACAGGCGAATAGGCTACGCGATATATCCTCCAACATGCAGATCATTTTGCAATCAAAGGTCAGCGTGCACGATGAGCAAGGACATTGCTTTTCATTGTGTCACCGATTTGTTGCAACAAAAGCAGAATACGGTATTTCCTCTGCGAGAGAGACAAAGAAATACAGTATGTTTAGAGCATGTCAGACAGGATATGAACAGTAAGTTTGAAGTTGACCTTGCCTCGAAGGGAAATAAGATTCATGTTTATAAGTGCTTCGTTGGAGTCGGCAAGACGTACATGTATCTTGCAAAGTTGAGGAATTTCATTGAAGAAGGAAAAACGGTAATAATCGCGTTGCCCACACATCTGCTTCGGGAGGATGTGGTTGGGGAGCTTAACAAGCATTTGACACAAGAACAAATCGATGAGGCTATTATAGATGTCAAGAACATCCCGTTTATTAGTCTTGCCTTTCAGGAAGAGCTACAAAATTATTTAAACGTTGGAAACTCCGCGGAAGCAAGAGCGTTCATACGTAATTATCAAAAAGAAATGCAGGAAAGTGGTCCTGACGATCCTGAAAATCATGAGAACGAATTGGACGAATTTATGAGGATCATCGAGCTGCTACAAAGAAAAGAAGATACAACCGGCAAAATAATATTTACTACACATGAGCGTCTATTCAGTCTTGGACATATCAATCCTGACCTGGTTATTATCGATGAAGACATCTCTGTATCCATGATGAAGCAGCAGCGAGTATATAAAGATGAGTTGAATACCTTACGATCCATATTGCCGGGCCTAAGGGGACAGTATGACGGAAACGATTCATCAGGATTTGATCTGGTTGAGGAGCGTTTGAACTGCATACTGTCGTCTAGACGGGATCAGTTGAATTCTTTTAGCCAAGGCATAAGTGGGCAGAGGAACTTGCGACGATTTTTGTTGAGACAGATAACAAATCATAGGGGTTCATTCTTTAATAGCAGAATTATTGACCTAGTATTCTCCAAAGCAGAGTTCGTGTTTCATCAGACAGAAGAAGCAAATGGAAGAGTAGTGGATACAGTCAGCTTTGTCATTAGGAGGGAGTTGCCATTCAATTGCAAAGCGTTTATCATGTCTGCCACTGTTGATGAGGAGATACTCAGGCAATTGAACGGAGAAAAGGAAATTGGGTTTGAAACATTTCCTCTTCCCATGTTAAGGGCGAGTGTTACAATGCGTCATGATTACTCATTCTCAAGGAACTGGTTTAAGCGAAAGACTCAAGAGCTTGGAGAGTTCACTGGATATCTTGCGTTAATTAGGGACTATGCATTACCGCCAGAGCATGAACATGAACCAGAGCATGCTAATCATCCCTTAATTGTAACCTTCAAAAGTTATGAGAGGGAATTTCATGAGAGAGGCTTTAACCTTACCCTGCATTTCGGAAATACAATGGGGCTCAATGAATATGAAGGGAAGAATGTAGCTGTATTTGGTACACCCAATATAAATCCTGTGGCATATTCCCTTTATCATAATGTCATCTTTACGGGGCGTAGGCTGTTAAGCATACCTGGATTTGAGAAGCGTTTGGTGAAAAATAGTGGGTATAGGTTTTACTTTAAGACTGCCGAGGAGGGGCAGTTTCAGAAAATACACATGTGGATGGTGGAAAGCGAAATTATACAGGCTTTAGGAAGAGCCAGGCCAATCAACAACAAGTGTTTGATACGTATCTATTCCAACTATCCTCCAGGTGATCTGGATATTACATTTCTGAACAATTCATCTCGGTAGCAAGGTAATGTGAATGATCAATTATAATGATAAAGAAGAGAAGCTGTGGTTCATTCGCGAACTACAGCTTCTTTCCTATAGCATTAATAGTCAGATTGCTCCACTAATGTGCCGCGGCGGTGATCAAGGGGCGAACGTTCGGGAGATGATGAATGCCCCAGCTACGAGGGATCGTTACCGGATTTATGCCTAATAATCGAAGTTTCTTCACATTCCGATCAAACGTTTCCCTGCTGCCTTGCAAATGCCCGTTACCTTCCAAGATAACTCCCTCCATAAATTGCTTTCTTGCTGCATCCATCCTTCTTGCTTGTGAGATCAACTCCAGAGTCCTCAAAAGAGACTGCTTGGATTTCTGCCGCAACTCGGCCCGATTAATGATCTTTCTTGCTTCGTATAGGCTGTAGAAGTCACCTGACCCAACGGATTTGTCGTAATAGTTCAAAATAATGGCCTGTGCAAGTTCAGGATTAAGGAAGTGCTCGATGCATTTATTACTGAAGCCTTCCCGCTGCTTCATATAGTTGGTCTTGTTCCTCTCGCATTGTATTTCAATACGGAGCATGTCTTTAGCAGCATGAATATGCTCGTCTGCTATCCTGGTATCCTTCTTATTCATTCTTCGCTTCATTAGTTCGTCTTGCTTATCGTAGAAGTTCAGAGTCATTGAACCGCATATGGCATACGCACTGCCTAGAAGCTTGTTCTTGGCTTCAAAGTGCCGATTGGGGACCTTTGCACGCTGAAACAAGCGGATGTAGTCACTTACGTGTTCTGTTATTACGTCGGCACAGTAATCAATCCGTTTGCATGTCCATTGGTTGAAGGAAGGGAGGTATCTATGAAAGCCGCCAAAGATAATCTGTAACTGTTTATTGAACCGGGCTGCTATTAAGGGAATCTCATCTACCGTGGTGGACTGAATGAGCATGTTGGGATTCAAGAGGACTTTGGGATTCAATTTAATCTCAATGCCTCTGTAGATTAGTCCTGGACGGTATGTCTGATGAATCAGCGTGATCTCACGGAATCCTTTGTTGCTGTAATAGGTGTTCGTATGTTTCCCGCGTTGTAAAGATAGTTGAAGCCGTTTTGCAATGTCGTTGTACTGTTTTTCGTCCGGTAATGAGGCTGTTATTTGCATGGTGTGGAGCATTCTAAGCCCTTCTCTCTGTTTTTACTGATGGCTTTGGTAAAAGCTGCTGGTGCAGAAATCCCTTGTGTAGCAAGCGTTTGGTGAGTTTGAGGAGAGTAAAATAAGTCGGTGTCATGTAGATGAGGTTTATATTTCACTAATACCTTTCGGTTGGTTGTATATACACTGCGTGACATGTGTCGATATTGTGACATCGATTTTATGTGTAAAGCTGTCCCACAGAAAACCACAGCGGTGTTTAGCTGCTGTTTACATAGATACTTCACGTGCAGGAGGGAAGAGGACAGAATTATAGAAAGCAATGTGTGCAGCCAGGGGAGCGATCCTCTGGCTTTATTGCGTTATAGGCACGATCAACATTACAGACAGGAGCGGATCACCATGAACGTTGTCATCTATTTACGAGTATCCAGTGAGCAGCAAGCGAATAAGGAATTATCCATTCCGGCACAACGGGACAAGTTGCATCAGTATGCCTCAGAAAAGAATTGGGTTGTTGTTCGGGAGTATGTTGATGAGGCAAAGTCGGGCAAGACCGATAACCGACCGGAGTTTCAGGAGATGATAGCTGCTGCTCAGAAAGAGGTAAAGGATTTCACCGGCATTCTCGTCCATAAATTTGACCGGTTCAGCCGCAATCGGGCGGATCATGTGATTTACAAAGCTCTTCTGAAAAAGCATGACGTCAGCGTGTTCTCTGCTATGGAACCAACAGAGCCGGACACGCCGCACGGAGTGCTATTGGAAGGCATGCTGGAGGTGATAAGCGAGTTCTATAATGTGAATCTGAAGCACGAGACACTGAAAGGGATGAGAGAAAATGCAACGCAAGGCTTTCATTGCGGGGGACGGGCTCCATTTGGATTTCGCCGCGTGAGGCAAAGGAGCAAGGTACAGTATCAGCTTGGGCCTGATGAGGAAGTACAAGTAGTAAAGCAGATTTTCAGCATGGCTGCTGATGGAATGGGAGGGAAGCGTATTGCTCGCGAATTGAACCGGCTTGGAGTACCCATAGGGTTCAGATGGATGCCGTCAACAGTTCTTTCTATGCTGGGGAATGATGCCTATAGGGGATATCGGACCTGGAACAAGAAGAATATCGTAGAAGGCAGGAGAAATCCTCAATCAGAATGGATTGTCGTGAAGAACGCACATCCACCCATTATTAATGAAGCATTATGGGAAGCAGCCCATGAAGCTTTGAAGGATCGAAAGCAAGCCAATCATTAATAGCCACTCAGCAGGTATGCCGCGACAACGGTGTACCTGCTTTTTTTATGCCCAAAATCCAATTAAGGAGTTGTAGCCAAATGAAAGTAGCTGTTTATGTCCGTGTATCCTCTGAACGTCAAGCCGAAAAGGAGCTCTCTATTCCGGCACAACTGAAAGCCATCCAGCAGTATTGCCAGAATAAAGGATGGATGATTACTCAAGAATTCGTCGAGAAGGGGAAATCGGCAAAGACCGATGATCGTCCTGAATTTCAGAGAATGATTGCGATGGCGAAGCGAACCAATAAAAACTTTGAAGCGATCTTGGTTCATAAGTTTGACCGCTTTTCCCGGAATCGGGACGATCATGTGATTTATAAGGCACTGTTGCAAAAGTACGGAGTGAAAGTAATATCTGTTACGGAGCAAACCGAGGCAGAAACTCCCCAGGACATGCTGCTGGAAGGTATGCTGGAGGTTATATCGGAGTTCTTTAATGCGAATCTCGCTGTCGAGGTGCGGAAGGGCATGAATCAGAATGCCAAGCAAGGTTATAACAATGGCGGCACTCCTCCATATGGCTATCGGACGGAGCATCTTGCTCTTGGAAATCAAAAGACGAAAGCAGTATGGGTGCTAGGTCCGCGTGAAGAGATTGATACTGTCCGTTTCATATTCAGCCAGTATGCTTATGAGGACATGGGGTACAAGAAGATCGCTAACCTGCTGAACGAACGCAACGTTCCAACTCAAAAAGGAGGGCAATGGTCAGCCAGCACCATTCGGGCCATCATTCATAATGAATCCTATCTTGGACGGAAGATATGGAACAAGCAGGATTATCAGACGAAGGGTAAGAAGTGGCGGGATCGGTCGGAATGGGTCATCACGGAGAATGCACATCCGGCCATCGTTAATGAAGAACTATTTAACCTTTGCAAGCAACGGTCGGAAGGCAGACATACAGGCGGCGGTGTAACCCATCATCCTTATCAGATTAAGCCTGCCTCTCCATTCTGGCTTCGCGGAATATTTACCTGCGATAAATGCGGCTCAAAGATGGTTGGTAACTCAACCGCCTCCACAAAAAAGTATGGCGGGCAGAAGTATTATGTATGCGGCGGCTACATGCGTAAAGGGAAGGAGTTTTGCCCGTATGTGAGTTGGAGGAAAGACCATATTGAACGGATCGTTGCCAATAAACTGCGGAGTACCTTGTTGAGGCTAACGTTCGATAATCAGTTGGAGGAAGAGATTCAGAAGTACCATGGGGAAGCCAATCGGCACCTAAAGATACAAGCTGCTAATTTTGAGGCGGAAATCAGTTTTCTGGAGAAGCGGATTATCCAGATGGAGAATGAACTGCAATCTGGCGGTGGGAAGACGTACTACGCGGAAATGATTAAGGAAATGCAGGGAGAACTGGAGGAGAAGCGAGCGGAGTATGAGAAGCTGAGTGAGCTATTTCCGCAAATAGATATAGCACCGGAATACATTCAAACGGTGCTGAATGATATCAAGCAAATAATTTCGATGTTGGACGATGAGAATCCTAATCCGCAGTTGATGAATGAGTATGTGCGGAAATTTGTATCGAACGTAAGCGTTGATCGGGATACGAAGATAGTGCAACTTACAATGCAATTGAAGTCTGAAGGTATTGTAATTTATGAGAAGAAAATCGTGGTTAGGTATTCATAACTAGTTAGTTCCAGTTAATTCGGTAAGGCTATATAATTCATAGCCTTACTGAATCTGATTTTATTGAGAAATTTCGAGACATTAACAGGAAATATAAGTATATGTGTCGAATGTACTGGATATATGTGTCGAATGTACTGGATAAATGAAGCTAAAGGACTGGCAAGGTTGAGACGAAAGAGGGTTTACACAAATGGCACAAATTATCATCGATAAAGAATTGGTTGTAGATACTGGAAATGAAGTCCTAAAAGGGATTAAGCGTAAAAACAATTACCAAGTGAAATGCTTACCCATGCTGAAATGGGCTGGAGGAAAGAGACGACTCTTAAAACATTTAATACCTTTAATCCCCAACAGTTATGGGCGTTATTTTGAGCCCTTCTTTGGTGGTGGGGCTTTTTTCTTTGCTACTCAGCCTCAAAATGCGATTCTGTCAGATACGAATCAAGAACTGATAGAATGTTATCACTATGTTAAAAACTCACCGCAAGATGTTATAAAACTACTCAGTTGTATGGAGAATACAAAAGAAAATTATTTTAAAGTAAGGGATAACATACTTAGTAGTGGACTTGAACGAGCAGCAAGGACGATCTATTTAACAATGCTTTCTTTTAATGGTATATACCGTTTGAATTTGAAAGGACAATTTAACGTTCCATATGGTCATAAAGACCATTTAGATCCTTGTGATGAAGAAAAAATAATGGCGGTAAGTAAGGCACTTAAAAATGCAGAATTAAACTGTTGTGACTTTAGTGAATCCGTAATCAACGCTCGTGAGAATGACCTCGTGTATTTTGACCCTCCTTATGCTATAAGTCAAGGCAACGGATTTGTAAAATATAATTCGAAGGTTTTCACTTGGCAAGATCAAATTAGGTTATCCAATACAGCAAGAGAGTTAGTAGCACGGGGCTGTAAAGTAATCATTAGTAACGCCGATGTCCCAGAGATAAGAGAACTCTATAATGACTTTAATTGTAATGTGCTAGAACGCCCTTCTGTCATAGCAGCTTCAGGAGAACATCGGAAAAAAATTACAGAATGTATCTTTTATAATGGTGGTGAAAATGATGTCAATTAACATTGATCTTGCAACTAATTTAGGTGCTGCTGCTAGGGCTAAATCAAGGAATTATGAAACAAAAACAATTCCATTAACTAAAATGGAGAGTTTTCTTAAGGATGGGTGGACGATTGACAAAAAGAATGTATCCTCCGTAAGGATGAGAAAAAGTAAAGAAACCGATAAGCTTTATAAAGATCGAGTATGGACTCTGCTGTTTAAAATGGGTTTTCCGTTTCTTTCACCTGATGATAGTTTTCTATTTGTTAATCCTAAAGAACCAGACTTTCCAGGTGATTCTATAGATGTCGTGGGGATAGATAACGAAATTGCTTTAGCCATTCGATGCAGGTATTCTTCCAAGAGAACTGCAATGCCTCATTTGCAAAAAGAGATAAGTGACTTTGGGAATATTAGAGAGAGATTCTCCCGAATGGTCAACAAAGAATATGGAACAACACATAAGCGTCAAGTAGTGTTTGTTGAATTCTTATTTAATGTAACTGTACCCGATACTGAAAGAGAAGTAGCTGAGAAAGCAAATGTAATTTTGTTTGATGAGCAAGATTTAAAATACTATGAGAGTCTTACGTCTCACATTGGTCCAGCATCTAAATACCAATTTTTTGCGGATATGATTCCTGGAAAACGAGTTCCAGGGTTAGAAATAAGGGTGCCTGCTGTTAAAACAAAGATGGGTGGAACCAATTGTTACACTTTCTCGATATCCCCTGAATACCTTCTTAAAATATCGTACATATCCCATAGAGCAAAGGGGAAAACGTCGGACGTAAACACTTATCAGAGAATGATAAGCAGAGCCAGACTCGCAACAATTCGAAAGTATGTAAGTGACAATGGAATTTTTCCAACAAATATTGTTCTTAATTTGGAGCAAAAACAAGTACAATTCGAAAAAATTGGCCAAGAATTTAACGATAGACAAACTATTGAGAATGGAATATTAGGGTGGTTAATTATTCGTCCCACATATAAGTCTGCATGGATAATTGATGGACAGCACAGACTGTATGCCTACTCGGGACACGAAAAGGCAACTAATTCAAAATTGTCAATATTGGCCTTTGAAGGACTTCCTCCAAGTAAGCAAGCTCAATTATTTATTGACATAAATGCAAAACAAAAAAAAGTAAAGCAGTCCCTCTTAGAGGAGCTTTATGCTGAACTCCATTGGGACGCGGGTGAGCCTGAAGTACGTGTGCGTGCATTAATATCCAAAACTGTACAGGATCTTGGGGCGGATCCTGAAAGTGCTTTGTATAGCAGAATTCAATCTGCAGATTTTCCAAGGGATTCAATAAGATGCATTTCTTTGACAAGTATTTTTGGGGAATTACAGAAAGTTGGATTTCATATTGCCAAAACTAAAAATGGAACAGTTTTGGAGTATGGCCCATTATGGGCAGGTAATAATGATGCAACCCTGAAAAGAACGCTGTTTATATTGAAAAATTGGCTTGGCATCATACGGGAAGGGACACAAGATTGGTGGGATAAGGGATCTGCCGAAGGTGGCGGACTTGCAATGAATGATGGGGTTATTACGTGTATTAGAATTTTGAAAAGTGTATTCCAGCACTTAGAGTCAAATGGCAACAGCCTCGTAAAATTAAGTAATACAGATTTATTATCACTTATAAAGCCATATGCTAAATTACTTGTAAACTATTTGGCATCATTAACAGAGGAAGATCGCAAAAGATTTCGGGATTTACGTGGGAGTCAAGGCCAGACCACGAGAGTTAGACGATGCCAGCAAGCAATGAGGGAAAGTAACTCATCATTTAATCCACCTGGCTTAGATGACTTTATTAACTTGGAAAAGGCACAGACCAATAGTAAAGCAAAAAGCGTAACTGATTGGATAGAAATTAACATGCAGCGATACGTATTAGAAGAACTCCGTCAAGAAATTGGACCTGATGAATCTCAATGGTGGATTTCGGGTATCCCTCAATCTGTGAGAGTTAAAGTTACTGAACGCTTTGAAAAAGACGATGGTCAAAGAGGCAAAAAAGAAAATTATTTCGACCTGATGGATTATCGAAAGATCATATTAGATAACTGGCAAATTTTTGAGAAGACATTTAGTTTTAAGAAATCAGGCAACAAAGAAGCTAGAACATCTTGGCTTGTTTTTGTAAATGATAAACGAAATGCTGTGGCCCATTCATCTTCTGGAATAACTTTATCATTAGATGAACTCAATGAACTTGAGGAATATAAGAGTTGGTTGCAAAAGCAGTTTTCCAATTATGATGAAGAGGCAATCCAGGAAGAGGAGACTGAGTCGGTATATACCTAACTAGAATCGTGATTTGCTTCAAAAGGGTAGAAGTCCTTTAATGAAAATTGCCGCGGCACAGATTCAATTCGAAATTTTTAGAATTGTGCTAGAAATTTTCAAGTCCCCAGTGTAAAGCTGTGACATGAACTCAGGCCGCAGTAAAGCAAAATTCTCGATGAATGAAAGTAGAGATGGCTGAGAAAGAATTGAGCATGGATCATTAGCCGCGGCGGGGTATCAACGTACCGGAAGAATAGCTTGCATCGTCAAGGACGACATTCAGACGTTGATTGCATTACTTGGATGCTGAGATAGCTAACCCGCAGATGCTGAATCAACTCGCTGGTAAGTTCATATCGAAGGTGTTTATTCAGCGGGAGACGAAGCATTTGTTTTTGACAGTGCAGATGCAGAAGGATGAAGATGTGCTGTTGGAGAAGACGATATTAGTAGAGGTATAGGAAATCGTAATATGAGTCATCATACATTATTTTACAGTTAATTAGTGATATGAGAACATTTAATTAGTGGTCATCTGACTAAATTATCCGATATAATTGTTGGCTGAATTTCATAATTACAGGGCATTGAAAATCCTCAATGCCTAAGATAATTATTATCAATAAGAAGGTGTTGAGAAACATAAGTCATGTTAATCTGATTTAGTGCAAAAACATTAGAAATGAATTATTGTTCTTTCGTATTGGGAATATTTTGTATGGGAAGTATTATAAATAAAGAGAGCATTGTTTGTGCAGATATAAAGCTCTTGAAAATGATTTTAATTAGACCATTGAGTGAATGTACTAAGGAGGAGCTTAGATATGATAGGAAATGGAAGTATCAAACTATTCGAAATCGAAAATTTGTTTAATCAGTTTGATGTAAGATTGCCGTTCGACAATGATGTAAACATTTTCTTGGGTGAAAATGGGATGGGGAAAACAACTGTTTTAAATTGTTTGTATTATACTCTTAGCGGAGAAATAGAAAAGCTAAGGTCTTTTGTTTTTAACAGAATAAAATTAACATTCCATGATGGAACGGAATTGGAAGTGTCTGGTAGTGATATTATGGCCTATGTAGAAACAACATATGACTTGCCGTATAGAAGAAGGCGGGAAAACATAGATCAAATATTTACAAAAAAGGACATGGAAATCCTTAGGGAAATTTACATTGTACAAGATGGAGATATGGAACCACGATTAAAAAAGTATGCTCTTAGAGTAAGTGATATGTTTGGAATCCCTCTAAGGCACGCAGAACAAGAATTAAAAAGAATGATTATTACTAATTTTCAAGAAATCAAAAAAGGTGACCCACGTAAAGCAGTAAAATTTAAGAAAGATATTGAAGAGAAAGTGCAAGAAGAGATTCTTTATTTCCCAACTTATAGAAGAATTGAGGAGGATTTATCGAAGCTTGGAATAGAATTTGAAAAAGAAAGGGTAAACAATAGGTTAATACAGTTTGGGATGACGGATGTTAAAACAGTAATTGAAAAAATGTTGGCAACAATAAAATCTGCATCCATTACTAGTTTTACCCAAATGACAGGAATACTTCTGAAACAATATTTGCAAGGTGACTTAACGTTAGATACTAAGTATAAGGTAAACAAAGAAAAATTGAATATAGCACTAGACAGAATCGGTGATGAAATTGAAGATGTGGACAAGCAAAGAATTAGAGATTTAGTAAATACAGATGAAATATATAGTACTAACTACATATACTTGCTTAATCTTATTAAAAACTTAATATTTAGTTATGAAAATCAGAGTCAGTATGATGAGAAAGTGAAAAGCTTCGCTAACACATGCAATAACTACTTAAATGATAAAAAGTATCGTTATGATGAAAGTAATGTTGAGTTAAATATTTTTAGAGACACAGTGGAAGCTAAGCATCCAATAGCAATACAAAATCTTTCTTCTGGAGAAAAACAAGTGATTTCTGTATTTGCAAAACTATATTTAGAAAAAAACGATTCGTGCATAATTTTATTTGACGAACCTGAACTTTCATTATCAATTAAGTGGCAGACTAGATTTCTTCCCGATATTATGAACACCAGAAAATGCAGTAAATTGATTGCTGTAACGCATTCTCCTTTCATTTTTGATAATGAATATGATGAATTAGCTACAAGTATGGCAACCTGCATTATTGAACACAAGGGGAGAAACAATATATGAATTTGCAAACACTAAGAGAAGCAAGAAGTAAAGGGGTTGTAGCGTATACTAAATTTTGTCTTGATGTCAGTAGCTATTCGGACAAGCTTTTTTGTTTTTTTGAAGGGGAAGATGGAAAATACTACAATGAAAGAATATTACGACATACAGATTTCGACTTTGAGGATATTATAAGTTATTCATGTGGTGGAAAAAAACAGGTTATCAAAGCATATTCACTAATAAGTAAGGATGAAAAGTTTCAAAGTATTAAAAAAGCGTTCTTTATTGACCGAGATTTTGATCCTTACGATGTAGAAGATAAAGAAGAGATGTATCAAACTTCCAGATATTCTATTGAAAATTATTATTCAAATATAAGTGTATTTAAAAGAGTATTAAATAGGGAATTCCAATTAAATGTAGTAGAACATGAGTTCATAAAATGTGTAGATGATTTCAGGAGTGTACAGAGCTGTTTTCATGATCATATGACTTTTTTTAATGCTTGGATTTTTTTTCAGAGGGAGAGAGAAAGAATAGAAGGACAAGATCTACTGGTTATTAATGATTTTAAATTAAGTAAGTTATTTTCTAGTATATCTATTGATAACATAGAAGCAAAAAGTATAATTGATTTATCTTTTATCAACTCATTATTCCCAACATCATATTCAGCTGATATTGAAAGGATTCAAGAAATAATTGATTATTTCAATCAACAGGATAAGCAAAAATACTTTAGAGGAAAGTTTGAATTTCAATTTTTTAGATGTATAATTGAAGATTTGAAAAAGAAAAATAGAGATCGCACTTATTTTTCTACACATATCGAAAGTGTTCGTATAGATGTGAACTCGAATCCACTATCTAGTTTGTGCCTATACGCTGATACTCCAGAATGCCTAATTGAGTTTTTATCTAAATACAAAAAAATTGCATAATCAGTCTGGTATCTATTTTTTACTGAAACAAAGTATGTTTGCATTCGATATAAATAGTTTTGCGATGGAACTTATGAATAAAGGAGTGGGCATAGTAGATATGTACTTAGTGGCATATATATCATGCCCACAGCTTTTCTCCGTAATATATATCAGGTGCAGTATCTGCCGATGTAAAATGTTTTATAAATATCTGATAGGTATCCATAGCCAGCGGGTAGTAGGGCTGCGTCTGCTTCATCAACGCGGAAAGCCAATTAAACGGCAAAGCTAAACAACCAACTCTGGCTCTGGCCGCCTAATAACGGTCACCAGGCTTCTACTCTCCATCGCCCATGTGGCGGGATAGGAGCTCAACCTATAGTGGGATACGCTGTCTAGTCTCCGCCTGGGGCTAGCGGAAGAAGACAATCAGGCTGACCCGAAGGGAATCCGGTGACGGGGAGTCTCTAGGGTGACATCAAATCTGTCACTACACCCGTAGAAGCCTATGTGGCGTTGTTTTCGGACAGGGGTTCGACTCCCCTCGGCTCCACCAAGAAAAACCCGACCGCGAGAGGTCGGGTTTTTGCTAAACTTATACATAAAGCTGACAATGAGGTGATTGTTGTGAGCGTTAAGACGGGTCAAGAACTTCAAGAGGTTCTTAGAGCGGCGAGCAAGTCCGTACGTAAGAAGGCTAAGTTGGCAGGTGCTCCGCTGTTTTATATGCAGAACGGAAACCGGGTCCGAGAAGACGCGGATGGGCAAAAATATGCTCTTGTTGTAGACGACAAGGGCAGCTTGCTGGAGTTCCCTATTGAGTAAAGAGATGAAGGCGCCGGAACTTTACGTCTTCGCCGGATGCAACGGGGCAGGGAAATCGACGCTTATCGAGCATTACGGGCAATCGTTTGATACGATTATTAATCCGGATCTGATCGCCAAGCAATTGAATTCAGCCGATCCGCGAAGCGCAGACCTGTCTGCTGGAAAGGAAGCGATTCGTAGAATTAGAGATTGTCTGGGTCGGCGTGCTTCTTTCGCTATGGAAACCACGCTTTCCGGACAATTTGTTATCAGACAGATGATAGCGGCCAGACATGCTGGATACAAAGTGTACTTTTATTATATCGGGTTGCAAAATGTCCAAATGCATATTGATCGAGTGAGAACACGCGTACTGGAGGGCGGGCATTACATTGCTCCGGCAGATATTATTCGTCGTTACGCAGTGTCGCTCCGAAATATGAAGGCGGCGTTGGCGCAGGCGGATGTGGCAGTCGTTTTGGATAATTCACGGGATGAATATGACATATTATTGGAGATGGAAAACGGCCAAATTACCTATCGTGCCGTACTGTTGCCGAACTGGTTTGATGGACTTGATTTGTAAGCCAAAAAAGAAGAAATGGAGCCGACTGTTGCATCAAAAGAATCGGCTCTGCGTTAAGTTTACACCACAATTTGCTTCATCCGAACTACTCGTGAGCGGAATGCGGCCACTACGTATGTTTATTCAATCACTCTTTTCTAAGAGGCAAAATTTCATCGGTCATCAGCTCTTTTAAATCCTGGTGCACCCTCGACCCATATTTTAATTTGCTTACAGGGTTCGCATTGCTTTCTTTGTATCTGATGTAATCGCTCGTTTCTTTCAATGTTGCTTCACCAGGTTGCCGTTCGAGTACAGGATTATAATTTGAAACAACATACTCCAAATTTTTTGGAAGCTAGTGATCCATTGGTCATTACGGTGAATTAGCATATATGAGATGAAAAAGAGCTTAGTTTGAGATGGAAAGCCACGCATTCCTCGGAATGCGTGGCTCTTCGCGCTCTCTGAAAGATGTTGCGTTCCATCGACTCCGCAAGGGATGTAGGGGCCACGCGTCGGGTTTTCGACACCCCATTCAACAATCTTAATTACGAGTACGCCGCGGTGCTCTCCGTGATCATGTTCTTGCTATGCTCGGTATCGGCAGCAGTTTATATCTACACGAGTATGAAAGATAAGGCATGGGAGAAGCAGGAATAACCTTATCAGTATAACAACGGCAAGAATGCCGGCCGTTCGGAGCTACTACGGGCGACCGGCGTTCTTTCGGGACAGAGGCCTAATAAATGGGCATTCGGATCAGTAACAAGTGCGGAGTGCAGCCCATAAATTGGTATCGAGTTTCGAAACAGCGCGATTTCCATGATCGACAAAATTACAGGAGGTTTCATGCATGACCAATTTTCAAAATGAGCTTCAGCAACTGGGAGTCTCACAGTTCCAGGCCAGCGAGGTGACGCCTTGGGAGCAGCAGGCTGCGTATCCCGCCGGCCAGTACCCGGATGGCCAAGCGCCTGCGGACCCGGCTCGTCTGTGCATCGGCATCGGATTTTGTGCCGGACCCTGCGCCGGATTTTGCGCCGGGCCCTGCGTCGGCCGCTGCGTCGGATTTTGCGCCGGACCCTGTGCCGGACCTTGTGCCGGACCTTGTGCTGGACCTTGTGCCGGACCTTGCGCCGGACCCTGTGCCGGCCGCTGTGTCGGACCCTGCGCCGGACCTTGTGCCGGACCCTGTGCCGGCCGCTGCCGTTGACGAATTTGCCTTCTCTTCCAGCTTGCAATAAAGCGATTGCCCCTGCACGGCGACTGTAGGGGCAATCTTCATTCCTCAGGAGAATGACAGACATGTAGGACATAGAGACGTACATATGATGTCGTAGAACTACGTCGAGAATGGGTGAACTGCGTTTAAGGCAAGGAGGGCTGAAATGTCAAAGTTGACCCCGTCAGCGCGCCTTCAGGTAAAGGCGGATACGTTTTTTCTGCCGGTTCAGAACGACGGCGTCTATTTTAGGAACAACCTCGGTACTTTCCACATGAAAGGCGAGACGATTGACCGCTGGCTGGAAAAGCTCATCCCCATGTTCAACGGAGAGCGCACGCTCAGGGAATTGACGGACGGATTATCCGGCCCGTACCGGGACCGGGTGTTCGAAATCGCGGAAGTGCTCATGCAGAAAGGTTTTGCCCGCGATGTGAGCCAGGACCGCCCGCACCTTCTTTCAAAGGAAACGGTCCGTAGGCATGCAGGGCAAATTGCCTTTCTCGATAGCTGCGGAGATTCCGGGGCTAACCGGTTCCAGTGTTATCGGCAAGCTGAAGTGCTCGCGGTCGGCTCCGGCCCGATCTTCGCCGCGCTTGTGTCGGCGTTGCTTGAATCGGGCTTGCCCCGGTTCCGCATGCTGATTACGGATTCGCGGCCGACGGACCGGCAACGGCTTGCGGCTTTGGCGGAGAATGCCCGCTTGACGGACCCTGAGGTAGACATCGGGGAAGTGACGCTTCCGCACAAGGAAGGCAGCGCTTGGCAGGAAGCCGTACGGCCGTTTGAAACGGTCCTCTATGTGTCCGAGGCGGGAGACGGAGAGGAACTGCGTCTTCTTCAAAAGGTATGCCAAGCGGAACGCAAAACGCTGCTTCCCGCCGTGTACCTGCATCAGGCTGGTATAGCGGGCCCGCTCATGCAGTCGGGGAGCGAGGTCTGCTGGGAATCCGCATGGAGGCGAATCCACGAGTCCGAAGTGTTTAAAGACCCGGAGCGCTACGCTTTCTCCTCCACAGCGGGGGCGCTGCTTGCGAATGTAATGGTGTTCGAGCTGTTCAAGATGGCGACGGGCGCTGTTGAGCCGGAGTCCAGACACTCGTTGTTTCTGCTTGATTTGGAGACGCTGGAAGGAAGCTGGCATTCGTTCCTGCCGCATCCGCTTCCTGCCGAAAATACGGGAGTGGAAGCCAAATGGGTGGAAGAACCGGAGCTTCGGCTGGAGGAAAGGCCGGGCGGCGGAGCTGCGAACGGGCTGTTTCCGTACCTCAGTGCGTTGACCTCGGCCCGGACGGGAATTCTTCATCGCTGGGAGGAAGGGGAGCTTGGGCAGCTGCCCTTGTCACAGTGCCGGGTTCAGGCTGCCGATCCGCTGTCGGAAGGGCCGGCCGGTCTGCTGCCGGACATCGTCTGTTCGGGGTTGACGCACGAGGAGGCGCGGCGGGAGGCGGGGCTCTCCGGACTCGAGGCGTATGTGAGGCGAATCGCGGGTGTTCTCGTTAACACCACCGGGCAGTATATCGGCGTCGGGATCGGAGAGACGGCCGCAGAAGGCGTGGCGCGCGGACTGCAGGCTTGTTTGGCGCATCGGATGGACGCACGGTTGATGGGTCGAAAGCCATCTGTTGTTCAGGCGAGGCTCGGTCGGGTGGACGACGAGAGATGCCGGTATTATTGGCAGGCGTTGACTACGATGCGCGGCGAACCGACGATCGGGCTCGGGGAGGATGTATGCGGGTTTCCCGTCATATGGGCGGGGACGGAGGATGGCTGGTTAGCCTGCACCGGCTTGACCGTGACGATGGCGCTGCGCAGGGCATTGCAAGCGGTACTGCTGAAGGCGCAAAACGGGTCATCTTACCGCTTGCAGCAGGCTGTCGAGGTGAGTTCCGTGGTGCTTAGTTCGGACGATCAGCCGACGTTGTCGGTTCCGGCCGAGGAGATGCCGGTGCAGCCGAATGCGGTCAAGAATGCGCTGAGGAAGCTGAAAACAGGCGGCCGGGAGGTTTCCGTCGTCGATCTGGCGGTGGAGCCTTTTTTGCGTGAAGGTCCTGCAGCCGTGTTCGGTGTGCTGCTGCGAGAGGAGGAAGCCGGGTGAACGCGGTTGTGGCCGTTGTCGGGGAAGGCGTGCTGGCGGAGCTGGTGCGCGGGGAACTGAACTCCGAGTGCCAAATCGTTCGTTTGGCCGATTTCAGGGAGGCAATGCCAACTGCTGCGGAATTCGCCTTGGTGCTGCACGATGCCTGGCATCCCGACGTTCACAGCGAGGCGGAAACGGTTCTGCAGGCGGTCGGGATTCCATTCCTGCGCGGCTTCATCGCCTTCGGTGAAGGCGTGATCGGGCCGCTCGTCAGGCCGGGCGTGCCTGGATGTTCCAGGTGCGCCGACACCCGGCAGCTTATCGCGGGGCGTGACCGCAGGGAGACGTGGGGGATCCGGCAACGTTTGACGGAGAACGGCGGAATACAGTCCGACGCGTGGGCGTCACGTACTGGACTGATCCAGATGGCGCATCTGCTTGCAGCGGAATCGCGAAACGTGCTGCGGCGCAGCCGCTCCCGTACGGAAGAGCGCGTCGTATTCGTTAACCTGAAAACGCTGAATGTCACCAGCCATTTCTTCCTTCCGGACCCGCTGTGCCCCGTATGCGGCCGTCTGCCCGCCGATTCGCGCGATGCAGCCCGAATATCGCTCGAGCCTCGCCCCAAAATCGGCGAGAACGTTTATCGCTGCCGCTCGCTCCATGAATTGAAAGCTTTTCTGATCAGGGACTACCTCGATTACAAGACCGGATTTCTGAATGGAAAAATGCTGGATCTGGTGTCTCCTCTCGCCGATGCAAGCGTGAACCTTCCCATGTTCGAGCAGGATGAGGCGGCGGCGGGCCGGACGAATTGCTATGCGGACAGCGAGTCGACGGCCATCATGGAGGGCTTGGAGCGCTACTGCGGCATGGAGCCGCGTGGCAAGCGGACGGTTGTTCGCGGCAGTTACCGTCAATTGGCGGGAGAAGCGCTCGATCCCGTTACGGTGGGGCTGTATGCCAAGGAACAGTATGAACGGCCGGAATTTCCTTTCCGGCCGTTCGATCCCGATGCCGAGACCGATTGGGTATGGGGGTATTCGTTTGCGCAGGAACGTCCGCTCTTGGTGCCTCGGTGGCTTGCGTACTACAACTCCCCTTGCCGGCAAGACTTCGTTTACGAGACGTCAAACGGCTGCGCCCTGGGAGGGAGCCTGGAGGAAGCGATCTTGTACGGCATGCTGGAGGTCGTGGAGCGCGATTCGTTCCTGCTGACATGGTATGCGCAACTGCCGCTTCCGCGCCTGGACCCGCGATCCGCCGTTGATCGCGACTTGAACCTCATGATGGACCGTCTGCAGGCTGTTGCCGGCTATGACGTGCTCTTGTTTAACACGACGATGGAGAATGGCATTCCCAGCATTTGGGCGATAGCGAAAAATAGAAAGCCGAAGGGAATGAATCTCGTCTGTGCGGCCGGAGCGCACCCGGATCCTGTGCGGGCGGCCAAAGGAGCGGTTCACGAGCTGTCGGGGATGTTGCTGACGCTGAACGACAAGTTCGAGACGAACAGGGAGGATTATGTGCGGATGCTCCGCGATCCTTCGCTGGTTCGGAGCATGGATGACCACTCCATGCTGTACGCCCTGCCGGAGGCGGAGCCGCGGCTGCATTTTTTGCTGGAGGAGAAGCGGCCGCTGCGAACGTTCGGTCAGGAATTCGCTTCCCCGCCGAAGCACCGGGATTTGACGGAAGACCTGAAGATGATGATCGATAGGTTCCGCCGGTTGCATATGGATGTGATCGTGGTGGACCAGACGACGCCGGAATTGCGACGGAACGGGTTGCACTGCGTGAAGGTCCTGATCCCCGGTATGCTCCCGATGACGTTCGGCTACCATTCTACCCGCTTGACGGGTCTGGAAAGGGTACTTCGGGTGCCGGCCGAGCTTGGGTACAAAGAGCGATCGCTCCGTCCGGAGGAGCTCAATCCGCATCCGCATCCGTTCCCTTAATGAGGCGGCCGATGACATGCTGTGATTTCACTCCAGGCAGGATAGGGGGAAGCGGAATGAGTCCGGAAGCGTTTATACGCCAACTTCACGCCGACAGCCACGAGAGCGGGCCGCCCGGAGAGGAGGTGGATTGGGATGACAAGCCGCTTCCCTATAAGCTGTATCGCGGGCTGCCGGCAGTTCCGCTGTCCTCGGATATCCCGCTGACGCTGGAAGCGAAGGAAGCGCGGGAAACGTCCGCGGAACCGAACCTGCAAGACATCGGCCATTTTCTCTGGTACACCTACGGGCTGACGCAAGTAAGTCATTCTTTAGCCGTGCCGGCGGAGAAGTACCGCAGGTTCGTCCCGTCCGGCGGAGGGCTGTACCCGAACGAATTGTACCTCTATCTCCGCACGGCCGGCATGGCTCCAGGCGTATACCATTACGATGCAGCTCATCACCGGCTGGTGTTGCTGCGCGAAGGCAATTTTGATTCGTACTTGGCCAGGGCACTCGGCAACCATTGCGACATGTCCTCCTGTTTCGGCGTTGTCTTGGTTTCGGCTATGGTCTGGAAAAATGCTTTCAAATACAACACATTCGCTTATCGGCTGCAGGGCCTCGATTCGGGCGTGCTGCTCGGGCAACTGTTGGAGGTGGCGAAGCGATTCGGCTACACGTCACGCGTTCATTTCCGATTTCTGGACCGGGCCGTTGGCCATCTGCTCGGGCTATCCCCGCGGGATGAGAACGTGTATGCGGTCGTTCCGCTTTCGGCGCAGCACGGCAATGCTTGGGTAGACGGCGGCAGCGTTGTACCGGAGCACACGACGGCGGATGAGCTGTGCCGCGAGCTGCCGGCTGTTCGACATGATCACTACCAATGTTCGCGAACGGTCAAGGAACTTCCGCAGTTGACCGGGATGAACGAAGTGTCGGCGCTTGATTCGCTGTTGTCGGTTCGTCGTTTCGAGCCTGTCGGGCATGCGGAAAGCGGACTGCAGAGCGTTTTTTTGCCTTGGGCGAAGAGGTTGTCCTACGATCTGGCTGCGGCCAGCCGAGCGAGGCATTCCCCTGAGAGCGAATTCGTCTTAAGCCCGGTAACGATGCAACAGTTGGCTGCTCTGCTCCACGAAGCGACGGCTTCGTTCGCATATTGCAATGATTTGGACGGGGTGGGAGAGACGCCCCCGATTCGTGTCGCTATATACGGATGCTTCCATCACATCGAAGGCGTACCGGACGGAGCTTACCGCTATGACGTCTCCTCCCACGCGCTCCGGCGCGCGCTTGCCGGAGATCAGCGGCTCCGGCTGCAGCAGGGGATGACCCTGCACAACGTCAATTTGTTTCAAGTACCGATCTGCTTGCACATAGCCGGTGAAGCCGATCATCTGATTTCCCAACTGGGGTTTAGGGGATATCGCATCCAGCAGATGGAGGCGGGCATGCTCTTGCAGCGCCTGCTGCTCGCGTCGGTCGCTCTCGGGATGGGCGGTCGTCCGCTTCTTGGTTTTCAGGCTGGAGTTAGCGACGAGCTCTACCGGATGTCCGAGCATGGACGAACAAGCCTTGTCCAGATCCCGATCGGCTGCTGCCGTCCCCATCCCAAGGTGGAGATGGGCTTGCACGGCTAGGGTTATCGAATCATCACGCGGCGGCGAGCTATGGAATTGACATACCATGGCTTGGCTCCACCGACAACGTCCTGACCGCGCAAGGTCAGGACGTTGTCGGTGGATCTGCAACAAGGCTGGAAAAACTTGAATTGGTGGTTCGTTGGCGGCGATAGTAAGCTGAGCGAGTTGGTGCTGCTGGAGCGAGCGACGAAAGAAGCGATTGCCCAAGTGGATCGCAGCGCGGTTTGGCTGCAGGAACGGCGGCGAAGAGGCGTGAGTAGAGAGAGTGATCTGGAAACAATCGGCCGCAGGTTCGCCCAACTGGGGGATTTGGAGGAAGCGCACAAGCTCGCGCCTATGTGTTCGGTCTATTCCCTAGTAGAACGATTCTTAAGCAACGTTACTCAAACTCTGCAACCGGGTTTTGCCGGTTTAGGGACAACGTGTGCAGTCGCTGAGGTGCTATAACCGGGTTTTGTCGGGTTTAGGGACCACATTCGCAGTAGCTGAGGTGCCGCAACCGGGTTTTGTCGGGTTAGGGACCGTGTTCGCAGTCGCTGGGATGCTATAACCGGGTTTTGTCGGGTTAGGGACAACGTTCGTAGTAGCTGAGGTGCTGCAACCGGGTTTTGTCGTCTTTCTTGGATCTGAAGGGCATGATATCTCTCCGGTCGAAATGTTCTATGAACATTACACCCCAAACTTTTTTGGGAATATAGTTGCATTATTTATGGATCGTTATACTAGTCGGCATCTGTAAGGGGAAGATGAGCGCAACACGGAGCAGGCGGACGCCACAATGCTGCCCAAAAAACGGACTCTGCTTAAACATGTTGCCTATATACTGCGAGTTTTGTTGGAAGACGATCTTGATTCGGTCGCACGAATGTTCCATGCATAGTCGGAGTGGTCTGGAGAATTTTCTAAGGAGTGACGGATGGGTTATGGTACGGTAAAACGGGCGGGAGCGGTAATGGGTTATTCAACAGAATATTAAAACAGCAACTTCGCATAGGTAAGGAATATTTTAATTCTAAGAAATAGACTGAACTCCTTCAAAAAGTGCAAGATTGGATTAAAGAAGACCAATATGCTCATGGTGAATGGGGGGAAAATAAAATAAAAATCCGACCGACGAGCCTCGAACAATGGAGATTTCGCGTTTAAAGCCAAATCAATGGTGTGTGGCAAAGGCAAGGGAAATATTCGAAAGAGGACAAATACATATCGCTTTAAATCCTGTTATGAAAACACGAAGCTTGGTTAACAGTATTAAAATTGATTATGGACTACAGACACTATGTTGAACTCGGACGTGGATGGGAATTACTACGGAGTGATAAGGATATACCAAATAATGAAAATGCAGCCCAAATAGCATTTTGGGTATCGGCAAAATCAATTGCCAAAGAAAAGGGATGTTTCATTCGTGAATCAGAAACAGGTAGGGGACCAGTTGATTTTGAGTTTTCTAACGGAATAAATTCTCGGATTCAATTAGAGTTTAAACTGGCCAGTAATCCGAAGTTAATGAATGGATTAGATAAGCAACTGTTGGAATATATGAAAGCTCAAGAAATTGATTCGGGGATATTTGTTGTTATTGGTCATAATCCAAAAGATCACGAAAAATTTCAAAATGTAAAAGAACGTCTAGATGAGCTTATGAACCAATGGGCAGACTAGCGGTCCCCAAAATCCTATCTCGTTCATTATTGCTTGTATATCAGGTTCATGAACGATCCACTTATGAATGACAAAGCTGTATAATCCATCCCGTGCACGTTTATGGATTTCAGCCTTGTAGGTTCCGTCAGCCGAATAAATAACCTGAATAATTTCGTGCATTAAAGCTGATCCCCCGCCAGTCAGTCTTAGCATCACTATACCAGAAGGCGGGGGAATAGTTGAATTATCTAACTCTCGGTTCCTTTGCTCTATACAAGGTGTGGTCTCCCTTGGCCGGCCCAAGTGTTAGGCGGAGTTTTTTCGTATGCTATAGACTAACGGGTAGACGATTTAGGATTCCTAGCCGATTTTTCATTGCGTACACCGAGCGTTGGAAATATAATCAAATTTAAAACATCTATTAAGGAAATATATGGAAGTCGTTAGATGAGTCTGGTGGTTGCAGTCCGAATAGTAAAGCCGTCAATGGAATGGCGCGAAGAGTAACTGGCGTTTTATAAGGACTGGATCAGTAGCGGTGAGGATATCGTGCCGTGGGTTGTGGAGAGAGGTCCGAGCGATTTCGAGGCATATTTAGGTTTTCTTTACGCCGAGGACAGTGAAGGGAAGCTATCCGATCCTAGCAAAGTGCCGCATTCGACTTATTGGCTGTTGAATGAGGAGATGCGATAACCAACATGGGTTCGTGGAAGACTATTCTGAAAAACGGCGGAGTATTCGAATCGGAGTTTACTGAAGAGAACGGGAATATAGTAAATCGATACTGGATCGGAACATTCGATTCGAACCAGAGGGAGGCGTTGATGGCACCATACATCGAGCAGGCGGCAAACAAATCTTAGGTTAAAAATGAAATCAAGAGCATAGCATTCCCTGGCTTTGATCGTTAGAACTACGATATTTAAGATCATTGATCGGATACCTGAATCGTGGAACACTCATGCAGAGGTAAAGTTTATTACGGATAGTGCGCCCTGGCACTTATGGCGGCAGGGATATAGCTTTAAGCTATGGAACGGTAAGGATGTAGCTACGGTAACCATTTAGGAGTGGGCCACGGCTAAATTAGAGAAACTGTTCAGGACGAATGGAGGATCGCAATGATTAAAGAATTGAATGAAGCGGACTTCGAAGGGTTCCTTCCGCTGATAGCCGAGGTTGAGCATGTTAAGTTGGACGTCTCAAATTCGGTTCACAAAGCTTGGCTGGAAAACAGGCTCAAATTGCTGGTTCTACGAGGTGCTAAGTTCCTGGCCTATTACAATGACAGCAAAGAGCCTATAGGATTTATCAGCATTCTGCATGAGAAGCCGCCAGCAGGAATTGATGTTTTGGGCATGCGGGCGGAAGTGATGCAGATAGGCGTGTTTCCTGCATTTAGAAGAAAAGGTTATGGTTCGATCTTGTTGAAGGCAGGCGAAGAATTTGCGAAAAGCAGTGGCGCCTATTGTTTATATATCATGACCTATGCCGAGGATTATGATGTCATTGCATTTTACGGAAAAAACGGATTCGTACCTGTCGCTTCGTTGCCTGATACCTATGGCCCCGATCTGGAAGGCAATCTGTTCATGAGGAAAGTGTTGAGCAAGAACACGTAAAAGCAATCGTCTATTATATTCAAGAAAATGAGATTGACCAGAGTGCAGACAAAGAGCCGATAGCGATTGTTACGTTTGAGCATTGTCGCACGATGGTGTTTGGACCTCCCAACGATGAGGCATTCAGTGGACATCCCTTATATTCAAGAGGACTTCGTCCTTACGCATCGTTCGTTGTGGCAAATTCATCATGGATTCGGTCATTATCGAAAATGAATGAAGTGCATCCGCACCATCGCCCTGAGCATTTCGCAAGCTATAATCACTACGTTCTAGCGTTTCATGATTCAACGTTTGAATGCATTGCTGAAAGTTATCAAGTCGAAACAGTATTAGGCACAGTACAAAGCGCAATTGAAATCATGCGAAAAAAGCTAAGGTAATGTGATGGACCCTGAATTTTAGTGCTGAGAGTCGTATGATATTTACATAAAGAAGCCCCTTAAGCCTGATCACGATGAAAAGCCAGGTTTTTGCATTCATCGCTGCTTGCGTCCTTCCAATAAATTTGTGGGCACTATTCCGTAATTCTTCACTGATAATGGTAGGATGACTATGCTTGGTTATCGTAAGATCTGAATTGGTTCTCCAGAAGCGATGCCCAAGATACGGTTGGTTATCTAGAATGAAAGCACAGTCGACGGTGTCCACTTTCGGCCACCAAGAACATCTTCAGCATTAAGTTGACGGGTAATAGCCTTGCCACCGTAGCCTCGTGGCGCCAATTCAAATATTTTCCAAACAATTGCAACGTCTTTTCCTCAATCTTCAGAACAAAAGTGATGGCTGGACTGAGGTGGTGCTAGTTGAGGACGTTCCCTGGAACATCGGTACCGGTAGGCAGCAATTCTTGGGTGTGGGTTCTTATTTGTTCGCGTATACGTACAAGCGGAGCCTTGAGCTTGGGTTCGAGGGTCACGTGGCGTTTCCTCCAAGACGAACCTGACCCAACACTTCATGGAGAAGCTGGGCGCAAAGCTTATTGATTCGAGGCGAAGGCGGATGATTATAGAGACCGGGAGGGCCAGGGATTTGGTTGTGAAGTACTTTGGGTGGGTGATCGGGATGAATAAGGATTTCCTCAAGAAAATGGCGGAACTGGATGATACAGTTCAAGGGGGGCGTAGCCCCCGTTTCCGAGGAAGAACACAAAGCCGCATTCGAGGAGACAAGAAAGACGATTGAACTGTAAGCGTAAAACAGTCCCCACCTGGCAAACAGATGGAGACTGAGCTATCTTATTTTGTAGATGAAAAAACGCGACAGGTTAGCGGCAACGACGGCGACCAAGGAAGCAATGCATCCAGTGCATCCG
>Ga0206106_100430_pt1 | contig 34235 bp, 27 predicted proteins | sample 1B1ome_FD_148677 | JGI IMG/M metagenome (GOLD analysis project Ga0206106, IMG submission 148677) | Enriched microbial communities from leaf-cutter ant dump, University of Wisconsin, Madison, United States - 1B110A | ecosystem: Environmental > Terrestrial > Nest > Insects nest > Nest dump | place... | reverse complement strand
CTTACCTTGGCAGAATAGTCCATGTTGATGGCAGTGGCTTGTCCAGTACGGGTAGTGTGGATGTATCCCTTGCTTACAGCGATGCAGAGCTTTTAGCTTTACAATTGCTGGCAGGCAGTGGCTCAGGTGGCTCAACTCCTGTTAATGTAACAGATGATATCACTAACCTTCTTAATCCTTCTCTTGGCATTACCAAGGTAGGCGGTAGTGGCACACTTTGCAGCGGTAACAGCGTAAGCTATCTTTCTGCCGGCGGTGGAGTTCTTAGTGTTTCCCCTTCTATTAGTGCGGCACGTTATGTAAGCTTTGCAGTACTGAGCTTCTCGAGCTTCTATATCCATGGAGTAAATGGTGGTTCCCCGTTACCGATCACCTTAACCAGCTTTACCGCTTCCTGTGAAGACCAGGTAAGCTTAATGTGGAAGACAGCAACGGAAACAAATGTCAGCCACTATGAGATCCTTCGTTCACGTGACGGCCAGCTGTGGGAAGAGGTAACGACTGTTGCTGCGGCAGGTAACTCCACGACAGAGAATGTTTACCATGCAACAGATGCTACTGGTATTGAGACAATGTACTACAAATTGCGTTCTGTGGACAATGACGGTACGAGTGAGGACTTCCAGCCGGTTTCAGTGACGTGTAACCCTGATGTGCTCTGGAGCATTCATCCTGTTCCTGTTTCCGTAAAGGCTACTGTAACGGTAACAGCTACGGAAACGAGCCATGACATGTTTATGATCACTGATATCAACGGTCGTGTTGTGAGTACTCAACAGGTAGAGATCAAAGAAGGCACAAGTATTTTTGAGCTTGATCTTCACCGCTTATCAGAAGGTACATATTTCATCAGAATGAACCAGAGTGATAAGTATACACCGTTGAAATTCATAAAGGTGAATTGATTCTTAGATGTCAGATTGTTAGAAGTCAGAGGCAAGGCTGATAGACATCAGATTGATAGATTTGAGATAAGATATACTAAATTAAATAAATAGACAAACGGACTGCGAAAGCAGTCCGTTTGTCTTTATCAGGATGTTTAGTTAGCACCGGATAATATTGTTCAGAACTATAAACCTAGGCTAATTTTATCAAAAATCCGCATCAATCTGCCTTATCTGTGTCATCAGCGTTCCATTAGGAACTAAATCAAAATTTATTATATAAAATGACGCGTAAAAAATTAACTGTTTTGATATTTTTTCATTTTTAATTTGGATATATGATGTTAATTTTCTAATATATGTATATGAATAATTTCTTTTCTCATAGAGAATATTGTACTTTCGCTCTGTAAATTAAATCTACAAAAAAAGATAATTATTGACTGATGATTTCATTGTAACAATATCTGTTTTTGAATAAATATCACCAGGATTATCATTTTTGTTTTTCTATGAGAGAGATGATCAATACAACAACAATTCTGAGGAGGAATTCCATTGCGCGGAAAATAAAAACAAACACTTTCTTTTTTTTGCTTCTGTTTTTATTTCTAAGCCCACTATTTTTAAAAGCCCAAAGTTATTCGGTAGTTGGTGCTGGAACAGCAGGTAACACCAATATGAATTACCCGACTCCTTTTGGAGATTACTACGAAAACAGTAAGGCTCAGTATCTGTTTCGGGCTTCAGAGCTGGTGGCTGCAGGTATCCCTGCCGGAGCTACCATCAGTCATATCCGTTGGAATGTCAGCGCATTAAATTCTGCAGGTGTCCATGAAAGATACACAATCTATGCAGGTACGACCACTTCCACTCAGATTCCTAACAGCGGATTTTTGGCTGTGCCGGCACAGCAATATGGCCCGACTGATTATACACCGGTAAGCGGAGATAATACGTTCACCTTTACCAATCCGTTTATATGGAATGGTACGGACAATATTTTAGTACAGGTTTGCAGTAGTTCGGCGAGTTCATCATCAGGTACGACCTATACATCTAATGCCACTGTTAACTGGGTTACAGGATTGTCTTTTAACGGCTCATACACCGTTAGGGAAGACAATAATAATACTCTTTGTGGAGCAACGACCTCTGCGGGAAGTAGTCAGACAACCCGTCCTAACACTTCTTTTGGCTGGTGTAATACTTTAACTTCTTATACTGTTTCCGGAGGAGGTACAATATGCCCGGGAGAAGAGGTTTCAATTTCATTATCGGGATCCCAGACCGGCGTAAATTATCAGTTAAAAAGAGGCGCGACAAGTGTTGGTTCTCCGGTAGCGGGTACGGGAGCTGCTATTTCTTTTGGAAATTATTCAACATCAGGAACTTATACGGTTGAAGCAACAGGGACGGGATCTTTTTGTTCCACCGCTAAAACGATGACGGGCTCCGCTGTGATAACAGCAGGTACAAATTCAGTTCAGGCGACATCCGTTTCCGGGCCACCTTCTGTTGTCAGTGGGACTTCCAATACATATTCAGTTACGGGAGGATTGTTGGGTACAGGAGCTGCTTGGAATTGGTACACAGGATCTTGTGGTGGCACTTTAGTTGCTACCGGTGCCAGCTACTCACCTGTTGTTTCAGGATCAGTTACTTATTTTGTCCGTGCTGAGGGAGCATGTAATACCACATCTTGTGTATCTGTTTCCATTACAGCTGAAAATGCATGTAACGCTATTTATGTTGATGCGGCTAATGGGAACGATTTATATGCTGGTTTGGCCTCATCACCGGTTAAAACGCTTGGTAAAGCATTGTCACTGGTCAGTGGATCAAGAAATCAGATTAAGATGACTTCCGGAAATTATTCGGAAAGTACTATTCTGGAGCTGCAAAATGATGTGGTAATTGAGGGAAGATATGTAAATGTTTCAGGAGTCTGGACGAAATCATCCAGTACTTCATCTGTTACGCAAATAAATTGCTCCGGCTCGGAAACGATCAGCAATGATATTGCTCATGTAATGGGCTTCAAAAGTGATAATAAAAGTAACTGGAAGCTTATAGATTTGAACATAGCTACGCTTGCTGCAACCGGTCAGACAACTAACAGAAAAGGAAAATCAAATTACGCCTTATACATTGCCAATGGCTCTTCTTCGTATGAGATAACAAGGTGTTATATCTCTTCCGGAAATGCTTCTGGCGGTCAGGGCGCAAATACAAATTCTTCATTATTTGATGGGTCAAATGGATCAAACGGTTCAGTTGGATTAACAGGTAATGGAGGAGCATCATCTTGTAGCTGGTCAACTGATTTAGGAGGAAGCGGAGGTTCAGGTGGTTCTGGAGGTTCTGGAGGTGCAAACTCCACTCTTATCGGCGGAAATGCTGCTTCCGGTTCTACTGGAGGAGCTGGAGGAAGAGGTAAGGATGACGATGGATATGGTGGAACTGCAGGCTCCGGAAGGACAGGCACTTGTTCTGGTGGCGGTGGAAGCCTAGGGGCTGATGACAGTGGAAATAATGATGCTCCTTATGGAGGAAATGGAACGGATTGTACAACTAATGGGGCGGGAGGATCGAATGGATCTACCGTAGTAGCTTCATTTGTTTCCGGGTTTTATTCTCCTGGTTATGGAACGAACGGTACTTCCGGATCTGGCGGTGGCGGCGGAGCAGGCGGCGGTGGCGGTGGTGTAGATAGTGGCTCTTGTGCTGCAGCGGGTTCCGGTGGTTCTGGTGGTTCCGGTGGCGGAGGCGGTGGTGGCGCAGGTGCAGGTGGTCAGGGTGGAGGATCTTCCTTTGGAGTTTTTATCTGGAATGCAGGAATTAATGGAGTCATTAATAATTCGGCAATAAACGCAGGAAATTACGGAGAAAAGGGTACCGGTGGTGCTGGTGGTGAAGGGGGTTCTGGTGGTGCGAAATCCGCTCAGGGAAATACTTCCAGTGATAGTCAATCTAATAGAGGAGGAGGAGGAGGAAAAGGCTCTGATGGAGGAAAAGGAGGTAATGGTGGCGATGGAACAGATGGTACCAGCAGGGCGGTTGCGGTGCAGGGTACGGGAACAGCTCCTGTTTTCAATGCAATTACTCCTGCCATTGTTGTAAATATATCCGTATCCGGAGGAAGTGTAACCAATGCTCCTGTTGTAACTCTAAATCAGATTCCTAATAAGATTTGCCAGAATTCCGTATTAAATGTGACTACAACAGTAGCTCCATGGTCTCTTCCGGGCGGTTGGTCTTTTGTAAAGTATAATAATTCGAATGTGGCATCTGAGTTTACGGCAACCAGTTTGACGGCGGATATTACAACAACAAATACAACAGGCTTTTACAATGTGATGGCTGATGGTGTTGTATTTAATTCATATTTAAATGTAAAATCAGACAGAACTTTACCCGTTATTACTATTAGTCCGGATCCTGTTTGTACTGGTAGCACAGCAACTTTCTCAGCGACATCCTGGGGTAATGAAACAGAATACCTTTGGGAGCTTTTTACAGGTTCGGATGCCAGTAACAAAGGAAATACAACAAATAGAGTCGCTGTGCATTCCACAGCCTCTTTTAATATCAGCAATTTACCTGCCGGAACCTATACGATCCGTTATCAGGCAAAAGAAAGCTGCTGTGGTTGGAGTATTCCTGTATTCCGGACATTTGAAGTTAAAGGACCTGTTGCGGAAATAACTACATCCGATAGTACAATTTGCCATGGTATGGCTGTTTCAATTGGTGGAAATATAACTGCTTCAGGAACCTGGACCATAAATCTGAGTCCGTCCGGCTCTGTAACAGGAACGGGAACGACGTGGTCGGCAACAGTAGCTTCTTCTGCAACAACAACCTATTCAATTGCTTCTGTTTCTGATGGATGTACAGGTATAGGTACCGGATCAACAACCATATCCCTGCCTGTGAAAGGCACCGCTTTATCCGGGAATGAGTCTGCAACGTGTTATGTAAGCGGAAATAACCCTGTTCATTTCTATGCTTTATCGGGTAACTATATTGGTTCAATTAACCCGCAAGGAAGAGAAGGGACGCTAACCATGACTTCTTATATTGACGCTGGCGGAACGATGTACGCTTGTAATGTTCCTGCAAGTGAAGATTACCGTACTGCCTTTATGGGCAGGCATTTTACCGTTGTACCAACCGGAACAATTAGCGGTAGTGGTAATCTGAGTGTGTATTTCCCATATTCTCAAACAGAGTACAGCGACCTTGCAGCGGCAAGTACGGGAACAACGACAGGAAACGTAAATGATAATGTTACTTCACATGGTAATATTGCAGTCACAAAATATTCTAATCCGGGCAATGAAGACGGGAACCCTTTTAACAATTGTTCAGGCGGTTCTTCGGTAGTTGTTACCCAGTCCGGAAACGGAGCTCTTACAGACCTGAGCTTATTACCGGTAATTACCGGAACAAATTACTATGCAAGCTTTGGAATTTCCAGCTTTTCGGAGTTTCACCTGCACGGAGTAAATGGCGGTTCCCCGTTACCGATCACCTTAACCAGCTTTACCGCTTCCTGTGAAGACCAGGTAAGCTTAACGTGGAAGACAGCAACGGAAACAAATGTCAGCCATTATGAGATCCTTCGTTCACGTGACGGTCAGCTATGGGAAGAGGTAACAACTGTTGCTGCGGCAGGTAACTCCACGACAGAGAATGTTTACCATGCAACAGATGGTACGGGTATTGAGACAATGTATTACAAATTGCGTTCTGTGGACAATGACGGCACGAGTGAGGACTTCCAGCCGGTTTCAGTAACATGTAACCCTGATGTACTCTGGAGCATTCATCCTGTTCCTGTTAGCGTAAAGGCTACCGTAACGATAACAGCTCTGGAAACGAGCCATGATATGTTTATGATCACTGATATCAACGGTCGTGTTGTTAGTACTCAACAGGTAGAGATCAAGGAGGGCACAAGTATTTTTGAGCTTGATCTTCACCGCTTATCAGAAGGTACATATTTCATCAGAATGAATCAGAGTGATAAGTATACACCGTTGAAGTTTATGAAAGTGAATTAATGATTGAGTACGCTGATGACGCAGATCAGATATGATTTCTTGATGTTGTATTTGAAAGAATCCGTGTCAATCTGCTTTATCCGTGTTATCTGCGTCCTAAATATTTGGTATTTATATAGTGCGCTGATATCGCAGAACAAATATGATTTTTGATATTATTTTGAAAGAAATCCGTGTTAATCCGCTTCATCTGTGTTATCCGCGCCCTATTATCAAAGTTATATGGTACGCTGATTCCGCAGATTTGATATGATTTTTTGATGTTATTTTGAAAGAAATCTGTGTTAATCTGCTTTATCCGTGTTATCCGCGCCCTATTATCAAAGCTATATGGTACGCTGATAGCACGCAGATTAGATATGATTTTATTTTAATATTTCCTTCAATAAATCTGCGTCAATCCGCTTCATCTGTGTTATCCGCGTCCCATCATTTCTTAAAAAATCCGTGTAAATCTGCTTTATCCGTGTTATTCCGATAAATCGGAACAGGTTCCGTGCCCTATTTCTCCCTTCTTCCGGAAAGAAAGGCATAAACGACCAGGAATAAAAAACAGATGATGCTCACAAAATAAGAAAGCTGAATGTTGTAAATATCCGCTATTTTCCCTTGTAATGGCGGAATAATCGCTCCGCCCAGAATCATCATGATCAGGAAAGCCGAGCCCTGAGAAGTGTATTTTCCCAGTCCACTCAGAGATAAAGAAAAGATGCAAGGCCACATGATAGAGCAGAAAAGCCCGGTGGCGATAACCGAATAAACAGTGATAACAGCTCCTTTTTCAAGTCCCAGGGAAAGTGCTAACGGATCCAAACTCGGAGAAGGAAGTATCCCTGTAATCAGACAAATAATGCTTAACACTCCGAAAATGATAAGAGTGAGAGCAGGCTTGTTTTTTCCCATAAAAAATCCTGTAACAAGGATACCGATAAAGAAAAAATAAATCCTGTAATCCAGATACTGCCCGCCGTTTCTGGTATTGAAATAATAAACGAAGCCGAATCCTAAAAAGGGCATTACGATTGTCAGAATATTGGTCGTTATCTTTGATAAATTGAAAGCATATACAGCACTTGCCCATCTTCCCATCATCAGGCTTCCCCAGTAAAGCGAAACGTATTTTGCCGTTTCTGCCGTATTCAAGCCGGCTACGTTCGGATTGGAAATCAAGTCGCTTAAATTACTTCCAACGGCAACTTCCACACCGACATAAACAAAGATCGCAAGCATTCCCCATATTAGCTGAGGATATGCCAGTGCTCCCCATCCTTCCGGTCGTTTTTTTGATTGAGATAAAGCAGTGAAAAGAAATATGAAAACGGAAAGCACGCTTGAAATCAGGCAAGCCAATTGAATTTTTTCCTTCTTTTCCGGATTCATATCTGTGATGGAATCAAGGAAAAACACACTTCCGATTAATCCCAGGATGACAATAGTCATGGAGATAAGGAGTGTTAATCCCTTTTTCATCTCGCCGGTATTTTCTTTTTGCCTGTCCATTTCATGGTTGGGAAGCTTTTTAGAAAAAAAGAACAATGCAGCAACAGATAAGAACAACAGACCGACAAAAACGTAAAGTAAAATTACTTTTGACAGATCCAAATCAGGTATTTCTGCTTCTGAAAAAGAAGAAGATCCGAATAAGGCCAAAGCAATCAATAAGGGCCCTAATGTTCCGCCAATGCTGTTAATTCCTCCTCCTAAGCTTACACGGTTAGAGCCTGTTTTTTCATCACCCAAGGCGATCATGAACGGATTAGCAGCAGTTTGCTGAATGGAAAATCCTAAGCCAACAACGAACAATCCGAGCAGCATTCCCGGAAATGTTTCAAGCCACAAAAACAGGATCATCAGAGCTGCACCAAAGGCGGAAAGAGACAATCCATAAACAATGCTCATCCGGTAACCCCATTTTTTAATAGGATCCTGCGAAATTCTATAGGTGATGTAATACAAGATCACTGCTCCGACAAAATAGGCAAGATAAAATGCGAAATCTACCAGCTGACTCTGAAATTGATTTAATTCAAAGAAATGTTTGCAAAACGGTATGAAAATGCTGTTTCCTGCTGCGATAAATCCCCAGAAGAAAAATACGGCGCATAATGTCAGTAATGCAGAGTAGTTGGTTTTGTTACCCATAAAAGATTCTTGTTACATTTCAGAAACAAAAGTGCAATTTTTATTTAATTTTGTTTCATGGCTAAAACAAAAAGCGCATTTTTTTGTCAAAACTGTGGCTATGAAACCCCGAAGTGGCTGGGGAAGTGTCCCTCGTGCTCTGAATGGAATACATTTGTAGAGGAAATCGTAGAAAAAACGTTACCGCAGATTGTCGCTTTCTCGAAGAATAACGATCGGATTCAAAAGCCAAAATCACTTTCGGATATAGAAAACAAGGGACAGGTACGCATTCCTTTGAAAGACAAAGAGCTGAGCCGTGTGCTGGGTGACGGATTGGTAAAAGCATCTCTGATTCTGTTCGGCGGTGAGCCGGGAATAGGAAAATCAACCTTATTGCTGCAGCTGGCAGTCAAAGAGAAGAACCTGAGAGTGCTTTACGTTTCCGGAGAAGAAAGCGACCAGCAGATTAAAATGCGTGCCGAGCGTATCGGCATTGAAAATGAGCATTGTTTTATCCTAACGGAAACCAATCTGCAGAATATTTTTAATCAGGCGGAAGAAATCCAGCCGGATTTATTAATTATTGATTCTATTCAAACATTATACAGCAATCAGATCGAATCGGCTCCGGGCAGTATTTCGCAGGTGAGAGAGTGTACTTCTCAGCTGCTGAGATATGCCAAACAGACGGAAGTTCCGGTGTTTCTGATCGGACATATTACCAAAGAAGGTGTGCTTGCCGGACCGAAGGTGCTGGAGCATATCGTGGATGTTGTCATTCAGTTTGAGGGTGACAGGAATCATGTGTACAGGCTGTTGAGAACCATAAAAAACCGTTTCGGAAGCACCAATGAATTGGGTATCTACGAGATGGTAGGCAGCGGATTGAGAGAAGTGCTTAATCCCTCAGAAATTTTAATCACCAGCTCGGATGATACGTTGAGTGGCGTTGCCATTGCTTCAACAATGGAAGGCTTGCGTCCGATGCTGATTGAGATACAGGCGTTGGTAAGCACAGCGGCTTACGGAACACCACAGCGTTCTTCCACCGGTTTTGATAACAAGCGGCTGAATATGCTGTTGGCGGTTTTAGAAAAACGATGTGGGTTTAAACTTGGAACAAAAGATGTTTTTCTTAATATTGCAGGCGGGATTAAAGTAGATGATCCTGCGATTGACCTGGCAGTTGTTGCGGCAGTAATGTCCTCCAATGCCGATTTACCTGTCTCAAAAGAAATTTGTTTAGCTGCGGAAATTGGACTTTCGGGTGAGCTGCGGCCGGTAAGCAGATTAGAACAACGGATCAATGAAGCGGAAAAGCTCGGCTTCAAAAAAATGATTATTTCAAAATTCAATAAAGGAATTGAGAAGAAGAATTATAAAATGGAAATCATTACCTGCGGAAGAATAGAAGAAGTCATTCGAACGCTGTTTACATAACATACAAACAAAACAATTATGGATTTGAATCAGGAGCTGTTAAATAAGCGGGAACAAGCAAAAGCAGGCGGAGGAAAAGCACGTATTGATCGCCAGCATCAGGGAGGAAAATTAACTGCGAGGGAGCGTATAGAACTATTGCTGGATGAGAATTCCTTTCAGGAAATGGGAATGTTTATCGAGCACCGTGCAACGTCTTTTGGATTAGATAAATCAAAAATTCCCGGTGACGGAGTAATAACCGGCTATGGGAAGATTCACGGCCGCCCGGTATATGTTTTTTCACAGGACTTCACTGTTTTAGGTGGATCATTGTCCGAAACACACGCGGCTAAGATCTGTAAAATTATGGATTTGGCATTGAAAAACGGTGTCCCGGTGATCGGTCTTAACGATTCAGGAGGGGCCCGTATTCAGGAAGGTGTTGTTTCACTGGCTGGCTATGCCGATATTTTTTACAGAAATACATTAGCTTCCGGCGTTATTCCCCAAATCTCCGTGATTATGGGACCATGTGCGGGAGGTGCGGTGTATTCGCCTGCATTGACCGATTTTATCTTTATGGTGGAAGATACTTCCTATATGTTTGTAACAGGGCCGAACGTCGTTAAAACAGTAACACATGAGGAAGTAAGCTCTGAAGATCTGGGAGGGGCGAAAACACACGCCGAAAAATCCGGGGTAAATCATTTTACCTATTCAAATGATGTGGAATGCCTGAGAGAGGTTCGTAAGTTCATGACGTATCTTCCTCAGAATTATGGGGAGACAGCTCCAACTACAAAACATGTATTTTCGGAAAGCAAGCTGGAAGGAATTAAGTCAATCTTGCCTCAAAACTCAACATTACCGTACGATATCAGAAATGTGGTCGATTGTATCGTTGATGATAATTCTTTTTTAGAAGTTCAGGCGGAATTTGCAAAAAATATTGTGGTAGGCTTTGCCCGCCTTGACGGAAGAACGATTGGTATAATAGCTAATCAGCCGGCTGCAATGGCAGGAGTTTTAGATATTGATGCATCCAGAAAAGGAGCGCGTTTCGTGCGTTTCTGTGACTGTTTCAACATTCCTTTGCTGGTATTGGAAGATGTTCCCGGATTCTTACCCGGGACAGACCAGGAATGGAGAGGAATTATTTCTCACGGGGCTAAGCTGCTATATGCGTTTTCAGAAGCGACTGTTCCGCGAATTACAGTAATTACCAGAAAAGCGTACGGTGGCGCATTTGACGTGATGAATTCCAAAAATATCGGAGCAGATCTTAATTTTGCCTGGCCGACAGCAGAAATTGCGGTAATGGGAGCAAAAGGAGCAGCGGAAATTATTTTCAAAAAAGAAATTTCAGAAGCGGAAGATCCACAGGCGAAATGGTTAGAGAAAGAAAAGGAGTATGCAGATCTCTTTGCGAATCCTTACAGAGCAGCAGAAAGAGGTTTCGTGGATGATGTGATTCTACCGGAAGAAACCCGATCGAAATTGATCGCTGCGTTTGAAAGCCTTGAAAATAAAGCAGAACGCTTACCACAGAAAAAACACGGAAACATTCCATTGTAATTTCGTTAAAATATATTCAGCCCGGGCGTTTGTCCGGGTTTTTTATTAAACAAAAAACCGGTGAAGCATTGCCCACCGGTTTTGATTTTATCATATTAAAACGAGAACGAATTATAACGTTCCGCGTTTTTCCTGCTCTCTTTCAATAGATTCAAATAATGCTTTGAAGTTTCCTGCTCCGAAACCGCGGGCACCCATACGCTGGATGATCTCGAAGAATAATGTCGGACGGTCTTCAACAGGTTTCGTGAAGATCTGAAGTAAATAACCTTCATCGTCCGCATCAATCATGATTCCTAAGCTTTGTAATTCTTTGATGTCTTCTTTGAATTTAGACATGTGCTCTTTCAAACGGTCCGGAATCGCATCATAGTATGTCTGCGGAGGTGTTGATAAGAACTCAACTCCTCTTGCTTTCATATCAGAAACAGTTTTAATGATATCGTCTGTTGCCACGGCGATGTGCTGAACCCCTTCACTTTCGTAGAAATCCAGATACTCTTCAATCTGAGAACGTTTTTTTCCTTCAGCCGGCTCGTTGATAGGGAACTTAATTCGTCCGTTTCCGTTTGCCATTACTTTAGACATTAAAGCAGAGTACTCAGTAGTGATCTGTTTGTCATCGAACGAAAGGAAGTTGACGAACCCCATTACATCCTCAAACCATTTCACCCATACATTCATCTGATTCCAGCCAACGTTTCCAACCATATGATCGATAAATTTCAATCCAACCGAAGCAGGATTGTAATCAGATTCCCATTTTACATATCCAGGCATGAAAAGGCCGTTATAATTTTTACGTTCCGTAAACATGAAAACAGTTTCACCGTAAGCGTAAATTCCGGATTGAACAACTTCACCGTTTGCATCGGAAGTTACTGTTGGCTCCATAAACGATTTTGCTCCGCGCTTTGTCGTTTCAGCATAAGCCGAACGCGCGTCCTCCACCCAAAGAGCAACTACTTTTACTCCGTCTCCGTGCTTTTTCACGTGCTCTCCGATTGGTGACTGAGAGTTTAATGCTGTTGTAAGCACCAGGCGGATTTTATCTTGTCTGATAACATAAGACGCCCTGTCTTTTAATCCTGTTTCTAATCCGGCATACGCTTCAGATTGAAATCCAAAAGCCGTTTTGTAATAATGCGCGGCCTGCTTTGCGTTTCCTACGTAAAATTCTACGTAATCCGTTCCCAAAATCGGTAAGAAATCCTGAGCTCCCTCGAAGATTTTCTCTAAACCGTATTCAACTGATTTTAATTCTTGACTCATATTTTCAAATGTTTTTTTAAAGTTTTTTATTTTTCTAACCAGGATTGGTAATACTTTTCATCTGCAATTTTCATGGCGTCTTCCGTTACCATTAATGGTTTGAAAGTATCTACCATTACTGCTAATTCCTGTGTGTCCACCTTTCCGATACTGCGCTCGTAAGCTCCTGGATGCGGGCCGTGCGGAATTCCCGCCGGATGAAGTGAGATATGTCCTGCTGCAATATCATTACGTGACATAAAATCTCCGTCCACATAATACAATACCTCGTCGGAATCGATATTGGAGTGATTGTATGGAGCAGGGATAGATAGCGGGTGATAATCGTACAGACGCGGTACAAAAGAACAAACAACAAATGCGTCTGTTTCGAATGTCTGGTGTACCGGAGGTGGCTGGTGGATTCTTCCCGTGATCGGTTCGAAATCATGAATGGAAAAAGCATACGGATAATTATAGCCGTCATAGCCCACCACATCGAATGGATGCGAAGCATATATCATTTCAATGATCTCATCCTTCTTTTTCACTTTGATAGTAAAGTTCCCCAGTTCATTATACGACTCCAGCTCTTCCGGCCGGCGGATGTCCCTTTCACAGAAAGGAGAATGCTCCAGCAGCTGGCCAAACCAGTTCCGGTAACGCTTTGGCGTATAGATAGGTCTTCTTGACTCAACGATGAATAAACGGTTGTCTTCCGTGTCGAAATCCATTTTGTAGATAATACCGCGTGGAATTAACAGGTAATCACCGTATTTGAAATCAATGTTCCCAAGAAAGGTTCTTAATTTCCCGGATCCTTTATGAATAAAGATCAATTCATCCGAATCCGTGTTTTTGTAAAAATAATCCGTGGTCTTACCTGTTGGAGCAGCCAGCGTGATATGACAATCACTGTTTGTCAGCATGATTTTTCTTGATTCCAGATAATCAGCCGTCGGCTCTACCTGAAATCCCCACAGGCGATAGGATTGAATATTATTCGCTTTCGCTATTTTGGGCGCGGCAGAATATTGTCGAACAATCTCTTTTACCATTGTAGGTCTGTGGATATGATACATATTGGAATACATACCGTCAAAACCTACTGTCCCGAAGAGCTGCTCATAATACAATTCCCCGTTTTCCTTTCTGAACTGAATATGACGTTTAGAAGGAATTTTCCCTAATTTATGGTATAATGGCATACAGATGTAGTTTAGTGAATAAAAAATGACTTTCAATAATTTTTGTCCTGAAAACAGGAAAATCATTCCGGATTTCTTTTGATTAAAAATTTAAGAAGGTCCAATAATCCTAACCACATACGATTACATTTCTCTAACAAATATAAAATATGACAAGTTCTTTCACAAATTATTTTAATAAGAAAAAAAACATATTTTTGAAATTTGTTTTATTCATCAAATTTATTCATCAAAAAAAGTGTTCATGAAAAAGGTGTTAGTGATTGGGGCCGGTGGTCAGATCGGGACGGAATTAGTCTTTAATTTGAGAGCAAAATATGGTAATGAAAATATAGTTGCTGCAGATCTGAGTGAAAAATGCCCTGAACATTTGTCCGGTGGACCTTATGCCAAGCTGGATATCCTGAATCGCGAGGCAGTAAGGGAGTACATTATAAACGAAACTTTTTCTGATGTTTATTTGTTGGCAGCTTTACTTTCTGCTACTGCTGAAAAAAATCCGGATTTTGCCTGGAAGCTGAACATGGAAGGCTTGTTCACCATTTTGGATCTGGCAAAAGAAGGACATATTAAACAGATTTTCTGGCCGAGCTCAATTGCTGTTTTCGGTCCGACAACACCGCGGGATAATACACCTCAATATACCATAATGGAGCCTACAACGGTTTATGGAATATCCAAACAGGCTGGAGAAAGATGGTGTGAATACTATTTCAATAAATACGGAGTGGATGTAAGAAGCATCCGTTATCCGGGCTTAATTTCCTATACCAGCCTTCCCGGAGGAGGAACTACGGATTACGCGGTAGATATTTTTTACCATGCAAAGCACACTGGTAACTATACCTCTTTTCTTTCGGAAGATACCGCACTGCCTATGATGTACATGGAAGACGCGATTCGTGCAACTGTTCAGCTGATGGATGCCCCGAAGGAAAATATTAAAATCCGTTCCAGCTATAACCTGGGCGGTATCAGCTTTACACCAAAGCAGCTCGCTGCTGCAATTGCAAAAAGAATTCCCTTTTCAATAGAATACGCCCTTGATTTCCGCCAGGCGATCGCCGATTCGTGGCCGAATTCCATTGATGATACCGCTGCACAGCAGGACTGGGGCTGGAAACCGGAATACGATCTTCAAAAGATGGTGGATGTGATGCTTGAACATGTGGAACCCTCAAAATTGTTCAATAAATCTTCAACCAGCATAAGTTAATATACACTCACGCCGATAAAATATTAGTTAACCGGGTAAATTATAAAAGAAGTAATTATATTTCGGTCAGATTAAGCAATTGAAATGGTAGATTTATTTATCAAACTTTTATTTTCCCTATATGTTTCCGGGGTATTCGTTTTTCCTTTTTTAGAAGAAAAAGAAGAGAAAAAAGAAGCCGGAAATACCAATATAGTTGATAAAAACGGGAAAAAAGTAGGTAGATGGTTCTACTTTGGTAAGGATTTGCCGGAAACAAAATATCCGAAAGAAAACTTGGTTCTTGAAGGTCAGTATAAAGACGGAAAAAGAGAAGGGACTTGGATTAAATATCATCGTGACGGCAAAACACCATTGTTTGTAGGCGCCTATCAAAATAACAGGCCACACGGATCATTCAAAAAATACAATGAAAAAGGAACGTTGATTGAATCAGGAAATTTTCAGAACGGAAAATACAACGGAACACTTTCTAAATTTTATGACAGCGGGATCCCGATGTACGAAGGAGAATTTCATCAAGGGCTGGAAAACGGAGAGATCAGGTATTATGATAAAAACGGAACCGTTGAGCTGGCCTATACTTCTTATGATGGAGTTGTTTCCGGGAATCTGAGAAGAAATGAGATTTTAAATAATGAAAAATTAAAGATATCAGCTAAACCGATAAATAAAAGAATCCCGGAAGGAACTTCGGTAGAAGCGCAGGAGCAGGCACCGGTTGTTACCAATCCAATTGTGAAAAACGGGACATTTAACCCGAATGGTTACAACAAGATCTACAACGAAAAAGACGATATTTTACAAGACGGTGTTTTTAAAGGAGGCCGCTTGTTTGACGGTAAGCTGTACCAGTATGACCGCGATGGCATCTTGTTTAAAGTGAAAATCTTTAAGAACGGAATCTATACTGCTGACGGACAGATCTAAAATAATGGTCTAAACCTCGAAAATTTCTATATTCAGTATTCAGTATTCAGTATTCAGTATTCAGTATTCAGTATTCAGTATTCAGTATTTTCCTCTCCTAAATTCATCGGTCTTCCGTCTTCTCTTCAAACTTATCCAGGATTTTAGTAATAAAAACGTCTGTTACTGCTTTGATAATGACCAGCAAAACAGCAATGATTACTGAAAGATGCTTGCCTGCGGCAAGAAAGAAAAATCCACTGGAAATGATAAGTATTTGCTGAATGAAAATCCGGATCCACGGAGTAAAAAACGCCCGGTTAAAAGAAGCGGATACATATTCCTTATTTCGGATGAACCAGTTAAAGCTGATTAAGTTGCCAAGCAAGACTCCGGCAAAAGCTTCCAGGAAATCACGATTATAAAATAAATGAACAAAATGTGCTGCAACAGAAGAAGGAGCAACGACATTGGGAACCTTTAAAAAGAAAGAAAAGGAGAATACGGATTGAATATAGACAAATCCGATAAAAACAACAGAAAACATGCCAATGACGAAAGCATGATAAAGTAAATAAACAAGCTTTAGCAATCCGTTTCTTCTTAACAATTCCATCTCACCGGGACTGAAGCTCTTGCTGATGAGCGACTGTACTTCTGTTGCATGCTGTTTATTAAGCGAGGCAATTACCGAAATTCTTAAAATCGAAAAGAGACCGATTACGATGGTTTCAAATAAAAAGACCACAATAACAGTTTCACTTTTCCATTGGAGAAACAGTAAGCCAAAAATCAGCCATAACGCATTAAATAAAATGCCGTAATTTTTTTGGAATATGGTTTTCAGGTTAGTGGTGAAAGACATGATTAATCGGAAAGGTTCAGATAGATTTCCAGTAGCTTTAAATCTTGTGGAGTAGTTATTTTTATATTTTCAGGATTTCCTTCTACCAGGTGAATTTGTTCTCCGAGATGCTCTGTCAGAGATGCATCGTCGGTGAAAAAGCTCTGAAACGGCTGCTCGTAAGCCTTTAAAAGAAGATCTCTCCGAAAAATCTGGGGAGTCTGCACAATTTTATAATGCTCCCGGTTTACAGCGTTTGATACATTCCCGTCAACGAATCGGATACTTTCCGTAATTGATTTTACAGGAATTGCATTTCCCTTTTTTTCCGCCGTTTCAACTAAACGGAGTATAGTAGCTTTGTCAATCAGCGGACGAACACCGTCATGAACGGCGATCAATTCTCCTGAGGCGTGTGACAGCGCGTTCTTGATAGAATCATACCGTTCTTTTCCTCCTTCGACAATAATTAACGGATAATTTAATTGCTTTTCTGTACACAGCTCTTCCCAATAAGAAATCCATTCCTGAGGAAGCGTGAGAATCAGCTCGGTTGAAAAAGGAAGATTGGAAAAGGTTTCAATAGTATGCGCCAGCACCGGTTTGTTATTGACCAGCAAAAACTGTTTGGGAATCTCGCTTCCCATTCGTTTACCGATTCCTCCGGCAGTTATGATAACAGACAGCTTCATACAAAAAAAGCTGTCGGAAGACAGCCTTTAAATTTATAGTGTAATGTGAATTATTTAATCTGATTTGGATTGTTAGCAGCTTCCCTGATGAACTTGCTTTGTAATCTCATCCAGTAACCGAAAAGCAGGAAACCGAAAATCAACAGGAAATCATTGAAAATGTTACCGATGTTATCATAGAACAATGCAAGCATATTATCAAGACCATCACCTAACGCCCAGAAAAAATCATATGAACTCATAATGCAATCAACTTTTTATATGTCACAAATTTAAAAATATAATTTAATTCCATGCTTTTATTACAGCTAAATTTAAAAAAGGCGACTCAAATTCCCTAAAAAGCATTAAAATGAGTGGCTGCTCTCAAAAAAATAACCGGATTCTAAATTTGCCTGTATATTTGCAATATGCTTCGGATATTTTCACAGATTAACATCCTCAGTCTTTTGCTTTTGCCGTTAATTATTGCGGCCTATCTTTATCTTCACTGGAACAGCGTGGAAGGAAGCCTGTATGCTTTTGAGGCGGAAGAACTGATCAATCTGGGAGTTTGGGGTGTGCATAGAATAGGAATGTTTACCAATGACATTTTATGTTTTGCATTTATTTTGATAAATGCATCCCTGCTGAATTACATTTTCAACAAACAGAACTTTTACGAAAAAAACTCCTTGTTGCCGGGCTTTATTTATATCATTCTGCTGACAAATGTCAGGGAATTTTATGTATTTGACGGAGCCCTGATTTTACATACGTTTTTAATTCTGGCGACCAACGTACTTTTCAGGATATCATTTAATGAGCTGAATTTCGGGGCACTTTTCAATTTTGGGCTGTTTCTTGGGGTCGGAGCCACTTTTTCGCCTAAATTTTATTTTGCCTTACCGTTATTCTACATTCTGATCTTATTGTCAAAACCATTTAAAATAAGAGAATTCCTGCTTTACATTACGGGCTGGGTGATCCCTCAGTTTTATGCGGCCTTTTTCCTGTTTTTTTATGGCATTCTGAATGAAAGAACGCTTTGGTCATGGTGGCTGTTTTCTTACCAGATTCCCTACAATTACTTTATGAATACGATTGTGATAGGAATTGTATTTATCTCCACTCTGATTGGAGCGAAAGTCGTTCTTTCAAAGACAGGAATTCAGCTGAGAAAATTTTCAGGAGCTTATTTCGTTCTTATGATTATCAGCACGCTGGTTGCTTTTGCTGTATTTTTATTTTTTAAGCGGGTTGATTTTTTCCATTTTTTAATATTGCCGCTGTCTTTGCTGTTTTCCGTTTCGCTGTTAAAAAACAAAAGCAACTTTGTTCAGATGCTGGCGTTCTTTATTGCGCTGATCTATTCCGGGCTTAAATTTTTCTTTAATTAAGCACAGTTGATTCAATTCATTATTGCTACTTTTGTGCAAGTTAAATTGAATTATTCATGAAGTTTGGAGTTGTAACATTTCCCGGATCAAATTGTGATGATGACATGATCTATGTCCTGAGAGACGTCTTAAAACAGGACGTTGTAAACCTTTGGCATAAAGACACTGATTTGCAGGGAGCCGAGTTTATCATTTTGCCCGGCGGTTTTTCTTATGGAGATTACCTGAGATCCGGAGCAATTGCGAAACTGTCTCCGATTATGAATGAAGTGATTAACCATGCCAATAAAGGCGGTTATGTGCTGGGAATTTGCAACGGATTCCAGATTTTAACGGAAAGCGGCTTGCTCGAGGGGGCATTGCTGCACAATAATAATCAGAAATTTATCTGTAAAAACGTTTACCTGAAGCCTGCTAACAATTCGACAGTTATCACCAAAGAGCTGGACAGAGACAGATCGTATAAAATTCCGATCGCTCACGGAGAAGGAAGATTTTATGCTCCGGAAGATATGATGAAAAGTATTCTGGATAACGACCAGGTGATTTTCAGATACTGCTCCGAAGAAGGACAGCTGGGAGAATTACACAACCCGAATGGTTCGTTGAATAATATAGCGGGAATCTGTAATAAAGGAAGAAATGTTTTCGGGATGATGCCGCACCCGGAACGAGCAGCTGATGCTGTTTTAAGCAACGAAGACGGAAGATTGTTATTCGAATCGATTTTAAAAAACATATAAACACAGACTTTCATCATGAATGTATTATTGCTGGGATCAGGAGGAAGAGAACACGCGTTGGCCTGGAAAATTGCTAAAAGTTCAATGTTAACAGAATTGTTCATTGCGCCGGGAAATGCAGGGACCAGACAAGTCGGAAAAAATGTTGCTCTGAAGCCAACCGATTTTGAAGCAGTAAAAACATTTGTGCTGGAGAATAATATTGATATTGTTGTTGTAGGGCCGGAAGAGCCTTTGGTAAAGGGAATTTATGATTTCTTCGTAAAAGACGCTGAACTGATGAAAATCCCGGTGATCGGGCCTTCAAAAGCCGCAGCTCAGTTAGAAGGAAGCAAGGATTTTGCCAAAGAATTTATGTTTCGCCACGGAATTCCTACAGCGAAGTATGCGACTTTTACCAAAGATACGATCGAAGATGGACTTCGTTTTCTTGAAGGAATGAAACCTCCGTACGTATTGAAAGCGGACGGTCTGGCAGCCGGAAAAGGAGTTTTGATTCCAGACACGCTCGACGAAGCTAAAAGAGAACTGGTTGAAATGCTCGCAGAAGCAAAATTCGGAGATGCCAGCTCTAAAGTCGTAATTGAGCAGTTCCTGAAAGGAATTGAAATGTCCGTATTTGTGATTACGGATGGTGAATCCTATAAGATTCTGCCGGAAGCAAAAGACTATAAACGAATCGGGGAAGGAGACAAAGGCCTGAATACCGGAGGTATGGGAGCAATTTCTCCAGTGCCGTTCGCAGATGCGACCTTTATGGATAAGGTGGAAACACAGATTATCAAGCCAACGGTCCGGGGATTGAAAGCGGACAATTTAGATTATAAAGGATTTATTTTCTTCGGCCTTATCAATGTGAAAGGAGATCCTTATGTGATTGAATATAACTGCCGTATGGGTGATCCCGAAACAGAAGTTGTTATTCCGAGAATCAAATCTGATATTTTAGATCTGTTTGAAGGCATTGCTACACGGACACTTTCAGAAAGAGATGTACAGTTTGAGGAAAGAAGTGCGGCAACCGTTATGATGGTTTCAGGCGGATATCCGGAAGCTTACGAATCAGGAAAACAGATTTTCGGATTGAATACACCAACCGATAGCTTGGTTTTTCATGCAGGAACAAAAGCGGATGGTCCGGCGGTAATGACTGCAGGTGGTCGTGTGCTGGCGGTAACATCTTTCGGAAGAACATTGGAAGTAGCTGTGGAAAAATCCTATAAGACAATTGAAAATCTCGAATTTGAAGGTGCATACTACCGGAAAGATATCGGGCAGGATGTAATGTGATTTTTTATAAATATCCTCAAATACATTTTTTTATTCCCCATTTCTCCATTAACTTTGCGCCATGAAAAAGGTGCGTTTAGGTATTTTTATTTCAGGAGCAGGATCAAATGCTAGAACAATTGCCCGCTATTTTAAAGGACATCCGCAAATTGAAGTTGCTGCGATTATTTCCAATAATTTCAAAACACCTTTGCTGGAAGACGATGAGGTACGTGAGTACGTTAAGTGTGTTTCTTCTGTAGAAATGGCTGAAAGCCAGGAATTTTCAGATAGCTGTAAAAACGACTTTGATTTTATCATACTGGCAGGATACCTGAAGCTGATTCCAAAAAAATTAATCGAATATTTTCCCAATAAGATCATCAACATTCACCCGGCGATTTTACCGGCTTACGGAGGAAAGGGAATGTACGGAATGAACGTTCATCGCGCCGTTTTTGAAAACCGGGAGTTGCAGTCAGGGATTACCATTCATTTTGTGAACGAGGTATATGACAACGGAATGTTTATAGCCCAATTCTATACACCGGTTTCTCAGTGTGAATCCCCGGAGAAAATAGCACAAGCGGTTCAGAAGTTGGAACATGCTTATTTCCCTTTTGTAATTGAAAAAACAATACTAAACAATTAAAACAATATGCTGGAATTTTTTTCATCGTTTGATTTTTTAGACGCTTTTAAAGCAGGAATGGTGCTTTTTGCTGTGATTGATATCATCGGATCCATTCCGATTATTATTAATTTGAAGCAACAGGCAGGAGATATCCATCCGGCCCTGACTTCTCTTATTTCATTTGCAATACTGGTTTCTTTCCTGATTTTGGGAGAATCCATTCTGCATCTTTTCGGTGTAAATATACAGTCGTTTGCCGTGGCAGGTTCTTTTATTCTTTTCGCCATGAGCTTAGAGATGATCCTTGGAGTTAAGCTCTTCAGAGATAATATTTCAGGCAAAACCGCCAGCATTGTTCCATTGGCATTTCCGATTATTGCGGGAGCAGGAAGCATGACGACGATTGTATCTCTGCGTGCAGAATTCTCCGCGATTAATATTGTGGTGGCGATTATGCTCAACATGCTGATCGTTTATATCGTATTGAAGCTGACCGAAAAAATTGAGAAAGTTCTTGGTATCGGAGGCATCGCCATCCTGAAAAAAGTTTTTGGAATTATCCTCTTAGCTATCGCAGTTAAACTATTTACAAGCAACGTAAAACAACTCTTTTTAGAAATTTAATTTATGGGAAACGTTAAAATTAAAAGTGCTTTAATCTCCGTTTTTGACAAAACAGGGCTTGCCCCGATTATTGAGCACCTTCAGAAAGCAGGTGTAACGATCTACTCTACAGGCGGAACACAATCTTTTATTGAAGAAATGGGAGCAGAAGTGGAACGGGTGGAAGACCTTACTTCTTATCCTTCAATTCTGGGAGGCCGTGTGAAAACGTTACATCCGAAGGTTTTCGGGGGAATTTTGAACCGCAGAAACCTGGAGGAAGATCAGGCACAAATTGCTGAATACGAAATCCCGTCTATTGACCTGGTAATCGTTGACTTGTATCCGTTTGAAAAAACAGTGCTTTCCGGGGCTGATCATCAGGCAATTATTGAAAAAATTGATATCGGTGGAATTTCTCTGATCCGCGCAGCCGCTAAAAACTATGAAGATGTTGTTATCATTCCTTCTCAGGATCAGTACGATGTCCTGTTATCTGTTTTTGAAAAAGCGGGAGATGTTGTTACGACGCTGGAAGAGCGAAAAAACTTTGCAAAGGCTGCATTCAACGTGAGCTCTCATTATGACGGAATGATTTACAAGTACTTTGCGAAAGACGATGAGCAGACAGCTTTTAAGCAAAGCATATTACATAAAGAAGTGCTTCGTTATGGAGAGAATCCGCACCAAAAAGGATATTTCTACGGAAATCTGGATGAGATTTTTGAAAAATTGAACGGAAAAGAGCTTTCTTACAATAACCTGTTGGATGTAGATGCGGCGGTTAACCTGATGTATGATTTTAAAGACGACGCGCCGACGTTTGCTATCCTGAAGCATAACAATGCCTGCGGTGTGGCAACGCGCTCTACTATGAAAGAGGCATATGAGGCTGCGTTAGCTGCGGATCCTGTTTCTGCTTTCGGTGGAATTCTGATTGCAAACGGAAACATCGATATTGCGACGGCTGAAATCATAAACGAATTATTCTGTGAAGTGATTATTGCTCCTTCATATGATACAGAAGCAACTGAATTGCTGAAATCAAAGAAAAACAGAATTATTCTTGTACTTAAAAAATACCCGGAACAGCAAAAGCAGTTCCGTACGATTTTGAATGGTATTCTTGAACAGGATAAAGATACCCTTACGGAAACGAAAGAAAATTTTACTTCCGTAACAGAGATGAAGCCGACAGACGCTGAAGTTGAAGATTTGATTTTTGCCAATAAGCTGGTAAAACATACTAAATCAAATACAATTGTTTTAGCGAAAGGCAAACAGCTGCTTGCAAGCGGAACCGGGCAGACATCCCGTGTGGACGCTTTAAGACAAGCAATTCACAAAGCGAAAAGCTTTAATTTTGATTTAAACGGTGCAGTAATGGCTTCCGATGCCTTTTTCCCGTTCCCGGATTGTGTGGAAATAGCAGGAAATGAAGGAATCAAAGCAGTGGTTCAGCCCGGAGGATCCATTAAAGATGAGCTTTCCGTTAATTATTGTAATGATAACCGGATTGCCATGGTTTTTACAGGAAACCGCCATTTTAAACATTAAGAATATTTTTCTTTGGAAAAATGAAACAAAAATTGCAGTTTTACGAATATTAAGTGTTAAATATCTCCAGCAGATAAAGGATTAAGAATGGGATTATTCAGTTTTTTACAGCAAGAAATTGCAATCGATTTAGGTACGGCAAACACGCTGATCATCATGAATGACAAAGTGGTTGTTGATGAGCCTTCAATTGTAGCCAAGGATATCCAGACGGGAAATATCGTGGCTATCGGAAAAAAGGCTCAGCAGATGCACGGTAAAACGCATAAGCTTATTGAAACGGTTCGCCCGCTTCAGGATGGCGTTATTGCGGATTTTCAGAGCGCTGAAGCAATGATCCGGGGAATGATCAAAATGATTAATCCGGGGAAAACACTGTTTACACCGACTTTAAGAATGGTAGTTTGTATCCCTTCGGGAATTACTGAAGTGGAAAAAAGAGCCGTTCGTGACTCTTGTGAGCATGCCGGTGCAAAAGAAGTATATATGATCCATGAGCCTATGGCTGCCGCGATCGGTATCGGTATTGATGTCGAGGAGCCAATGGGAAATATGATCATTGATATCGGTGGTGGTACATCTGAAATTGCCGTTATTGCGCTGGGAGGAATCGTTTGTGATAAATCCATTCGTGTGGCGGGAGATGATTTTACACAGGAAATTGAAGAATACATGCGCCGTCAGCATAACATACTGATTGGTGAGCGTACAGCAGAACAATTAAAAATAGAAGTAGGTGCCGCAATTACCGAACTGGATAATCCGCCACCGGATTTCGCTGTTCGCGGGCGAGACCTGATGACAGGAATTCCGAAAGAAATTATCGTTTCCTATGTAGAAGTAGCGCATGCGCTGGATAAGACCATTTCCAAGATCGAAGAAGCGATTCTGAGTGCGCTGGAGATGACTCCTCCGGAATTATCAGCGGATATTTATAAGACAGGGATTTACCTGGCAGGTGGTGGCTCTATGCTGAGAGGTCTGGACAAACGTATCTCGACAAAAACAAAGCTTCCGGTGCATATCGCAGAAGATCCATTGAGAGCTGTTGCACGTGGAACAGCGATCGCCCTGAAAAATATTGACAGGTTCCAGTTCCTGATGAAAGATTAAAATAAATAAATTACTTTTGTGTGAAGTCCTGATTTTTTCAGGACTTTATTTTTGAGGAAACATGAAAAATCTAATAGCATTTTTTAAAAAATTTCAGCTTTTTCTGCTTTTTGCAGTATTGGAGCTGGCCGCTATTTATTTATATGTGGAGAACTACAACTATCCTCAGGTTAAATTCATTTCCTCGGTAAACACTATCAGCGGAGGGATTCTGGAAAAGAGCAATGAGCTTACCAAATTTATCAATACACCACAGGCGAACCAGACACTCCAGCAGGAAAATGAAAAGCTCCGCCGGGAAATAGAACATTTACAATTATTACTGGACACTACCCGCTTTAGAGACACCTTAATCGCAGAGCAGACTTATCAGTATATTCCTGCGGAAGTGATCTACTCGACATTCAGCAAACGCAATAACTTTATCACGATCAACCGCGGATCAAAAGACGGGATCGAAGAAGGAATGGGAGTTTTTACAGATAAAGCGATCGTTGGGATTGTACACAGCGTTTCTGAAAATTACAGCATGATTAAAAGTGTTCTTTCCTCAAAAATCTATATTGACGTAAAAGTGGAAAATAACGGCGCATACGGATTATTGAACTGGGACGGAATCAGTCCTAAGAGGGGTTCTATTGACGGAATTTCTAATGATATTCCGCTGAAGAAATGGTTAAGAGTAGTGACGCGCGGTTCAAGCGGCGTGTTCCCGGAAGGTTTGTATGTGGGTAAAATTTCTCAGCTGAAATATGAAAATGCCAAGCCTCTGTGGAATATTCAGGTCTGGTATGAAGAAGATTTTCGCCGTTTGTCAAATGTATATGTCATAAAGAATAATCATAAGAAAGAGTTTTTAAGACTCGATCAGTCAATTAATAAAGAGGAGATCGGGCAATGATTAATTTACTGAAATATATTGCCGGCGCCTGCCTGATTGTACTTTCTCAGGTTTTGGTGTTTAACCGTGTCGAAATAGGATATGGAGTGTACATCATGATCTATCCGCTGTTCCTTCTTATTTTACCCTTTAGAATGCACCTGGCACAAGTAATGATTATTGCATTTTTAATAGGTATAAGCATTGATTTTTTTCTGAATACTTACGGGCTCCATGCTTCCTCACTGGTATTTGCTGCCTATCTGCGCCCGTTTGTTTTTAAGATTATTGCTCCGAACGAAGACTATTCCAGAGGAGATAATTCTGATAAATACACTTCAGCCTCCAGGTTTTTCCTCATTTTGCTTCTTTTTATGCTGGTGCATCATCTCTGGTTTTTCCTCATGGAAAGCTTTAATTTGGGTGAGCTACTGTTTACGTTTATGAGGATTGGCTTGAGCACTGTCGCCTCTGCATTTATTGCTTTCTTTATCTTTTTATTGTTCCTGCTTAAAACACGGACAGAACGTTAAAAACCGCTTAAAAAAACCATAAAACCGCTATATTTTATTAACTTAGCGGGCATGAAGAAGCAGGGTTTTCTCAAAGTACTTTCTATAATCTTTCTTTTCTTATTCTGTTATTTCCTTTTTATGAATGACGGAACTTACAGAATTAATGAAGAAGAGGAAGAAGAGCTGGTCGAAAATCACTGTAAAAAAAATGTAAATCATCTGGATTCGGCTCATTTTTTTACTCCTTCACAAAAAATAATTTCAGAACTACAGGAACGCCTTTTTTGTGTAGCTGAAAATGAAGCAAACCGGTATTCCACTCCACTTATAGAAAAACCTTTGCTCCCTCCCGAATGTTAAGTTGATGTTTTCACAAACGTCCTGAGGTTCTAAGTTCGGTTAGCTGATATTTAATTTTTCCGTTCAATCTTGAGTCGCAGTGTTTTCTCCTGACACAAATCTGTTTCAGCAAAAAGAAAGCTCTCTTCTCCGGATCCCGTGATGTTTTCATTCTGAAATTGAAATGGTCAATGTTTAGAGATAAAAAATGTTCGGAACAATTAAAAAGCGAAATAGCCATCCGTTATCTTGTTTCAATAGTTAAATCCGTAAACCCGGGGACAGTTGTGATCACTTACAGTAACAATGATTACTGTACTACCAATACAAGGTTGTTTAAGAACAATAAAGGCAAAGCCGATATTGGACTAAAACAAGATCTGTACTGGTAAGTTTTATCATCAACTTAAAGAATTAAAACATGAAAAAAATATTTTCTTCTTGGAAACAGGATTTTCCGGCCGGGCTTGTTGTTTTCCTTGTTGCACTTCCGCTATGTCTTGGAGTGGCTTTGGGATCAACAGGAACTATGGCAGTTCCTAATCTGTTTTCCGGGATCATTGCCGGTGTGATCGGCGGGGTTATTGTGGGTGCCTTCAGTGGCTCACGCCTAGGAGTTTCCGGTCCGGCTGCCGGATTGATTACCATTGTCGCTTCAGCAATAATTACATTGGGATCTTATGAAGCATTTTTGCTTGCAGTAGTTATTGCAGGAGCTTTACAGCTTTTAGCGGGCTATTTTAAGCTCGGGATCATTGGAAATTATTTCCCTTCCTCGGTTATTAAAGGAATGCTTGCTGCAATAGGACTGACGCTTATTTTTAAGCAGGTGCCTCACCTTGTCGGTTATGACAAGGATTTTATGGGAGATCAGGAATTTTCACAGGTTGATGGCCAAAATACGTTTAGCGAATTATTAAATTCATTGAATTATATTTCGCCGACAGCTATTTTGATTGCCATCATTTCACTGGCGATCCTGATTCTTTTCGACCGTCCGTTCATGAAAAAAGTAGCATTGTTCAAAATACTGCCTGGAGCTTTATTTGTAGTTGTTTTAGGTGTGGTTATTAACCTGCTGGCTCCGGGAGACATGAAATTAAGCGGAGAACATCTGGTTTCGATTCCTGTAGCAAACAGTTTCGGGGAGTTCCGGGGATTTTTCACGCAACCGGATTTTTCGGCATTTACAGATTATAATGTTTATATCATAGCTTTTACCATTGCGTTAGTAGCCAGCCTGGAAACACTGTTAAGCGTGGAAGCGACCGATAAGCTGGATCCGGAAAAGTTTGTTACACCAACTAATAAAGAATTGAAAGCGCAGGGACTGGGAAATATTATTTCCGGATTATTAGGCGGATTGCCTATCACACAGGTAATTGTGCGGAGCTCCGCGAATATTAATTCGGGAGGACGGTCAAAATTATCTACCATATTTCACGGAGTGTTATTACTTTTAAGCGTGATTATTATTCCGCAGGTATTAAATCTCATTCCTTACGCATCATTGGCAGCTATCCTGGTGATGGTTGGCTATAAGCTTTCTAATGTTGGCCTGTACAGGCAGATGTATAAGCTGGGCGTATCTCAGTTTTTGCCATTTCTGACAACAATTGTTGTGGTGATGTTCACCGATCTGCTGAAAGGTATTTTTGCTGGCTTGTTTGTGGCGGTGTTCTTTATCATCAAAAACAGCTCAGGTTATTTTAAAAATAAGAAAAACCTGAAGAGCAGCATCCGGATTTCCAAAGACAGGCTGGAAGCGGATAAAGAGGTTGTTACCTTAACATTGGCGGAAAATGTCACTTTCCTTAATAAAGGACAGGTGAAGGAAGTGCTGAACACAATTTCAGAAAATCAGGATGTGGTGATCGACGGAACAGAGAATACGTACCTCGATTATGATGTACTGGAAGTAATACAGGAGTTTAAAGACAGTGCGCCATCGAACAATATTTCAGTAAAAACAATTGCGGTGGAGGAAGTGAGTGTAATGGGACATTAATTTTAATTAAAAAAGAAAAGAATTATGAAAAACGAATTTTATAACAGACTTATAGAGAATAACAAAGAGTGGGTTAAAGCAAGATTAGCAGAAGATGATCAGTTTTTTTCCAGGTTAGAAAAACAACAAGCTCCGCCATTATTGTGGATCGGCTGTTCGGATTCCCGTGTACCGGCAAATCAGATTATCGGAGCTGATCCCGGAGAAGTCTTTGTCCACAGAAATATCGCCAATGTAGTAGTTCATTCGGACATGAACCTACTTTCTGTAATGGACTATTCTGTTAATGTGCTGAAAGTAAAGCATATTGTTGTCTGCGGACATTATGGCTGTGGTGGGGTAAAGGCAGCGATGGGTACGCAGAATATTGGGATTATTGATAACTGGATCCGGCATATCCGTGATGTGTACCGTTTCCACAAGAGAGAGCTGGATGCGATTGAAAACGACAATGTGCGTTTCGACAGATTAGTGGAGCTGAATGTTAAGGAGCAGGTTGGAAATGTTGTAAAAACCTCCATCGTACAAAAAGCCTGGGAAAACGGGCAGGAGCTTCATGTTCACGGCTGGGTTTATGGTTTAAAAGACGGGTTGATCAAAGATCTGGATCTGACTATTTCCGATAATAACGAGGTCGATGAGGTATTCAGATTAGAATTTTAATTAATAAACACGCAGAAATAATTAAACATAGCGGCAATCTGTTTCAATTTCACGAATCCTTGTCAGTACAGATTGATAGTTTTAAAAAGAAAGCTGGATGTGTTTTTTTCAATCAGCCTGAATGAATAAGGTGTAATATTTTTATTTACAGTTGCTTAAAAAGGAATGTTTTAAAACATTCCTTTTTTTATTTGTCAACGATTTGTTATATAAACGAAAAATATTACTTTCGCACTGTTTAGATTTAATCTAAATTAAAGTAAGATAAGTTAAGACGTATGAAAAAAGCAGTATTAAGTTTAATGCTGGCATTGCCGCTTTTGGTAAAAGCGCAGTGCTCAGCGGTATCAGCTATCAATGATAGCTTTGAAAGTTATCCGGCAGGATCGGGTCAGGGAATGCCGACCTGTTGGGGATTGGAAGGTTCTTCCGGAGGGATGGGACCGACAATCGGGTTAAGAAATTCAGCGGGAGAAGCAAGAACGGGATCAAATTATGTCCAGATTTATTCCTTCTTTTCTTCTAATCCGACCAATTATTTTATTACCCCCGAATTAACAGCAATTGACGGCTATCATTATGCCAGGTTCTATTTGAAATCAGATGACGCGGGTGCAATGACTGTCACCTATGGGACAATGGATTCACAGTCCAATACAGCTTCGTTTAATGCCTTGGGCACGGCTACCCTGACAAATAACCAGTATGTTGAAGTGAATACAGGAGCGATTCCTGCCACAACGCATAAATATTTTGCCCTTAAAATTGAAATCTCAGGAATGCACAAGACAATTAAGCTGGATGATTTCGAATGGGGAGCTTTAGCGGTACCGTGCAATGAGGTAACGAACCTTATCTCTTCGAACGTCACTAAAAATACAGCGAAAATTTCCTGGAACGGGCAAGCCGGAGATCAGTTTAAAGTGGAATACGGTCCGGTTGGATTTACACCGGGAAACGGAACATCTCAGACGATCTCAGCAACTGAGATTAATCTGACAAACTTATCAGAAGGTACGGCTTATGATGTTTATGTAACAACCGTGTGTCAAAACGGAAACAGCCCGACAAGCCCGAAAGTGACATTTACGACAACTGTTTGTAGTGGGGTCAGCAATACATCAGCATCACAGATTACAAAAAATTCCGCGGTTATTTCCTGGGCTGCGCAGGCCGGAAATCAGTTTAAGGCAGAGTACGGAACAAGCGGATTTACGCCGGGCAGCGGGATCTCACAGACGGTAACAACAAATCAGATCAACCTGACCAACCTTAATGAAAACACAGATTATGATGTGTATATTACAACTATTTGCGGATCGGAAACCAGTAATAACGCTGTTAAAGTGAGCTTTAAAACCTTGAATACGCTTGCTGCCATGATCGCAGAAGGGAAATCGCCGTTTACTGTTTATCCGAACCCTTCGGACGGAACAATTATTTCACTTGTCACCGAAGAAGATTTGTCAGATTACCGTTACGCTGTTTATACTGTTGAAGGAAAACAAGCGGTAGAAAATTCACTGACTCAGACAATTGATGTGTCACAATTGGAGAGCGGGGCGTACCTGCTTGTTATTCGAAACCGTTCGAATTCATTTACTCATCCGATCTTAATTCAAAAATAAATCAAATATAATTGCTTATGAAAACACAAGTAAATTACAAATTAGCCTTATTCTGGCTGATCACTATTGTGGGAATGATTCTGCATTCAAATTACCACACGAACGGTTTTATCTACGAAGTGGATATTGTAAAAAAAGGCGCGAATGGCGTTATTCCTTCCGGTCTGATCATCATTCGGAATGTTTTCTACCATCTGCCTCTTATCTGGATTTTATTGATTATTTACACCAACAAAACAATCATTAATTTGTTTTTATTTATCGTAAGTATCGTGTATTCAGGATCTCATTTTGCCCACTTTGCGGCGGAATTTAAAAAAGAGCACCTGGATTTTTCTCAGATCCCGCTATTGCTGATCATGTTCGCAATTTCTGTGCTGATTATCATCGAACAGTATAAACATTGGAAAACAAATAAAGCCTGATATGAAGAAATTTTGGAAAATCACGAAACGGGTCCTGCTCATCACTACAGGAGCTATTGCGCTGTTTTTTATAGTGCTGCTGACCTTTGGCTCTTTTGCGGAAATTCACTACAACGGGACAGAAACCAAAGTAATTAAAGCAACACCGGAGCAGGTATGGAATGTGCTGAGTAATGTAGAACGTTATTCCGGCAGCAGACATGAGGTAAAAAGGGTAGAAGTGCTTTCAAGAGACGAAAACGGAGTGAAATCCTGGAAAGAGCATACGAATTTACACGGAGCTATGACCTATCAGGCACTGGAAGAAATTCCGAATGAGAAAATGGTTATTCAGATGGTAAAAAGTGATTTTGGCCTTTCGGGTATCTGGACATTTACCTTAAAAGAAGAAAATGGAGAAACAGTTGTTTCCCTGCATGAAGACTCTGATGCCAAAGGCCTGCTGATGCGTAGTATTTTGAACGCGCTTGGCAGAAATGCCAACCAGAAATTACTTTTAATGACACTGGAGAAAGAAGTGAAGAAAGGGTGATTCTTCTTTAATTTTTAACTTTCTGTTGTCAACTTGTACCGCCTTGAACTATAATTCCTTATCCTGAGAGTTCGGAAAAGCTCCGGGATAAGGAATTTCCTATTTGTAAGAAACACCTTTCTATTTTTAGTTTTCTGTCTTTTAACCTTCCATTTTCCGTTTTTCTTTGTTCGATATTTGCCAGATTCTGTTAAATATTCATCAGAAAGTAATTTTTATTCATTTGAAAAGGTCTGAATATTTGTATTAAATGTAATTTTGTAAATTTATATTCTTTTAACATGTTGTGTAAAGAATGGATTAGCAAATGCTTATCATCAATTAAGCCACTATCAAAAAACGGATATTTATGAAAATATTTTTGCAGAATGTTTAACTAACTACAGATAATGTTGTCAGGATTATATTTATATGGATGTCAGGAGCCGGAAAGAGGAATAAATAGAACATTTTCAGTCGAATATACTTTTATATCATTTACTCCATGATTTTATATATCTACGAATTTTAAATTTAAAAGGATGAAAAATGACTATTTGAAAGATAGCCTATGTAGGCTTATTGCCCTGTTTCTGTTCTTTGGCATAAGTACAAATGGTCGGGGACAGTGTACAACAGATAATGATTATACGGCTACGGCACCAACTCCGACATGTAATAATCAAACTCAAGTGATCCAGGGACCTGGACATAGAACAACTGTTTCCGGATTTGATCAAAATAAAATATACAATTTATATGTTAACACACAAACGGCTAATGTAAATTGTGTGCAAGCTCGTTGGCAAAATTCCAGCGGGACTGCTATCGGGGGGTGGTTTCCTTTGAATTTTGCTAATAGCGGAACGGTTAATTATGGTACGGTAATCTCGCCGGCAAATGCAGCCAGATTAGAGATTACAACAGGAAAAATCGCTTGGTCAGCAACTTCTGCGATATTGAATTACCGATTAAACCCTAGTCCTTCTGCAGATGCAGGACCAGATCAGCTTATTTGTTCGGGAGAAAGTGTTGGATTGAATGGAGGAGCAAATTCAACTTCAGCAATTTTATTTTTAGAAAATTTTGAAAATGGAATTTCTAATTGGACAAATTCAGGATCTTCTCCGGAATGGTCACAAGCCTCTTCAGGATATAGTGGTTATACAGCTCAAGAAGGCACATATTTTGGATATATCCAAAATAGTAGCTATACTTCCTATACAAGATATTTAACATATAATGGAACGATACCTACTGGCACCAATAGGACGATTTCTTTTTACTTTATTAATCCTGCTTGGGGAAGTGATTTTGATGAAGGAAATATTGAGTATTACAACGGTAGTTCGTGGGTAAATCTTGCTGATATTGATAACGGTTCTGCAAACTCTAGTTGGGTACTGCGTTCTTATTCATTACCCGATAATGCTACAAATATTCGTTTTAGAGGAATTACTTATTACGGATATGGTTTTGGGATAGATAATATAACAATTACAATGCCACTTGCCTATTCTTGGTCTCCGACAACAGCTTTAAGTGTAACTAATGTTGCTAACCCTGTAGCCAGTCCAACCACTACTACAACTTATACTCTGTCACTTGTTCCCGAAGGCTGTCCAATAGATAAAACAACTACAGTTAGTGTTGCTACAACAACACCGTCAGATGTTAGTATTAGTGCTTCACCGTCATCTCCTGTTTGTGCAGGTGCAAATGTTACATTAGCCGCCAATACATCAGCAGGTGCAGCAAGGTATCGGCTGGTGTTAAATTCGGCTCATGGGGCAGGTTGGCACGGTATTCAGGAAATTGTGGGTAGAAACGAGGCAGGAGTACAACAAACACTTACCTGCACAGGAGCTTCGTCTGCTACTTATACGGACAATCCATTAACGGGAAACTATCAGGCTCCTTATGCTTTTGACGGAAACTATTCGGGGACAGGGACATCCGGTATTCAATGGTTAACACCGGAGCAGTCTAATGGAACAACACCTAATGGTGGAACACTTCCGAATACAAACTGGCAAAACTATAGTACATTCAATCCATTTCCTTCTCCGGAATGGATTGAATTCAGTTCTCCACAGAAATTAACAGAATTAGATATTTATAATGGAAGAAATGATGGCAATACAAACTCTTATTTTAAAGACTATTCATTATTTGTCAGCTATGACAATGGTGTCACATGGCACAATCTAAAGAAGGGTACGTTGGCGAGTTCGCCGCGTTTAAGCACTATTAACATTGAACCAACCTATACTTGGAAAAAAGGAGGAAGTACGGTTGGAACCGGTAAGACTTTAATATTGAATAATATTGCGGCAGCCCAAGGAGGTACGTATGATTTAGAATTAGGATATGGTTGTGGCACGAGAACATTAAATACAAATGTTATAGTAAATGTAGTTCCGTCTCAGCCGAGTTCAATTTCGGGTACGACAGCGATCTGTTCCGGAGTAAATCAGAATTACAGTGTTACGAATGTTGGAGGAGTCACTTATACGTGGACATATTCGGGTACAGGTTCTCTTACCGGTACAGGCAACAGCCGCACGCTGAATGCAACAACGGGAGGAACGCTTACCGTTACTCCATCGAATGGGTGTGGTAATGGAACAGCCCAAACGGCTTCGATAACTGTGAATAGTGTTCCGTCTCAGCCGAGTTCAATTTCGGGTACGACAGCGATCTGTTCCGGAGTAAATCAGAATTACAGTGTTACGAATGTTGGAGGAGTCACTTATACGTGGACATATTCG
>Ga0206106_100429_pt1 | contig 34262 bp, 23 predicted proteins | sample 1B1ome_FD_148677 | JGI IMG/M metagenome (GOLD analysis project Ga0206106, IMG submission 148677) | Enriched microbial communities from leaf-cutter ant dump, University of Wisconsin, Madison, United States - 1B110A | ecosystem: Environmental > Terrestrial > Nest > Insects nest > Nest dump | place... | reverse complement strand
TGCTGCAACCGGGTTTTGTCGTCTTTCTTGGATTTGAAGGGCATGATAGCTCTCCGATCGAAATGTTCTATGAAGATTACACCACAAACTTTTTGGGAATATAGTTGCATTATTTATGGATCGTTATGCTAGTTGACACAATTTATTTCATCCTGAATTTCGAAAGCCCATAGTACCAGGCACATGAAGCAGGGCAGTCTGCATTGAAGCTGTTAATAAGTGGTGGATCTTCCGATGCGTTTCGTGTTGCTGCCCACTTCCCGACAGGGGAAGTGGGCAGCAACAAACGCCCTCCCTAACATGCAAAATTGATGTATTGAAAGGGGATTTAGATCAAATTCAGCGGTTGATGTATGTGCAGATTCGCCGCCGGAGATTGCCTTGAAAGACGATATGCTTCTGAGCCCAATGCACCGATGGTATGCAGCTTCGACGGGTTCGAAATCTCCCACAGTCGGCATGAAATCACACCCCTCTCTTTAGATATCATATCATGTCCATCCCCAAATATCGCTGCCGGATCCAGAGGATTGCCGATCTACACACGGTCTTCACAAACGGATTGCTATAATGTAACGGAAAGCAAAATCAATGAATGAAAAGGCATCCACAACCCCGATTTCCCGATTCCCGACGGGAACGATCGCTGAACAAGGCGGGCATTGATACTGGGACTGGGTTTCCAATCGAATAGAACCAGATGAGGTGAATGTATTTATGTCCATCCTATCTTTCCGCCCGGATCGTCCTGTGGATTTGATCGGAGTAGGCCGGTTATGCATAGATCTGAACGCCAATGAGATTCATCGTCCGATGGAGGATACAATCAGCTTTACCAAGTACGTGGGCGGATCGCCGGCTAATATTACGATTGCTGCGTCGCGGCTCGGATTAAAGTCGGGGTTTATTGGACGCGTGTCAAACGATTCGTTCGGCCGATTCATCTTACGCTATTTGAAGGAGGAAGGAATCGATACGTCGTCCGTTATTACAGATGGATCCGGCAGTGTGACAGGGCTTGCTTTCACGGAAATTAAATCTCCGACGGATTGCAGCATTCTCATGTACCGGGATAACGTTGCGGACTTGAAGCTTGAACCTGGAGATGTTCGCGAGGAATACATAGCCGGGACTAAAGCTGTAATGATCTCCGGAACCGCGCTTGCCGCAAGTCCTTCCCGAGAAGCGGTGTTTAAGGTGCTGGAGCTTGCCCGCAAGCATGGCACGGCGATCTTCTTCGACATCGACTATCGTCCATACTCATGGGCGTCGGTGTCGGAGGTGTATACTTACTGCCGCTTGGTTGCCGAGCGTAGCGACGTTATCCTGGGCGGTCGCGAAGAGTTGAACCTGATCGAAGCCTCCGTTGACGGCAACGACGAAGATGACGAGCAAACCGCCAAGCGATGGTTCGCTCACGGGGCGAAGCTCGTCGTCGTCAAGCATGGAGGCGATGGCTCCATCGCTTTTACATCTGCCGGAGAGGTCGCCAGAGCGGGTGTATTTCCAACTGAGGTTGTGAAGACGTTCGGAGCGGGCGATTCCTTCGCCGGAGCTTTCATCTACGGCCTGATGCAGGGGATGCCTCTGGTCGAATGTTTGCAGTTGGGCAGCGCATCGGCCTCCATCGTCGTTGCCAATCACAGCTGCTCGGACGCCATGCCGGGACTGGAGCAGATACAAGCTGTTATTCGAAGATACGGGAATGTTTAAATCAGTCCAGGGGGGGCCTCATATGTCAAATGTACAGACGGTAACCAATTACATCGGCGGGAAATGGCAGCCTTCAACCAGCGGTGCACAAGAGCCGGTGCCGAATCCGGCTACTGGAGCGCTAATAGCCCATGTGCCGTTATCCTCTGCCAACGACGTGCAGCTTGCCGTTCATACCGCCGCGGAAGCGTTCAAGGAATGGCGCGCGGTAGCCGTTCCGAAGCGCGCACGAATCTTGTTTCGGTTTCAGCAACTTCTCGTGGAGCATTGGGAGGAGCTGGCCCGGCTCATAACGAAGGAAAACGGCAAAAGCTACTCGGAGGCTTATGGTGAAGTGCTGCGCGGCATTGAGTGCGTCGAATTCGCCGCAGGCGCCCCGACCTTGATGATGGGGGAGCATCTTCCGGATATTGCGACAGGCATAGAGTCGGGTATGTACCGGTACCCTGTTGGCGTGGTGGGCGGCATCGCGCCGTTCAATTTCCCGATGATGGTGCCATGCTGGATGTTTCCACTGGCAATCGTCTGCGGGAACACCTTCGTCTTGAAGCCTTCCGAGCGAACGCCGCTGACAGCGAATCGTCTGGCCGAGCTGTTCTCGGAAGCCGGGCTGCCGGACGGCGTATTCAATGTCGTGCATGGAGGCAAGGAAGTTGTCAATGAACTGTTGGAAAATCAAGATGTCAACGCGATCTCGTTTGTCGGTTCCCAGCCGGTAGCCGAGTATGTGTATAAAACAGCGGCGGCTCACGGCAAGCGGGTGCAGGCGCTGGGCGGCGCAAAGAATCACTCCATCGTGATGCCAGATGCGAATGTGCAGCTGGCGGTGAAAGAAATGACGAGCGCAGCCTTCGGCTCGGCCGGCGAGCGGTGTATGGCAGCTTCCGTCGTTGTCGCCGTAGGCGGCATCGCCGATGAGCTGATTGCAGGTCTGAAGGAAGCGGCAGCTCAAATCGTTATCGGCAACGGCTTGGATGAGAACGTCTTCCTGGGCCCGGTTATTCGCCAGTCGCATAAAGAGCGGGCGCTATCCTATATTGAAAAAGGCGAGTCGCAGGGAGCACGGCTGGTACTCGATGGTCGTAAGGATCCGTCTGCAAGCGGTGATGGTTACTTTGTGGGGCCGACGATATTCGATGAAGTAGAGTCCGGTATGTCCATCTGGCAAGATGAGATCTTTGCTCCCGTTCTCTCGATTGTCCGGGTGGAAACGCTGGATGAAGCCATCGAGCTGGCGAATCGCTCCGAATTCGCGAATGGAGCTTGTATTTATACGGACAGCGCCAAGGCGGTAAGGCAATTCCGCGAGACGATGGATGCAGGGATGCTTGGCGTGAATGTCGGAGTTCCTGCGCCGATGGCATTCTTCCCTTTCTCCGGGTACAAAAAATCGTTCTACGGAGATTTGCACGCCAACGGCAAGGATGGCATCGAGTTTTATACCCGCAAGAAGATGGTAGTGGCAAGATATTGATTGCGACACGAGAATGAACACAATCAGGAGGCAGGGCCATGTTCGATTTGACCGGGAAAAAAGCGATTGTTACCGGCGCAAGCCGCGGCTTGGGCAAGGGAATGGCAACGGGCCTGCATCTGGCGGGTGCCGAGGTGGTTATTCTCGATATCAGTGAAGAAGCGGAAGCGACCGCCCAAGAGCTTGGCGCGATCGGTACAAGCGTGTATGCCGTTAAGGGAAACATGGCGGATAAGCAGGATCGGCAGCGCGCATTTGACGAATCTGTAGCGCTGCTTGGCGGCAAACTGGATATTTTGATTAACAACGCAGGCATCCATGACCGCAGATCCTGTCTCGATCTGCCTGTCGAAGCGTGGGAGCAAGTTATGGAGGTAAATATCAACGCGATTTACCACTTATGCAAACTCGCGGGAGAAATCATGCTGAAGCAGAAAAGCGGTAAAATTATCAATATGGCTTCAATGCTCAGCTTCATCGGCGGATTTAACGCGACTGCGTATGCCGCAAGCAAAGGCGCCGTCGCCCAGTTGACGAAGTCGCTGTCCAACGAATGGGCGATGCATGGCATTCAAGTGAATGCCATAGCGCCAGGCTATATGGATACGAGCATGAATAAAGACCTCCATGCGGACGCAACGCGTTACCCGCAGGTGACGGCACGCATTCCTGCCGGACGCTGGGGGACGCCGGAGGATTTGCAGGGGATCGCGGTGTTCTTGTCCTCGGCGGCCTCGAGCTATATTACAGGAACGGTTATTCCGGTAGACGGCGGTTATTTGGTTCGTTAAACGAAACGAAGATGGGGGTATTGGCGTGACCGTTAAAGTAGCTGTGGTTGGATTGGGCTTCATTGGATCCGCACATATCGAAGCTTTAAGGCGGTTGAACGGCATTGAAGTGACGGCTCTTCTGCACTCAACGCCGGAGAAGTCGAAGCAGAAAGCCGAGCAATGGGGCGTCCCCCGTCATTATGCCGACTATGATGAACTGCTGAAGGATTCAGACATTGATAGTATTCACATCTGCACGCCTAACAACCTGCACTATGAGATGGCCAAGAAGGCTCTGGCGGCAGGCAAGCATGTCATCTGCGAGAAGCCGCTTACGATCAGTATTCCGGAAGCCGAGGAACTTAGCGCACTCGCAGCGAGCAGCGGGCTGCTGCATGCAATCTGTTTCAACATCCGCTATTATCCGCTTCTGCAGCAATTGAAGCAGATGGTGCAGCAAGGGGATCTTGGAGAGATTTTTGCGGTCAACGGCTCTTATTTGCAAGATTGGTTATTCCGCGACACAGACTACAATTGGCGGGTAGATGCCGGAATGTCCGGCCAATCGCGCGCAATCGCCGATGTAGGGTCGCATTGGATGGATCTGCTTGAATTTGTAACAGGCTTGGAAGTAACGGAGGTGATGGCGGATCTCTCCACTGTGCATAAGACGCGCATGAAGCCGCTGCAGGCTATGGAAACGTACACCGGCAAGGTGGAATCGACCGATCCTGCCCGGTATGAGGAAGTCTCTGTCGATACGGAAGACTACGCGAATGTGCTGCTGCGATTGGGGAATGGCGCGCGAGGCTCCTTCACGGTCAGTCAAGTGCATGCCGGGCGCAAAAATCGAGCCTATATCGAGATCGCCGGGAGCCGGCAATCCGTGAGCTTCGACTCGGAGCATCCGAATGACTTATGGATCGGCAGGCGGGACGGAAGCAATCAAGTGGTGATGAAGGACCCCTCGCTTCTGTATCCGGAAGTTCGCCGGTATGCCGACTATCCGGGAGGGCATAACGAGGGCTATCCCGATACGTTCAAGCAGCTGTTCAAGGATATATATGAAACAATTGCTGCTGAACAAGGCAAGCCCAGCGGTACGTATCCGACGTTCGCGGACGGTCTGCGCGAGCAGCAATTATGCGACAGCATCATGAGAAGCCATCTTGAAAATAAATGGATAAAGGTAGGAGGTTGATGGTCGATGATGAAGCTGGGATTTCTGAGTGCTATTGTGCCGGACTTAAGTTTTGAAAAAGTTATCAATTATGCATCGGAGCAAGGATTTCAAAGCGTCGAGCTTGCCTGCTGGCCGGTCGGCAAGGCGGAGCGCCGATACGCGGGTGTCACTCACATCGATGTGGGCGCGCTTACCGGGGAGAAAATCGCACATATCCGGAAATATGTCGAAGACCGCGGCATCGAAATATCGGCGCTTGGCTATTATCCGAATCCGCTTGATGAGGATTTGGAGCAGCGCGATGTGTTTATCGGGCACCTGAAGAAGGTGATCGAGGGGGCAGCCGCGCTGGGGATCGATACCGTCAATACGTTCATTGGCCGTATGCAGTCGAAGAATCCCCGCGAAAACATGAAGGAATTCGAGCAGGTATGGACGCCCATCGTCCGGTTTGCGGAAGAGAAACAAGTTCGGATCGGGATCGAGAATTGTCCGATGTATTTTACTGCAGATGAATGGCCGAACGGCAAAAACCTGGCCGTATCTCCTGCTGTGTGGGAGGAGATGTTCAACCTGATCCCATCGTCCTCCTTAGGCTTAAACTACGATCCTTCTCATCTCGTATGGCAGCAGATGGATTATATCAAGCCTATATACGAGTTTAAGGATCGTCTTTTTCACATTCACATCAAAGACGCCAAGGTATATAAAGACAAGCTGGACCGGGTTGGGATTCTGGCTTCCCCCCTCGAGTACCATTCTCCGAAGCTGCCTGGACTTGGCGACATCGACTGGGGCAAATTCATATCCGCGCTTACGGATATTCGGTATGAGGGCCATGCCATCATCGAGGTGGAGGATAAGGCTTACGAGGCGACATTGGAAGACCGTAAATGTGCGATCTGCCAATCCCGGGACTTCATGTCGCCTTTCATGGGCAGACGATGATGCAGACGGGAGGCACTCTACTGCAAGGCAAGGTTGCGCTGGTGACTGGAGCGGCTTCAGGAATAGGCAGAGCTGCGTCGCTCGCATTCGCTGCGCAAGGAGCTGCGGTGTGTCTGGTCGACCGGGACAAAGAGCGTTTACTTGTTATCGAGCGGGAGCTTAGGGGATCGGGGACGGATGTTCTGGCGCTTTCAGCGGATGTACGGGAAAGCTCGGCTCTCAAGCAGGCAATCGATCAAGGCGGAGCCTGGAGGAACGGACTGGATATCCTTTTCTCCAATGCAGGTGTCGTCGGTTTGCTGACACCGATTGAGCATATGCCGGAGGAGGAGTGGCAGCGTATACTCGACATCAACCTGACCGGTTCGTTCCGAACTTTGAAGTATGTGATTCCCTGGATGAAGGTTAAGGGCGGAAGCATCATCATGAATAGTTCCATTCACGGCAGCCGGGTATTCAACAGCTATGGAATGACGGCCTATTCAGCTTCCAAAAGCGGTTTGAACGCGTTGGCGAAGATGGCGGCCGCTGAGCTCTCAGCCTACAAAATCAGGGTGAATCTCATCTATCCCGGCGCTATCGAAAGCCACTTGAATGATAATTTGGTTCGTGACGAAGCTTTGTCCGATGTCGGGGTAAAGGTGAATTATCCGGATGGAAAATATCCATACGGCAAAGGGACCTCGGAGCAGGTAGCGAAGCTGGCTGTTTTTCTCGCTTCCGATTTGTCCGATTACGTGACCGGCTCCGAAATTACGATCGACGGCGTTCGTTCGTTAATCTAGCGGCCGTCATTTGGGAGGTTTGGAGGAGATTGATTGAAGTGAATGTATTAGAGATAGCGAAGCAAGCCGCAATAGAAGCCGGCGCCTATATTCGAGCCAACTTTCATTCAAGTATCGAAGTTCGTGAGAAGAGCTCGAGCTTCGATGTTGTAACAGAGGTGGATATCGGCTCAGAGAAGCTGATTAAACAGTTCATCCTGGATCGCCGCCCCGATCATGTCTTCCTGGGGGAGGAAGAAACCTATGTGAAGGGTTCGCTTGACGCCTTGATGGATGAGGCTTGTGATCGGCCCTATATGTGGATCGTGGACCCGATCGACGGTACGAGTAATTTCGTGCATGGTTTGCCGGGCTTTTCGATATCTATCGCTTTGGCATGCCACGGAATTTTAACCGTAGGCGTTGTATACGATCCGCTAAGGGACATCCTGTATTGGGCGGAAAAGGGGAAAGGCGCTTGGTGCGATGGAAAGCCCATTCACGTGTCCGATACGGATAATCTGGCCCGGAGTATCGTAAGCACAGGGTTTCCGAGTGAGCCGAGGGCTCGCGAAGCGGTGTTGGCAAGCATGCAGGAGATCGGCAAGCGAAGCCGTACGGTTCGCTCCTTCGGTTCAGCGGCTTTACATCTGGCTTATGTTGCGGCAGGAAATCTAGGCGCCCATTGGCAATATGGCTTGAGCGTCTGGGATATCGCAGCGGGAATTCTTCTGGTACAGGAGGCAGGCGGACGAGTATCGAACATGAAAGGCGAAGGATACACGCTTGCCGACAAGGACGTGATTGCCAGTAATTCGAAACATCATCCGGAGCTGCTGACTTGGCTGAAGCCGCTGGATCGGAACGGTTAAGCCGAGCCGCTATCCCGAATCGTTGCCCAGATCGGGGAAATCGTAAGCTCGGACGGCATCGATATCGTCGGTTCCCATGATGTGCTAATCGAGAATTGCATTCCTGTGCGAGCCATAAGTGCCGTTCGATAATAATCAAGCGGAGAAGGACCTGCGGATGGTCAAGGTGCAACAGAAGGTGTCCGGTTCCTTCCGCAGTTTGCAAGGAGCGAAGAGATTCTGTCGAATCCGTGGTTACATTTCTACCGCCAGGAAGAATGCGCAACCTGTCATCCAAGTCATCACCGACGCATTAGCTGGCAACCCCTTCATACCCGTCTGATTTCATGTTCTCAATAGGGGTGCTATGCACCCCTATTTGCGCTAGGAATGCTCGGGGGTACCTGAGTAGTTACGATTACTCGTAATTATGAAATTACTGATATACAGGTTAAAGAACCGGAAATAGAAGATGCTGTGAGTGAAATATATGAGAAATCGGTGATCGCGGCTGCGGCGCAAAGACAGCGACATTTCAATCGGGACCGCACTCGCTCTCTATTCGCTGCAATGGTTGAATTAAGCAATTCCTGAGTAGTATAACGATCCATAAATAATGCAACTATATTCCCAAAAAAGTTTGTGGTGTAATGTTCATAGAACATTTCGACGGGAGAGATATCATGCCCTTCAGATCCAAGAAAGACGACAAAACCCGGTTGCAGCACCTCAGCTACTGCGAATGTGGTCCCTAACCCGACAAAACCCGGTTGCAGCACCTCAGTCACTGCGAACGTGGTCCCTAACCCGATAAAATCCGGTTACAGCATCCCAGCGACTGCGAACGTTGCCCCTAACCCGACAAAACCCGGTTATAGCATCTCAGTCACTGCACACGTTGTCCCTAAACCGGTAAAACCCGGTTGCAGAGTTTGAATAACGTTACTTAAGGATCGTTCTAGTAGTGGATTGTATGGTTTTCACAGGGGATATCCGGCCGGTCTTGGGCGATATGGTTGACTTTATTGCCAAAGATCATCAAGGCGGCATGCACAATCCCGACTTCCCGGTTCCCGGCGAAGGGGAGGTGGATTTCGCCAACTTGTTCCGGCAAATGCACACCGCGGGATTTGACGGGTCCGTCGTGATCGAGAAGGTAGAAAACAAAGGCGAAGCATTGTCGGAGGCGCAAATCGGCGAGCGCATTCTGAGGGCGAGATTGAATATGGAAAGATTGTTGCAAAAAGCAGGGTTTGAGCCAGAAGGCCGGTAAGGTCCGGCGTATAGCGGAAGTTAAAGGCTAAGGAGTGCGAAAGTATGGGGAATACGCGGCAGCAATATGTATGGATCCATGAAGGGGTTGCCAAGCGCAATGAATTCGGCCTCTTTCGCAGGTCGTTTGAGCTGGACAAGGCAAGTGGCGCTAGCGCGAAATTGCATATTTTTGCCGATACCTTCTACCAGATTTACATCAACGGCTTTCTTGCGGCATTCGGCCCGGTCAGATTCGATCCGCGATATCCCCAATATGACACGCACGAATTAACGCCTTATTTGCAGAAGGGGAAGAATACGATTGCCGTGCAGGTGAATTATTGCGGTCACAAGACGTTCATGACGATCGCCTCCAGAGCCGGGTTGATCGCATGGGGCGAAGCAATCGAGCCGGATGGACGAATCATTGATATAGGAACGGCAAGCGATGGCTGGAGATGCGTCGAATCACGCGCATATCGATATTCGCCTAAAGCCAGCTTTGCGCTGAAGGCGACCGATCTGTACGATCAACAACTGGAAGAAGCGGGCTGGAAAACGGCGGATTTCGACGATTCCTCGTGGGCGAAGCCTGCCATCTTGCGCGGAAAGTTGCCTTGGGGGACATTGCAGCCCCGATCGATCCCCATGATGTCGGGACACGATGTTCAGATCGACCGGGTCCGGCATGTCCTTCCGCTGGCCGCATGCGAAGACTATTATTCCTTCGAAGTGCCTATGCCTCATTATGGACTGCACGAACGCGATGCTTCTCTGTGTACGAATATTTGGTGGCATACGCAGATCTATTCGCCCAAACGACAGGCCATTACGGCGGGTGTTAGCCGCAACGGCGAATATTACTTGAATGGGGTGAAACAGCCGCCTGGCATCGTACCCCGTGACAAAAGCTTGCGGCAAAATATGCGCTGGCCTCTTGATGAGGGTTGGAACGACCTGTTTGGATGCGCAACTGCCGACAATGATCATCTTATGCTATATATCGCCCTCCCGACTGGCAAAGGACTCAAGATTTCCGCCGATCGGGATTCAGCTTCGGGCATCCTCTTCCGGCATACGCCTGTCATCCGTCAATCCGTATACGAACGGTTGGTTCTGGATTGTCAACTTCCCATTCCTCCCGACGAGAGAGCCCTGTTGCCGGTGGAGTGGGTGGAAACGAGGGCGAAGCAGCAAGCACAGAGCCCGATCGTGGAAACCTCCTGGGACGATTACGGGCAGGAGCTCGAGCAATTGATGCCGGATCAACTGGAAGGCCGTGTATTTGCGCTCGAAGACTACCCCCATGGATTTACCCTATTGTTCGAATTATCTCGCGTTCATCTGGTGCTGCCGCGTATCCGCATGCTCGGAGTGAAGGGCGCACGTATCGACATCGTGTACCGTGAAGCTCTGCATCCGGACGGGAAGCATCTGGTTCAGTCATCGCATTATGCTGTCGGGGACAGAGCCATATGCAGTCATGACGCGATAGATTGGGTGCTCACTCAGCCCAGAGGCGTAAAGTTCGCTTGCCTGACCGTGCGGGGCGCCTCCCGGGATGTGACGCTTCAAAGCTTGAAGCTGATATCTGCCAATTATCCCGCCAAGCCCCGGGGGCGGCTGAACACTTCCGATCAGGCGCTGAACGAGATTTGGCAGATGGGCGAGCGGACGCTTGCTGCCAACATGGAGGATGTATATGTCGATACGGCGGTAAGGGAGCGGGGCTTATATATCCGGGATGCGATCATTCAGTACCATATTACGCAGGCGACGTTCGGCGATCATCGGCTGATGAGACGTTGTCTGGAATTGATCGGGCAATCCGCTTGCGGAACCGACATGTTCCGCGCTGTATATCCGAACACGGGCAATTATACGATTAGCGACTTTTCGCTGAATGCTGTGGAAGGATTCTGGGACTATTATGCGGCGACCGGCGACCTGACGATTGTCGAGACATACTGGGATGAGCTGAAACGGAACATGAGTTGGTTTCACGATCTTTCCGCAGAAAGGGAAGACCGGCTGCTGGATGCCGATTGGGACAAGCGCAGAAAAATAAAAGCGGAATACGGCGGTTATCACGGGGATTTGAAATTGCCCCCCGGGTACATGGACAAAGCCGGCCCCAACAATCTGTTCAGCTGCACCTATATCATGGCGCTTCGATGCATGTTAAAGCTTGCAGAAATATTGGGCGATCGGGAAGAGTCACTTCGTACGGAACAGGCCCTAGATATTCTGGCCAAGTCTATCGATCAATTCTGGGATGAAGACAAGGAATGCTACGCGGACACCTTATTATTCACCAGTCATTCGACGCACGCCAATCTGTTCCCGGTATTGGCCGGTGTTGTGCCTGAAGAACGGCTGCCTCGCATTCGCAAGTACGTAACCAAGGATTTAAGCGAACTGTTTGTGAATGGGTACGATCCGACGGCGGGAGTCAAGTTTTCCCCTTCTTTTGCGTTTTATTTGCTTGAAGCGTTGTATCGGATCAATCTGGCGGCAGTAGCGGAACAGACGATCAAAACAGCGTGGGGGTGGGTTTTATCGTGCGGGTTGGATACTTGCCCGGAATATTTCGCGCCCAACGCCAACTACAGCTATTGCCATGCGTGGTCCGGATCGCCGACTTGGCATTTGTCCAGACGGTTGCTAGGCATCCATTTCCCCGTTCCGGGACAAGCAGATCAACTTGAAATTCATGTACAGGCAGGCGACGTATCGTGGGTCGAGGGAGCGTATCCGCATCCTGACGGCCTGATTGAAGTAAAGTGGCACACACGGCCGGATGGTTTACGCGTGTTTGATTACATTCGTACTCCCAAGAGTGTAGCTTTGTTGAGTCATTCTTTCGTGTGAGCGGCGCCCATTCATAACCGCCAGACTGCGACGTCAGCCAATTCGTCGGAAAAGGTAAATCCATCTCGGAACTGTCCTATAGATAGCGATTACATTTTATCATTACAATAAAATAAGATCGTTAAATTACTATAGGAGGGGTTGTCAGATGAAAAAGAGAAAGGGGATTACCGGAAGAGTGTTGCTTGTTGCGGTGATTGCCACGATGCTCGCCGCAACTGCTTGTTCATCGAATTCAGGAAACAAGGGGGGTGATAATGCCTCCCCGCAGAACAGCGCCTCCGGCCCTGCCGTTTCATCGGAATCTGCAACGCCGAATACGGAGGCAGATCCATTCGGCAAGTACGATCCGGCCATTATCGTGAACACTGCCGTTAACGTGTCTCCGTCCACGAAATACGCGCCAGGGGAATCTCCGGAAAGCAATGTATGGACAAAAGAATTCGAAAAAGACCTCGGCATCAAATTGAAGTTTTCCTGGTCCGTACCGTCAGAACAGTGGAACGACAAGATTAACGTGGCAATTGCCTCGAATGACTTGCCTGACATGATCATGGTAAATGACAGCCAGATGAAGCAACTGGTAGAATCCGATGCCATTGCCGATTTGACGGAAGCCTACAACAAGTTCGCATCGCCGCTTTTGAAGAAATATATGCAATCGTATGAAGGCAAGGTTCTTGGCGCAGCGACATTCGATGGGAAGATTATGGGGATACCCCCATTGGCCCCGGTTGTTGGACAATCCCTGATGGTGTGGATTCGCAAGGACTGGCTTGACAATCTTGGGCAGCCCGACCCGGCATCGTTCGACGATATTTTGCGCATTGCCGAAGCGTTCACCACTTCCGATCCCGATGGGAACGGAAAGCCTGACACTTTCGGCATCGGCATAAACAAAGATACCGTGAAGTCGTTGGCGGGGTTCATGTCGGCGTATAACGCATACCCGACTTACTGGTTGAAAACGGCGGACGGCAAGCTGGCATACGGCTCCATCCAACCGGAGACCAAAGCGGCACTGACGGAATTGCAGCAGTTGTATAAGGACGGAGTTGTCGACAAGGAGTTCGGCGTCAAGGATGCTGCGAAGATGAACGAAGATGTGGCTGCAGGCAAATTTGGCATCCTGTTCGGCAATCAATCAACGCCTATCAGTCCGTTGACGGGCTCGCTCAAAAACGATCCGAATGCCAATTGGCTTCCCTATCCGATCACAACAATCGATGGCAGTCCATATCGGACGCCGCTGAATGCTAAGCCATCTTCCTTCCTTGTAGCCAAGAAAGGCGTGAAGAACCCTGAAGTCGTTGTGAAGGCAGCCAACTTGTATATCGAAAAGTTTTATGGCGAGCACGCAACTGCAGACGATTACAACAGGTTGAAGATTGCGCAGGTGGATGATGGGAAGGGCGGCAAGATGAAGATCGAGACCTTCCTGTACGCGCCCGTGCGGGTCGAAAACCCGGACAAAGCCATTGCCGCTTATCAACATGTGAATCAGGCGTTGTCTGACGGGAAAACGGATATATTGACAGTGGAAGAACAAGATTACTACGATGCTGTAAAAAAGTATATGGAATCCAAGGATGTTGACTCGTGGGGTTACTATCGTATTTACGGTCCTGCTCCCAGTTCATATTCTGTAATCAGCGATTATTATGTCAAAAATAATTCGTTTGTTTACAACGAATTTACCGGCGCTGCAACAGACACGATGTCGCAAAAGAAATCAACGCTTGACAAGATGGAAGCAGAGGTCTTTACACAGATCATTATGGGCGAGAGCCTGGATAAGTTCGATAAATTCGTGTCGGATTGGAAATCGCTCGGAGGCGAACAAATCGCGAGCGAAGTGAATGAGTGGTACGCCAAGCAATAAGCAAAAGCCATGATCAATTCGTGAATGGGGGCGCCTCGCAAACGCTCCCATTCCTTGTGGAAGGGGAAATCGCGGGTGAATCCCAAACCCATCATCCCGACATTGCCGCTCCATCTGATGGTTTGGCCCGGGCTGCTTCTGATTCTGGTTTTCAACTATGGGCCGATATTGGGCTTGGTCATGGCGTTTCAAAAGTTTTATCCGGCGCGTGGTTTTCTCGGTTCCGAATGGATCGGCTGGACGAACTTCGAATATGTGTTCAAGCTGCCCGATTTCAAGAGAGCGTTATGGAACACGCTGTATATCGCCGTTCTGAAGCTGGTCGGGCATCAAGTGGTTTCGATCTCCATCGCCTTGCTCATCAATGAAGCTGCGAAGGTGATATTCAGAAGGGCCGTTCAGACCTTGATCTACCTGCCGCACTTCCTGTCCTGGGTCATTCTGTCCGGCATTCTCATCGATATTTTGTCCCCGTCTACCGGCATCGTCAATGATGTCATCACGTTTTTTGGTTTTGAGCCAATCTTTTTTCTTGCCGATAACCGCTGGTTCCCAAGCGTCATTATCCTGTCCGACATCTGGAAGGATTTCGGCTTCGGCACGATTGTTTACTTTGCGGCGATTCTGTCCATCAACCCTGCGTTGTACGAGGCGGCATCGATTGACGGCGCCACACGCTGGCAAAAAGTACGCCATGTCACGCTTCCCGGGATGCTGCCGATTGTGGTGCTGCTGGCCACGCTCAGCCTGGGAAAAGTGCTGAATGCCGGGTTTGATCAAATTTTCAACTTGTACTCTCCGATTACTTACCGTTCCGGAGATATTATCGACACTCTGGTTTACAGGGTCGGGCTTGAACAGGCGCAATTCAGCGTAGCTGCCGCGGTCGGATTATTTAAATCGGCGATCTCCTTCATTATGATTTGCGCTTCATACGTGTTGGCCTACAGGTATGCCAATTATAGGATTTTCTAGTTGGAGGAAGCGGGTGCCTCAATGAGAAATTACAAATTGCGCGCGGGTGCCATGTTCGATGCTGCCAACTATATTTTTCTCAGCTTGGTGGCACTGCTGTGCCTGCTGCCGCTCGTCCAGATCGTTGCCATTTCATTAAGCTCCAGCGCTGCAGCGGAAGCGAATCTTGTCAAGCTGTGGCCGGTGGATTTTAATTGGACCGCATATGATTATGCCGCTCACAAGCCGGAGTTTATCCGGAGTCTGGGTATCTCCGTCATCCGCATTATACTTGGGGTGGGCATGTCCATGTTCATCACGATCCTTGTGGCCTTCCCGTTGTCCAAAGAATCCAACAGGTTTCGCACCAGAACATTGTATGTTTGGCTGTTTGTATTCGTAATGCTGTTTCACGGCGGTCTCATTCCGACTTATATGATTATAAAAATGGTCGGATTGACGAACACGATCTGGGCACTTGTCGTCCCGGAAGCGGTCGCCGTGTTCAATATCGTATTGTTGCTCAATTTTTACCGGGCAGTTCCGAAAGAATTGGAGGAGGCGGGCTTTATCGATGGAGCCGGTTATTGGAAATCGCTCTGGGTCATCTATGTCCCGCTTTCCATGCCGGCCATTGCCACCCTCATCTTATTTTCTGCCGTCGGCCACTGGAACGCCTGGTTTGATGGCATGATCTATTTAAAGAAGGTGGATCAATACCCGTTATCCACTTACTTGCGAACGGTCGTTCTTGCCAGTAATGTCGATCTGTCATCTACGACGGATGCCAAGCTGATTGCCGAGCTTTCCAGCCGAACGCTCAAAGCTGCGCAAATATTTCTCGGCGCATTGCCCATCCTGCTTGTCTATCCCTTCCTGCAGCGCTTCTTCGTGAAAGGAATCGTACTCGGAAGCGTCAAGGAATAACCATGTTCATACGGAGGGCGTCAAGTGTTAACCTTGATTTCGACCTTGACCAAGACGATTACAGGGAAAATGGCTATTTTGTTGTTATTTGTCTTCTTGCCGATGCTGATTCTGTCATTGGTGATCAATGCGCGCGGGGCAGGAAGCCTCAAGCAGGAAATCTCCAATTCAATGGAACAGCGCGCAAGCTATTATTTGAGTTTGTTGGAAGGCGAATTGGACAGAGTTGATCGGATACAGCGCGAATTTGTTACGGACGATGACCTCCTTATGTTAAGTGTGGCATCGCCGGTCATGTCTGAGTATAAGCTGGTGGAAGCCAACAACCGTTTATTCAGAAAATTCGTATTTGCCAAGAACGCCACACGATATATTGAAAACACGGGAGTATTCATCCCTTCACTTGACAAGACCATCAGCGCGATGCACCTTTACGGCGACCCGCTCGATGAGGCGCTGGCGTCGATGGGTAATTTACGCAGAACGAGCAGGGCGCCATTCGTCATATGGCACGGCCGATTGTTCGTCTTGACTCGATATCCGGATGCGGGCGTGTTCAATAACGCGTTCCTGCTGTACACGGAACTGTCCGTGCGGGAACTGGAAAGCGACATGGAGCAATTTAAAACTTATGCTTCGGGCGGGTCCGTGTTGTTTGCCGGCCACAATGAATGGCTGGTTTCCGCGCCGGGCTCACGCGATCTTGGGCAGGGCATGATCGAGGAGCTCTGGCGGACGAATGAGGGACCGGATACGCACGACCACAGCTCCGGAGTTATTCATGCCAAGGGAATACCCTATGCCTATGCCGCAAGCTATTCCGATAAATATGATGTGACACTGTTCCTGTTTGCCATGGAGCGCGAGATCGTGCAGCCGTTGAACAAGTATCGATTGTGGCTGTGGGTAATCGCATTGGGATCATCGGTTGTGGCGGTCGCTTCCGCCTTTTGGCTGTACAGGGTCGTTCACAAGCCAATGCGCCAACTGGTCATGTCGTTTCGTCGAGTGGAGTCGGGCCAGTTCGGCATCGTTCCAACGCTGCGCGGCAGCGACGAATTTGCGTATTTGTTCAATCAATTCGATTCGATGGTGCTGAAGCTGCGCGAATTGATCCGCGACAATTATGAGAAGGAATTGCGTTCACAGCGGGCGGAAATGAAGCAATTGCAAGCGCAGATCAACCCGCACTTTCTGTATAATGCGTTTTTCCTGCTCTATCAGATGGTGGACGGAGAAGATTATGACAATTTAAAGCCATACACTCGCAGCTTGGGGGAATACTTCCGCTATGTAACCAGGAATGCGAATGAAGAGGCCGCCTTGGAGCAGGAAGCTGCTTTTACCAAAGCTTATCTGGATATTCAGCGAATCCGGTTCGGTTCGAGGCTTCGCATACATTTTGAAGAAGTTCCCGAGCGCTTCCGGCAACTGTTGATCCCCAGATTGACGTTGCAGCCGATTGTGGAAAATGCGATCAAGTACGGGCTGGAATCCAAGGCGGAGGGCGGTTTCATTCGTGTTGCCTTCAGCAGCGACCGCGACACGTTCTGCATTTCGATTACGGACAGCGGACATGGGCTGCCGCCCGTACAGTTAAGGAAGGTACAACAGCAATTGAGCTTGCCGATCGGTACGGTAGAAAGCACGGGCCTGCTTAACGTACATCACCGAATCAGGCTGCGCTATGGCAAGCTGGCAAAAGTCGTGCTGGAGGAAGCCAAGGAAGGCGGGACGGCTGTGTCGATCATGATTCCGCTCGGAGGTGTGAAGGATGTTCCGGCTGCTGATTATTGACGATGAACCTTACATTGTAAGCAGTTTGCAAAGGTTGTTTACTGTCGATGACAGGTACGCGTTCCCGGACCTGGACGTCCATACGGCCTTGTCGGCGCAGGAGGCGCTGGACTTCATGGACAGGCATCGCGTGGACATCGTGCTTACCGATATCAGGCTGCCTGATAGGCTTGGCTTGGACCTGCTGCAGGAAATTCACGCCTTGTGGCCTCGCAGCAAGGTCATCTTCCTGACGGCTTACGATGAATTTGAGTTTGCCCAGCGCGCAATTCGCGAGGGCGGGTTTGATTACTTGTTGAAGACCGAAGACAACAATACGATCGTGAACGCTGTCAGGCTTGCGATGGCGGATCTGGCCGAGGCATGGGAGCAAGACCGGATTTTGCGCCATGCGAATCAGGCGATTCAGCAGGTCAAGCCGTTGCTGCAGCAACAGCTGTGTCTCGCTTTGATCGGCGATCCGTTCATGGGGGCAAGCGAGCTCAGGTGCAAATTCCGTGAGTATGGCATGGCACTGGATGAGGAACGGCCTGTCGTGCTGACGATCGGTCGAATTGACACTTGGGGCAAGTACGAAACGGGCAGCGATCGCGATTTAATGCTGTACGCGGTGCAGAATATTGCAGCGGATCATTATTCTTCGTTGACGCTGTGCCCGATTGTTGTCGATTCGACTACGTTTGTCTGGTTTTCACAAGGCGCAGGCCGGCTTGCCGCCAATGAAGAAAGCTGGGGCAGGTATGTGCAAACAAGCCTGGATGCCGTGCAAAGCACTTGTCGTCGCTTGCTTGACGTGCCGCTCTCATTTGTTACCGGTGAGAGTGCTGTAGCTTGGCATCATATCAGGGAGCATTACGCCGAATTGCGGCTTCAACTGCATTGGGGCCTTGGCAGGAGGGGCGAGGCCATCGTCGTCGGGAGCGGGGTTCGCGAAACAACGGAAATCAAATCCGGTCCAATTACCGATTGGATGATGAAGCTGCCCAAATTGGAATTGCTTCTCGAAGGCGGACGTTACGAGGAGTTCGCCGCCATGATGGACGAATGGGTGCAGTTGTTGCCGGCCATGACGCAAGCAAAATATTTGGAATCGTACTACAATTTGCTCGGGATGTTGCTTAGACAAGCGAACAACGCCGCAGGCGCGGATAACTTGTCTCTGATGTCAGCAAGCTTTGCCACAGGCCATGACCATTATCCATCACGGGACGAAGCCGCCTGGGCGCTCTTGGGAGCTGCAAATAACCTGTTTGAGCGTGGGGCGTCCGGTGTCAAACGACGGGAATCAGAATTGGTTTCGCAAATTCAACAATACGCAGAGGAAAACCTGGAGAAGGAGCTGACGTTGACCGACCTGGCGGATTTTGTGCACTTGAATGCCGATTACCTGAGTCGTATTTACAAAAGTTCAACGGGAGAAGGACTTCACGAATACTTGACACGCTTAAAGATCAACAGGGCCAAGCAGCTTCTGCATGAAACGGATTTGAAAATACAAGATATCGCCTGCAAGGTCGGGATTGCATCGAACCAATATTTTTCGAGATTTTTCAAGAAACATACCCGGTTGACCCCGCAGGAATATCGGGACAGGGCTAAACTTATGTAGCGAAATCCACGTTGAATCCACACACTGTCTTCACAGCCGGATTGGTATAGTGAGGTTATAGTTGCACCAAGTAGTTGATAGGGGGACAATGGCAGATGAGCAAACTCAATATCGGGATTATCGGGGCAGGCAGCGTAGCGGAAGCGCACTTGAAGGCGTACCAGGCCAATGAAGGCGCGAATCTGTATGCGGTTGCCGACCTGAACGAAGCTCGCGCCCGGGCTACCGCCGACAAGTACGGCATGGACAAGTTTTTCGCCGACTACCGGGAATTGCTCGCGGATCCGAAGATCGATGCGGTCAGCATTTGTACCTGGAACAACTTGCATGCCGAGATGAGCATCGCCGCACTTCGCGCAGGCAAGCATGTGCTGCTGGAGAAGCCGCTGTCCCGCACGGTTGAGGAGGCCGAACGCATCCGTGATGCAGTACGAGAGAGCGGCAAGATTCTGCAGGTCGGTTTCGTTCGCAGATATGATGAAAATGCACAAATCATGCGTCAGTTCATCGAGAAGGGCGAGTTGGGCGAAATCTATTATGCCAAAGCTTCGTGGCTGCGCCGGTTGGGCAACCCGGGGGGCTGGTTCGCGGATGTGGAACGTGCCGGCGGCGGGCCGCTTATTGACATAGGGGTGCATATGATCGATTTGTGCTGGTATTTGATGGGGCGGCCGAAACCGGTAGCCGTCAGCGGCAATGTGTACAACAAGCTTGGCAACCGCGCGAATGTCGAGCATCTGTCCTTCTACAAGACAGCGGATTACAATGCTGCCATCAACACGGTGGAGGATATGGCCAATGCGCTGATTCGCTTCGAGAACGGGGCGTCGCTCATGGTGGATGTGAGCTTTACGATTCATGCCAAGCAGGACGAGTTCTATGTGAAGCTGTTCGGAGACAAGGGAGGCGCTGAAGTGGAGCCTTCCATGGTGATGGTTTCGGAGAAGCACAACACCATCCTGAATATATTCCCGCAAACCGACAGTACGACGTTTCATTCGGCCAGCGGCTTCAAGCGGGAAATCGCCCACTTTATCGATTGTTGCCGCGACGGGACGACGCCGATCAGCCCGGTCGACGACGGGGTGGAGATGATGAAAATATTGCGCGGCGTCTACGAGTCGGCGGAGAAAGGGACGGAAATTCGGCTGTAAGCGGGGGCTACGATGATGGCTGAACGAAATAATATCGTACTGATCCTGACCGATCAACTGCGTGCGGATATTTTAAGCTGCTACGGAGGCAATATTTGCAAGACACCTGCCATTGACCGATTCGCATCCGAATCGGTCGTGTTCGAGCGCGCGTATACGCCGCTGGCCGTCTGCTCGCCGGCCCGCGCTTCGATCATGACAGGGCAATATCCGCACAACCATGGCGTCGTCAGCAATGGAGACAAGCTCTTTCCGGGCGTATTGCAGGACAATCCCCGCTTGTTGTCGCGCAGATTGGAAGCGCTCGGATATGATCGCTGGTACAACGGAAAATGGCACATGGGCGGGGAGGACCCGTCGCATGTTCCGCAAAAATTCGGGTTTCCGGGGATGCAGCTACCGGGGCATGGCAATGGGGGATATCGCTATCCTGAATATCAACAATATTTGCGGGATAAAGGCTTGAAGCTCGAATTCTCCGAAGGCCCTGTCAAGTTTGGTTGGCACTATTACGGTACATTGAGCGGGCCGGAGGAATCGGAAGTGTCTGCCCTCCTGGCCGACGACGCCATCCGCTATCTGGAATCCCGCGACAGCGAAAATCCGTTCTTTCTGTGGGTGAATTTCTGGGGTCCGCATGCCCCGTATAATACAACACAGGAATACCTGGATTTGTATAAGGAGGTTGAAATTCCGCCGTGGGAGAACTTCTGCGACGACGGCAGCCGAAAGCCCAAGGTACACGGATTAAAAATTCCTCCTGCGTCCGATCGCGAGGGCTGGCGCTTCTGGGAGCCGGCCGTGCGGCACTATTATGCCTTCATGAGCCTGATCGACTGCCAGATCGGCCGCATTCTGGATACGATCGAACGGCTTGGCTATAAGGAAAATACAACCGTCATTTTTGCCGCGGACCACGGTGAATCGATTGGCGCACATGGTTGTCAGGACAAGGGACATTTTATGTACGAGGAAACCTATCGGATTCCTTTAATGATACGGTTGCCCGAGCAGGCTCCCCGCAAGGATGATTCCCTGGTGTCGCTGGTGGATCTTTGTCCGACCATCCTGGCATTCGCCGGGGATCGGGAGCCGGAGACGGGCCGCGATGGCTTGTCGCTGCGTCCCTATTTGCTGGAGGAAGCAAGCGAGCCCAGGAATACGGTCGTGGGAGAGTTTCACGGACTGGTGACCCCGTTTACGCAGCGAATGGCCATTGACAAACGATACAAATATGTGTGGAACATGGGGGACATGGATGAATTATACGACTTGTCGGAAGACCCGTACGAATTGAACAATCGGATCGAAGATCGCACGGCTTTGGCGCATGTCCGGAGGCTGCAACAGGAGTTGTTGCAGTGGATGGTTCGGACCCGGGATGGCGCATTGAGCTATTATGAACGGTATTTGCAGCATCAGGAAGGCTGCGATCAATAAAACATTCAGGAAGGGTTGTCAGCCCCATGAAACTGAACCTTAACGCTGCTTGTCAGAACCTGTTCGCAGAGCCGGAATACTACGACAATTCGTTCACTTTGATCGGTCTGAAAGATTATTCGAAGGGCACAAGGGTTTCGCCGGAATCGTCTTTGTTCATAGGCGAGAAGAAGAAAATCCATTTTTTGGCCCGTACGACCGACGGCTCGTTCATGCCTTATCATGCGGGCATTTTGAAAACGTTAAAGAGGGGATATCTCCCGGTTGTATTAACGGATATTGTGGTGGACGGCGCCATCCGATACCAGATGGAAATGTTTGCTGGGCCTGTTAAGGGCGCCGCCATGGATGGCATGGAGGAGAAGGACCAGAACAACTTTGTGAACTATGTTCGGGTTACGATGAGCAATACTTCTACCCGGTCGCAGAACGCAGCAGTTGCCATCGACGTGACGCAGCACATTACGACCAGCACGGCAACCAGAAGGCCGCTTCGCCTCAAACAGGAAGGCGCTTTCTCGTTGGTGTGCCTGGATGAAAGCATTGTATACGCAGCGCAAACGGAAGCAACGATTCGAATGGCGTGTGAAGGTTCCATGGTTGACTGCTCATGCGAGCTTGCTCCGGAGGCAAGCGCCGTGTTCCATCTGCGCATCCCATATACGCCGGTCGACAGCCATGACTTGTTGCGTCCGGACGAAGACATTGCGGATTGCCTGCTGGAAGTGGAAACGTACTGGGAACAGTTCCTCGGCAAAGGCACGATCTTTGAAATTCCCGACGCCAAAGCGGAAAACACGCTGAAAGCTTCGATTGCGTACACCTTCATGACCCGCGTCCGCGGCGAAATTCGCCCCGGCAAAGGGTTTTATGACCTGTACTGGACGCGCGACGCTGCCTTCATTAATTATGCCATGCAATTATTTGACTATAAGCAAGAGTCGGTAGAAAATCTGAGATTCTTCTGGGAGAAGAGCATCGACAAGGAAGGCGGCTTCGTCAGTCATGCAGGCCAATTGGACGGCACCGGCCAAGGCTTGTGGGGGTTGTACCAATATTACGTGCTGAGTCGCGATACCGCATGGCTGAAGGAGAAGTACAACGATCTGAAACGGGCGGCCGACTGGATCCTGAAGCGGCGCATAACAGACCTGCCGAAGGACGACCCCTATTACGGCTTGCTGCCGAATTCGCTGGCGGACGGCGAGTGCCTGTGGGGCGGGGAGTATCACATTGTCGGGTATGACTTGTGGAGCCTGCGGGGAATCAAGTGTTTTTACTTGCTGGCGGAGGAACTGGGAGAAACGGTGGATGCGCAGCACTATCGCCGGGAATTCGACACCTACATGCAAGATGTCATGAATGCGCTGGACCGGGCCGGCTACGATTATTTCCCGCCGAGCTATGAAGGAAATGGCACGCACTGGAGCAACATCAAGACGATCTTTCCGTTCCCGATTGTTGACAAGCACGACCCTCGTGTGCTGGCGACGATGGACCGTGCCGAGCAAACGTTTGTCGAAGGGGTTTGTTCCTGGCATGTCACGTATTCCTATTACGGCCAAGTGAAGCCGGAAACGATCCACCCCTATATGTCAACTTACATTACGCAAACGCGCCTGGCTCTGGGGGAAACGAGCAAAGTCATCGAGCAATTCAAGGCGATGCTGGCCCATACGACGTCAACCCACGGGTTTCCGGAGGGCGTATATTACGAACACCGGCTGGCATGGAACGACACGCTCCCGCACATTTACGGCCATGCGACCTATATGATTTTGCTTAGGCGCATGATGATCTACGAAGAAGGGAGAGACTTGCATCTGTGCCTGGGCGCTCCTCCGGAATGGCTGTTCAATGGCGTACGAATCAAGCGGGTGTTGACGGAATTCGGCTATCTGGATATGGAGACATCCGTGGAGGGGCAAGTGCTGCGTGTTGACTTGGCGTTGCCGCAGCGGAATGTACCGGAACATATCTATTTCTATATACCGGAGGAATTGGCAGGCAATCGCTTGACCTTGCATGGAGAGGCCACCCCGCTCATCGAGGGCCGCAAGGTGCTGCTGCCGCAGAGCGGGCGCGTCGTGATTGAAATCGAAAAATAATATCGCAGGGGTGAGGAGCATGTCCGCGACAGCATACGCGAAGCTTATTCTTGAGGTCACACGCACGATTGCGGATACGCAGATGAATGCGATTTCGAAAACCGCCGGTGCGGCTGCGAACTCGATCGCCAATGGCGGCATCCTTCATGTATTCGGGAGCGGGCATTCTCATATGGCTGCGGAGGATGTGTTTTTCCGCGCGGGCGGACTTGCTTGCGTCAACGCCATGCTGGAATATCCGCTGATGGAATTGAATGTGGGACGAACGTCCAGCATGGAGCGCCTGCACGGTTATGCGGAGGTGATCATGTCCGGCTATCGCATGGAAGCGGGCGAAGTGGCGATCATCGTATCCAATTCCGGGATCAACGCCGTGCCGATCGATATCGCCCTGGCGTGCAAGGAACGGGGATTGACGGTTGCCGCCATCACAAGCTTGCGCCACAGCGAGGCGGTAGCATCCCGACACAAGGACGGGCTGAAGTTGGCGGAGATTGCGGATATCGTCATCGATAATGGCGGTGTCCCCGGCGATGCCGCTTTGCAGACGGATGCCGCAGTGACGGTAAGGTACGGTCCGACTTCCACCTTAAGCGCCATTCTGATCATGCAGATGATTGTCGCGGAAATTGTCGCATCGCTTGTCGAGCGCGGTTTTACGCCTCCGATGTTCAAGAGCGCCAACCAACCGGGGGCGGAAGGCAATGATCGGCTGCTGCGGCAATATCAGGAACGGGTGCGTTATTTTCCGAAACGATGATATACACTTGCGGGGTGAAAAAAGATGAACGCTGTAAAGTGGGCGATTGGCATCGACATTGGCGGCACCAATGTCAAGGTCGGCTCCGTTGATGCATCCGGCAAGCTCACGAGCTGTCATTCATTTGCGACCCCTCGCAACGGCAATCATTCCCTCGATATTGCGCTGCTGGCTGAAAAGGCAATCAAACCTTGGCAGAACAAACTGCGGGAGCGTGGATTTGCCGGAATAGGGGTGGGGGTGCCAGGCATTCTTGATCCGGATCGAACGATCGTCAAGTTTGCAGTCAATCTTGGATTGATGCAGGCTCCGCTGCTGGAATGGCTTCAGGCAAGATGGGGGTGCCCCACAGCGCTTGACAGCGATGTCGTCATGGGGGCGCTCGGCGAGCGGTATTATGGTGCAGCATCGGGGTATGACCGATTTATGTATGTCAGTATCGGCACAGGAATCGGCGCGTGCCTGTATGAGCAAGACGCCATTTACCGCAATTCGTTCGGGGGCCCGCTGAATATCGGACACACGGCGGTATACCCCGACGGCATCGACTGTCCCTGCGGGAACCGAGGCTGTCTGGAGCAGTATGTGTCCGCGAACGGGGTGATGAACCGTTATGCGCAATTCAAGCGGGGAGTCAGAGAATCGGTAGTGACAATTTGTCAGCACGCGGAACAGGGAGAGCCGGCTGCCAGACAAGTGATAAAGGAAGCGGGCAAGTCGCTTGGGATCGCTTGGACGAACCTGGCGCAGATTTTTGGCATTTGTCCGATTGTTGTAGGAGGCGGTCTTAGCCGGGTTTCCGCCATCCTTGCAGAGGCCAAACGCGAATTTCTGCACCGGGCCGGGACGCTGGCGGATGCCGAACCGATCGTATGCCAAGCTGCATCTCCCGATTATGCGGGTGTCGTCGGCGCCGCGAGTACAATATTGTACCGGCAGGCAGAGCAAGGGAAGGATACGCAGCTGTAATCGTATTGAAAATACATAATTTCAGGAGGCCTTGAACCATGTCATTACTAACGCCAATCAAACCCCCCAAGAAGGCGCGAATCGGCCTGTATACGATCGGGCTGCGGGCCTACTGGCCGCAATTTCCGGGGCTGCGGGAGCGGGTTATGGAGTATGGGGCGTTCATTGCCGACAAGATGTCCGCTTTCGGGGAAGTGCATAACTATGGATTGGTCGATACCGAAGCGGAAGGCCGCAAGGCGGGGGAATGGTTTAACGAGCATAACGTGGATTTGATTTTCTGTCATTCCGGCACCTATGCGACCGGTTCCATGGTGCTGCCTGTTCATCAAATTTGCAAGAAACCGGCGATTATCCTGAATATGCAGCCGACAGAAAGAATTAATTACGCCCAAACAACGACGGGAGAATGGCTGGCGCATTGTGGCGCTTGTCCGGTTCCGGAGATTTCCAACCTGTTCAACCGGGCAGGCATCCCTTTCCGTGTCGTGAACGGGCTGCTCGGGCTCGATTATACGCCGCCCATCTCGATGACGAATGAAGTGACGCACGATAAACCGGAAGCGACTCGCGCCTGGACGGAAATTGCAGAGTGGATTCGCGCAGCATCCGTCGCCAGGACGCTGCAGCATGCCAGATTCGGGTTTCTGGGCAACAGCTACTGCGGGATGCTGGACATGTACAGCGACTTTACGATGATGCAATCGCAGTTGGGGCTGCATGTTGAGATACTGGAAATGTGCGATTTGGATACAAGAGTAGAAGCGGTAACGCAAGAGCAGGTGCAAGCAAAACTCGCGGAAGTGCATGAGATGTTCGACATCAGCGGAGACTCCCCATCGGATCCGATCGCAAGGAAACCGTCAACCGAACAATTGGACTGGTCCTGCAAAGTAGCCGTTGCCATCGAACAACTGGTCAGAGATTATGACCTGGATTCGCTGACCTATTATTACCACGGAGCCCCCGGGAATAAATATGAAAAGCTGCAATCCGGGTTCATTCTGGGTCATTCTCTGTTGACGGCGCGGGGAATTCCGTGCGCCGGCGAAGGAGACCTGAAGACGGCGGTCGGGATGAAAATTTGCGATATATTGGGGACTGGCGGCAGCTATTCGGAAATCATCTGCGTGGACTACATCGATCAGACGATCCTGCTCGGACACGACGGTCCGTTCCATATCGCCATATCGGAGGGCAAGCCGATTCTGCGCGGCATGGGGCTGTATCACGGCAAGATGGGCACCGGCATTTCCGTGGAGGCCAGGGTGAAGACAGGCCCGATTACGACGCTGAATGTCACACAGACCCGGGACGGGAAATTAAAGATGATCTCCAGCGAGGCTGAATCGACGAACGGCGGCATTATGCAGATCGGCAATACCCAGACCCCGGTGCGCTTCGGGCTGCATCCGGATGAATACATGACCGCATGGTTTGCCGAAGCGCCGACGCACCATTGCGCGCTTTCGATCGGGCATAACGCCTCCCAATTCCGCAAAGTGGCGGAACTGCTGGGTTGCAATCATGTTACGCTTGACCACCAGGGGAAATAAAGGGGGATTTCAAGTGGAGCGGACTATTGCAAGTTTATTCGAAAACCCGTCGTCCATCTATCGGCCGGCGCCGCTATGGGTTTGGAACGATGCCATGACGAAGGAACAGATCGAAAAGCAACTGCTGGAATTAAAGGCGCATGGGTTTGGCGGCGCCCTTGTGCATCCGCGTCCGGGGCTTGTAACCGAGTATTTGTCTGAGGAATGGTTTTCGTTATGGGACTTTGCTTTGCAAACCGCGATTCAGAGCGGCATGAAACTGTATATCTATGACGAGAACTCGTATCCTTCCGGATTCGCCGGCGGCCATGTTCCCTCGCAATTGCCGGATTGCGTAGCGACGGGCATGAAGTTATTTCGTTTCGATCTTGAACATCTGGAGCAGATGATCGACAAAAAGGGAAACCCGTTCATACAGGGGCCGTATCCGATCGTTCGAGCTTATGCTTGCGAGGAAGAAGACGGGCAGGTCCGGATTTTGCAGGAGCTGACGGATATCCCGCAAGCCGAATGGCATCGATTCGGGCAACACTTTATGGCCTTTCAGTACGACAGGGCCAGAGCAAGCAGTTGGTTAGGGGAGTTCACTTATGTAGATATCCTTCGCCCCGAGGTAGCGGAAGCCTTCTTGCAAACGACTTACGAACCGTATTTTGAGAGGTTTGGCCAATACTTTGGGGAAGAAATCCCGGTAATTTTTACGGACGAACCGACGATTTCCTCCGTCAATAAACTTACCAATCTGCCGTTGACTCCGTGGTTTGCCGCGGAGTTCTACAAGTTGAACGGGTACGATCTGCTGGATGGTCTGCCCGCCTTGTTTACCAAAGCGGTCGGATTGCCTGTCAAGCATGATTATGCGAAAATTCGCTTCGATTATTACTCGACACTGCGGGAGCTGTGGGTGCGCAATTTCATCCAGCCGGTATCCGAATGGTGTGAGCGCCATGGCATCGCGTATACCGGTCACTATTATGAGCACAATTGGCCCTATCCCTGGGGCAGCGCGGTATCTCCGTCGCTCATGTCGCTGTATGAATTCATGCACTGGCCGGCCATTGATATGCTGACCGCCTTCCTGTTGGAGAAGGATGGCGCGGACGCACACTTGATGACGACGATTCGCGAGGCGTCCAGTGTGGCCAACCAATTTTCGCGGGAACACGTACTATGCGAGTCCTACGGCGCAGGGGGCTGGGATTCGACATTGGGCGATTACCGGAGAATCGGAGACTGGCTGTACGTGCATGGGATCAATTTTTTGAACCAACACTTGACATATTCCACGATTGTCGGCGCCCGCAAACGGGATTACCCGCAATCGTTCGATTGGCGTCAACCGTGGTGGGAAGAATACACCGTCTTGAACGACTATTTCTCCCGGTTGTCGGTTGTGTTGTCCAACGGAAAAACTGAAAATCGCATTTTGGTATTAAACCCGACAACATCGGCCTATCTACTGTCGCCCGATCAGGCGGATCCAGCCCTCGAGCCCCGCCATTATGAGCCCAATGCGCGGGATGAGCAATTGTTTCAACTGCTGTGCGACCTGCAATGGGATTATGATTTTGGCGACGAATTTATTATGGAGCGTCACGGCTCGGTGGCGGGCGATGCTTTAGTAGTCGGCGACAGGAGCTATTCGGTCGTGATCGTTCCCGATTCGACAACGGTCATGAAGGAAAGTACCTATAACTTGTTCAAGGCATTCCTCGAGCATGGCGGTAAAATTTTGTCGTTTGGCAGCCTGTCGCGGATTGAAGGGACACCCGATGCCAGATGCGGGCAACTGGCGGCACACCCCGACTGGATCGGTTTGACGAACCATCATCTGGTAGATGAGGAACTGAAGAAGATCGTGCAGCCGATGGTTCAACTTTCAGGGACAGACGGCGGGGAGCAAGCGGGCGGGTCTGCCTTGGGCCGGCAAGGATTCGCCCATTTCCGGCGTGTGCATCCTGACGGGTCAATCTATTACTTCTTTGTGAATAGCGGACCTGAGCCGCTGCAAGCGACGGTTACCTTGTCTGGCGGCGATCTGAAGCAGTTCAATGCATGGGATGGAACAACGCATGCTTATCCGTTCCGGAAGTCGCACGGCCAACTCAGCTTTGATCTTCATCTGGAAGGTGCAGATTCGATATTAGTGTGCGTGACGGGGGAGGAGAGTGGCGATCAGCCGGCGGAGACCATAACCCCGACCGCTTTCCATACAGCCGATTCGCTCGCGATGCCATGGCAAGTCGAACCGGAATCGGCCAACATGTTGCCCATTGATTATTGCGACTTGTCCGTGGATGGCAAATATTATCCGAATGTCAGCACCATGCGCGCGTCTGAATCGTTATTCAAGCATCGCGGGTTTCAGGCGAATCCATGGGACAATGCCGTACAGTTCAAGAACCGTTTGCTGGACAGAAATCGCTTTTTCGGCGAAGGCAGCGGATTCAGTGTCACTTATCGGTTCCATGTCCAAGAGGATCAAATCCCGGAACGAGTCGAACTGATGGCGGAATTTCTTGAGAAATATGACATTGAAGTGAACGGTACACAGCTAACCAAGGAATTGGCGCCTTCCTTTCTGGATCATCACATAAGCACAATCAGCATTGCCCCGTTGGTCAAACAAGGGGAGAATACGGTGAAGTTGATCGCCCAAACGTTCGATATCAGGATGGAAATTGAACCTGTGTACGTTGTCGGAAGTTTCACGGTTTCGAATCAGAGCGGGAAATGGAAGATCGGCAAGGACGCGCCGCTGTCCGTCGGAGGCTGGAAGGAACAAGGCTACCCGTTCTATCCCGGCGCCGTGAGCTATCAGACAACCTTCAAGCTTGCGCGCGATGCCGGCCGATTGCGCGTGAAGCTTGGCGAAGTGAATGCGACGGCCGTCACGGCGTTCATTGACGGCAACTATGCGGGGATTATCGGCCTGGATGGCAGCGGTTCGCTGGACATCGTCCAACACCTGGCGGCGGGAGAGCATCACATTTCGCTGCGCGTCTGCGGCAGCTATAAAAATTTGTTCGGCCCCTTGTATCACCCGGACCGTCCCAGGAAAGTCGGCTGGACATTCCTGTGGAAGAGCCAGCCGCCTCTTAACGGGCCGATCGATGCGACTGGATACGACTTGATCAATTATGGCATATTGGGCGACATCGTGCTGGAATATGCGTGATTTCGGCCGGGAGGATGTCTCCTGATCAGGCGGGAGCATTGCAGCTTGAGAATCGACGCCGGCAAACGGGGGACGGGACTGCTGTCCCCTGTATTGACGCGCCGAATGGCGGATCTGTTCGACAATTCTTTCAACACGTACGCAATCATTATTTCCACCGTCCTTCGAGACGAAGCAATTCCCCACGAAATGTCCCTCTTGATTTTTTGTATCGTCGATTTTTGGAGTAACAAAGAAAAACATTTTTCCAATATCGACTCATTTCGACATCCTTTTTATTTGTCATCTAGTAATCTGATCTTGTATAAGGAAAATATGATAAATATAAGGAAAGGAGATAATATATAACAAATATTATACTAAATTGCTTATATGGTTGAAATACAAATTAAACATTGGAGTTGATGACATGCATCGTTGTGAGCGATTCAATCAGAAACTATTATTTATGTTTATTTCCATACTACTGTGCTTGCCGCTGCAAAGTGCGCTTGCGGCTTCAGACTCAAAGGCAGGAGCAAAGGATGATGTTCGTATCGTCAAGGAACTCCCCGATCAACGAACCCGTTACAGCAACACATTCCTGAACAGCGACGGCACCACGTCCGTTCAGCCTTCCAAGCGTTCGGTGAACTACTATGACGGACAAGCCTGGCAGACGATCGATACGACGATCCGTCTCGCGAAAGATGACTCACGCTTTACGCACCACATGCTCACCAACAATTATCAAGTAAAAATGAACAATAAAGGCAGCGGTGAGACTGTCCAGTTTTCGGTGGAGGATCAATCGGTCACCTATCGCGCTCGCGCCATGAACCCGGTCGATGGCGTGGCGGAAGGCAGCAAAATGACGTTCATACAGGCTTGGGAAAGTACGGACTTGCTTTATGAAATTCAAAATGACGAATTGAAGATGGAATTGCATCTGCGGGATAACCGAGCCCCCAAGACGTTCTCGTTCGACATGATGACAGAGAACGTGGAATATCGGACCCGTCCGGATGGAGCAATCGACTTCATCGGTCAAAATGGAGAGATTGCGTTTCAAATCCCTCGGATGTGGGTGATGGATTCTTCGAGCGATGAAAAGCGATATGACAAGCTTGCAGTCGAGGTCAGCATGAGCGAGGGGCAAACCATGCTTGAGTTGATTCTGGACGACAGCGGGTTGCAGTATCCGATTGTAATCGATCCGACGACTTCGTTATTGATTATTGCCGGCAGCAGCAACCATTCCCTGGATTTGAAAAGCGACGGGACGGTCTGGGCATGGGGGGATAACAGTTCAGGGCAGTTGGGCGATGGCACGACGATTAGCCGCAGCACACCCGTACAAGTGAGCGGCTTGACTGATGTTATCGCTGTGGCAACGGGGAGTAGTCATTCATTAGCCGTTAAACAAGATGGAACGGTTTGGGAGTGGGGAAATATCATTGTTGGAGTGGAAGATGATGAATATGGAAATTACGGACCGTATGGACCTTATGGAATATTTGCAACACAACTCATACCTGTGCAAGTAAGCGGACTAATTGATGTTATTGCAGTGGCAGCGGGGGGAGCCCACTCCGTAGCGGTCAAACAGGACGGAACCGTGTGGTCATGGGGATCCAATTATCGCGGACAGTTGGGCAGTTACCCTGCCTCTGGACCAAGTGTCACACCGGTGCAAGCGTCCAGCGGCCTAACCAACGTCATCACAGTTGCGGCCGCGGCTGACCATTCTGTAGCTGTCAAGCAGGATGGAACGGTTTGGATATGGGGCGGCGACTATTCCTGGCCAGGCGGTGGATGGGGCTCTTGGCCTCAGCAATTAAGCGGATTAACCAATGTTGTTGCTATCGCAACAGGAAGAGACCATTTTCTGGCTGTCAAACAAGACGGAACGGTCTGGGCATGGGGAAATAATGATTATGGACAATTGGGCGATGAAACAGATGACTGGTGGAGCGAAACACCCATACCAGTGAGTAGATTAACCAACGTTATCGCTGTTGCGGCAGGGATTAACCATTCATTAGCCGTTAAACAAGACGGAACGGTATGGGCGTGGGGAGATAACAACTCAGGGCAATTGGGTGATGGGCCGGGGAGCCTGCGCGTCTTCCCTACGCAATTAAGCGGATTAACCAATGTCATTGCTGTTGCGGCAGGAGGCAGCCACTCGATGGCTGTCAAGCAAGACGGCACGGCCTGGTCATGGGGATCTAATCAATACGGGCAGTTGGGCGATGGAATGACTGGCGATCATGATACCCCCGTACAAGTGAGTGTGTTGCCCCCTTTTATCGCTGTTTCGGCGGGGGGCGGTCATTCCATAGCACTTAAACAAGACGGCACGGTCTGGGCTTGGGGAGGGAACAGTTCAGGGCAGCTGGGCGATGGCACGCATGCATCGCGTACCCAGCCTGTGAAGGTGGGCGGCCTAAGCGGCGTTATTGCTGTGGCGGCAAGGTACAACCATTCATTAGCGCTCAAACAGGACGGCACGGTCTGGGCGTGGGGAAATAATGATTATGGACAATTGGGCGATGGAACGAATACGTCGCGTACCCAGCCTGTACGAGTGAGCGGCCTGAGCAATGTCATCGCGATTGCGGCAGGAGACTTCCACTCCTTGGCAGTCAAACAGGATGGCACGGTCTGGGCATGGGGATCTAATTTTAGGGGAGAATTAGGCGACGGCACAACTACCTCGCGTGCCCTGCCCGCGCAAGTGAGTGGGCTAAGCAACGTCATCGCTGTCTTGGCAGGGGAAAGCTATTCTGCAGCAGTTAAACAAGACGGAACAGTCTGGACATGGGGAGATAATGAATTAGGTCAATTGGGTGATGGTACGACTACGCAGCGCATGAGTCCCGTGCAAGTGAGCGGACTAAGCAACGTTACCTCAGTCGTGATAGGGTATATTCACTCCATAGCGGTCAAACAAGACGGAACGGTCTGGTCATGGGGCTCTAATTATGCCGGGCAATTGGGCGATGGCACGTTTAACGATCGTGCCACTCCCGTGCAAGTGAGCGGTTTGGCCGACGTCATCGCCGTCGCGGCAGGGTACGGTCATTCTGCAGCAGTCAAACAAGATGGCACGGTCTGGGCATGGGGATCCAATGATGCCGGACAATTGGGTGATGGCACGACTGTCGATCGTGCCACCCCCGTGCAGGTGAGTGCGCTAAGCGATGTCATCGCCGTCGCGGCAGGGGACAGTCATTCATTAGCTATCCAACCAGACGGAACCCTCTGGGGGTGGGGGCGTAACTATTCTGGTCAAATCGGTGACGGAACGACTAATCAGCGCGTGACTCCCATACAGGTGAACGGCCCCAACGATATCATCGCAATCGCGGCAGGGAGCAGCCGCTCCATAGCGGTCAATCAGGACGGAACGGTCTGGGTGTGGGGGGGAGTTGTGCCAGTGCGGGTGGGCGGTCTGAGCGACGTCGTTGCTGTCGCGGCAAAGGGCAGCAATTCCATCGCCGTCAAACAAGATGGGACTGTCTGGACGTGGGCTTACATTTCTTCTGCATTAACGCAAATCAGCAGTCTCGCCAACGTTATCGCTGTAGCAAGAGGGGACAATCACTCAATAGCCGTCAAACAGGATGGGACTGTCTGGGCATGGGGGAGTAATACGAACGGTCAATTGGGCGACGGTACGACTACGCAACGCACGAGTCCCGTACAAGTGAGCAGCCTAACCAACGTTATCGCTGCTGCTGCAGGCAGCAACCATTCCATCGCTATCAAACAGGGTGGCACCGTCTGGACGTGGGGAGATAATACGAACGGTCAATTGGGCGACGGTACGACTACGCAACGCACGAACCCTGTGCAAGTCAGCGGCCTCACCAATGTTATCGCTGTCGCGGCAGGCAGCAGCCATTCCATAGCCGTCAAACAGGACGGAACCGTATGGGCATGGGGGAGTAATACGAACGGTCAATTGGGTGACGGCACCACGACGGTAAGCGTCAAACTGTCCCCACCTTCAATCGAAGGAAATCTCGTGAGAAAATGAGGCAACGGAGAACGCAAGGAGGTTGCCTCATGTCAGCTAAGGAACAGCTTCGGCAGCAGTGGGCTGCACGCAT
>Ga0206106_100428_pt1 | contig 34459 bp, 43 predicted proteins | sample 1B1ome_FD_148677 | JGI IMG/M metagenome (GOLD analysis project Ga0206106, IMG submission 148677) | Enriched microbial communities from leaf-cutter ant dump, University of Wisconsin, Madison, United States - 1B110A | ecosystem: Environmental > Terrestrial > Nest > Insects nest > Nest dump | place... | reverse complement strand
TGTATCCCGAAGCTATGGTATATCTTCCTGACAGTGTGCGGATATGGAGTGGCGAAAGCTATCAAATGGATCCTCAGGGTAATTGCCTGTATTTCCAATGGTTCCCGCCAAGCGGGCTGACGGCAGCTGATATCAGCAATCCTGTAGCCAGTCCGGAAGTGAGAACCCGTTATTTTGTAACAGGTACTACGGAATACGGTTGTGAAGCAAAAGATTCGATAGATGTGTTGGTGAATACAGAAGCGGTATTAGATGTGCCGAATGCCTTTACCCCGGGCAACGGTCCGAACCCGACCTTTAAGATACTGCGTCGCGGGGAAGCGAACCTGAAGAGTTTTATAGTGTATAACCGCTGGGGAGTAAAGGTTTTTGAAACGGGGAATATAGATGAAGGCTGGGATGGCAGCAGCGTGAATGGAACGCCGCAGCCGATGGGCGTATATATATACCATATTGAAGCAACGACAAAGAGCGGAGCTCCTTTTGTGAAGCAGGGTAATGTAACTTTATTGCGATAGCACATTTTTCATCATAATACAAAATCGGGTTGCGGGCTATTGATTACATGCCGGCAGCCCTTTTTGTTAGGAATAATCTTTGTTGTCTCAAAGGCAATGCGCTATATCTTTGTACGCTTTAGAAGAGAATAAAAAATAATTCGGAAAATAATTTGGCAGATAAAAACAATCCCATACCTTTGCAGTCCTAAAAAAAATAACCAGGAAGTTTTTTGATATGTCACAGCGTATTCGCATTAAGTTAAAGTCCTACGATCATAATCTGGTAGATAAGTCTGCAGAGAAGATCGTAAAGACGGTTCGCAACACCGGCGCAGTAGTTACAGGGCCGATTCCCCTGCCTACCGATAAGAAAATTTATACCGTATTGCGTTCGCCACACGTGAATAAGAAAGCCCGTGAACAATTCCAGTTTTGCACCCATAAACGCCTGCTGGATATTTACACTTCATCCTCACGTACTGTGGATGCGCTTTCCAAACTGGATTTACCCAGCGGTGTGGAAGTGGAAATCAAAGCTTAACAGGAGCTTGTAATAAATTCTGTAAAAAAAAGCGAAAGCGCTTTGTTCTTTAATAAGATAAACAAACAGCTAATCCCGCAATTAAACATGTTTTAATTATCGGGCGCTTGGCTAAGGCGGCAGGTAACATCCTGCTTTCCGTTAAGCCGTTTAATAACAATATTAATTAAACAAATAAGAAGCTCCGGCTTCGGTTTTGCTCAAAAAAATAGTATGAAAGGTATTATTGGTAAAAAAATCGGCATGACCAGCGTGTTCGACTCTAATGGAAAGCAGTTAGCCTGTACCATCATAGAGGCCGGTCCCTGCGTGGTTACTCAAAAGAAAACCGTAGCATCAGACGGATATGAAGCCTTACAGATCGCTTTCGGCGACCGTAAAGAAAAAAATACCCCCCGGGCACTGCAAAACCACTTTGCAAAAGCCAATACAGATCCCAAAGCTGTAGTAAAAGAAATCAGAAACAGTTCCATAGATAAACAAGTCGGAGAAACCATTACCTGCGATATTTTTGCCGAAGGCGAAAAAGTCAATGTGGTAGGTATTACCAAAGGTAAAGGTTTCCAGGGTGTGGTAAAACGCCATGGCTTTGCCGGTGTAGGCGAGTCCACCCACGGTCAGCACGACCGCTCCCGCGCTCCGGGTTCAATCGGTGGTTCGTCTTACCCCAGCCGCGTATTTAAAGGTATGCGCATGGCCGGTCGTATGGGCGGTGATCGCGTAAAGATCAAGGCACTGAAAGTAATCAAAATTTTCCCAGATAAAAATTATATGCTCGTTGCCGGATCCGTTCCGGGTCACAACGGCTCTATCGTTTTAGTTGAAAATAATAAATAATTAATCAGACTGAACAAGTTGCTGATTTAAAATCATAAACATGCAAATTGACGTTTTAAATAACCAGGGTGAAAAGACCGGCCGCAGCCTGAACCTGCCGGATGAGATATTCAATATCGAGCCTAATGATCATGTGATCTATCTTGCCGTAAAACAATATCTTGCCGCTCAGCGTTTGGGTACACACAAAACCAAAACCCGGGGCGAAGTGAAAGGCTCCTCCCGCAAATTGCATCGTCAGAAAGGTACCGGCGGATCCCGTAAAGGAAATATCCGTAACCCTTTATATAAAGGTGGTGGCGCCGTAAACGGCCCTGTTCCGCACCGCTATGACTTCAAGTTGAACCGCAAAGTAAAAGACCTGGCCAAGATGTCCGCGCTTTCTTATAAAACCCGTGACAACGCCATCGTGATTGTGGAAGACCTGAAGATTGATGCTCCGGGAACTAAAAAGATCGCAACCGTATTGAAGGCGTTAAATCCCTCGGATAAAAAGGTATTATTGGTGAATGATCTCTATGATACCAACCTGTATCTGAGTTGCCGCAACCTTCCAAGAGTTAAAACTGCTGTGTTGAGTGATATCAATACCTATGATATTGTAAATGCCGGCAGCCTGATCATGACCGAAAGTGCAGCAAAGATCTTCTCTGAAGAACCGGTTGAAGCAAGCGCAGAATAATTATAATAAATCATTTTTTTAAATAAAATAATAATGAGACTTTCAGAAGTATTGGTTCGTCCGAGAATTACGGAAAAAGTGAACGGTCAGATGGAAAAACAAAACCGTTACACCTTCGTAGTGGATAAACGTGCCAACAAATTGGAAATAAAAGCTGCTGTGGAAGACTTTTATAATGTGAAAGTAGCAGAAGTGAATACAATAGTTATGCCCGCAAAAAGTAAGTCCCGCTTCACAAAAGCCGGTTTTATCTCCGGACGTAAACCTTCTTTCAAGAAAGCCGTAGTGACTTTGGCAGAAGGCGAAACCATTGACTTGTTTGCATTCTAAGCAACCCTGTATTGCCCGAAATATTTAAAATTAAACCGGATTTGAACGATTGAAATTTTTCGCCTCAAATCAACAAATTGTATAAAAAATGGCTTTACGTAAATATAAACCGACAACCCCCGGAACCCGCTGGAGAGTGGGTAATGCTTTTGCGGAGGTAACTACCGACGCGCCGGAAAAAAGCTTGTTAGACAGCCAGAAAAGCGTGGCAGGACGTAACTCAAAAGGTCGCCGTACCATGCGTTACAGAGGCGGCGGACACAAAAAGCATTATCGTATCATTGATTTTAAGCGTAATAAAAAGGATATTCCCGGAACGGTTAAAACCATTGAATACGATCCAAACCGTAGCGCATTTATCGCATTGATCGCTTATGCCGACGGCGAAAAACGCTATATCCTGGCTCCGCAAGGGTTGGAAGTTGGTGCTAAAATCATCAGCGGCGATAGTGTGGCTCCTGAAGTGGGCAATGCCTTATTGCTGAAAAATATGCCATTGGGTACCGTTGTACACAATATCGAAATGCAACCGGGTAAGGGTGGGGCACTGGCTCGTTCCGCAGGAACCTATGCTCAGTTGAATGCGAAGGAAGAAAAATACGCCGTACTGAAAATGCCTTCCGGCGAACTGCGTAAAATATTAAATACCTGCACGGCAACCGTAGGAACGGTTTCCAATAGCGACCACTCCCTGCAATCTATGGGTAAAGCCGGTCGTAACCGTTGGAAAGGTATCCGTCCCCGCACCCGCGGTGTAGCCATGAACCCGGTAGATCACCCCATGGGTGGTGGTGAAGGTAAATCTTCCGGCGGACACCCGCGCAGCCGTACCGGTAAATATGCTAAAGGGGAAAAAACACGCAGCCTGACTAAAGCTTCCAATAAGCTGATTATTCAACGCCGCGACGGTAAAAAGCTTGCTAACAAATAATTATTAATCATTAGATAAAATGGGCTTTCGGATATCATTGCGGAAGTCAAATCATCAAAACTCAAAAAGATAAATGGGTCGTTCAATTAAAAAAGGTCCTTACGTTGACCACAACCTGCAGGAGAAAGTGCTGAAAATGAATGAAGGCGGAGCAAAGAAATCTGTAGTGAAAACCTGGAGCCGCCGCTCTACCATCACACCGGATTTTGTAGGCCATACCTTTGCCGTTCATAATGGTAATAAATTTATCCCCGTATATGTAACCGAATATATGGTAGGCCATAAATTAGGAGAGTTTGCACCGACACGTAACTTTAAAGGACATTCCGGAAGTAAAAAATAATAACAATCAGTTTGGGTTTTGATAATTCAAAATTCAAAATTCAAAATCAATATTATAATGGAAGCAATAGCTCGTTTAAGAAATCATCCCACTTCACCGCGCAAGATGCGCCTGCTGGCCGATCTGATCCGCGGTATGGAAGTGGAGAAAGCGCTCAATGTTTTGAAATTTAATACAAAGCATCCTTCTGTAGCTTTAGAAAAGCTCCTGTTAAGCGCTATTGACAATTGGAAGCAGAAAAATGAAGGTCAGGATGTTGCAGAAGCCGGCCTGATTGTAAAAACTATTTATGTGGATGGCGGACGTGTGATTAAAAGAATGCTGCCTGCACCGCAGGGCCGCGCTTACCGGGTGCGCAAACGCAGCAATCATGTTACTATCATTGTAGATTCAAAACCGGGAAAATAAAATAATTTATACAGTATTAGCCACAGGCTAATCATTAAATCAAAAATATGGGTCAAAAAGCAAATCCAATTGGTAATCGTTTAGGCATCATTCGTGGTTGGGACTCTATGTGGTACAGCAGTCCTAAAAACTTCGGGAAGAATGTAGTGGAAGATCATAAGATCCGCACTTACCTGAATGCGCGTATTAATAAAGGCGGCGTTGCCCGCATCGTTATTGAGCGTACTTTAGGCAAACTGATTATCACTATTCACACCTCCAAGCCGGGTATCATTATCGGTAAAGGCGGACAGGAAGTGGATCGTATCAAGGAAGAGCTGAAAAAGCTAACCGGTAATGCTGATGTACAGATTAATATCCTGGAAATCCGCCGCCCGGAACTGAATGCCCAGATTGTAGGAGAAAGCATTGCCCGCCAGATTGAAGGACGGGTATCTTACAAACGTGCTATCAAAATGGCTATTGCCACCGCGATGCGCATGGGGGCTGAAGGTATTAAGATAAAGGCAAGCGGTCGCCTTGGCGGTGCCGAAATTGCCCGGAGCGAAGAAATCAAACAGGGCCGTACGCCTTTGCATACCTTCCGGATGGATATTGATTATGCCTCCGTTTATGCGATGACGGTTTACGGAAAAATCGGGCTTAAAGTATGGATATGTAAAGGTGAAGTTTTAGGAAAAAGAGATTTGAATCCGAACCTGATCGGAGGTGGCAGTGAACGCCGGAGCGGTGGATTCGGAGACCATGGCGGCGACCATCGTGATCGCGGCGACCGTCGCGGAGGCGGAAGAGGCGGATCCGGTCGCGGAAGAGGCCGCAACAATTCGAAGTAATTATTCATCGTCATTTTAATCTGAACAATACGGGAACTGATAATTCCTCTTAAAATATCAAGCAATGTTACAACCGAAAAGAGTAAAACATCGTAAACAGCATAAAGGCCGTATTCGCGGAAACGCAGAACGCGGATCTACTGTGGCATTTGGTTCTTTTGGTCTGAAATCTTTAGAGCCGAAATGGATCACTAACCGCCAGATAGAAGCAGCCCGTCAGGCAATGACCCGCCACATGAAGAGAGAAGGTACGGTATGGATTCGTATTTTCCCCGACAAACCCATTACCAATAAGCCAGCCGAAGTGCGTATGGGTAAAGGTAAAGGTAACCTCGAATATTGGGCAGCCGTGGTTAAACCGGGTCGCATCCTGTTTGAAATTGAAGGAGTACCCCAGCAATTGGCCAAAGAAGCTATGGAGCTGGCTGCACAAAAACTGCCGATTAAAACCAAGTTTGTAACCCGCAGAGATTATTCTGAAGCATAATTATTATTTAAAAATCACAACCGGACGTCTAACTTTTTAAAACAACCCGGTTATCCCGTATAATTCATTACAATTATGGCAAAGTCAAAAAAAGCAACGGAAGACTATCGCTCCCTGACCGACGAAGCGCTTAACGATCAAATCGGTGAAGAAAGCTTTAATCTGAAAAAGATGAAGTTCAGCCATGCGGTGAATCCCATCGAAAATCCTATGGCGATCCGGGGCATCCGTCGCCAGATTGCCCGCCTGAAAACCGAGCAACATAAAAGAAATTCAGCAAATAAATAATTTAAAACAACATCTTTCAAAATGTCAGTAGAAAGAAAAATCAGAAAAAGCCGTATCGGTATTGTAACCAGTGATAAGATGGATAAAACCATTACCGTGGCTGTAGAGCGTAAAGTAAAACACCCGATCTATGGTAAATTTCTGAAGAAAACAACCAAATTTCATGCTCATGATGACAGCAACCAATGCGGCATCGGCGATACCGTGCGCATTATGGAAACCCGTCCCCTGAGCAAAACCAAACGCTGGCGCCTGGTAGAGGTAATTGAGAAAGCAAAATAATTTTTGTGCTGTCCGCCTTTACACCGGCTCTTTACATTCAAAAATTAATACATAAACTTATTAGCAAATAGCTAAATATAACGAAAAATGATACAGCAGGAATCAAGACTCAATGTAGCAGATAACAGCGGCGCCAAAGAAGTGCTTTGCATCCGCGTATTGGGTAACAGTGGCCAGCAATATGCAGGAATCGGCGACCAGATAGTTGTTACCGTTAAGGATTCTATCCCTGCCGGTGGCGTGAAGAAAGGAACGGTGAGTAAAGCCGTAATTGTTCGTACTAAAAATAAATTACGCCGCAGGGACGGTTCTTATATCAACTTTGATGATAATGCCGTGGTATTGCTCAACAATGCCGGCGACCCCCGCGGTACCCGTATCTTCGGACCCGTAGCCCGCGAACTGCGTGATAAGGGTTATATGAAAATTGTGTCCCTGGCACCCGAAGTGCTTTAATTGTAAAAATATTTCGTACCTTTGCCGCCCGTTTTTAGCGGCCTAAGCTTTAAAAAAATGAACACAAGATTCAAACCAAAGTTCAATATTAAAAAAGGTGATCAGGTAGTGGTCATCGCCGGTAATGACCGCGACCGCTCTAATCCGCATGAAGTGCTGGCGGTATATCCGCTGCAAAGCCGTGTGTTGGTGGCCGGTGTCAATATCGTTACCAAACACCTGAAACCCAGTGCCAAAAATCCGCAGGGAGGTATTGTAAAAGAAGAAGCGCCCATCCATATCTCTAATGTACAGTTATGGGATGCCAAATCTAAAGCGCCTTCCCGCATCCGCCGCGAAAGAAAAGACGGAACCGCAATTCGTATCTTTAAAAAATCTGGTCAAGAACTTAAATAATGAGTACTACAACATACACACCACGCCTTCAGAAAAAATATAAGGAGGAAGTAGCAGGCGCCCTGATGAAGAAATTTGCCTACAAATCTGTAATGCAGGTTCCCCGGCTGACAAAAATCTGCCTGAATCAGGGTGTTAAAGGTTCTGTTGCCGATAAAAAATTAGTGGATGATGCCGTAAAGGAAATGACCATGATTGCCGGTCAGAAAGCGGTGCCTACACTGTCCAAAAAGGATGTGTCCAACTTTAAACTCCGTAAAAATATGCCTATCGGTTGCCGGGTTACCCTGCGCGGCTCCAATATGTATGAATTTCTGGATCGCCTGATCTCCGTATCCCTGCCGCGTGTGCGCGACTTTAAAGGTATCAGCGATAAATCTTTCGACGGTCGCGGTAATTATACCTTCGGCGTTACCGAACAGATCATTTACCCGGAAATTGATATTGACAAAGTAGGCCGTATCAGCGGAATGGATCTGACTTTTGTGACTACCGCCAAAACGAATGAAGAGGCTTACGAGCTGTTGAAAGAACTGGGTATGCCTTTTAAAAATATTAAAAAAGAACAATAAAAATAACCTGTGCGGTACGGAACGCATGATCCGTACCTCTTATAAAACTAATTATGGCAAGAGAATCAGTTAAAGCACGCCAGCGCAAACGCGAAAGAATGGTGGCTCAGTATGCCGAAAAACGCGCCGCATTAAAAGCTGCCGGCGATTACGAAGCATTGGATAAATTACCGAGGAACGCTTCGCCCGTTCGCCTGAAAAACCGTTGTCAGCTTACCGGACGTCCTAAAGGCTATATGCGCCAGTTCGGTATTGCCCGCGTTATTTTCCGGGAGATGGCTTTAGATGGCATGTTCCCCGGCGTTAAAAAAGCTTCCTGGTAAAAAAATATTATCGCAGGCTTTCGCAATTTTGAAATGTTAGGTGATAAGGAATGCATATCATTCAACTATCATCAATTATCAAACAATAAAACAACATAAAAAATGGTAACTGATCCAATCGCAGATTATTTGACCCGCATTCGCAACGGCCAGATGGCACGCCATCGTATCGTGGAAATTCCCGCATCAAACCTGAAAAAAAGAATAACAGAGATCTTATATGATAAAGGATATATCCTGAAATATAAATTTGAAGAGGATAATAAGCAGGGACTGATTAAGGTTGCCCTGAAATATAACGCCGAAAGCAAAGAACCGGCTATCCGCTCTTTGGAGCGCATAAGCCGCCCCGGTCTTCGTCAATATGCCAAACCTGCTGAAATTAAAAAAGTGAAAAACGGTCTGGGTATTGCTATCGTTTCTACTTCAAAAGGTGTAATGACCGATAAGGAAGCCAGGGCAAACCATGTAGGCGGCGAAGTGCTTTGCCATATCTGGTAAGATTTTTAAAATGCAATTTGTTGTTCTTTACGATCATCTAAGTTTTTCCTATACTGAACTGAACCCGTAAAGAACATATTTATAAATATAATAAACATACACAACGATGTCTCGTATAGGTAAAAAGCCGATTAAACTGGCAGATAAGGTGACGCTGACCGTGAGTCCGTCCAATGAGGTGACCGTAAAAGGCCCTAAAGGTGAGCTGAAACAAGCAGTTGACCGCGATATTAAAGTAGAGGTAAAAGACGGAGAAGTAGTGATTTCCCGCCCTACTGATCAGATTCGTCACCGCGCCTTACATGGCTTATACCGTGCGCTAATCAATAATATGATTATCGGAGTGAACGAAGGCTTTACGCTTAACTTAGAATTAGTCGGTGTGGGTTACCGGGCTGCAGTCACCGGACAGCAGTTAGATATGGCGCTCGGTTTTTCCCACAATATTATAATGGAACTGCCCCCGGAAGTGAAGGCTACTGCCGAAATGGTAAAAGGCCAGCCGCCTAAAATCAGCCTCCACTCTACGGACAAGCAATTGGTAGGCCAGGTGGCCGCGAAAATCCGCAGTCTCCGCAAGCCGGAACCTTACAAAGGTAAAGGGGTACGCTTCTCCGGTGAAGTGGTGCGCCGCAAAGCAGGTAAAACTGCCGGAAAATAAAAAATTCATTTCGGATGTTGTCCGCTTGGCTGGATAGCATCCGAAATATTTAATGATATCAGACAGCAACTCATTTTAACCTTCGGCAGCCGTCTTTTAATCCGGAATGGGTGATGAAACAGGATCAACAAGGGATCGTCAATTGCCCGGATATTTCGATAAAAGGTGAGCCCGTATAAAACACAAAAACAATGGCAAAAACAGCACAAACCGTATTGCGCCGCCAAAAGCTGCGCTGGCGTATTCGGAAAAATATAAACGGCGCTCCGACCGCTCCCCGTCTGTCCGTTTTCCGCAGCAACAAGGATATTTATGCGCAATTAATTGATGATACTACCGGTACAACCTTAGCCTCGGCTAATTCCCGGCAGAAAGATATTGCTGCACAACCCGGCAATAAATCCGAAAAGGCATCATTGGTAGGTAAAGCAATAGCACAAAAAGCTAAAGACCTGGGTATTGTAGGCTGTGTATTTGACCGCGGCGGATACTTGTATCATGGCCGGGTAAAATCGCTTGCAGATGGCGCCCGTGAAGGTGGCTTAAAATTCTAACATCATATTTTGAATCATAATTATCCGTTCAAAATTTAAAATTCAACAGTAAAAATGTCTCAATCCAATAACCGGGTAAAATCCGGAGATACAGAATTACAAGATAAAGTGGTTGCTATCAATCGCGTGGTTAAAACGACCAAAGGCGGACGGGCATTCAGCTTTTCCGCATTGGTAGTCGTAGGTAACGGCAACGGTGTAGTGGGCCATGGCTTAGGTAAAGCTAAGGAAGTGCAGGAAGCTATAGCCAAAGGCATTGATGATGCCAAAAAGAACCTGGTTAAAGTTCCTTTAATGCATGGCACTATTCCTCATGATCAGTTTTCCAAAGCCGGCGCAGCAAAGGTTTTGATTAAACCTGCCGCCCACGGTACCGGTGTACTGGCCGGAGGTACCATGCGTGCCGTTCTGGAAATGGCCGGCTATACAGATGTATTGGCCAAATCCCTCGGCTCAGCTAATCCGCATAACGTGGTTAAAGCTACCTTCAAAGCGCTGAGCGATCTGCGCGAACCTTTACAGGTAGCCAAAGAACGTAATGTAGGGCTGAAAAAAGTGTTTAACGGTTAATCATACAACTAAGAGCCGGTACTGTTGTATCGTTTTCAATTTTTAAATTTCAATTCTTAATTCATATAGCAATGGCTAAGGTAAAAGTAACCCAGATAAAAAGCGGAATAGATCGCCCCGAACGTCAAAAGCGTACGCTACAGGCTTTAGGTCTGCGCAAGATCAATGCTACCGTTGAGGTGGAAGCCACTCCGCAGATACAGGGGATGATCAGAAAAGTCAGCCACCTGGTGAAGGTAGAGGAAGCGCAATAAATCTGCTTATTCCCGGATATGCTCCTGTACAAAGGCGGTAATATCCTTTTGATAAATTTTTTTTTAAGCGAGCTTCGGGCTTTCGGAGCGTAAAGTCAAAAAATAAAAGCAATGCAATTACACAATTTAAAACCGGCAAAAGGCGCTACACATCATAGCAAGCGCGTAGGCCGTGGTGAAGGAAGCGGCGGAACAACTGCCGGAAAAGGTAATAAAGGACAACAAAGCCGTACCGGCTACCAGTCAAAAACCGGTCACGAAGGCGGACAAATGCCTATTCAGCGCCGGATGCCTAAAAGAGGTTTCAAAAATAGAAACCGCGTGGAATATAAAGTGTTCAACTTAGGTCAGATTGACCATTTAGTGGAGCGCTATAAATTAGAAGAATTTTCATTGGAAAATCTCTATATCAATGGATTAATTAACCGTGCCGACTTAGTGAAGGTTTTGGGTAGCGGAGAGATGAAGTCTAAACTTGCTTTTAAGGTCAATGCGGTTAGCGAAAAAGCTAAAAGCGCCATTGAGGCGGCCGGAGGCAGTGTGGAGTTGCTGTAAGGCAGGGTAGCACGGATTTTCATGCCACTGACCAGGCTTATATTTACTATCCAATTTTTCTTTATTGAAAAAAATTGAAGACGCATTTTTCCCAATATTCTACAGCATCCGGTGATGCGGAATTAATTCAGTTTTGCTGAATTAAAAGATTTGGTAAAACGCGTCTTTTATTGTTTATTCGCAGTCCCGTTTTATAAAATAATTTGTAGTGAAGAAATTAATTGAAACTCTCAAAAATATCTGGAGCATTGAAGAGCTTCGCAAGCGCATTCTCTATACGCTGGGTTTAATATTTGTTTATCGGATCGGATGTTATATCGTATTGCCCGGCATTGACCCCGCAGGTTTGGAAAATATGCAGGGACAGGACGGTTTGCTGGGACTGATTAATATGTTTGCCGGAGGCGCTTTTAATAATGCGTCTATTTTTGCCTTAGGGGTAATGCCATATATCACGGCTTCCATCTTCATGCAGTTAGCCGGTATTATTATTCCCCAGTTTGCTAAAATGCAGAAGGAAGAAAGCGGTCGTAATACGATCAACCAATACACCCGCTACCTTACCGTATTAGTTACCGTAGTGCAGGGCGCGGCTTATATTACTTTCCTTTATCAGCAACACGGCAATGCCATCATCCAGCATGGTATGCTGTTCAACCTTTCTACGGCTGTTATCCTTACTGCCGGTACGCTGTTTGTGATGTGGTTAGGAGAAAAAATCACCGATAAAGGTATCGGTAACGGGGTGTCCATCCTGATCATGATCGGTATCCTGGCACGGCTTCCGCATTCCTTACTGCAGGAGGCTACTGAGAAAATTGATACCGATAAGCTCCTGTTCTTTATTATTGAAATCGTATTCTTTATTGCGGTAATTGTGGGTCTGGTACTGCTTACGCAGGGTGTGCGTAAAATTCAGTTGAATTATGCCCGCCGTATCGTAGGGAATAATGCCGCCCGTGAAATCGGTGGCGCTCGCAATTTCATCCCCTTAAAGGTGAACTCTGCCGGTGTAATGCCGATCATCTTTGCCCAGGCATTGATGTTCATTCCGCAGATGATTGTTGGCTTCGTAAGCCAGGGCGATGCACCCAGCGAGTTTATGCGTCAGCTTTCGGACTATACCTCATTCTGGTATAACCTGATCTACGGTTTGTTAGTAGTAGGCTTTACGTATTTCTATACCGCCTTGATCTTTAACCCGACCGAAATTGCGGAAAACCTGAAGCGTAATAACAGCTTTATCCCCGGTATTAAACCCGGTCAGCCTACCGCAGATTATATCGGTACGGTTATGGATAGAATCACGTTGCCGGGTTCCGTATTCCTTGCTATTGCCGGTATCCTGCCGGGTATAGCCGGATTGTTTGGTGTAACCAGTGGTTTTGCCATGTTCTTTGGCGGAACCTCCATGCTGATCGGTGTAGCCGTAATCTTGGATACTTTACAGCAAATAGAAAGCCATCTGCTGATGCGTCATTACGATGGCCTGATGAAGACCGGAAGAATCGCCGGGCGTCAGCCGGTTGCCGTATAATGGATTTGAAAAATCATTTTTTTAGCGTCCTTCGAACATTACGGAGGGCGTTTTTTTGTGCTTGTATAAAATCATCATAACGGATAACCAACTTTATGAATCATACAGTACCTTTGCAGCCTAATTATCTCAATATTTTTTTAATCATAAAATTTTATTTTAGCAATGAAAGTTACCGTAGTAGGTGCCGGAGCAGTAGGCGCAACCTGTGCCGATAATATTGCCCGGAAAGAATTAGTTCAGGAATTAGTATTATTGGATATCAAAGAAGGCTTTGCTGAAGGTAAGGCGCAGGATATGCAACAAACCGCAGCGCTTTTAGGCTTTGATACCAAAATTACTGGCTCCACCGGAGATTATTCCAAAACAGCCGGTTCCGATGTAGTAGTCATTACATCCGGATTGCCGCGTAAGCCCGGAATGTCCCGCGAAGAATTGATCGGCACCAATGCCCGCATCGTGGAAGATGTAACCAAAAATATCCTACAGTATTCTCCCAATGCCATTATTGTGGTCATATCCAACCCGATGGATACGATGACCTACCTGGCGCTTAAAAGCTCCGGTGTACCTAAAAACCGCATCATCGGCATGGGTGGCGCTTTAGACAGCGCCCGGTTCAAATATCAGTTGAGCCAACGGTTGAATTGCAGTGCAGCCGATCTGAATGCCGTAGTAATCGGTGGCCACGGAGATACTACAATGATTCCTTTAATCCGCTTTGCTACCTGGAACAGCGCCCCGGTGACGGAATTTTTAAACGAAGAAGATCAAAAGCAAATTGTTGCCGATACGATGGTGGGTGGCGCTACGCTTACCAAACTTATTGGTACTTCTGCCTGGTATGCCCCCGGAGCTGCCGGAGCTTCTGTAGTGGAGGCTATTATCCGTGATGAGAAAAAACTGATCACCTCCTGCGTGTATCTTGAAGGTGAATACGGACAAAATGATATTTGCCTCGGTGTTCCTGTAGTAATAGGTAAAAACGGCTGGGAAAAAATCGTGGAATTTAATCTTAATGACGAAGAAAAAGCCGCTTTCAATAAATCAGCAGATGCTGTACGTGCCATGAACAGTGTATTGAAGGATTCGGTGAATGCATAATTTGCATTTATTTTATTCTAATAAAAATAAAAACAGCCTGGAATATTTTCAGGCTGTTTTTTTAAAGTAAAAATGAGTAAATAATAGTAATATTGCGCCCTAAATAATAACAGTGCATGAAGCATATCATGATAGCCGTAATGGGTACGGTAGTTATACTGGCAGCAGGTTGCCAGCCATCAAAAGATCAGGTGGCGAAGCGTTTTAAAGATAAGTGTATTGTCAATATCAGCAATCAGGAGCAGATAGAAAAGCCCGATGATATTAAGAAAATGATGGAGGATGCCTGTGGTTGCATGGGCGAAAAACTGGCGGAAGAATACAGTGCTAAAGAAGTAGATGAAATTGCCGCGGTAATGAACTCTAATGACGAAAAAGACATGGAAAAGCGTAATGAACTTGCTAAAAAAGTAGGCCCGATATTGCATCCCTGCATCCTCGAAATGCAGCAGAAAATGATGGAAGCTATGGCTGCAGATACATTTTCTCCGGGGACTGCAACCGATTCCACCGCATACAATAGCCCGGATTCCCTGAAGCCGTAATATAAACGGCATTTCCCCTTTTGCCGACAGAGGATGTTTTGGATATGGCTCACAGATCACTATAGATGAGCACAGGTGACCTATGCTTTTCCCCGAGCTATTGGGTAGGGTGTATTTTTTTCTGTACATCTCCATTTGCTTTACTGTAAAATATTTTGCATTTTTATTTGACAGGGGTTGGGCATTCCCGGGATATTTGAAATATATCCCTCTGCTATTTTGTCAGTGTAAATGATTAATTTTGCAGCTTCAATTTTCCACATGCCGGAATACATCCGGATAAAGTAATTGATTGTAATAATATGCTATTGGAAAGCCAAACTAAGGACATCAACGAGGCACGCCAGGGAGAAGTCTATGCCCCTTTTGAAAAAGATCCCAACAAGTACGAAAAAAAATTCTATATAGAGAGCTATGGTTGCCAGATGAATTTCAATGACAGCGAAATAGTGGCTTCCATTCTCCACCGGGACGGCTTTGGGGCTACCAAATATATGGAAGAGGCCAGCCTGATCTTATTAAACACCTGCTCTATCCGGGAAAAAGCGGAACAAACCGTAAGAAACCGGCTACAGATTTTTCGCTCTTATAAAAAAGAAAGACCCGGTCTGCTTATAGGCGTATTAGGCTGTATGGCAGAACGGTTGAAATCGAAATGGTTAGAAGAAGAGAAATTAGTGGATATCGTAGTCGGCCCCGATGCTTACCGCAGTCTGCCGGCATTAGTTGCAGAAGCTGAAGGCGGTCAGAAAGCAGTGAATGTACTGCTCAGCCGTGAAGAGACCTATTCTGATATCTCACCCGTGCGCCTCGACAGCAATGGTGTAAGCGCCTTTATCAGCATTATGCGCGGATGTAACAATATGTGTACTTTTTGCGTAGTGCCTTTCACAAGAGGAAGAGAGCGCAGTCGTCCTCCGCAATCTATTCTGAAAGAGGCTCAGGATATGCTGGATCGGGGCTACCGGGAGGTAACGCTGCTGGGGCAGAATGTGGACAGCTATTACCACACGGAAAACGGAAAAGAGCCGGTGAATTTTGCACAGTTATTAGAGATGACAGCGCAACTTTCACCCTTGCTGCGCGTTCGTTTCAGCACTTCGCATCCTAAAGATATTACGGATGAGGTGTTGCATACTATGGCAAAATATCCCAATATCTGCAAGTATATTCATCTGCCGGTACAAAGCGGCTCCACCCGTATCCTGCAACTGATGAACCGTACCTACACCCGCGAATGGTATCTTAAAAAGATAGACCATATCCGGCAGATTATCCCGGAATGCGCCATTTCCAGCGATATCATTACCGGCTTTTGCACGGAAACCGAAGCTGATCACGAAGATACCCTGAGTGTCATGCGCTACAGCCGCTACGACCTTTCTTATATGTTTGCCTACAGCGAGCGTCCGGGTACGCTGGCGCAACGCCGCTATGAAGATGATGTGCCGGAAACGGTTAAAAAACAACGGCTGAATGAAATCATAGCGCTGCAAACCGCCATGACCCGCGAAAATCATCTTACCGACATCGGTAAAACTTTTGAAGTACTGATTGAATCCGAAAGCCGGCGCAGTAAAGAACACTGGAGCGGGCGCAACAGCCAGAACAAAGTAGTGGTGTTCCCTAAAAATGAGGTGCATACCGGTAAGGGAGATTATGTGCAGGTACGCATTACCGACACTACCGGCGCTACATTATTAGGCGAAATCGTTTCATAAAAATCACAGCCAATATACACCGCCTATGACGAATTTCATTAAGTTAGAAGCAGCAGCGCTGTTCGGACTGAGTTTCTGGTTGTTTACTTTGTTGCCTTTTGATGGCTGGTGGTTTTGGGCATTATTACTGGCGCCCGATATCAGCATGTCGGGCTATTTATTCGGGAAAAAAACCGGTGCGGTATGCTACAATCTTTTTCATCACCAGGCAGTTGCCGTAATACTGTTTTTGTCGGGGTGGTACCTTCACCAGGATTATCTGCAATTAGCCGGTGTGGTATTGCTGGCGCATAGCAATATGGATCGTTTCTTCGGATATGGTTTGAAGACATTTCAGGGTTTCGGCTATACGCATTTAGGGCGGATCGGGAAGGACAAAACGGTGTAATTTTTCCCAAAAAAAATACTGTAGCACGATCCCTTTTTATTTTTAAAAAACAATATGGAATTACAAAGCATAAAAAACAGGTTTGGCATTATTGGTAATGATCCGCAACTGAATCATGCCCTACAGGTAGCAGACCAGGTAGCCAATACGGATTTGAGTGTACTGATATTTGGCGAAAGCGGTGTGGGAAAGGAAGTTTTTTCCCAGATTATTCATAATCTTTCCGCCCGCCGGCACAATCCTTTTATAGCCGTGAACTGCGGCGCTATTCCTGAAGGTACGATAGATTCCGAACTCTTTGGCCATGAGAAAGGCGCATTTACCAGCGCCGGAGATCAGCGTAAAGGTTATTTTGAAACGGTAAACGGCGGTACTATTTTTTTGGATGAAATTGCGGAAATGCCCTTAGGTACGCAGGCACGTTTATTGCGTGTGTTAGAGACCGGTGAATATATTCGTGTAGGCTCATCCAAGGTTATGAAGACGAATGTGCGCGTAATAGCGGCTACCAATAAAGATTTATTGACCCTTACGCATGAAGGTCGTTTTCGCGAAGACCTGTATTACCGGTTGAATACCGTTCCGATCCGGGTGCCGGCTTTGCGGGAACGCAAGGAAGATATTCCGCTGTTATTTAAAAAGTTTGCCGGAGATTTTGCTGAAAGATACCGCAGCAGCGGCATTCAGTTGGATGATCAGGCTAAGCAATTACTGATGAGCTATAGCTGGCCGGGGAATGTGCGGGAATTGAAAAATATTGCCGAACAGATTTCCGTTTTAGCAACAGAAAAAATAATTACTGCCGAAACGCTTGCCCGCTTTTTGCCCAATGCCGGTTCGAGAGCCGTTTCCCTCATGCCGTCCCGTGCCGGTGGTATGCCGGTGCCCAGTTTTACAGAACAACAGTCTTCCACAACTACCGAAAGAGAAATTCTGTACAAGCTGTTTTTTGAGCTGAAAAAGGACATGAACGATATGAAAAAAATGATGTACGAACTGCTGCACCGTCAGGGCGGTGGCAATGCGCTCGCCATGCCGGCGGCGGCAGAACATCATGATACGGCATTTCCTGTTTTTCATGATTCCGAAACCGACCGTTCTTTTGATACGCCTTCCATTACCAATTATAATAAGGCGCATAAGGAAAATTCCGACACGCCCATTATTCTTCCTTCCGATATTGAGCAACATCAGGAAGTGGAAGAATCGTTGTCGCTTGTGGACAGGGAAAAAGAATTTATTGTCAAAGCGCTGCAAAAACATAAGGGCAAAAGAAAAGATGCCGCAAATGAACTGGGCATCTCTGAACGGACTTTATACCGTAAAATAAAGGAATACGATATTGAAGATTAATGCAGCGCCAATACCGGCACATGACTCACTTTGGTGAGTATTTCCGTACGGCTTCTGCGAAACAGGCTTTCAAAAAAACCGTGTTTTTGCGGAATAATCAACAACCAGTCGGGATTGTGTTCTTTTAAAAATTCAGCTACTCCGTCGCCTAACTTGGTATTGCTTATCGTATGGTATTGCGGTGCCACTGATGATAATTCCGATTGGAAATAGCCATCCGGTGTAGCATTTACGCCGGACTGGCTGATATGCACCACATCCAAAGCGGCCTGCATGGTATCTACCCATTTCCGGATAGTTGCAAAAGGAAAATGATGATTGACATTCTTATAATCTGCCGAAAGGCAAATCTTTTGTACCGGTTTCCATGTCGTATGCATCGGTACCGCCAGCACGGCTACCGGTAATTGCCTTAAAGCCTGAACGGCTACGCTTCCCCAAAGCAGGTTATTGCCTCCCGCACCCGAAGAGCCTACAACAACTAATAAAGGATCATTGTTTTCCACTGCTTCCGCCAGGCAGTCCATAATCTCTCCCGGATGTACGGAATGGCTGATGGGTAGTTGGGGAAATGCCGTATTCAGCCTTGCCTTCTCCGAAGCGATTTCCGTTTCGGAGATATTGGTAAGTTCATCTAAGCTGATAAGCGGCAAAGGGTTTTCTGTATAGGTAAAAGGAATAGAAAACGCATGAAACAAATGCAGGGAAGTGCCTAAATGAGCGGCAAGCTGTGCCGCATAGTCCGCAGCGTGTTGAGCTGCCTGGGAAAAATCGGTTGCTATGATTATTGAATTCATAAGGTTGTGCGTGTATGAAAGTATGAGTGTCGGAAACGAAAATAAATAAAATAAATTTAAGGCCAGATGAACTGCACATCTTTTTTTAATTCCGGATGCAGGCTCAAAAATACGGGGCAGGTGAGCGCGGCATGTTCTATAATCGCTTTTTCCTTATCATTGTATTGCGGTTGCCCCTTTACCGTCATCTCTACTTGTATGGCGCCGATACGGCGCGGGTTGGACTCCATAATTTTTTGTACCTGGCAGGTGGTGCCTTCCAACTGAATGTGATGGGTGCGTGCCGCAATGCCCATGATGGTCATCATGCAACTTGCTAAAGCTGCGGAAACCAGGTCGGTGGGCGAAAACCGTTCGCCTTTACCCTGGTTGTCGGTAGGTGCATCGGTTTCAATGGTAGTGCCGGATTTCAAATGAGTGGCAACGGTGCGCAGGTCGCCTTCATAAATTACTGTAGCGGTCATATTCGGATTGATATTTTTTGTAAATTTACACATTAATACAAGCGAATCGAATGCCCCGGATTATTTATTTTATAATAATAATGTTCAGCCTGCTTCCGCTATGGGCAGCGGCACAACCTTCAAAAATTACTTTCCGGGACAGGCTCGGTGATTCGGTGCAATTAGTCAATACGGCAGAACAGCCTCCCAAACCCAAAAAGATTAAACCCTTACGTTCCGAATGGAGTGCAGGCTTTCAGCTCAGTACCAACGGATGGGGTGTTATTGTTGATTATGGCCGCTATTTCGGCGCTTCAAATTTTGGCAATCAATCTGACCGCTTTCATCATGTGAACTTATTCCAGTTGGAGATCGGAGAAATTAAGCACCCCAAAGAACTCCGATCCGGCGGCTCTTTCCTGGGCATTACGCTACAACCTCAATCTTATATTTTAGGAAAAATCAATAATTTCTATCGGGTTAAATTAGGCTATGGACAACGCCGGATGATTGCCGGGAAGCCGGAATCCGGCACCGTTTCCATTCACTGGACTTATGCGGGCGGGCTGGCTTTGGGGTTGGTCAAGCCCTATTATCTCAACTTAATAACCACCGGCCCTACGCGCTATACGGAAGATAATGAACTGACCTTTATCAATCCCGGCTATATCAACGGTGCTTCGGGTTTCGGGAAAGGTTTTGATGAAATGGAAACGGTTATGGGTATTCATTTCAGAAGTGGTTTGCATTTTGATTTTGCCAACCGGCGTAAATTAGTTGCCGCCGGAGAAGTGGGTGTCAATGCGGAATATTATTTTAAAAAAATTGAACAAATGGTAGGGCAGGATCCTAAATCTTTCTTTACTAACCTGTATGTGGTCATTCAGTTGGGAAGAAGAAATTAGTGCTATCTTAGTGTTAAGTCAAAAGTAAAAAGTCAACCTCGAATGATCGGGACAAGAATGCAAAACAATAGCAATCTGATAATCAATATAATAAAGTCTTGAACATACAGACAATATCTTCTTGACTTAGCATTAGTAGTAAAACAAACAAAATTTGGATTTTATAGACAATGTTACTTTGTTGCGGTGATTATTTCACACAAAGGCGCAAAGATTACAAAGAGTACAACGATAAAGATGACAACACGCTGTATATCTTTGTTTCTTCGTTACCGTAGTTTCTTTGCGTGAAAAAGAAGAACGGCGAGCTAAGCTTTATTGCACACAAAGGCGCAAAGATTACAAAGGGTACAACGATAAAGATGACAACACGCTGTATATCTTTGTTTCTTCGTTACTATATTTTTAATTTTTCCCCACCGCACTTTTAAAAAACAATTTTAGCCAGCCTGCATGGGCACATTTGGCTTTGCCTGCCGAACAAAACAGCAGGTTAAGAGAAGTACACGATGTTTTATTTTCAAAACTAATAAACGGGTAAATAGAGGCAAAAGAAAGGCTTTTTTTGCTTAAAATTAAAAATAATTGCCAAATAAGTAGATTTACTTCTGCTTATTTATGCTATTTTTGTCTGATTAAAAATATTTATGAACAATTTTCGACTTATTCCGACCGAAAAAATAATAGAGCGTTTGCGCTACGAAAACCCGTGGTGGGTAAACCAACAAATACCGCAGGGCTACGCCACTATGGCAAAACGCTTGTATTTCGAGTTGTTTTATCCCTACGTGGTGGAAAAAAGTGTGCGCAGAGCCGTAGTGCTTATGGGACCCAGGCGTGTAGGCAAAACCGTACTCTTGTTTCACAGCATACAAAAACTCCTGGCGGAAGGTGTAAACGCACAAAAAATATTTTTTGTAGGCATTGATAACCCTATTTATGTGCATTTGGGCCTGGAAGATATTTTGGCGCTTTGCAAACAATCGCTCAACCTGCAAAACTTAAACAATTGCTACATTTTTTTTGACGAAATACAATACCTCAAAGATTGGGAACGTCACCTGAAAGTATTGGTGGATAGTTATCCTGAAACTAAGTTCATCGTATCGGGTTCGGCAGCAGCAGCCCTCAAATGGCACAGCACCGAAAGCGGAGCCGGCAGGTTCACCGATTTTATGTTGCCGCCGCTTACGTTTCAGGAGTATATTCACCTCAAACAAATGAATCACCTCATTTATGACGGACAAATACAGTATGGCGAAAGCAGCATTCCGTATTGCCTTACGCATGATGTAAAAACCCTGAATAAAGAGTTTGTGCATTACCTCAATTTTGGCGGTTACCCCGAAGTAGTATTGAGCGAAAAAATACAAAGCGATATGGGCAAATACGTGAAAAATGATATTGTGGACAAAGTACTGTTGCGCGATTTGCCAAGTCTTTACGGCATAAAAGACGTGCAGGAACTCAATCGCTTTTTTACCTACATTGCTTACAACACGGGCAACGAGTTTAGCTACGAAAGCATGAGCAAAGAAAGCGGCATACAAAAAGACACACTCAAAAAATATTTAGAATACTTGGAAGCCGCTTTTTTAATAAAAGTACTCAACAAAGTAGATGTAAACGCCAAACGCTTAAAGCGCATAACCAGCTTTAAGGTGTATCTCACCAATCCGAGTTTGCGTACGGCGCTCTTTTCACCCATTTCGGAAACCGACAGCGAAATGGGCAACATGGTGGAAACGGCTGTGCTTTCACAATGGATGCACCGCGAAAAATTAGACCTTACCTACGCTCGTTGGAAAGATGGTAAAAAAGAGGGTGAAGTAGATTTGGTATTGGTTGACGATAAAAAATACAAACCCGTGTGGGGTGTAGAAATAAAATGGAGCAACCGCTATATTGAAAAAACTAACGAACTAAAAAGTTTAATTCAGTTTTGCAAAGCCAATAGTTTTACCAAAGCTTTGGTAACATCCATAGACCAAATAAGTGTAAAACAAATAGACGGTTTGACGTTTTCGTTTTTGCCTGCATCGGTTTATTGTTTCAATATTGGCAACAATACACTAAAATCAAAAAACACCAAATAACAGGACGAGTTATGGATGCGGCGAAGACAAGTTAATAGAACAAACAGCCATTTTAGCGGTATTGACACAGCGCCACAAGTAAAAGCAGGTTCTAAAGATGCATGGAAAGCCAATACGCAGCACCGTATAGTCAAATTGTACAAATGAATACATGAGCTGCTTTTAACCTTGTTCCGAGCATTCGGGATTTCCTTTTTACCTGATAGGAATACCTATTGAGTTTTCCTTTACCGGTATCACAAATCGGGTAGGGCGATTTCAGCAGTCTGTCTTACCTTTACCGTCTCAAGATTGTAAATCATGATAACATTGCCTGTAATTACTGCTGATGCAGCTCCTCATAATATTACTCCGGGAAATCAATCCGCCGTTCAGGCGGGAGCGCCTCAAAGAGCCGGTATTAAAAAGCCGGACTGGCTGCGCGTAAGGCTGCCAACCGGTGAAGGTTACCGGCACGTACGCCAGTTGGTGGATACCCACAAGCTGCATACGATTTGCGAAAGCGGCAACTGTCCTAATATGGGAGAATGCTGGGGTGCCGGCACCGCTACGTTTATGATACTCGGCAATATCTGCACCCGCTCCTGCGGCTTTTGTGCCGTGGCTACCGGACGTCCTGAACCTGTGGATTGGGATGAACCGCAAAGAGTGGCAGAGGCGATATACCTGATGAAAGTGAAACATGCCGTGATCACTTCTGTGGATCGGGACGAACTCAAAGACGGCGGTTCCATCATCTGGGCCAATACCGTTAAAGCGGTAAAAGCACTTAATCCTGATACGACATTAGAAACCCTGATTCCGGATTTCAAGGGCGATTGGGAAAACCTGCAACGCATTATTGAGGTAGCGCCGGAAGTAGTGTCCCACAACTTAGAGACGGTGGAACGCCTGACCCGTAAAGTGCGTATTCAGGCTAAGTATCACCGTAGCCTTGAAGTGATCCGCAACCTTAAAGAAGGCGGCATGCGTACCAAAAGCGGTATCATGTTAGGGCTTGGCGAAGAAAAGGAAGAAGTGCTGCAATCTATGCGCGATTTAGCCGATAATGGTTGCGATGTGGTTACGCTCGGACAATATCTGCAGCCCACTGCCAAACACTTGCCTGTAGTGCGTTTCGTTCATCCCGATGAATTTGCCTTTTACCGGGAAGAAGGCTACAAAATGGGATTGGATTTTGTAGAAAGCGGCCCGTTGGTGCGTTCTTCTTACCACAGCGAAAAACATGTTATACCGGGATATGGTATTAATCAGTGGCGTACACGGCAGGCCACCTCTTAGCAAATTGAACTATGCAGTGTATCATCATCACTATCGGCGACGAATTGCTGATCGGGCAGACTATTGACACCAATTCTGCCTGGATGGCGCAACAGCTCAACCTGAAGGGCATCAGCGTTACACGTCGTATTGCCATAGCAGATGATAAAGATGCTATTGTAGCCGCATTAGATGAAGCGGCAGGCAAGACGGATATTGTACTGGTAACAGGCGGATTAGGGCCAACGGGGGATGATATTACCAAGCCGGCTTTATGCGAATATTTCGGAGGGAAAATGATCATCAATGAAGCAGTGCTGCAACATGTCCGTGCTATCTTTTCCAAAACCGGACGACCGGTTTTGTCGCGCAACCTGGCACAGGCAGAGGTGCCGGATGTATGTACGGTACTGTTTAATCGTGTCGGTACTGCTCCGGGTATGTGGTTTGAAAAAGATAAAACTGTTATCATATCCATGCCCGGTGTGCCTTTTGAGATGCAGGCCATCATGGAAGATGAAGTGTTGCCCCGTTTGTCCCGGCGCTTTCCTGCACCGCCGCTCCTTCATGAAACCCTCATTACAGTTGGCATGGGGGAAAGCACTATTGCTGAAACCATCGCAGATATAGAACGGGCGCTGCCGCCGGAATTGCATCTGGCTTATCTTCCCTCACCGGGTTTAGTGAAACTGCGGCTGAGCGCAACCGGTGCAGATCAGGCCACACTACAATATGAACTGGCTGTGTATTCCGGGCGCATACAACAGCGCTTAGGAAATATTGTAGCGGCTGTACGGGATGAGCCGATGGAAAAAATTATCCTGGATTTATTACGGAAGCATCATCTGACTGTAACTTTTGCAGAAAGCTGCACCGGAGGCTACCTGGCGCATCGTCTTACGATGGTACCCGGCGCATCGGAAGTATTTAAAGGGTCCATCGTTACCTATGCCAATGATATCAAACAGCACTATCTTCATGTTCCGGAAGCAGTGCTCAACACGGATGGAGCCGTCAGCGAAGCAACGGTACTTCAAATGGCCGCGGAGGTGCGTACCATGTTTGAAGTGGATATTTCCGTTGCCGTATCCGGTATATTGGGGCCGGGTGGCGGTACGGAAGAGAAACCTGTGGGATTAGTCTGGATTGGATTGGCCACGGCAGAACAGGTGTATGCCCGTAAATATCTATTCCGGCATGATCGTATCCGGAATAAAGAACTGACCTGTCATGCCGCTTTTGATCTGATTCGTAAGGAGCTGCTGGTGCGGGAACAGTAAAAAACCGTAAGGGCTTAAAACTTTACAGGTCTTACCTGCGAATCGGGAGCCAGGGCTTCCTGCATTCCCCAATGAGGATCACGATAAAAGCGCTGATAGTAATTCGGGAAGCCTTGTATGTAAAATGAATAAAGACTAATAAATGAAGAGTTCACTCAGGGCTTTCTATAGGTGTTAAATACGGAATAGACAATAACGGTATTTTGATAAAATTCGTATATAATAAGGAATGGAAATTTCTTTATAAAAGCCGCTCTGTAGCTGTCTTTGCTGGAAAAGGATAAAGGGTTTTCACAAATACGGTTTATGTATTTTTGTACTTGTGCCAAAAATTTTTCTCCCAGGCCTTTTTGTTTTTCTTCGTAATAAAAGTAGGCTTCCAAAATTTCAAGTTCAGCTTCTTCTTTTATCTCATGGGGGTATTTCATCTGTTCAGGGTTCTTGCCTTTACTGCTTCCCAGGTTGATGATGTACTTTCTCCTTTCAGGTGACGTTCACGTCTTTTATCAAGCTCATCATAAAACCATAATGGAATACCAGGCTGATCTTTATTATTTTCGGATGTTATGATAGCATCAATAACACTTAAAGTCCTTTCATCTGCTATATCAATAAAACGGTGTAAACGCTCTTTTAGCTCGATAATTGTCATAACTTCATTTTCTATCAAAGATAGACTTTTTTCGATAGTTTGAAATTGTCAAAATCGGGCTTTCTGATTTATAAAAAACTGTTCATTTTACTATGCTCTTATACTCCATATTATCATTCTGCAGGAATCCCTTAGGTGCTGTGTTGGCACTCTTGCAGTTTTACAAAGAGAATAGTTGACAGTAATGAACATTGAAAACACCGATTTCGCTATCAATACTTTATTTCGCTAAACGGCTTGTAATGGTAGTGTTTAATAGCTAATTTGAGTTTAATTCTTCTTGATAATTTTCGAGATATTGTACGATTTGGGGTTTTTCGTCGAAAAAATGATTTTCACTTTGTAAGATTTATTATTTTTTCTTGCTTTGCAGTATATTCATTTTTTATGAGAAATACACTAAGCCTTATCCTGCTCCTATTGTTATTATCACTCCTTACAAGGGCGCAGCAACATCCTCAGACAATAGCAATCGGTTTTTACAATATGGAAAACCTGTTTGATCCTGCCGATGATCCTAAGAAATTTGACGACGATTTTACACCTCGCGGAGCTTACCGTTATACGGAGGCGGTCTATAAAAAAAAGCTCCATAATCTGGCTACGGTACTGTCGCAGATAGCTGTTGACAAAATTCCGGAAGGGCTTGCATTAATCGGTGTAGCTGAAGTGGAAAATAAAAAGGTACTACAGGATTTAGTAAAACAACCGGAACTGAACGGCCGGAATTATCAGATCGTCCATTTTGAATCGCCGGATATCCGGGGCATTGATGTGGCATTGTTATACCGCTCTGCTGATTTTAAAGTGCTGGAGGCGCAAGCGCTACCGGTTATCCTGAAGCAAAAAAACAAAAGGATTTATACACGGGATATTCTTTATGTGAAAGGTGTTTTGACCGGTACAGACACGCTGCATATCATGGTAGGACACTGGCCCTCCCGCCGTGGTGGGGAAGCGGCCAGCCGCTGGAAACGCAAACGCGCAGCCGAAGTCTGTAAAGCCAGGTCAGACAGCATCACGGCAATTAATCCTCAGGCAAAAGTCATCATCATGGGCGATCTTAATGATGATCCTGTTAGCCCGGCTGTAGCCAAAACATTAGGGGCAACCGGCAATGAAAAGGAGCTTTCTCCCGGCGGATTGTATAATCCCTGGCTGAAGTTTTATTCAAAAGGTGTCGGCACATCGGCCTATAACGACAGTTGGAATCTTTTCGACCAGATTATAGTTTCTTCGGGTTTTATACAGCAAAATAAAAATGGGTGGCGGTTTTATAAAGCGGAAATTTTTAAGCGCAGTTTTCTGATGACGCAATTCGGCAGGTATAAAGGTTATCCGCACCGCTCCTTTTCCGGCACCACCTGGATAGACGGGTACAGCGATCATCTGCCGGTTTATATTTATCTTGTGAAAGCATATTCCTCCAAAAAATCAAGATAAAAAGGTGCTGAGATGGCAAGAAAACCACGAAATTTATTTTAATATTTTTACCACGAAAGGTGCAAAATGCACGAAATTATTTTAATGCACCCTTTCATGTACTTCGTGATTTTAGTGGTTAAATAAAGAGCAATGATTGCTGTATGACCGTCAATCAGTTCCATGAAATCAGCAGTGCTCACAAACTATATGCTCCGGTGTATTTTTTCCCATTTCACATCATCTCTGCGGGCGGGATGACAGGATTATAGCTTAATTTTGCCCCGCTACAGGTCTGTGCTATCGCTGTATGCAATAAGACAGAGGAAAGTCCGGACAGCAAAGAGCAGCGCACCACCTAACGGGTGGACACCTGCAAGGGTGATAGACAGCGCCACAGAAAATAACCGCCCGTTAAGGGTAAGGGTGAAAATGTGCGGTAAGAGCGCACAACGGGCTGTGGTAACATAGCCGGTGGGCAAGCCTTGCGTGCTGAAATGCCCAATAGGCAAGCGATTGAGGGCGGCTCGTCCGATGCTTGCGGGTAGGCAGACAGAGCCATACAGCGATGTATGGCCCAGATAAATGATAGCAGCCGGACAGCAATGCCCGGCACAGAATCCGGCTTACAGGGCCTGTAGCTTTTTTTGAAACGAATTGTTTTGAAGTATGAAGATTATACCGGCCACAGCCGAATCATTACCTGTCATACGGGATTTGGCCTGTCAGACCTGGCCCGTTGCATTCGGTAATGATTTTTACCGGAATGACTTTATTATGGAACTTTTGATTCATCCCCTGTCATAATTCCGGTGTATTTATAAAAATTACTTTTTTCTCATCAAATGTAATATGCTTTATACTACCTTTGCCCGAAATTTATTCATCAACCATTCTACATTGCCGTCATAATGCGCAAATACTGGTGGAAAATTCTGAGCATTCTCTTACTCGCTTTTGCCGTAACCGGTGGCTTTTTGCTTCCCGTTCCCCGACTGCCGATCGTGCATGAAAGTATCCGCAATCTTTATTTTCATGTGCCGATGTGGTTCACTATGGTCGTATTATTTGTCCTGTCCGTTGTTTATTCCATAAAATATTTACGAACCGATGATCTTAAAGACGATCTTTACGCCTTGTGCTTTGCGAGCGTAGGCGTGGTGTTCAGTCTGCTGGGTATGATTACCGGCATGGAATGGGCGTATTATACCTGGCCCGCAGATACGCAACAGGCCAACTTCTTATGGACAGGCGATCCCAAGCAGTTGTGTGCAGCATTATGCATGCTGATCTATATGGCCTACTTAGTACTGCGCGGCTCCATTACCGATTATGACAAAAGGGCTAAAATATCAGCCGTGTATAATATCTTCGCCTGTGCACTGATGTTTCCCCTGATCTTCATTATTCCCCGGATGGTACCCTCCCTGCATCCCGGAAGTGACGGAAACAATCCTGCCGATCCTAATCACTTAGATGCCACGATGCGCATGGTGTTCTGGCCGGCAGTATTAGGCTGGATACTGCTTTCCGTATGGATAACCACCCTGCTGATCCGGATTAATTTAATTGCTAAAAAAGAAATCATATATACAGATGTATCCTAAAAGCCACGCATTTTTACGCAATAGTCTTCTTGCCATTATGACCATACTTGTTCCGGCATTTGCTTTTGCTCAGGACAGTACCGCTACTGCTGATGGTATGCGGGCCAACGGTAAGATATATGTTGTTGTACTCGTAATTTCAACTATTTTTGTTGGTATAATATTATTCCTTATTTACTTAGAAAAACGCATAAGAAAAATTGAAAAGAATCTTCATTAAAACATTAAACTAACCATTCTTCATTTTAAAAAACATGTCCACATTAACAGCTACAGCATCTGACGCGCTTCAGGAATACAGCTTTTTCCAGGGCGTTGAACGCAATTTCGATAAAGCTTCAAAATTTACCCGCTTTGAAAAGGGAATCTTAGAACAAATCAAAGCCTGCAATTCCATTCTCAGAATTAAATTTCCCGTTCGCATCGGCGATAACGTAGAAGTGATTGAGGCTTACCGGGTGCAACACTCGCATCATAAACTCCCTTGCAAAGGTGGTATCCGTTACAGCTTAGAGGTCAACCAGGATGAGGTGATGGCATTAGCTGCATTAATGACTTATAAATGTGCTATCGTAAATGTTCCTTTCGGGGGCGGTAAAGGAGGGATTAAAATTGATCCTAAAAAATACACACCTTTTGAATTAGAAAAAATTACCCGCCGCTATACTTCCGAGCTGGCTAAGAAAAACTTTATCGGACCAGGCATTGATGTGCCCGCACCCGACTACGGAACCGGTGCTCGTGAAATGAGCTGGATCGTGGATACTTATGCATCTCTGAACCCGGGTGAATTAAATGCTCAGGCTTGTGTTACCGGAAAGCCCATTGCCCAGGGTGGTGTTCGCGGCCGTACCGAAGCTACAGGCTTAGGCGTTTTCTATGGTATCCGTGAGATGGTCAGCAATGCGGAAGATATGAAAGACCTCGGAATGACTACCGGTATTGCCGGTAAAAAAGTAATTGTGCAGGGTTTGGGAAATGTAGGATATCATGCAGCCAAATATTTCCATGAAGGTGGCGCTATCTTAGTAGGTCTTGCAGAATATGAAGGCGGTATCTATAATGAAAACGGCCTGGATCTGGAAAAGGTGATGCAGCATCGTCGCGAAACAAAATCTATCCTGAATTTCCCCGGCGCCCAGAATATTCCGGTAAGCGCCGATACCTTAGAGATGGAATGTGATATTCTGATTCCTGCCGCACTGGAGAGTGTAATCCATGCCGGTAATGCCGCCAATATCAAAGCTAAAATTATCGGAGAAGCCGCTAACGGACCGCTTACGCCCGATGCCGACGTTATCCTGAACAAAAAAGGTATTGTAGTGGTGCCGGATATGTACCTGAATGCAGGCGGTGTAACCGTATCTTATTTTGAATGGCTGAAAAATCTCAGCCACGTACGTTATGGTCGTTTGGAAAAACGGTTCAGCGAAAATCAATATGCTGAAATTGTACGCTCCATGGAAAATTTAACCGGTCAGCGGGTGAATGAAACCGAGCGTCGGATATTGTTGCATGGCCCTGATGAAGTGGATCTGGTGTATTCCGGCCTGGAAGATACCATGATCGGTTCGTACAACGAAATCAGGGAAACCTATAGGTCGGTTAATGGCGTGGAAGATATGCGCACAGCAGCCTTTATCTGCTCCATTAATAAAGTGGGCGTAGCTTATGAAGAGCTGGGTATTTTCCCTTAAAATATACTATTTTCATTCCTCAAAAAGCAGATGCATCCGTTTGGAGCATCTGCTTTTTTATGGATGAGGTGCAGCAGTTTTTCATGAAGTTTTTTCCCTGAAATCATATAAACTTAACATACGCTTTTCAGGCTGTTTCGGATTTATGCGTAAATTCGCTCCGAATGATCAGGCGTTTAATTGCAATATGCTGTATGTCCATCTTTCTTTTCCAGGTAATTCCTGTAAAAGAATTAGGACAGCTTTTGGCAAGCGGCCAGATGACGGAAGAGCTCCAGCATGATAACGCCCCCCAAAAACAAAACCTCAATGAAGAGGTGCATAAAAAACTGTTTATTCCCCGTAATTATCTTATTGCTGACGGTCTTAATAACCAACTTGCAGCAACCGGACTGTTCTCTACAGACGAAGCACTGATAAAATGTCTCCATTTAGAGGTGCTGATACAACCTCCCAACTGTTGCTGATTACCCATACACAACTGCATGTATCCTGATGTTTGTGCCAGGATGAAAATTTCCGGTACCGTAAAGGCATAGGGTTTATACACATGGAGTCCGTTCGAATGGCGGATGTGTACCACATGATATAGTCAGTGGAAAATTGAGCTTTTCATGAGCTCGTGTGCGCCATTCCCGGATGTCGTGGTACAGGCAGGAAATATCTTGTTGGGCCGTGTTGAAATGCGAATTATTTGATCATAACCCCGGTATCACTTTCATAGTGTACAATTTTCTTCATGCAGATTTTCTTGTCCTGAATAAAAAAATGTCTTCATTATGGAATAGGCATGCAGTGTAGTATGGCGTGCAGCTTCTTTTGTTTCAAAAAATAAAAAATCAAAAAATTATATGACATCATATAAAAAATATTCGCCGGCATTTTTAAAAAGCGATATACTGTCGGGGATCATTGTTTTCTTAATTGCCCTTCCTTTGTGTCTCGGTATTGCCCAGGCTTCCAATGCACCTTTATTTTCGGGAATTGTAGCCGGGATTGTAGGCGGCATTGTGATCGGGTTGATCAGTAAAAGCAATTTTAGCGTGAGTGGTCCGGCGGCAGGTTTAGTATCGGTAGTTATCGGTGCTTTGGAAGATTTAGGCGCATTTGAAATATTCCTGTGTGCTGTGGTGCTGGCCGGTGTCTTCCAGTTATTGCTGGGTATTGCCAAAGCCGGCACCTTTGCCAATTTTTTCCCCTCAGGAGTTATTGAGGGTATGTTGGCCGGTATTGGCCTGACCATCATCTTTAAACAATTGCCCGATGCAGTAGGCTATAACGGTCCCGATAACCTGGTTGGTTTGCGGGATGCGGAACGAGGCATGAATTTTAGCATTTTAGAAGGTATATCATCGCATATTCATTACGGCGCTTTACTGATTACTGTAATCGGTGTAATCATCCTGGCAGTCTGGCAAAAGATTAAACTGAAAGGATTAAAGCTGCTGCCGGCAGGATTGTTAGTAGTCATTACCGGCACCCTTCTGAATCTGGCTTTTCAATCTGAAGGCGCCGGCTGGAGCCTGAATGCCGCTCATTTAGTGCAGTTGTCCATACCGCAGTCTGCCGAGGCATTTATTGCCCAGTTTTCCCTGCCCGATTTTAAAGGTTTTCTGAATCCTAAGGTCTGGCAGTACGGAGCTATTATTGCCGTAGTGGCATCTATAGAATCGCTGTTATGTATTGAGGCTACGGATAAGCTGGATCCTTTAAAGAGAAATACGCCCGGCAACAGTGAATTAAAAGCTCAGGGTATTGGAAATATGCTCAGCGGTCTTATCGGGGGATTGCCGGTTACTACTGTGATTGTGCGTTCCAGCGCCAATATCAATGCGGGCGCGAAAACAAAACGATCCACCATCATTCATGGTGTGCTTTTGTTGGTTTGTGTGGCCGCCATTCCGGCCATCTTAAACCTGATTCCGAAATCGGCGCTTGCTGCTATCCTGATCTTTACGGGTTATAAACTGGCCCGGCCAGCCGTTTTCCGGCACATGTACAAGGTGGGACCAACCGAGTTTATCCCATTTGTAGTAACGGCCATAGCGGTGGCTTTGCCCTTCCTGGGCCTATTGAAAGGCGTAGCGCTGGGTTTGGTAATCAATATATTTTACCTGCTCAGAAGCAATATGCGGATACCTTATTACTACCGCAGGATACAGTCGGAGAATGGAGATGTAACCACGTTGAAGCTGGCGCAGGAAGTGTCTTTTCTGAATAAGGGAAGTATCAAGAAAACGCTGGATGCCATACCCGAAGGCAGCACAATCATTATTGATGCCACTTACTCCGCTTATATTGATTATGATGTGCTGGAGCTTATTCGCGACTTCCATAACGTGCAGGCCCCGGACAGAAATATCACCGTTTCTCTAATCGGATTTAAAAATGACTATCGCATTCCGGAGGGGGCTAATGTGCATTTCCTGATGGATGCGCTGGAGCAGGATAATGGTGCCAGACATTCCGCAGGAAAACATAATAAGCTGCTGAAGGAGCTGAAGGCCTGATAAGGTGAGTTGTGTTAAGTCAAAATGCAAGATACAAAAATCAAAAACAGCAATTAGGAAACAGGTTGCAGTAGTGTTCTTTTTATAGTGGCTAACAGCTAACAGCTAATAGCTACCAGCTACCAGCCACTTTTAATTCATTTTATTTTTTAATCAAAAAAATTTTCTCCATGCATATATCCGTTTTAAATCAAAATACAATAATAAACGCCGCGCAGGCGCTAAGTCTGCTACAGGAAGGCAATTACCGCTTTACCCATAATCTCAGCATGAACCGCGATATGTTGCAAAAAGTGCTGGCCACAAAAGATCAGCAACAGCCTTTTGCCGCAGTATTGAGCTGTATGGATTCCCGCGTTCCGGCGGAAATTATTTTCGACCTCGGTATCGGTGATATATTCAGCATACGCATTGCCGGTAATATTATTTCGGAAAATGTGCTCGGCTCGCTGGAGTATGCCGCTGCAGTAGCCGGTGTACGGCTGATTGTCGTTATGGGACATACCTGCTGCGGAGCAGTTCGCGGCGCCTGTGATAAGGTGCAGATGGGTCATCTGACTTCACTGATCAGGAAGATTGACCGGGCTATAGTTGCGGAACAAAGCGTACCGGACAACCGTACCGGCAGTAATGATGCTTTTGTAAACAAGGTGTCGGCTATTAATCTTCATCACAGCATCAGCGATATGGTAATGCAAAGCGACATCCTCCGGGGCTTTCAGGAAAGTGCAGGGCTTTGCATTGTTCCCGCCATGTATGATGTGGCTACCGGTATTGTTGATTTTTTTGATGACAGGGAAATGTAGTGTTAAGTCAAAAGGGAAAAGTCAAGGAAACTGATAACCCATGTCATGATGTTTGAGGCATACAGGCAATATCTTTTGACCTGGCAGTAGCTACATGCAATTGATACGCAGCATCCGGCTGAGTGTTCAGCCGGATGCTTATTTATATTTTTCCGCTAATCAAAGAAAGCAATGGATTTTTTCACCAGGAAGGATTACAGAGCATGGAGATAGAATTTAGTATTTAGCGCCGATTTGAATTTTCAAATTTTATATTTATGTTTGCATCTTCAGAATCGTTTTAACGATTTCTTAAAAACGTGCTGAAAAATCTATTTGTTAATATTTAAAGCTACAATCAAATGAAAAAATTTATTTTACCTGTTGCCTTAACCGGCGCTTTTCTTTTAGGCTTGTTTTCCTGTATCAAGCCGGAAGATTTAATTCCTGATGAAGAAGTGGGAGATTATGTTTGTAAATGTGTGTATGTTGCTATATCGGGAGGGCCTTCTGAGGGAGAACCGGATAAAGAAGAATCGACAACATTGAGCCAAAGAACAAGGGTGCAAGCCGACATCGATTGTAAGCAGTTAGCATCGAAATACGGTCCGGCCTTTTTTGATGGAAACTGCTATTTGGAATAATCTTAATCAGGATGTTCCGCCGGTTGAAACCGGTTGGAAATTATACATCCCGACTACCCTGACGTGGTCGGGATTTTTTTGCGTTCATGCCGAATGACCAAAGTCAGCGATACCAGCAGAAAGTCTGTGGTTGATGCTAGTGTTAAGTCAAAAGTAAAAAGTCAAAATGCAAAACAATAAAAATCTGATAATCAATAAAACAAAGTCTTGAACATACAGACAATATCTTCTTGATTTGGCACTAGTGTACTGACAATTTAATTATGAAACATAATGTTTTGACAATTTTTTATCTGCATCTTGTTTGGTAAACTTCCATTCTATTGTACATTTATTTTCATTTCGCTCTTTAGTCCATTGGTTTAATGAAGCTTCTAATTTTTCTTTGCTTTCTATTCTACATCCTATA
>Ga0206106_100426_pt1 | contig 34709 bp, 40 predicted proteins | sample 1B1ome_FD_148677 | JGI IMG/M metagenome (GOLD analysis project Ga0206106, IMG submission 148677) | Enriched microbial communities from leaf-cutter ant dump, University of Wisconsin, Madison, United States - 1B110A | ecosystem: Environmental > Terrestrial > Nest > Insects nest > Nest dump | place... | reverse complement strand
TGAGCGCTTTTGTCCCTCTAAATACAAAAGTTCTTCTTTACTTAATTTTATCTGTGTTGCCATAAAATAAATATTTTTGTCAACACAAAGATAATAATGTTTCTAAAGTATTTTGTCAGTACACTAGGCTGTAGATTTCCCGAAGGATGATTATGGGCAATACAGATAGAAGAGGCCAGATGACTCAGTGCGTTTTTCATAATAATGCGCACATCGGCAACAGTAGATTCCACCCCGCCCTTGCTGATCATTTCCTGATGGATAATTTTATTGGCTCTGTTGAGGTATAATACGTAAAATATCTCATGAGTAAGATCCTGCATTATCGGCGTCAGAATAGCAGCGATGGCACGGCTATCGCGTACCGATTCCAGCTCCTGTACGCTTTCTGACCGCCTGCGGCGACCCAGTTCCAATGCTGCGAGTAATGTAATAGCTTTTGCCGGCCCTATGCCTTTCACCTGCTGAAAATCATTCAGATTCAACCGGGCTAACCTGTGGAGCTGATTACCGGCTAATGCCAATATCTCACGAGCCAAATCCACAGCCGATTTTTCACGGGTACCGTTTTGGATCAAAATGGCTAATAATTCCGCATCACTAAGGGCGCTCTGGCCCTTTTGCATCAGCTTCTCACGCGGGCGGTCGTCTTCGGCCCATTGTTTGATGCCGGATGTCGCGTTAGTTTTTTCAGGTAATCTTCGAAGAGGTTGTTTCATGGGTATTTTTTTAGGTTTATTTCGTGGCTAATGCTGTTATCCTTTAGTATCATATTACTGTTCATTAAAAACACAGCAATGTAAAATAATGGTTCTTCTGTCAGCACAACCGGTAGCGTTTACCGGGTAATGATTTTACAATATTTTGAAATTCAAGGCTTAAAAGCAAGGCGGCCAGGGTAGAATTATTTTTCCCGGAACGAATCATTAATTCGTCAATATGCATAGCATCCTGATCTTTAAGCAGGTTTACAATTTCCATTTCTGTGGTAGATAAACAGGTAAATAATTTTGCCTGAACGTTTTTTTTATGGGTAATCTGTTGCCAGTTCATCATGTCCAGCAGATCATCAGCACAGGTAATCAATTGGGCAATATGGGTTTTTACCAGGTAATTACATCCTGCGGAACCGGCATCAATAACGCGTCCCGGGAAAGCGGCCACTTCCCGGTTGTAGCCGGTAGCCAGCTTTGCCGTTATGATTGCACCGCCCTTCAGACCGGTTTCTACTACTACGGTAACTTCTGACAGTCCGGCAACGATACGGTTGCGTAACGGAAAATTCTGCCGGTCGGGATTGGTGCCGGAGGGATATTCCGTAATAAGCGCACCGTTAATAATGATGTCCTTAGCCAAGCTTTTATGCAGCGGAGGATAAATGCGATCCAATCCGTGTGCCAGCACAGCGAAAGTAGGCAAACCGCATTGCACGGCTCTTCTGTGCGCTACGGCATCTATACCGTATGCTAGTCCGCTGATGATATTCACATCAGTATCTTTCAGTCCATCAACTAATTCTTCCGTCATCCGGGAACCGTAGTCGGTGTTTTTTCGGGTACCGACAATGGCTACGTTTTTCCCGGAAGGCATCAATAGGTTTCCTTTTGAGAACAGCATTAATGGTGCATCCGGGCAGTTCTTCAACCGTTTGGGATAAGCATCATCCGACCAGAAACAGGGCGTGATTTTATGCTTTTTAATAAAAGCAATTTCTTTAACAACAGCCTGTTCATCAATCGGTTTTCGGATGGATTTTATACGGGCATTACCCAATCCTTCCACATGCGACAGCTCTTTTACAGAGGCTTTAAAGATGGCCTCCGGTGATTCAAAGCGTTGTAATAATTTTTGTGCGGAAACCGGTCCGATATGTTCTACCCGGCTAAGGGCAATCCGGTAAAACAAATCATGGTCGTTAGGGGTGATAGTGTTCATTTCGTAAAAATAGGAAAAGAGTGCTTATTTTTCTATTGATTTTAAAAAACAAATATTATACGTTAATTATTCATCCTAAGGCAATATATTTCAGGTATTCGGTTTATTTTTGCCGGCTATGAACAGCACCCCCGTGCTGCCGCTTCCAGGAGCGGCAGAGCCGAAAAAAAAGCAGGTAGCCGGCATGTTTGACCGCATTGCGGGACAGTATGATTTTTTGAATCATTTTTTATCTGCAGGAATAGATAAAAAATGGCGCAGGAAAGCCATAAGGAGTCTGCATGCGCTGCAGCCGGAATATATCTTAGATGTGGCCACCGGCACCGGTGACCTGGCATTAGCCGCGATGAAACTGCAGCCAAAACGAATCACCGGCGTGGACATTTCCGAAGGCATGTTGCAAATCGGGAAGAAAAAGATTGCAGCGAAAAACCTGGAGCATATTATCGGTCTGCAATATGGTGACAGCGAAAATTTACCATTCGAAGCCAATAGTTTTGATGCCATTACCTGTGCTTACGGAGTGCGTAATTTTGAACATTTACAAAAAGGTTTGCAGGAAATGAACCGGGTACTTCGTCCGGGCGGGCGAGTAGCCATTTTAGAATTTTCCCATCCGAAAAAATTTCCCGTAAAGCAATTTTACAGCTTCTATTTCCGTTACCTGTTACCCCATCTGGGCAGAGTCGTTTCAAAAGATGCTACCGCCTATACCTATTTGCCGGAATCTGTTGCGGCCTTCCCGGAAGGCGCAGCATTTTGTTCAATTTTAAAACAATGTGGCTTTAAAGATATTCAGGCTCAACCGCTTACTTTTGGAATTACAAGTCTTTACACGGCACAAAAATAATTTAGAATTTATTTTGAAAAAACGCATTCACAGTCTTTCCGTTTTCATCGCTTTGTTGCCTGCCTTATTTTTGGGGAGCCATAAATCAATTGCGCAACGGAATGTCCCCAATATGCCGGAGCATGACAGTAAGCCTTATTATTTCGGCATCACATTCGGCTTCAATTATTCTGCCTTTCAGATATCGCAAACCGAAAGTTTTGCATGGCACGACACCTTTAAGATTGTGCAGTCCGGCTATGGCCCTGGCTTCAACCTGGGCATCATGGGTAATCTCCGGCTGAACAAATTAATAGATATCCGTTTCATTCCGGCATTAATTTTTTCTGAAAAGCGAATCAGGACAATTGATCTTTATGATACAGAAGAAAAACGCTCCATTGAATCTATCTATATGAACCTGCCTTTGCAGTTGAAGATAAAAAGCGACCGCATTCATAATTTCCGTTTTTACGGTTTGGCGGGAGGAAAATTCGATTATGACCTGGCGGCTAATGCCCGCTCGCGCCGGCAGGATGAATGGCTGCGGGTCAGTCCTGTTGATCTGGGCATAGAATTAGGCGTCGGCTTCGAGTTCTTTTATCCCAATTTTATTTTTTCCCCGGAAATAAAAGTAAGCCAGGGATTCTTAAATTCGCATTATCAGGACACCGGCATTCCGCTTTCCAATACCATTAACGGCATGCGAACGCGAATGTTTATCATTTCTATTCACCTGGAGGGATAGGTACCCTATTATATTTACGTTTATTTTTCTTAATTTTAATAATGGCAAAACAGAACAGTTCTAGAAACAGATGCTCCTTTTGTGGAAAAACTGAAGACAAGGCAAACTTATTGATTACCGGCCGGGAAGGCAATATCTGTGATGAATGTGTAGAACAGGCTCATCTCCTGCTGAGTGATACCAATGTGACTCCTAAGAAAAACCACGACAGGTATGATATCAATAAGCATAAGATTTACAAACCTAAAGAGATCAAAGCTTTCCTGGATCAGTATATCATCGGTCAGGATGATGCTAAAAAGATTATGGCGGTAGCCATGTACAACCACTATAAAAGACTGATGCACCCTAAGGAAGATGATGTGGAAATTGAAAAATCCAATGTGATTATGGTAGGAGAAACCGGTACGGGAAAAACACTACTGGCCAAGACAGTAGCCCGGATGTTGCAGGTTCCTTTTGCCATTGCAGATGCTACCGTATTTACACAGGCCGGTTATGTAGGTGAAGATGTGGAAAGCATCTTGTCCCGCCTGCTACAAGCCTGCGACTTTGATGTGGCTGCCGCCGAAAAAGGTATTGTATATATTGATGAGATTGACAAGATCGGACGGAAAAGCGACAATCCTTCCATCACCCGTGATGTAAGCGGGGAAGGCGTTCAGCAGGCTTTATTAAAACTGTTGGAAGGCTCCGAAGTGCTGGTACCGCCGCAGGGAGGTCGCAAGCATCCGGATCAGAAAATGCTGAAGATTAACACGCAGAATATCCTGTTCATTTGTGGCGGTGCATTTGAGGGTATAGATAAGATGATTGCCCGGCGTATGGAATCCTCCACTATCGGGTTTAAGCATGCCGACCGTGCCAACCAGATGGATCAGCAAAATATTTTGCGTTATGTAAATTCCCAGGATCTGCGCACTTTTGGCCTGATTCCCGAATTATTAGGCAGACTGCCGGTGGTTACCTATCTTAATCCATTAGACAAACCGGCGCTGAAGCGTATCCTGACTGAACCGAAAAATGCGTTGGTTCGCCAGTACAAAAGGCTTTTCGAATATGAGCATATTGAGTTGAAAATAGATGATGATGCTTTGGATTTTATGGTGGACAAAGCTTTCACCTATAAATTAGGCGGGCGTGGTTTGCGCACCATTTGTGAAATGATTCTCACAGATGCCATGTTTGAACTGCCTTCTTCCAACCAGCAAGGAGAGTTCCGGCTGACATTGGAATATGCCAGGGAAAAAATTGACCATTCCAAATTGGAATGGATGAAGGCTGCGTAATGCCGCACCCCAATTCGTTATCATTCTTTATTTAAAAATAAAAAAACAATTATGCAGGAATTAATCAAAGAGTTAGTAGAAAAAGCAGGACTTAGCGAAGCATCGGCAGAGAAAGCCATTGAAACGATGCTCACTTTCATCAAATCAAAATTGCCTCCTATGTTCAGTGATAAATTAGAGGATCTGATTCAGGGTAAATTTGATCTCTCCGGCATGTTTGGCAGTGGAGATGATACTCCAGGAGACAGCCCGATTGATAAGCTGAAAGGCTTGTTTTAAACAACTACAGTTACTGCCATATATATGCGCAAAAGAGAAAGCATGGCCGGCGCGATCGTGCTTTCTCTTTTTTCGTGCTTCTGATGCTGGTTATAAGCGTCATTTATTTTTAGAACGGGTTAAAATGATAGCGTTTTTGGAATGCAGAAACAGTTTGCCTTTGTTGCTGATGGTTTGTGGATGGTAGAGACACACGGCCGTATGTCTCTACTTCTAACAACATCAAAGACATTTCCCCCAGATAACAGCCTGATTAAAAATGCCTGCGCCTGGCCGTATTTTTTCATTCCGTACGTTCTTTTATTTTTTCCGTCTCTTGCTGCTCTTCAGATGCTTTTCGTGCTTCCGCTCTTTGCTTCCGCCATTTTTCCCGCATCTTTTTCCTGTTTTCAAAAAGCTGTTTCAGGCGGTTGTATTCTACGGTCAGCCGGAAACCCAAACCGGTTTCGGTAACGTAGCCGTCAATGATATTTTGCAACTGGCTGCTGCGATAGGCACGTAAAGTATAACGACCGTCGGCAGATAATTTATAGTCGGCAGACAGCGTACCGGGGATAAAACTGCTTTGCTTATTATCCTGAACCGGTTGTCCCTCTAATTGAAAATCATTACCGACCGTAAGCGTCAGCCTGTCGTTAAACAATCTTTTGGATGCGGTAATGTTCAAATCCGTACGGTTAACCTTCTGTCCGGTGGAATAGTCCTCGTCAGAGGCCAGATCCATGGATAGATCAAGTCCTTTAACTAAGTTGCCCGCAATCTGATTTAACTGCTGGCTAAGCATACGCGCTGCACTTTGCCGCACTAAATACTCCGTAGTGCCGCCCATTGTAGAGAAGGGATCATCCGTTATAAAACGGCCTAAGGTAAGAATGGCAAAGGCCTGCTTATTCATATCGGAAGGGCTGTTGCGCATATAAGCCAGTTTGGACTGTACCATATTGGCCACATCCGAGGATACTAATCCTAACTTATCTTCGGGCAATGCAATATCAAAAGTGATTTCCGGACTCATCACTTTTCCTTTTATCTTTAATAAAACCTGGAAGGGGAGCCGCTGTTTATAATATACCAACTGGGCAGGATCGCTCACTTGTTTTTCCACTAATTCGTATGGTGCGATATTGGCATTATAAGCTGCCGTGATATCCGCCATGGCGTCTAAGGGATCGCCGGCCAGGGTAATGGTACTACCCTTTTGTACTTCAAATTTTCTCTTAAACAAAGCATAGTTCAGTTGATAATAGCCCGCATCAAGAGCATATACGCCGGTAAGACCGATATTACCGTCTGGCATAAGGTCTGCATTCAACGCAGCTTCTCCGCTCACACTCAGATTATCACCTGTTGCCGGGTCTATAATTACATTGAAATTAGCATACTTGTCAATATCCAAATTCAGATTGACTTTTGCGCCGGAATTCGGCACAAAGGCGCTGGTATGCGTAGTGGAATCAATGCGATAATAATCCGGTGTTTCATTTTTTCCATTAAAAAACTTCACAATTCCCTCCGTTTCCTCAATGCCCCTTCCCTGGTCAAGCAGTGCAAAATAGGCCTTTGTGCTGTCATGGATGCGCAGGTTGCCAGACACTTCGGGAGCAGTAGCATACCCGTCAATATTAACCCTGGCGCTCACAAACATTTTTCCATAAAACTGCTCATTGTCTTTTTGCGTAGAGTTGAGCACCTGGATACTGTCGGAGGAGAACAGCAGGTTTAAAAAATAATCGCGGTAATTCGGCGTGGTGATCTTACCCTTCAGGTTAGCCTTTTGATTATTTTTATCAAAAATATCAAAGTCTTCAAAACGGATAATACCATCTTTGATGGCTATAGTTTCCTCAGGTAAATAAAACGGTTCATTCAACAGGGAAACAGTGGTATAAAGGCTATCGGTATGGAGTTCTCCTTCAATCTCAGGATTGTCGGGCGTTCCTTTTATACTTAACTGACCGCGTAAATATCCGGCACTGTTTTTAATACTGTTCATCGCAAGCGCTTCAATGCTGGCCATGCTGAAAGGTTGAATATCCACCAGGAAATCGAAATTGTTTCCGTTCACCGGTTCAATATGATATTTTCCTTGCAGGGTAAAATTGTTATTGTTTTCCGTAATGTCAAGCCGGGCATGATAGGTATTGGCATTATCGTTTCCGGCAATGGCGGCAATATCTCCAAAATACCGATCAAGAATAGTGAGGCTGTCAACAGTCAGCGAGGCGTTGACAACCGGGAAGGTATCGGCTAAATCAACCTGCCCGTTCAGGTTCAGTTTTCCATTAGCCAAAAGGGTGTCTTTACTGACCATCGCAGTAATATTGGAGAGATAAAAATCCTGGATCTTCACATTTAGGGGCGACTGGAAAACCGAAGGCTGCGCACTGTTGATCTGAATCAATTCACCACCCTTGCGGATATCAAAATCATTCATAAAGAAACCACCGGAGCCAAAAGCAATCTGATTTTTCGGATTAACATCCCAGTTGGCATAATCAAATTTCAAACCCGGAAATAAATGCAGCCAAACCGCCGAATCTTTCTGGCGCATACTGAATCCGGCAGCAAATTGCTCTTCTAAGGTAGTGTCGCTCACACTCAGTGCGGCCGTTAAGCTGTCCTGCTGTAGGTAGCCGTTTATGGATGGTTTCCAGAAAGCAATCTTTTCTCCGCTGCCAAAACGGGAAGCAGATACAGCATAATCCATCCGGTCCGGCCGTTCGTTGATTTGAATATTAAGGCTGTCTAAAGTATTTTCGCCATAAGCAATATGCGGTGTAAAGCCTTCCACTACAAATTGACCCGGAGCCATATTTGCCGTCAGGGTAAGGTAACGGAAACTGTTCAAATCCGCTGCAAAATGCCGGAGCGCCGGGTGATAATTGACCTGTGTTTTCAATGCAAGGTCATATTGGGAAGGTGCAGGAGCAATGCTGTCGTTGATGTTATAAAACTGATCAATATGCGCCATGGCAGCCGGAGCAATTTCCGTAAGCGGAATATGGCCGGTCAGTGATCCGGTTAAAATGTTGCTGAAATTAAAGGCAATATTCTGACTGCTGTCAGGCGTAGGCTCGGAACGGAGCACCATACTGTCTAAGCTGATAAATTCGGTACTGATATTTACCTTAGGATTTTCCCAAAATAAAGTTCCTTCGGGATAACGGGGATTGAGACGGGGGAAATCCATCGCAATCTTTCCGCTTAACTGAAGGGTATCTTCAAGAAGGCACAATGCATGCAAATCAAGATGCCGGATATCCAATATCCCTTTGATTGCCGGATCCGGATTATTGAAGTCCACGTCAGCAACTGCAATCATTTCCGCATTCTGATCACGAGAGTTTAAGCGGATATTGGCTTTTTGCCGGTCTATATTTCCTGCAAGACTGATATTGCGGTAATCATATTGCTGCAAGGTCAGAAAATGCACATCGGCTGTCATATCTGCCTGCATGGTATTGACATCAAACCCTTTTCCCTTAACCGTACCGTTCATTGTTATAGTGCCGATGAGGGTATCCTGTCGTAATATCTTTCCTACGTTAAGCGCATTGGTGGCAAAGACCAGGTCGTAACTTTCGTTGCCACTGCCTTCTGACATCAGCAAACTCCCATCCAAGCGAATATCGCCATCGGCAGTTTTAATGGTAAGCTGGGGATAATAATCCTGCAATGTGCCAGATACCGTACCCGAAACAGAGAACCAACCAGGAATATGCACCTGCTCCAGTACTGATTGCGGCATAAAAGGGATGACATCCTGTGCAGAAGATTGCAATTGATCAATCTTCAAATCATAATGCAAACGGTCGGCATCCGGCAATCCGGCGAGTGTTCCGCTCAGCAGGAGTTGTGTATTTTTCAAACCTGACAAATAAAAATCCTGTAGGCGCAGATCCGCTAAAGGTCCTTTAATTGTTCCGGCAAGTTTTAACTGCATGCCTTTATACGGCAGCAACAAACTCCGCTGATCAGAAGGCATAAACACCAGCACATCATTAACCGCCACCTGGCTGTTGCGAAGCGCAATATCTAAACGAGCTTTACCCAATTCTTTCTGCAGACTTTCCAGGGAAGCGTAGCTGATTTCTAAATTATCCCGGATAATCGTTCCCGGTGTTTGCAGGAATAAATTCTTCAGTGCAGCGCCCCGGTTATGGTAGGTCAATAGTGTACGCATTTCTATAATGCTCAGCCCGCTTCGTTCCACCAATGCCAGATGTTTAAGGTTTGCCGAAAGCGAATCTGCCGTATAATAGGTCTTTTCGGCATTAAGCGAAAACTGTTGAATATCCAGATGGGCATAATCAATACCTTGCGGCTGCGGCGTTGAGTTTTGATTGTCCATTACGAAATTGACCTGCTTAAGCATCAGGTTTTTCGCCGTAATCATCCAGTTACTTTCCGTTTCGGCAGCGGTGTCCGGCAAGGACGTTTTTCCCGGTTTTTCTTTGCCGATAACCAGGCGGGAGTTAACGCCTGACAACTGAAGTGTATTTACGGCAACCTGTTCTTTGGCCAGATCAAAGCTATCCACCCCGGCTTTCAGTTGTTCCAGCAATACATCAAAATGGATGGAAGAGTCCTGAAGATTATCAAAGGCGAAACCGATATCCGCGAGTTGCAACTGATCTACGGAAATTTTAAAATCAGCGGAACCGGTGTCGGTATTAACCGTTGGCGGCAGATAAGCGGTATCGGTCGCAAAATGGCTCTGCAGCCCGTTTACGGAAAATTCCTTTACTGCAAATGCCATTTGTTGCAGGTCAATTGTTTGAGGACGCAATAAGAGATCTTTTAAATCCACACTGAAAAACAATCCCCCGCTTTGATCTTCATACCGTACATGTATTTCCTGTAAAGCCACTCTTTTTACATTCAGGTCAACAGGCTTAGAAGATTTTTCTTCGGCTACCGGCGCTACCGTTGTATCTTCCTGCGATGCAAAAGCATCAATAATAAACTGGTAATTGAAAGCAGTATCCGGCATGTTTCTGTAAACATGCGCATAAACACCGGTCAGGCTTAGTTTGTTGACGGTCATTTTATTGCGCAGCAAATCCAGCATATTGATACGCAGGTCTAAGGCATCTAAAGACAGCAGTGTATCCTTTTGAACATCTACTACAACAAGCCCCTCTATGCCGATAAAATTCGGAAGGGAATAATCTATCTTCCTGATTTCCACCGGGGTTTTCAGCTTTTCGTTAAGGAATCTAACCGCCTGTTTCCTGACTATATTTTTACCCGGCGGCGTTTGCAGAAATACTACCACTAACAGCAGGAGCAGAAGCAGACTGCCGATGGTGTATAATAATATTTTAAAAAATTTCCGCATGAGGTCAGCGATAAACTGCAAATATCGTATTCAATTATTAATCCCTAAAGTAAAGATTTTTTCTACGAATCTTTACGATTATTGAAGCCATAAATAAAATACACTAAAATGTGGACCATATCACCTCGGGCAAACAAACGAAATTTTGTTTGATTCCTAACTCTCTTCAAAAAAATCAAGCTTTTACGGAAGTGATTTAAAGTAAGTGTATCGCAAAATCAATTCCAGCATAAGGAGTGCAATGGCAACAAAGACAAAGGGGAAGAATGTCTCAGTATATTGCTTATAGGCGTTGACCTGAACTTTTGTTTTCTCTAACTGATTAATTTCATCATAAATATGCTGCAATGATTTGTTGTCGGTAGCCCGGTAATACCGCCCGCCCGTTTGTTTTGAAATATTGCGCAGCAAAGGCTCGTCAATCTGCACCGGCAAGAGCTTTTTTTGAATGCCGTAAGGTGTTTGTATCGGGTAAAGCGCCTCGCCTTCTGTACCGACACCGATGGTATAAACACGTACTTTAAAAGCTTTGGCGATCTCTAATGCCGTTTGCGGATCTATCAGCCCGGTGTTGTTTACGCCGTCTGTCATTAAGATGACCACACGGCTTTTGCCTTTGGCATCGCGCAGCTTATCCACTGCGGTAGCCAGTCCCATGCCGATAGCCGTACCGTCCTGCAACATACCGCTTTGAATAGCGTCAAGCTGTTCCTGCACTACATTATGATCAATCGTAACCGGGCAAAGGGTAAAGCTTTCCCCCGAAAAAATAACCACACCAATACGGTCGGTTGAGCGCTCCCGGACAAATTCCGATGCCGTTTTTTTAGCGGCTTCTAAACGATTGGGCTTAAAATCTTCTGCAAGCATACTGCCCGAAATATCTATGCTCAACACAATATCTATACCGTTACTGTCAATGCTTTCGCTCACATTCGTGCGTTGCGGGCGAGCCAGTGCAATAATGATGCAGGCCAACGCCAATAGCTGGAATACCTGTAACAGCGGACGCCATTTTATTTTGGCCGGCACCGGAAAATTCCGGAGCATTTCCGTAGTAGATATCCGTAATACCGATGCCCGCTTATTGCTCCGGTAAAAATACCATGCTGCCAGGAGCGGCAACAATAACAGCAACCACAAAAACTGCGGATGCTTTAAAAACAAATGGTATCGTTCTAAAAAATCATTGATCACTTTCAGGCGTTATTTCTACCGGTTTGGTTTTATTAATAATGGTATATGCCGCATCCAAACAAGCCCGGTGTTCATCAGGCAGAGGATTGGCTTTGGCAAATTTGGCCAGGTCGGCGGTGCGCAACAGTCGTTTCAGTTCCGGTCTTATTTTTCTTAGTTCCGGATTTCGTTTCAAAGCAGCAAGCAATTCATTGGTGGTTTGCTCCATTGCCGTCATATTAAAACGCTCATCTAAATAGCCCCGTACAATATCGCTTAATAAAGAATAATGTTCTTTTATTTTTCCCTGCTCATAATAATGTGTAGCCTCTAATTCTTTCAGCAGTCGAAGCGCCTTATCCACCGGCGTTTCCCGGTGTGCGGCAATAAGCTGTTGTTTTTTTCTGTGGAGCAAATAATAGATTAAGCCTGCTGCTGCCAGCAATGCTATAATAACCCAAAGCATGGTCATCTTATTAGACTTGACCCAATCAATAGTTTTATTTAAAAATCCCGGCTGCTCTACGGCCACAATATCTTTGATCGGCTTAAAAGGTTTGGCGGTATCTACCGGAATGGTACTGACCATGAGTTGCAGTGTATCAGTCCGCAGCGTTTGCTCCGCCTGGTTGCCGATAGTATAACTAAATTCAAATGCCGGAATCCGGTGACTACCGGAATCGAAAGAGGTAATGATCAGTTGCTGCTGTAAGGTCAGCAGGCCGGCATTACGTATGGTGTCCACCTTCCCGGTATCCACTACCTCCCAGCCTTTCAGGCTGTCGGGAATGCGAGGCCAGCCTACGGTTGCTCCTTTAGAAGGCAGATTGCGGATATCCAGCGTTAGCGGAATCTGATCACCGATAAGGATTTGGGAAGTATTCAATGTGGCGGAGACTTCGGGAGTCTGCGCCTGTACAACTGCCGGAATCAGCGGCAGCAGTATGAATAATAAGTATTTTGAAAAAAAATGTTTCATTTATATTTACGCTTCCTTCCTGTATTAACCTTTAAGTACGTCCGATAAAAAATCCCTGTAAAATCTTTACATAATCCTCGCCCGTGCGTATGGCTATCATCTCCGCACCGGCTCTGCGGAATGCCTGAGCACTGTATTGCTGATGCGCCATAAACGAAGCCGTATAATGTTTCCGGAGCTTTTTATCAGCAGTATCCATCCAGCGCAGATCGCCGGTTTCGCTATCCTGCACCCGGATAAGGCCGGCATCCGGGAGCTCCTTATCCAAAGGATCATACACCTGTACGCCTACCAGGTCATGACGCTTAGCGGTGAGCCGGAGACTGTCCTGGTAAGGTGCGCTGATAAAATCGCTCAGCAAGAAGGTGATGGTTCTTTTCCTGGAAGCATTATTAAAAAAACGGAGGCATTCATCTATCCGGGTAATCGTTTTTTGACGGGGCTGAATAGTGATCATTTCCCTTATGATACGCAAAACATGCGACTTTCCTTTTTTGGGGGGAATATATTTATTCACCTGATCGCTAAAAAAGATAACACCTACTTTATCATTATTGGTAATAGCCGAAAAAGAAAGTACGGCGGCAATTTCGGTAATGACATCTCTTTTTATCTGTCCCCGCGTTCCAAAGAGCGAGCTGTTACTGATATCCACCAACAGCATCAGAGTAAGCTCTCTTTCTTCTTCAAATACTTTAATGAAGGGCGTGGAAAACCTTGCCGTAACATTCCAGTCAATGGCCCGTACATCATCGCCGGGAGTGTATTCCCGCACTTCGCTGAAGGACATGCCTCTTCCTTTGAAGGCAGAATGATATTCTCCCGAAAACACATGGCTGCTTAAGCCGCGTGTTTTAATTTCAATTCTTCTGACTTTTTTTAAGATTTCCGATGTGGAGATCATGGGCAATTATCCGGTTTTAAAAATGGCCAGACTGAACAACAATATCAGCCTGGATGCATCTGATTAAAGGAAACGCTGTTATCAGGGTACTTCCACTACGTTCAGTATCTCGTTGATGATTTGTTCGCTGGTAATATTTTCCGCTTCCGCCTCGTAGGTAACACCGATACGATGGCGCAGCACATCATAGGCTACGGAGCGGATATCTTCCGGAATAACATAGCCGCGACGTTTGATATAAGCATAGGCTTTGGCTGCATGAGCCAGGCTGATGCTGGCACGCGGCGATCCGCCGTAACTGATCAGGGGTTTCAAACGGGGCAGTTTGTATTCATCAGGAAAACGCGTTGCAAATACAATATCGAGAATGTATTGCTCGATCTTTTCATCCATATAAATAGAACGCACTAAGTGTCTGGCATCTAAAATTTCCTTTTGGGTTACTACGGGATTGATGCGTTGCATACCGTCAGGATTAAGATTCTGACGAATAATAAAACGCTCTTCTTCTTTTTTAGGATAAGATATGACTACTTTCAGCAGGAAGCGGTCCACCTGTGCTTCCGGCAATACATAAGTACCTTCCTGTTCAATCGGGTTTTGCGTAGCCAGCACTAAGAAAGGTTCCTTTAACTTGTGCGTAGTTTCGCCAATGGTTACCTGTTTTTCCTGCATAGCTTCTAACAGTGCGCTTTGCACCTTTGCCGGCGCCCGGTTGATTTCATCGGCTAAGATAAAATTGGCGAATATGGGGCCGTGCTTTACCTGGAACTTATGCTCCTGAGGATTGTAGATTAAGGTACCGATCACATCTGCGGGCAGCAGGTCGGGGGTAAACTGTATCCGGCTGAATTTGGCATCAATGGCTGAGGCCAGGGATTTGATGGCTAATGTTTTTGCGAGACCCGGCACACCTTCTAACAGGATATGTCCCTGGGTCAGCAACCCAATCAGCAGGCGCTCGGTCATGTATTTTTGCCCGACCAAGGTCTTGTTGAGTTCGGTATTCAGCAGATCAATAATGGCGCTGCTTTGATGAATGCGGTCATTTAATTCCCGGATGTCCACCGAGGCGGAACTGGCTTGATATTCCATAGTCTTTCTTTAAAAAAGATGTTGTTTTGATTAAATAAAACAGCTCAACACATCCGCATGTTGAATAGTTTCCTTTTTTGCTACATGAGAAAACACTGAAAAAAAAATTACAGTAGATTTTTCGATGCGGACAAAATTATCATTCAAAATGCGCAGATCTTGTTTATCTTCTAATCGGTTTTTAACAGGATAAAATTATGGAATAAGCATCGTTTTTTTAACGGACAAATATCCATATCATTTTGCTAAACAAAATAAAAATTTGGCCGACAGCGGTTAAACCACAGTTAATCGGCATTTACCAGGCGTCATTATGCAGCATTTTCGTGTTGTGCCGGCTATTGTTTCCGCTGCATTTATCCCGGCTACCATCTTCAGGAGATTGCACAAATTGGATATTTACGGGCAGATATTGCGTCTGATGTTTTGGCATTTTCTGGTCTAATTAATTGGAATGTAATGAAAAAGTATTTTTGGAGGCATGAGGGAGTTGTGTATATTTGGGGAGTTGCCCCAAATTAAAAGAAACTCCGCAAGTGAAAAATATACAACGAGAAGACATTCACATTATTTCCAGGCACAGTAATCTGACAGAAGAAAAAGTTGCCAAAACTTTGAAGGATAGTGTGTACAACGACAAAGAGGCATGGGAAAAATTCTTACGACTATTTTTCATCAGTCTTGGTGTTGGTTTTACGGTGTCGGGTATCGTTTTCTTTTTTGCCTATAATTGGCAAGACCTGCACAAGTTTACTAAAATCGGACTAACAGAAGGAGTATTGATTACAGCAGCAATCTTAACGCTTCTTCCCAAAATTAACGACAACATTAAAAATATTATCCTTACGGGGGTATCGGTTTTAGTGGGTGTTACATTTGCTGTATTTGGGCAGATTTACCAAACAGGAGCTAACGCTTACGATCTCTTTTTGGCATGGACTGTTTTTGTAACACTATGGGTGTTAATGTCAAATTTTGCTCCTTTGTGGTTGCTGTATCTTGTTTTAATCAACACGACATTTATTTTGTATTCACAACAAGTTGCCAAAGATTGGTTGGAAGTTTTTATTTGCACTTTACTTTTTGTTATCAATGTAGGTGTCCTGATTTCAGCTACTCTTTTTGTCAAGAAAAAAATACCCCATTGGTTTTTGAATACAGTTGCATTAGCTGCTACAAGCTATGCGACCATCGGTATCGTTATCGGAATTTTTGACAAGTATCAAGCGGCTTTCCCTATATTAATTTTAATTACCGTCATAGTATTTGCGTTGGGCATGTGGCACGGACTAAAAACAAAAAGCGGTTTTTATCTTTCTGTCATACCTTTTAGTCTCATTATTATCGTATCGGCTTTACTCATTAAAATATCAGACCAAGAAATGATGTTGTTATTAGTCAGTTTGTTTATCATAGCCAGTGTTACTTTAACCATTAAAAATCTGATTAACATTCAAAAAAAATGGGCAAATGAAAAATAAAGACGAAATTAAAGCATTATTAGACTATTTTCAAAACACGGAAGATAAGCCTTTAAAATTCGATGAGGACGTTATTTTTTCGGCTTATCAGAAAGATGACGACAACCAATCTTTGACAATAAAAATACTATCTATTTTCGGAGGATTATTGGCAAGCCTTGCTTTTTTGGGTTTTCTTTTTATTGCAGGGTTATACAATTCTGATGTGGCGTTGTTAGTACTTGGAGGGATTTTCATTGCAGGTTCAATTTGGATAAATAAAGAATACGACAAAATTATCATTGACACAGTAAGTGTTTCATCTTTTATCATTGGATTTATACTTATTGGCTTCGGTTGTGAACAGCTAAAAATAAACGAAAATGGTTTAAGTATAATTTTCATCATTATTGCTTTTTGTTCATTAAATGTTGTCCAGAACTACATTCTTTCTTTTGTTTCTGTTCTGATAATCAACGGAAGTATTTTAACGCTCATTATATCGAACAAAGGTTATGATCTTATTCATATTTACGTTTCCGCCCTTGCTTTGACTATAACTTATATTTTCCTGAAAGAAGCTAAAATAATTACAACAAATAAAGTCTTATCCAAATTGTATAATCCTGTCAAAACAGGATTGATTTTTTCCTTTTTATCAGGATTATTCTTTCTTGGCAAAAAAGGAATTTTACCTGTATCGCCCGACTATATTTGGTTGTCTTCTATCGTTATAATTTCTGTAATTGTTTATCTGACTTCCACGTTATTTAATGTGCTAAACATAACAGAAACACGACATAAAATAAGTGTTTACATTTTTACGGCTCTTGCTTTATTGCCAACAGCGTTATCTCCTGCCATATCGGGTGCTATTCTCATTATACTGTTGTGTTTTATGGTAAATCACAAAACAGGTTTGGTATTGGGAATTATCGCATTTATCTACTTTATTGCTCAATATTATTACGACTTGAATTTTACGTTGCTCACCAAGTCTATACTCTTGTTTTCGACAGGTGTTCTTTTTATCGCACTTTATTTGTTTACCCATAAAAAATTGACGAAGAATGAAAAAGTATAAATGGATTATCATATTGCTGAACCTTGTTCTTTTGTTGATATATTTCAATCATTCCATTGCGAAGAAAGAAGAACTATTAAAAGACGGACAATTGGTTTTGTTAGAACTTGCTCCCGTTGACCCTCGTTCTCTAATACAAGGAGACTATATGGCTCTTCGCTATAAAATTTCGGAAAACATTGATTTTGACAATATGCCAAAACGTGGATATTGCGTTGTTGTGCTTGACCAAAGCAACAAGGCAGAAAGAGTTCGGTTTCAAAAAGATTTAACGCCATTGAACAAAAGCGAGCATCTTATAGAATTTACAGCATCAAACAAATGGAATATCAATATCGGGGCAGAATCTTTCTTTTTTCAGGAGGGACAAGCCCAAAAGTATGAAAAGGCAAAATACGGAGCGGTAAAAATTGACAAAGAGGGGAACAGTTTATTAGTTGGACTATATGACGAACAACTACGGAAAATCGAATAAAAACTGTGCCTACATCTGACCTGCGTCAGGCGGACTGAACGCAACACGCATGATGCAAAATTCATCTTTGGCAATTTGATGAAGCATTAGGGCGCTTTTACTTCCGCTGCACAAGCTCCGGAATCAATTCCATTGTTTTTGACGAATAACCAGAAATCTATACCACAAATTTATTACTACGACCTTTAGCAGACCGGTATATCATTTATCAGTAAAGAAGGCTTTTACCCCAAAAGCGTATCTTTGGCAGGCGCTTATTTTTACCGCAATCAACATTTTTTTATGCACTGGGAACTACTGCTTTTTTTTCTGATCATCGCTTTTGTGTATGCTTCTGTGGGCTTTGGCGGCGGTTCCAGTTACCTGGCGATTTTAGCACTGTATGCTTTACCTTTTAAAGAATTGCGTTTAATAGCTTTGATATGTAATATTATAGTCGTTTCGGGTGGTGTCTATATTTATCTGAAAAATGACCAGGTAAACTGGAAAAAAATTGTACCCTTTGTATTGCTGAGTATCCCGATGGCGTATTTAGGCGCAATAGTGCGCGTCAGCCAGGATACGTTTTTTGTCATTCTCGGATGCAGCCTCCTTATCGCTGCGGTATTGCTTTGGATAAAGACCAACCCTGCCACCATTGCCCAATTAAAAGAACCCAAAAAAAATGCCCTTTTAAAGAATAGCGCTTTAGGCGGCGCTATCGGTTTTTTATCGGGTATGGTAGGCATTGGCGGCGGCATTTTCCTCGCTCCCGTGCTTAACCTGATGAAGTGGGATATGCCCAAAAAAATCGCTGCCACCGCCAGCGTTTTTATTTTGGTTAATTCCTTGTCCGGAATAGCCGGTCAGCTTACCAAACTGCCCGATAATATGAATTATACCCGCATTATTTTGTTGTGCATGGCGGTCTTGATCGGAGGTCAGGCGGGTTCCAGGATGGCTATAAAATTTAACCCCTTAATTATCCGGCGCATGACTGCGGTATTGGTGTTTTTTGCCGGGGCAAATGTGTTGTTCAAACATTTACCGGCATTTTTTTAAACGAATTTCAAACATGAACATAAAGATATTAGCTTTTGGCATTGTAAAAGAATTACTGAACGGTAGCTCCACTACCCTATCGCTACAGGGCGGGCTTACGGTAGCTGAATTAAAAACCCAATTGGAAACAGCGTATCCGGATATGAAAAAATTACGGACATACATGGTTGCCGTTAATGATGAATATGCAGAAGATAACCTGGTCATTCATCCCGAAGATGAGATTGCCATTATTCCTCCGGTTAGCGGTGGTTAAAATTTAAGCGCTATGATTGATATAAAAATTTCAGATGAATCTTTAGACATCCTGCGCTGCATGGCGCATGCTACCGATGAGGCATGCGGGGGGATCGCAACTTTTACAGGCGCTGTCCGAAATAAAACCCATGAGCAAAAAGTCATTCGGCTGGAATATGAATGTTACGAATCAATGGCATTAAAAGAGCTGAAAAAAATTGCGGATCATGCCACAGCATTATGGAAGGTTAATCATATTGTGATGCATCATCGTACAGGTATTTTAAATGTAGGCGATATAGCGGTAATCATTGCAGTTGGCGCTCCGCATCGCGATGCAGCCTTTGATGCCTGCCGTTATATCATAGACACTTTGAAAAAAACCGTTCCTATATGGAAAAAAGAGGTTTTTGAAAATGGTGAAGAATGGGTATCGGCGCATGCCTGAGATTTATAAATTCCGGTATGCTATTGCTGTCTTTTTATTAAATTTACCAATCATTATACATCCATACGGAAATGCAGGATTTACCAACAGGTTCCATCAGGTCAGTGCTTATCAGAAAAGTGAAAGGAGGCTCAAGCGCCCCGGTTTCCGATGTGCTTTCTGTTGAAGAACCCCTTGAAATCAGAATCTGCTATGGTTCAGAAACGGAGCGCGTGCAAAAAAACATTTCCGTTACTATGCGTACACCGGGAAACGATTCGGAGCTTGCATTGGGCTTTTTATTCACTGAAGGCATTTTCCACTCCTATAAGCAGGTAAAAGACGTAAGCCATGCAGGAATGGAGGGTTCACTACAAAAAGAAAATTTTGTTCAGGTAACATTTACGGAAAATTTTGCTCCTCAGCTTCATCAGTCTGACAGGAACTTTTATACGACTTCAAGTTGTGGCGTCTGCGGAAAAAGCGCTATTCAATCCATCAGGACGGTCAGCCCGTTTCAAAACGAAAAAAGGCCTTCATTAGATTTATCCAAAGATATACTTTGCGGGTTGAGGGAAAAATTAGCAGTGGCTCAAAGTGGCTTTACCGCTACCGGTGGCATTCATGCGTCCGGGCTTTTTACCCCATTGGGTGAATTAGTTGTTTTAAGAGAAGATGTGGGGCGTCACAATGCATTGGACAAATTAATCGGGCATGCGCTCATGAATAATGCGCTGCCTTTAAATCAGCATATTTTACTGTTAAGCGGGCGGGCAAGCTTTGAATTGATTCAAAAAGCAGCTATGGCGGGCATTTCCGTTATTGCCGCTATTGGCGCTCCATCGAGCCTGGCAGTAGAATTGGCCGTAGAGCTTAATATAACACTGATTGGTTTTCTCAAAGAAGATAGCTTTAACATGTATCATTCAGGCGATAACATTAACACAGACATCTTATGAAAATAAGGATTAAAGGCAACTCATTGCGATATAGATTAACCCAATCTGAAGTGGCAAGATTAGGAACAACCGGCCGGTTAGAAGAGCATACTGCTTTTATGGAAAAAACGTTTACTTACGCTATTGAAGCGGTAGATAATGATAAACTGACGGCAGATTTTACAGATAACCGAATAGCGCTGTATATGCCTGTTTCCATGATTGAAGAACTCAATAATACAGACAAGGTAGGCTTTAGCGACAGCTCCGGCCCTGTCAGCTTATTGGTGGAGAAGGATTTTGCTTGTATTGATAATACGGAAGAAGACGAGAGTGATAATTATCCCAACCCGAATATTTCCTGTCAATAAGAAACTTTTTTATGAAGCATAATAAATTTGAACTGTCATGAATCCATCAACAAATCAATATCATTTATCAGATAAGAAAAGTATAAAATAGTGGCAGCAACAGACGAAACAGGAAAATACCAAAGCCTTGTCAGTAAGATTTCGGACAGCTATATTGCCGGGAAAAAACGGGCAGTACAAGCCGTAAATACAAGCCTGTTGCAGACTTATTGGGAAATAGGTCAGCATATTGTAGTGTACGAGCAAGATGGAAAAGCAACAGCCGAATACGGAAAAAGGTTGCTGGAGAGGCTTTCAAGAGATTTAAGTAATCTGTACGGTAAAGGATTTAGTCGTTCCAACCTTAATCATATGAGGCAATTCTACAAGTATTACCCAATTTGTGAGAAGCTTTCTCACAAATTGAGCTGGTCGCATTATGTGGAGTTAGTAAAAATTGACGATAAGTTGGAACGCAGTTTTTATGAAAAACAGACAGTTATTGAAAATTGGTCAATTCCTGAACTAAAACGCCAAAAGAAATCATCACTTTTCCTGCGTTTGGCAGCTTCGCAGGACAAAGAGGGCATTTTGCAGCTTGCCCAAAAAAGCAAAATAATTGAAAAACCAACCGACCTGCTGCGAGAGCCTTATGTATTGGAATTTCTGAAAATCCCCGAGCCGTACCGGTTGTCAGAAACAGATTTGGAGCAACGTATCATTGACAACCTTCAGCATTTCCTGTTGGAATTGGGTAAGGGTTTTGCATTCATTGGAAGGCAGTACCGTATTACTTTAGGCAATCGTCATCATCATGTAGTGTTAAGTCAAAAGTAAAAAATCAAAATGCAAAACAATAAAAATCTGATAATCAATATAACAAAGTCTTGAACATACAGACAATATCTTCTTGACTTAGCAGTAGATTTGGTTTACCATTTCTAAAAATTCTTTTTATGAAAGAAAATAAAAATGATATAGAAAAGAAAACAGCCAAAGAGCCGGATGCCGAAAATCCGTATGAACTTTCGGGTCATCTTAAAGTAACGCCTGTAAAAAAATGGGCGGCTGGCGTACCCGCAGTAATGGCATCAGTGAAAGACCTGATTGAAAATAAAGACCTGATCAGGGGTGGAAAAGCATTGTTTAAGATGAACCAGTTCGATGGTTTTGACTGCCCGAGCTGCGCCTGGCCTGACCCTGACGATGACCGGTCGCCCATAGCGGAATATTGTGAAAACGGAGCGAAGGCGCTTGCCGAAGAAGCTACTTCCAAAAAAATTACAGCAGCGTTCTTCAAAAACAACTCCGTTTATGACCTGGCTAAATTAACGGATTACGAAATCGGGCATCTGGGCAGGCTTAGCGAGCCGGTGTATCTGCCAAAAGGCGGCACACACTATCAGCCCATCAGTTGGGATGAGGCGTTCCATAAAATTGCGGAACATTTGAACAGGCTGGAATCGCCGGATGAAGCTGTATTTTATACTTCGGGAAGAACAAGCAATGAAGCCTCTTTCGCCTATCAGCTTTTTGTCCGGGAATTTGGCACCAACAATTTTCCGGATTGTTCCAATATGTGCCACGAAACTTCGGGTTATGCATTAGCATCCACCATCGGAATCGGAAAAGGAACAGTAAAACTCCATGACTTTTACGATACGGATGTTATTGTAATCATAGGGCAAAATCCCGGAACCAATGCTCCCCGCATGTTGAGCGCCCTGGAAAAAGGGAAAAAGAACGGTGCTAAAATTATTGCTATCAATCCATTGCCCGAAGCCGGGTTAATGGGATTTCGCAATCCGCAACAAATAAACGGTGTGATTGGTAAAGGCGCTAACCTTGCAGATTTATACCTTCCGGTTAAGATAAACGGGGATCTGGCTTTACTAAAAGCGCTTGAATTGTTATTGCTTGATTTTGAAGAAAAGTCCCCCGGTGAAGTATTTGATCACGAATTTATTTCCCAAAAGACGGTGGGTTATGAAGATTTTATCAAACAATTCAGTGATTACAAATTAGATGCCCTGGCTTCGGAATGCGGCGTAACTGCATCTCTGCTGTATGAAGCTGCGCAAATGATGGCATTTAAAAAGCGTATTATTTTCTGCTGGGGAATGGGGCTTACGCAGCAACATAACGGAGTGGATATGATTAGAGAGATTGTCAATATCTTGTTGCTAAAAGGCTGCATAGGTAAGCCCGGCGCAGGCGCATGCCCTGTTCGCGGCCATAGTAATGTGCAGGGCAACCGTACCATGCTGATTAATCATCACCCTACAACAGAGCAGTTAGACCGCCTGCAGCAGGTTTTTGGATTCAACCCGCCACGAAAAGGAGGCTATGATGTGGTGCATACCATAAAGGCAATGCACAATGGCAGCGTCAAAGTTTTTTTCGGCATGGGCGGTAATTTTTTATCAGCCACTCCGGATACGACTTATACTGCAGAAGCGATGAGAAAATTAGATTTGACGGCCTTTGTTTCCATCAAACTAAATCGCGGTCATTTAATTCACGGGAAAGAATCTTTGATTTTACCTACCAAATCACGAAGTGAGCTGGATATCGTTAATGGGGAAAAGCAATATGTGAGTACGGAAAATTCAATGGGTGTGGTAGAATGGTCAAAAGGAATGCTACAGCCGATATCTGATAACCTCATCAACGAAACGCAGATTGTGTGCCGTATGGCGATGGCCGCTATCGGGAACAGAACAGTAGTGGACTGGCAACGTTACCACGACAGTTATGATGCTGTGCGGGATGATATTGAACAATGTATTCCGGGGTTTGAAAATTATAATGTCCGTGTAAAACAAAAAGGAGGTTTCTACCTGCCCAATGCCGCAAGGGATGAGCAGCGTTTTGCAAAGCAGTACGATTACCGTGCGCCGTTTACATTGACTTCCCTGCCGGATAATACGCTTGCGCCGGACGAATACCTGATGGCGACCACCCGCACCCACGACCAGTTCAATACAACCATCTACGGGCTTGACGACCGGTATCGCGGTATTCATCATGAGCGAAGGGTGGTCATGATGAACGAGAAAGATATAGCTAATGCCGGTTTAAAATCGGGCGACACCGTGGATTTATTCAATTATGATGATGGCATAGAACGCATAGCGCCTTTGTTCATCGTTGTTCCTTATCCCATACCGGAAAAAAGTACCATGACGTATTTCCCTGAAACCAATGTGCTGGTTTCCGTAAATAATGTGGTAAAGGGAAGCAATATGCCGGCTTCCAAATATGTAAAGATCAAAATTAAAAAGCATGATCCGGATATTTATAACCGGATAGCGCATGCCTGATAACCTGATATTTTAAAATCTGATGAAAAAGATTCATTGCTTACTGTTTGTGATGTTCCTGTCAGTAAGCCTTTTTGCACAAACCTCCTTTACCTTAAAAGTTACAGGTGAAGTGGCGAACCCTTTGCAGCTCAGTTTGCAGGATTTGGCAGCTATGCCCCATACGATTGCCGTTCTGAATGACAAAGATAGAAACCCACGGAAGCTACAGCGGTGTGCCGCTTTCAGCGATCTTATCTAAAGCAGGCGCACCTACGGGCCAAGCGCTTCATGGTGAAAATTTATCCAAATATTTATTAGTAAGATGTGCCGACGGATATGAAGTGTTATTTTCATTGGCCGAACTTGACCTCGTCTTTACTAACCGGGAAGTGATCCTGGCCGATTCGATAAATGGCAAACCACTGCCCGAAGCAAAAGGACCGTTGAGGATTATTGTTGCGGATGAAAAAACTCCGGCAAGAAGCAGCTACCAGGTAGTGGAATTGATAGTAGGTGATGCAAAGCAATAAACGGCTGATGGTTGTTTTATTTCTTTTCTCTAAGCATCTTTTAAAAAATTCAGGGCAATTTCATTAGCCTTTCTCCGATTCCATTCTTTAACAAATATACCGATGCTTTGGGGAAGCGTCCTTTAATCAACATAGCCGCCGAAACGCTTCTTTTCCCTGTTGCACAGTAACACACAACAGGAATAGCAGTATTTATGGAGGATAACCGGTTTTCTATATCTGCTAAAGGAATGTTTTTTCCACCAATATTAAACAGCCGATGCTCATCAGCGTTTCTAACATCAATCAACTCATAATTGCCGATCTCTTCTACAAGATGATCCATAGTAATCGTGCTAACGGTCTCAGGAAGTTTTTCTATCCGCATATTCGATTTCTTCAATTTAATGGTACGTGTTTCACAGTTCAGCACATTGATCATCCATAGTTTGCCGGCCAGCAATTCTTCAGAATAGGCAAAGTACTTCAATGCTTCATTCGCCTGCATACAGCCGACTATTCCCGCTAATGTCGGGATAACCCCACCCTCTGAACAATTCGGAATTGCTGTATGTTCAGCATCAGGAAAGACATCCCGATAGTTAGGGGAATAAGTTCCATCTTTCTGCAAAACGTTCCAGATACTCACCTGCCCTTCATATTGATAAATTGCACCGTAAATTAAAGGCTTGCCCGATAATACGCAGGCATCATTGAGTAAATACTTTGTTTCAAAATTATCTGTGCCTTCAATAATTAAATCAAACTCCGCAATCAGCTCCATTACGTTGAATGATGTTACGTGCAGGTTGTATGGAATAATTTTTATGGATGGATTCTGCTGTTGTAATTTCTTAACGGCAACTTCCACTTTAGATAAATTCAGCTCTTGCGGTGTGTATAAAACCTGCCGATGCAAATTGCTTAAAGAAACCACGTCATCATCCGCAATGCCGATCGTGCCGATACCGGCAGCAGCCAGGTATTGGGCAGCCGGGCAGCCCAACCCTCCCGCGCCCACAATCAGCACGCGGGCATTTTGCAAATGTTGTTGCGCTTCTTTTCCGAAGCCCGGCAAAGCTATCTGGCAATGATAACGTTCAAAATCGTAAGGCACTCTTTTTTTATTTTAATTTTTTGATTGTAGGGTTTTCGAGCAATGACTTCAACTGTTTCAACGTGGCGTAATCCCCGATGTTTCCTGATTTATCAGGGTGTGCGTATGTGCCGCCATATCTTCCCGCAGTTGCCTTTAATCCGATGGCGCCGGTTTTTTCTACCCATTCCTTTACACTTAGTTTATAGCTATTTAAACCGGCCTGATTTTAATTGTGGCAAATTCGCCATAATTAAAATCAGGATTATAAACAGACTCCCAAATTCCCAAATATTCAATTGTGTTCCTGTTACGCAACCAGTCGGAAATAAAAAAATCACCATCTTTGGCTTGAAGCATATCCGTTAGCGAAATGAATTCGAAGTTTTTTTCGGAAAGTATGGTTATGATTTTTCCTTCAACTTGTATCGTTTTATTCTTTGTCATTTGTTCGAAGATATAATTTTTTTAAAAGCGCTTTATTGCTACGTCCGACACCGTTTTCCGTTCAAAATTCCTTTTACCATTTCAGCATCTTCCGGTGTATTTACATTCATCAATGTCTCCGGTTGCAATGGTTTCAATATCCGTACATCGCTGTTCATTAAAACTTTTCGCGGACAGGTTATTCCTTTGCCTAAAAAATTCAACAGCGCCGGATAACTCTGCGATTCCCAAATCGTAATCAGGGGTTCGGGCAGGCCATCGTGCGGACTTTCAAAAGTAGTCGCTATTTTTTGTGCATTTCTGTTCTTAATCAAAAAACCAATAGTTTCCGCATTCAACAAAGGCAAATCGCAGGCAATTACTAACCACGCTTTATCCCGTTGCGAACGCAGTGCGGAAAGGATACCACCAAAAGGCCCCATATCCAGGAATGTATCGGTTAATGCATTATACCTAGGATTGAAATGCTCCAACTGTGCCTGTCGGCAGGAAATAAACACTTCCTCACAAAAGTCTTTCAGCATATCTGCCGCATAATAGCGTTGCTCTTTGCCATGCCATTGTATTAAATCCTTTGCCGCACCCATACGCTTGCTCTTGCCGCCAGCCAGTACTAATCCGTTCAATTGGGACGTGCTATGGTCTTTTGAAATCACTTTTCCCTCCTGTTTTTTCCATTAATTTAATTTCCCTGATCACGATATCATGACTGATTGCTTTGCACATATCGTAAATCGTCAAAGCCGCAACAGACGCTCCCGTAAGCGCTTCCATTTCCACACCCGTTTTTGCTTCAATGCCAGCGGTACAGCGGATAACAATTTGCTGCTTGTCGTTCAGCTCAATATCAACCGTACAATTATCCAATCCCAAAGGATGGCACAACGGAATTAATTCGCCTGTTTTTTTCGCCGCCATAATGCCTGCGATAATGGCCGTCTGAAATACTGAGCCTTTTTTTGTTTTAAAATCATCTTTCAGAAGCGCCTCCAGCGCTGATTCCGGTAAATCAACAATACACTGTGCAACCGCTTTTCTGTGGGTAATTTTCTTTTCAGCCACATCCACCATAGCCGGTTGGTCGTTTTTAGTTAAATGAGAAAATTCTGTCATCTTCCAAAATTAAATTTATACATACTTCCATACTTTATATACTTCTCCTTTCTTAAAATCATCCTTCTCCAAAGGCAACTCCATAAAAGCGTCGGTATCAATCAGGTTAGAAAAATCGCCGGAACCATTGCCTTCTACAGGGGTGGCAAGCCATTGGCCGGTATTGCTGATACTGAGCCGTACCTGTGCAAAATATTGTAAGGGATAAGGGAAATGTAAATCGCTTTGTAAAACGGCATATCCCTGTTGCTGCGATGGTATGCCCAAAGACTTTTCCAACCAGGGAATGAAATAACGATGTAAACACATAAATACGGAAACCGGGTTGCCCGGAAATGCAAAAACCAATTGTTGATTTCCACAGGCGCCAAACCAAAATGGCTTCCCGGGCCGCTGTCTGATTTTGTGAAATAGTTTTTGCACGCCGAGATCTTCCAATATCTGCGGAACATAGTCAAATTTGCCCATAGAAACACCACCAGTCATTAACAGGATATCATACGATTGCAAACCATGTTCAAGCGCATTTTTAATCTCACTATAATCATCGTTTAAATGCAATATCTCTGCTTCGATTCCATAATGCTTTAATACAGTTTCCATCATGACACCATTAGAACGCCTCAACTGGTAAAATTCAGGCGTTTCCCCAATGCTCACCATTTCATCGCCCGTTGTAATGATGGCAACTTTGGGTAACTTTTTTACTAATAAATCCGTTTTACCAATAGAAGCCGCCAGTGCAATCAATGATGGTGTGATCATCCTGTTAGCCGTTGCAACGATATCGCCTTGTTTTTTATCCTTTCCCTGAACGTGGACATTCTGCCCTTTTTTAATTTCAATATCGTTGATGATGGCTGTTCCGCCTGTTATTTTTAAATCTTCATATCTTACTACGGTATCCACGGAATTGTCTAATGCAGCGCCCGTCATGATCTCCATACATTCCTCTTTTGAAGTGATAGCTACCGGCGCTTCTCCGGCAGCCTGTGTTGCCCTGATTTTAAAGGAACGTACCCCCTGCTTATAGCTGTTGTAATCAATAGCGATACCATCAACCGTAGGTCTGTTGAAGGGCGGCAAATCCCGGTCGGCAAAAAGATTTTCTGCCAAAACCCGGCCTAAAGAAGATTCGTAAGGAATCTGCTCTTTGCCAAAATCTTTTATTTCAGCCTGGATAATTTGTTCCGCCTGATCTACTGTAATCATTTCCATCATTTCATTTTTTATCCTCCGATTGTTGCCATTGAATCCTGTTCGCGATGGTGTTCAATAAGTTTGTTTTGTGCTTCCCAGCCATCTTTGTGCTTCTTCATAATGGTTTGTCTTACGACTTCTTCTAATGCTGCATCTGTGCCACCATCCCGCATAAGATCCTTTACATTAAGCTTCCCCGCTTCGTACAAACAGGTGCGTAATACGCCCGTTGAAGTAATGCGAATGCGATTGCAGGAGCCGCAAAACAAGCGGGTATAAGCTGCTATGATACCTATATTCCCCTGGTGGCCAGGTATGTGATAGTTGTATGAAGTAGAATTTTGCGCATCAGGTATCTTTTCCATAGCAGGAAATTGCGTTTGAATATGATCTGATATGTGTTTATAATCCCACTTTAAAGACACTTTGTGGCTGCCTCCGTTAAAAGGCATTTCTTCGATGAACCGGACACTGACGGGAAGATTTTCTGTTAGCTGCACCAACGGAATGATATCCTCTATATTCTTGTTTTCCATTACCACAGCATTAATTTTAACGCCGATATCATTTTCTATAAGTTCATGCATCGTTTCTAAAACCTTATTCAGTCCTGTTCGGTGGGTAATTTGGTAGAAACGGTCTTTATCTAAGGTGTCTAAGCTTAAATTAATGGATTGGATACCCATTTTCTTAAAATCGGAAATAAACTGTCTCGCCAATAAGCCGTTTGTAGTCAACGTCAATTCTTCAAGGCCCTTTATTTCAGACAGGTCATAGAGAAAAGGTACCAGGTCTTTTCGGACGAAAGGCTCTCCACCGGTAATCCGGATTTTCCCGACACCCATAGTTACGAACAACGAACAGATTCTGTATAGCTCTTCATACGTCATTAATTCTTTCCGGGGCAACCAGTTAAGCCCTTCCGCAGGCATACAATAAGCACAGCGCAGGTTGCAACGGTCGGTAACCGCCAGCCTTAAATAATTCATCTTACGTCCATAACTGTCAATTATCATGATTCCTTTTCTTCAATTAATTGAACTGCCTGTCGGCAGATTATTCAAAATTAACCATTTTATCATGGTCGGAATCACATCACAGACGAAAATTGGTTACTGCCGATTTTGCTTGTCTCAAATGTATGTAATGCAAAACCGGGAATCGCATATTACTTTCATACCGTGATAATATTACCTGAAGAGGTTTTTCGTAAATAGGAACAAGCAGCACATCAGCAGATGCCGGAGACAGGCGGAGCGCATATAGCAACCTCTTTTTTAAAGGAAAATTTAGTTGATGAACTTTGGCTTATACGGTCGCCGAAAATATTCGGAGAAGGCGGTAACTTTGTCCGGGGAAAAGCGAGACGCTTCATTGAAATTGCTAAGTTCAGAAAAAGTAAATAAGCGGGGAATGCTTATCAATAAATATGCGATACAAAGAAAATAAAACAGCGTATGGATTCACAGCCACAGCGGGTATTGGACAATCCAGGGGTTAATACTATTTTTATGGTATGGAGGTTTAAGGAAGGCCTGGAGGTTAAAGAGGTATTTCAAAGAATTTGTGCATTGGTTATCAATCTTAATCATTCCGCGACCATCCGGTTTCCGGATGGTGATGTAAGTTGTGTCATGGGTATCGGGTATGAGGCCTGGCGCTTATTAGAACTTCCGGAACCACTGCCTAAAGAACTGGCAAACTTTGCTCCCATCACAGGAGAGAAACATACAGCCGTTTCCACCAAAGGAGACCTGCATTTCCATCTCAGGGGAAACGGAAGCAGTATCTGTTACGACATGGCCGCCGATATTTCCGGATTTTTAGAGCCGGTGGCTATAAGTGTGGAAGAAGTGCATGGATTCCGATATTGGGACGGGCGCTCGATACTCGGTTTTGTGGACGGCACAGAAAATCCCGAAGGGGCGCAACGTGCTTATTTCGGGTTAATAGGAAATGAAGATGCGGCATACAAAGGCGGCAGCTATCTTTTTGTACAAAAATATATTCACGACCTGAAAGCGTTTAATGCTTTGACAATTGAGGAGCAGGAAAATGTTTTTGGAAGACACAAGCAGAGCGATGTGGAAATGCCGGACGATGTAAAGCCGAAAAATTCCCACTCAGCTTTGGCTAATGTGGGCGACGATTTCAAAATCATCCGCGATAATATGCCTTTTGGAAATATGTCCACCAATGAAATGGGCACTTATTTTATCGCATATGCAAGCACATTCAGCACGGTTAAAAAAATGCTGAACAATATGTTTATCGGCGACCCACCGGGTAATTACGACCGGCTGCTGGATTTCAGCACAGCGAAAACAGGCAGTTTGTTTTTTGTGCCTACCTTAGATATGTTAGATGATTTTTCTTCCGGCGATTTTGATATACCAACAACCGGAACAACTATTCAACCAAACAATAATAACGATACACGCCAGGCAAAACCGGCAGACGGCTCGCTTGGGATCGGCTCACTAAAATAAAAGCGAAAAAATATGAATAATTTACACCGTAAGCTCGCCCCCATATCCGAAGCGGCATGGGCGCAAATAGAACAGGAAGCATCGCGTACACTTAAGCGTTATCTGGCTGCCAGACGCATAGTAGATGTGGACGGGCCAAAAGATTTTGACTTATCTGCCGTAGGCACAGGGCACATTCACACCATTGATTCGCCTGGCGATGGCATACAGGCGTCGATCCGCGAAGTAAACCCGGTTGTGGAATTCCGCATTCCGTTTGAGCTTACACGGCAGGCGATTGACGACGTGGAGCGCGGTTCAAACGATTCCGACTGGCAACCGCTTAAAGATGCTGCACGCACAATCGCTTTTGCTGAAGACCGCGCCGTATTTGAAGGGTACGCTGCGGCAGGTATCCAGGGCATCCGGCAGGGCAGCAGCAATACGGCATTGGCGCTTCCCTCAAGCGTAAAAAATTATTCCGATACGGTAGCGCAGGCATTGAACGAATTGCGGCTTGCCGGCGTGAATGGCCCGTACGCGCTTGTGTTGGGCGCAGATGCTTATACGGTCGCAAGCGGCGGCAGCGATGAAGGTTATCCTGAGTTGCATCATATTCGTGAACTGGTGGATGGTGAAATTATTTATGCGCCTGCTATCCAAGGTGGCTTTGTGCTTTCTACACGTGGCGGCGATTTTCAATTAAGCATCGGGCAGGATATTTCCATCGGCTATCTCAGTCATACGGAGACCACCGTGAAATTATATTTGCAGGAAAGCTTTACATTCCGGTTTTATACTTCGGAAGCGGTGGTTTGTTTGAATCCTGCAACTAAATAATGATGCTTAATGAAATTTTCAGGCAATGACAACATCCTTTAAAACAGGCGACCACGTAAGCTGGAACTCAGAAGCAGGAAGGGTTTCTGGCGTAATCATCAAAGTGCATACGAAAAACTTTGACTATAAAGGTTACACGCATCACGCTACGGAAGAGGAACCGCAATACGAAATTAAAAGTGACAAGTCCGACCACATAGCAGCACATAAAGGTTCTGCGCTTACAAAAATTTAAATATCTTCTCTTTGTCTTCAACGTCTTTGTAAGTAAAAAGATATTCCTTGCTCTTTGTTGTTTGTGGGTCTATGACCTTTTTGCTTACTTGTTTAAAAAATAATTCAATAGTGGTAGGTACCCTCTTTTTGTCTTTCAACTCCTGAAAATACTGATCGCTATAAAGTCGCAATGCCAGGAAATCGTTGTGACTGAATGTTGCCATATTAAGAAACAACTGTAACCGATAGCTTTTACTAAGTAACGTAAAAAAATCAGTTGCTTCTGCACTTTTAATCGAAGCTATATGTCTCTACCGGACGATTATTTCTTCTTTATGAATATCACTAAAAATAGCTCGGGCATTTACTGATAATTCAAAACCATCATTAATATCAAACGATAGGTTTTCTTCAGCCCGTGAATAAGATAGTGTAAAGTCCGACGTTAGTTTATCGTCTTTGATAGGAATAGAAAGCCTAACGGGATATAAGTTCATTAAAGAGGTTAGCGATTCTAATTCGACTTCGATCTCATTGAAAATATTGTCGTCTTTGGAAACAAGGTGGACGCCTTTAATATAATACCGAATTTTGTAGTGTATTAGTGGAAATGAACTTGAAAAATTCCAATGTTTTTTCCATAGCTTAATACCACTAATGCTATTTTATTGGCATTTTCATCTTCACCCCAAATAATAAGGGGTGATTCTGATTCCGAAACAAAATGCTTTGATATAAAGTCCTGAACAGGATCGAAATCCCCGAACAGCTGCAAATCGGATTCTTCATTTGGTTTGTAATGGAGGATACCGGCAATTCTATTATCTGGATTTTCAGGTAGCCACCAGTAACCCTCTATCTGAAATTCGTTTTTCATTATGTATTTTTTTGATGCGTCAAATCCACATTTTATCAAACAGTTCTTTTTTTACTAACTCGTATGCGGTCTGGTGTTTATATACCTCATCAGGACGTATCAAAGCAACAATATCACCCACAAAATAATCGTCCTGTAATTTCAGTTCCATGTTTTGTATAAACTCTCTTTGCGAAGGCACATTACCGACACTGAACTCCATATACCGGCGATAGCAATGAAGCATGGCTTCAACATCCAGTTTAGCTTTCGTAAACGCCTGATACAAATCATATAAATCACGTCCTTTGCGCCGCTGATACAAAGCACGGATTTTTGTTCCAAGTAGTTCTTCCAACTTATATGTGGTTAAAGAGCATGAACCTTCAAACCAATTTGATTGTACGCTAAAATCTTTCTTTTCCCAGCCCAACTCCGCAAAATGCTCCCTGCAATTTATTTCAATCTTCAACCGTAATGGTACAACCGGGGCTATTTCAGATTCAAATCTGAATTTCATTGTAGCCATTGTATCTCCAACCTCAACTTTTGCTTTGCCAATGAAGTCAAGTACCGTCCTAAGCCTGTCTAATACTTCGCCTATTGGCTCTGCTTTCATCTGCACCAGGTCTATATCTTCAGAATAACGAGGTTGAGGCTGTAAATACAATTTATGCAAAGCTGTGCCGCCCCGAAACGCTAAATGTCCGGCTAAATAGTCGTCATTGAATATTTGCACCAATGCACGACAGATTACCAAATCCTGCTCAATCTGTTCATTGGTTCGCCATGCAACTGTATTGCTCCATTCTATAATATCGCTTTGTGGTATCATTCGTCAATTTCAATTGCTGTGTTCACTATAACTTTCCATCGTTCATCTGATGGATAGCCTTTTTTTACTGCTGATGTTTTCAAAGGAATGCGGAAAAAATAAAGTCCCGCTTTTTGGCTTACTTCGTAAAGATGCTTACCAATATCCTTCTTTAAGATTACTTCCAATAAAAAGCCTAACCGTTGGATAGCTGCAACAGGTACTTCTCGTAAAAACCATTCAGTTATTTGTTCCGGTTGTATAGCTTCTGCCAGTTCATTTAAAACAGTAGCCGCCCTATCAAGCCCACCAACCCGTTTATCAAACTGCACCAAATCTATTGCTGTCAATGCAGGGTTAGATATAGTAATAGAACCTGTTTCAGTTTTTCTTTTTTCCAAATACAATTCAGGTACTTCCTTTTTACTGATGTAATTTATCTTGATACCCTTTTTGATTGTTGGTCGTAATGCCGGGAAATTGGTAACTACAAAATATTCCTGCGGTTGCTGATGTGCTGCACCATGAAATGCAGCGGCATTTAATAAACCCACATAGTAAGGTCTTTCCAAAAATTTCATCAGTCCGTCAATGAACAATGCAGGGGGCAAGACGCCTCTGGAAGCATATTGAGCAGTAATGATTAAATAATAGCTTTTATGTATGGATATTATTTTCTTTTTTCCCACCAATCTTGTTAGCTTCAGCTTAATGGCTGCTTCCGTATCATTGGCAAAAGCATTCCTAACCTCATTAAGGCTAAAAGAATGTCTGCCTTTTGATGCAAGATTTTCTACCCAATCATTTATTGATAAATAGACTTCCAAAGAGTAAAATTTTGCGAAAGGTATCATTTTTTGATAACTTTTGCAAAAAAATCGCTCTTGCATAATTAGGCTGTAATCATGTCTTACCCATAAAGATTTTCAATATCTCCATTCAACAGTAATACCACAGATTTTTTACTTTAAAAAAGAAACTATGAATAGAAAGAATATTGGAGATGATTCTCCGGAAATCACAGGTAAGATGACGCCATCCCAGGTAATAAAGATATTGGCAAAGCATGGAACAATTGTAACCACTATTGTCCGACAAAACCTAAAAAGTTGGGTTTTCATCCGATGAAAGCCGGCTCTACCGCGGATGTTGAGTTTTAGCTACCGAAGCAGGGTGCTATGCAGAACTGAATAAATCGGGTGCTGTTTTTTGCCGTGTCTTTCGCTGCTGCTGGTAGTGTTTGAGTAATGAATCCATA
>Ga0206106_100425_pt1 | contig 34729 bp, 30 predicted proteins | sample 1B1ome_FD_148677 | JGI IMG/M metagenome (GOLD analysis project Ga0206106, IMG submission 148677) | Enriched microbial communities from leaf-cutter ant dump, University of Wisconsin, Madison, United States - 1B110A | ecosystem: Environmental > Terrestrial > Nest > Insects nest > Nest dump | place... | reverse complement strand
CGCTGCGATTCCTCCTCCGGCACGACGGCGAGCAGGTTGCGCAGCTTGCACTGGACATCCTCCAGCTTGAACGGTTTCTGGAGAAAATCGGTGGCGGCGTCGAGATCGTGCAACTGGCCGTCGCGCATGTAACCGCTCATGAAAAGGACCGGGACATCCGGGCGGATCTCCCGGATGCGCTCGAACGCTTCCAGCCCGCTCATGACCGGCATGGTGACATCGAGCAGCACGGCGGTGATCGCGTCCGCGTGGATCGCAAACTTGTCCACGGCATCCCGCCCGTCCGCCGCGTCGATCACGTGAAAGTTGAAGGCTTCGAGCATCCGCCCCGTCAGGTTGCGCACGCTCTCCTCGTCATCGACCACCAGCACCAGCCCCTCCCCGCTCCAGTGCGGGAGCGGGAGTTCGTCCTCGTCGTCATCGTCATGCCCCGCCTTGACGTTCTCCGGCACACACGGGAAAAGGAGCGTGAAGGTGGTCCCCTCGCCCTTGTTCGTGGTCAGTTCCAGCGTCCCCTGATGGCTGCGGACGATGCCGAGCACGGCGGCGAGCCCCAGCCCGCGCCCGGTGAATTTCGTGGTGAAGAAGGGATCGAAAATCCGCGCCTGCGTCTCCTCGTCCATCCCGACGCCGGTATCGGCGATTTCCACAAAGACGTAGTCGCGCTCCTCCGGCTGGCCGGTCATGGAGGCTCCCTGAAAGAGATGCCGCGCCCCGTGGACCACGCCGGAGGAGATCCAGATGGACCCCTCCTGCCCGTTGATCGCTTCGGAGGCGTTGATGACCAGGTTCATGATCACCTGCCGGATCTGGCTCGCGTCACCGAGGATCATCGGCAGGGTGTGGCCGAGGTTGAAGGCAAGCTGCACCTTCTTGGCCACGGAGATGCGCAGGAGCTGGCTCATGTCGCGCAGGAGCCGGTTGAGGTCGATCTGCCGCACCTCGATCTTCCCCTGCCCGGAGTAGGCGAGCATCTGCTTGCAGAGGTCGGCGGCCTGAAGCGTGGTCCGCTCGATCTCCATGAGATGCTGGTGGATGGGGGAGGTCTGGAGCATCTGGAGCTTGGCCAGTTGCGCGTTGCCGAGGATGGCGGTGAGCAGGTTGTTGAAATCGTGGGCGATCCCGCCCGCCAGCACGCCGAGGCTTTCGAGCTTCTGCATGTCCAGGAGCTTGCGCTCCAGGTCGTGCCGTTCGCTTTCGGCCAGCGCCCGGTCCGTCAGGTCCACGCCGAAGAGAAGGGCGAGCGGTTCATCCTGATAGGTGAGGTGGCTGCACTGCCAGGCGATGAGGCGTTCGTTTCCGGAATGGTCGATGAGGAGGCTCTCCACCGGCTTGTCGAGTTCCCCCCGGATCAGCGCGACAAGGGCGTCGCGCGCCGGGATGAATTCCTCCCCCGGGAAAAGCGTGGTGAGCCAGTCGCCTTCCATCAGGTCGCCATGCCGGTAGCCGGTGATCCGCTCCGCCGTCCGGTTGAAGACGCGCAGGTGCCGCTCTTCGTCCACGCCGATGATGACGACGGTGGCGGAGGCGATGAGCGCCTCGGCGAATTCCCGGGTCTGCTCCGCGGTATGCTGGGCGAGGTCCGCCTTCGCGTGGATCACCTCCGCCTCGGCTTTCATCAGCCCGGCCTCCGCCTCCGCCATCTGCGCCCGTTCCTGCGCCTGGGTCGCCTTCCGGCAGTAGAGCCATGCCAGGATGAAGGCGGCGATGATGGCGACGAGCGCCTCCAGCGCCGCCACCAGCGGAGAGGAAAAGAGATGCCAGCCCGGCATCATGGCTTCTTCAAAGCCAGCGCCGCCCGCACCGGAACCTCCTGATAGAACCGGGGGGATTCCTGCCGCCGCACCATAAAGCGTGGCCGCCATCGCGCGCATCGGGGGGATGCTACACCAGAGAAAGATTGGGATCAATGTCCGCGCTCATCGCCGAGGCACCTTTTTTTGCCAGTTGATGGGCGGCCACGAAGGCGATCATCGCGGCGTTGTCCGTGCAGAGGGCCGGTTCGGCGAGGCGCAGGGTGAGGCCCCCGGCCCCGCAGCGCGCGCGCATCGCCTCCCGCAGCCGCGCGTTGCAGCTCACCCCGCCGCTCACGGCCACGAGGCGACGGCCCCGGGCGCGCGCGGCGGCCACGGTTTTTTCCACCAGCACGTCCACCACCGCCTCCTGAAACGACGCGCACACGTCTTCGAGCCGGGCGTCCGCGCCGAGCTTCGGCAGGGTGTAGCGGACGGCGGTTTTCAATCCGCTGAAGCTGAAATGAAAATCCCCGGAATCGAGCATGGAACGCGGGAAGGCGTAGCGGCGCGGATCGCCCGCGCGGGCCAGCCGGTCGATCGCCGGGCCGCCCGGGTAGGGGAGGCCGAGGAGTTTGCCGACCTTGTCAAAAGCTTCCCCGGCGGCGTCGTCGCGGGTTCGCCCCAGCAGGTGATAGACTCCGAAGCCCTCGATCTCCACAAGAAGCGTGTGCCCGCCGCTCACGATCAGGGCCATCGCCGCCGGAATCGCCGCCCCGGCTTCCTCCGGGGTGCGGGGAAAGAACGGGGAAAGGAGATGCCCCTCGATATGGTTGACGGCCACGAACGGTTTCCCGAGCCCGAGCGCCAGCCCCTTGGCGGCGGAGAGCCCGAGCATGAGCGAGGTGGCCAGCCCCGGCCCGGCGGTGGCCGCCACGGCATCCACGGCGTCGAGCCCGAGCCCCGCCTCGGCCAGAACGGCGTCGATCACCGGGCGAAGCTGGAGGAGGTGATTGCGCGAGGCGACTTCCGGGACCACGCCGCCCCATTGCCGGTGGATGGCGATCTGCGAGGCGATCCGCCCGGCCAGCAGCCCGCGCCGGGCGTCGTAGAGCGCCGCCGCGGTTTCATCGCACGAAGTCTCCAGCGCCAGAACGATCATCTACCGTTTGCGGGCGGAGGAGGAACGGACGGTGCCGGCCGCCTTTTTGTCCAGTTCGGCGTAGAGAACCGCCCCGCGGAGGGCGTCGATGGCCCGTTCGAGCTGCGGGTCCTTGAAGGCGGCCACGGCCCGGGCATCCTCGTCGTCGAGGTATTCGTGCCGGGAAAGGCTCAGGAGCCGTTCCTGTTGCGGGGTGAGCGTGGCGCGGATTTGCGGGGAGACCCCTTTCTCATGGATCACCTGTTTGCTCGGGGTGTAGTAGCGGGCGGTGGTCATCCGCGCGCCGCTCCCGTCCTGAAGGCCGACGACGCTCTGCACGCTCCCCTTGCCGAAGGTGGTCTCCCCCACGAGCACGGCCCGCTTGAGATCCTTGAGCGCCCCGGCCACGATCTCCGAGGCGCTGGCGCTCCCGGCGTTGACGAGCACGGCCATCGGGTAGAGCGGGCGCGGCTTGCCCCGGGCGGGGGTCTTGTAATCCTGCCGCTGGGAGGGGACGCGCCCTTCCGTGTAGACGACCATCGTCCCCGGCGGCACGAAGAAGCCGCACACCTCCACGGCGCTGTTGAGCAGGCCGCCGGGATTGTTGCGCAGGTCGAGGATGAGCCCCTGCATCCCTTCCTTCTCCAGTTTGTCGAGCTTCGCCTCCAGTTCCTTCGCCGTCGGCTCGCTGAACTGGGTGAGGCGGACGTAGCCGATCCGCGCGCCCCCGGTCTCCCCGGCGGAGAGGATGCGGGCGTCCTTCACGCTCTCGATCTTGATGGTGGCCCGCGCGAGTTCCACCTCCTTGATTTCCCGGGAGGAGGGGCGCACGATGGTGAGCGTCACTTTCTCCCCCACCTCGCCGCTCAGGCGTTCCAACGCGGCGTTGAGGTCGAGCCGCTCGGTCGATTCGCCGTTGATCTTGAGGATCTGGTCGCCCGGGAGCAGCCCGGCGTGAAAGCTCGGGGTGTCCTCCATCGGAGCGACGATGGTGAGCATCCCGTCCCGGGTGGTGACGGTGATGCCCAGGCCGGTGAACTCGCTCCGCGTGTCGTCGGTCATCCGCTTGAGTTCGCGCGGCTCCATGAAGGAACTGTGCGGGTCGAGCGAATCGAACATCCCCTTGAGCGCGGCGTAGGTGAGCGCCCGGTAGCTGGTCTTGCGCTCGTCCACGTAATCCTGCCGGATGAGTTGCATCGCCCGGGTGAGCACGGCGATGTTGAAGTAGCCGTTGTCCTCCGTATTGGCGGGGGCGGACATCTCGCCGGTCGCCCGGAAGGCGACGAAAGTCAACCCGAAGAGCATCAGGGCCAGCGAGATGGAGAGCCGCCGTTTCATCATTCCAAGGGGTAACGGGAACCGCGCCTGGCGCGGATGCCCGGTTCAACGGAGAGCAGAGGTGGGCGCCGCAACGGGAAGGACCGGGGTGCCCCCGCGGACCGGCTCACGCGGCAACCGGGGAAGGGCCGCCCTGGGACGCCCATGCTCTTGCGCCGGTGGTCACCTTCAGGCCGCATCTTTGGCGGTGTCTTTTTCCGGTTTGGTTTCGATGAGTGGCGGGTGCGTCCCTTCCACCGCCGCCCGGTTGACGGTGACGGAGGCGATGTCCGTGCGGCTCGGGAGTTCGTACATCAGGTCGAGCATGATCCGCTCCAGCATGGAACGGAGCGCCCGCGCGCCGGTCCCCTTCGTCACGGCCTGCGCGGCGAGGGCGCGCAACGCATCCGGCGTGATGTTGAGGGTCACCCCCTCCATGGCGAGCAGCTTGACGTACTGCTTGGTGAGCGCGTTGCGAGTCTCGCTCAGGATCGCCATCAGTTCGTCCTCGGTGAGCTGGTTGAGGGCGGTCATCACCGGCAGCCGCCCGATGAACTCGGGGATCATGCCGAAGGCGAGCATATCCTCGGGCTCGGCCAGCGCGATGGCGTCGCGCTCGATCGATTCCTCCTCCCCCTCGCTCTCCCCGGAGGCGAACCCGAGCACCCGCTTGCTGAGGCGGCGCTTGACGATCTTGTCGAGCCCGACAAAGGCCCCCCCGCAGATGAAGAGGATTTTGTCCGTGTTGACCTGGATGTATTCCTGATGCGGGTGCTTGCGCCCGCCCTGCGGCGGGACGTTGCAGGTGGTCCCCTCCAGAATCTTGAGCAGCGCCTGTTGCACCCCCTCGCCGGAAACGTCGCGGGTGATGGAGACGTTGTCGGTCTTCCGTCCGATCTTGTCGATTTCGTCAATGTAGACGATGCCGACCTCCGCCCGTTTCACGTCGTAATCCGCGCTCTGGAGCAGGCGCAGGATGATGTTCTCCACATCCTCGCCGACGTACCCCGCCTCGGTGAGCGTGGTGGCGTCCGCGATGCAGAAGGGGACATCGAGCACGCGGGCGAGCGTGCGCGCCAGCAGCGTCTTGCCGGAGCCGGTGGGGCCGATGAGCAGGATGTTGCTCTTTTCGATCTCCACTTCCGAAAGGGCGTCCACGGTCTCGCCGCCGCCACTGCCGTCGCCGCCGCCGGTGCGGCCCGGCTCCAGCACCCGCTTGTAGTGGTTGTGAACGGCCACGGAGAGCACCTTCTTCGCCCGGTCCTGCCCGATCACGTACTGGTCGAGCGCGCGGCGGATCTCCTTCGGCTTGGGAACCTGAAGGGCCGGCGTCTGGCGACGGGCGTCCTCGGTGAGCTCCTTGTCCAGAATGCCCTTGCAGACAATGATGCAGGAATCGCAGATGTAGACGCCGGGGCCGGCGATCAGCTTTTTGACTTCCGCGTGGCTTTTGCCGCAGAAGGAGCACATGGTCAGGTTGGAAGGGCGGGCCATCGGGATCGGTCGGTCGGTCGGTTCGGGAGAGAGGCGATCGGATTAAGGAAGGATCATGCGCCTCCGGGGCTGGGAGCCGCGGGAGCGTCGGAAGCGGGCGGAGCGGGGTCCGAATCGCCCCGGGCCGGGGAGGTTCCAAGGCCCTTGCGCGATTCCACCACCTTGTCCACCAGCCCGTAGGCGGCGGCTTCCTCCGAAGACATGTAGTAATCGCGGTCGGAATCAATCCGGACCTGTTCTTCGCTCTTGCCGGTATGGTGGGCCAGAATGCGGATGAGGCGCTTCTTGAGCTTGAACATGAAATCGACCTGCCGCTCCACGTCGCTCGCCTGCCCCTGCGCTCCACCGGAGACCTGGTGGATCATGATGTCCGAGTTCGGCAGGGCGTAGCGTTTCCCCTTCGCCCCGGCGGCGAGGAGGACGGCCCCCATGCTCGCGGCCATGCCGAGGCAGTAGGTCGTCACGTCGCAGGTGACAAACTGCATCGTGTCGTAGATGGCCAGCCCCGCGGTGACGGAACCGCCCGGGGAGTTGATGTAAAGGTGGATATCCTTCTTCCCGTCCTCCATCTGGAGGAAGAGCATCTGGGCGATGACGATGTTGGCCACATGGTCGTCAATCGCCGTGCCCAGAAAGATGATCCGGTCCTTCAGGAGCCGGGAGTAAATGTCGTAGGCCCGTTCCCCCCGCCCCGTCTGCTCGATGACCGTCGGGATCAGAAGGTTCTGCGGGATGGAGTGAAAGTCGAGAAGCGGGGATGAAGGCAATGGGTGAGGCATGGATCAGGCTTCCTTGTTTTCTTCGGGAGCCGGGGCTTCGGCGGTTTCAGCGCTTTCCGTGTTTTCGGCGGGCTGGGCGCTTTCCGCTTCGGCGGCGGCGGGTTTCGTGGAAACGCTAGCATTGGAGACCAGGAAATCAAGCGTCTTGGCGATCAGGAGGTCTTCGTGCAGGCGCTCGAGCGCGTTTTCCTTTTCCATCTCCTTGCGCAGCTTCTCCACCGGGCGGTTGTTGCGGATGGCCAGAAGCTGGAGATGGCGGTCAAACTCGTTGCGGGTGATCGCGATCTTCTCCTCCCCGGCGATGCGCAGGAGCAGGAAGGTCGATTTGAGCCGGTCGCGCGCCCCGGCGGAGGCGGAGGCGAGAAGCTGGTCGCGGTTCGAGGTGATCACTTCGTCCGGGATGCCGCGCTGCTGGTTTTCCTCCACCAGGTTGGTGAGGATGCGGTAGGTCTCCCGCTGGACGAAGCGCTCGGGGAGTTCGCACTCCACCTGGGCGAGAAGGGCGTTGATCAGGTCGTTGCGCTTTTTCTCCTCGATGCCGCGGCTTTTCTGCCGGGCGAGTTCGTCGCGCACGAGGTCGCGGAGTTCCTCCAGCGTCTTGTCCTTCACGACGGTGCCCGCGAAGGCGTCGTCGAGCGCCGGGAGTTCCTTCTCCTTGAGGGAGAGGAGGGTGACGGTGTAGTGGATCGTCTTCCCGGCGAGGTCGGGCAGGGGGAAATCCGCGGGGACTTCGAGGTCGAACTCGCGCGTCTCGTTCGGCTTGGCCCCCACCACCTGGGCGGAGAAGCCGGGCAGGAAGGCGTCCGGGGTCAGGCGCACCCAGAAATCAATCCCTTCGGAGAGCTGCTTGGCGGCGGGGATCACTTCGTGAAGCGGCTTCCCTTCGAGGGTGGCGGAGTAGTTGAGGACGGCGTAGTCGTCCTCCACGGCGGGCCGCTCGGGCGCGTCGCTGTAGTTGGCGGCTTCGTCCCGGAAGCGTTCGAGGGCCGCCTCCACGTCCGCGTCGGTCACCTCGGCGGATTCCACGTCCAGCGCGATCCCCTTGTACTCCGGGAGATCGAAGGCCGGTTCGGTGATGAGGGAGGCGGTGAAGCTCGCGCTCTTGTCCGAGCCGAATTCGAAATCGTTGACTTCGTCCACGGAGAGCACCCGCAGGTTGTTTTCCTTCACGGCGGTGCGGACGGCCTCCGAGATGAGGCGGGTGCGCACTTCGTCATGAATCTCCTTCTTGAACTTGGCTTCCACCACCATGCGCGGCGCCTTGCCGGGGCGGTAGCCGGGCAGGCGGACCTGCTTCGCGTACTCGCCGGCGATGGAGTTCCATTGGGTGGAGACTTTGTCTGAAGGAACTTCAACACGCAGGGAGGTGATGCAGTTGGGCAGATTCTCAAGTTGGACGTTCATGGTTTGGTCGGAATTTTAAGGATGGAAAAAGGAGCCCCGGCACCCGGGGCGGGAAATTAGAGAGATTCGGAGGCGATTCTGCAATCCACAATTTTATCGGCAACGTTTTTCGGGTTCAACTCCCGATCCCGAAAAAACGGCGGAAGGCGCGGCGGAGCCTTCACGCCCCCTCCAGCCAGCGGCGCAGGCGCTCCTCCCCGGGGTTCTCGCCGGTGAGGGCGACGGCGAGCCGCCCCGGCTTCAGGCAGGTGCGCGCCACGGCGCTGACGGCTTCCGGGGTGACGGCGAGCAGTTTTTTCTCCAGTTCGGCGGGGGCGGTCAGTTCGCCGTAGCCGAGCAGCGATTCACCGATCCACATCATCTGGTTGGTGGTGCTCTCCAGGCTCATGAGGGTCTGGCCGATGGTGTAATCCTGCGCCTGCCGCACTTCGCGGCGGGAAGGCGGGGTTTCGATGATCCGTTCGAGTTCCCGCCGGATGAGCCGGACCGCCTTTTCAAGGTTGGCGGCATCGAGCGCGGCGGAGAGGGTGAACGCCCCGGTGTCATCCAGACAGACCAGGCAGCTCTGGACGCAGTAGCAGAGGCCGTAGCGTTCCCGCAGCTTCTGGAAGAGGCGCGAACTCATGTTTTCGCCCAGCAGGACGCTCAGGATCTTGAGCGCGAAACGGCGTTCGTCCCGCCGCCCGAAGGTCTCCCAGCCGAGGGCGAGGTGGGTCTGCTCGATCTCCTGATTCACCAGCCGCAGGCGGGCCGGGGCGTCATCCCGGATCGGGGTGGTGGCGCGGAACCCGGGGCGGCGGCCCGGCGGCAGGCAGCCGAGCCGGGGGGCGAACTCCTCCACCAGCGCGTCGTGGGAGAGGCGGCTGGCCACCGCCACCACGGTGTTGCGCCCGTGATAGTGGCGGCGGGTGAAGTCGAGAAAGTCTTCGCGGCGCAGGCGCGCGATCGTCTCCACGGTGCCGGTGAGCGAGCGCCCGAGGGGGTGATCGGGCCAGAGCGTTTCGGAAAGAAGCTCCTGCACGTATTGCGACGGGTTGTCGCGCACCATCAGGATCTCCTCGCCGATCACGTCGCGCTCCCGCTCGATCTCCACCGGGGCGAACTGGGAGTAAAGGTACATGTCGGTGAGGACGTCGCCGAGCACCGGCAGATGGTTGGCGGAAGCCTTCGCGTAGTAGCAGGTGTGGTCCTCCGTGGTGAAGGCGTTGAGGTAGCCGCCGAGGCCCTCCACCGCCTCGGTGATCTTCCGGGCGGTGCGCCGCCGCGTCCCCTTGAAAAGGAGGTGTTCGGTGAAATGGGAGATGCCCGACTGGGCGGCGGACTCGTAGCGTCCGCCCACTTTCACCCAGAGGCCGACGCTGGCGCTCTGCATGTGGGGCATCGTGATGGAGGCGATGCGGAGGCCGTTGGGAAGGGTGGTGAGGCGGTAGGGATTGCTCATGAGGTTAGCCGGGCGGTGAGGACGAGCCGCGCCAGCGGAAGATCCCCCGGGAGGGTGATTTTCAGGTTCGGCTCCCGGTTCTGGTAAAGGGCGACGGAGAGGCCGAGCCGCTGGACGGCGGAGACTTCATCGGTCACGATCGCGTTCGTCCGCAGCAGGGAGCGATAGGCTTCCTCCAGCAGCCGGGAGAGAAAAATCTGCGGGGTCTGCATGGCCCAGAGGTTTTCGCGTTCCACGCTTTCGCTCACGAACCGGTCCGGCGTGGCCCGCTTGAGGGTATCGACCACCGGCGCGGCGCAGGCGGCGCCCCCGTGTTCGCGGGCGAGGGCGAGGCACCCCTCGATGGCGGCGGGGGAGATCAGCGGCCGGGCGGCGTCGTGCACGGCCACGATGTCATCCGGAGCGGCCTCGGCGGCCTGCATCCCGTTCCAGACGGAGAGGTGCCGCTCGCCACCCCCGGGAACCACCCCGGCCAGCTTGCTGATGCCGTGCTCGCGGGCGAGCGCGGTGAATTCCTCCACCCGCTCCTCCTGCGTGACGAGGAGGATGCGCCGCACGCTCGGGGCGCATTCGAAGGCGAGGAGGGACCAGGCGATGACCGGTTTCCCGGCGAGATCCGCGGTGAGCTTGTCAAAACCCATGCGGCGGCTGCTTCCGGCGGCGACGAGGATGGCGATCATGGCGGGAGGGAGGGGGGGAGATTGCGGGATCAGGAAAGCTGGCGGGCGACCTCCGCGCTCAGCGCGCGCCCGTCGGCGCGTCCGGCGGCCTTGGCGGAGGCGAGTTTCATCACGGCCCCCATTTCCGCCTTCGAGGTGGCTCCGGCTTCGGTGATCGCCTCGCGCACCAGCGCGGCGAGCGCCTCAACCGAGAGCGGCTGGGGGAGGTAGGCGGAAAGGATGTCGATCTCCGCGCGCTCCCTGGCGGCGAGTTCGGGGCGTCCTCCCTTTTCGTAGCTTTCGATGGAGTCGTGCCGTTGCTTGACCTGTTTGCGGATGATGGCGGTGACGGTGGCGTCGTCGAGTTCCGCCGCCGCGCCGCCGTGGTCAATGGCGTGGTTCTTGAGAGCGGCCTTGAGCATCCGGAGCACGCCGAGCTTCCCGGCGTCCCGCGCTTTCATGGCCTCTTTGAGGTCGGTGTCGATCTGTTGTTGCAAACTCATGGCAAAGAGCGTGGATTTCCCTAAACTTCCTTAAAGCCCATATCATGCCCACGAGCCTTGCGCCACTGGAAGTCTTAATTCTCGAACAGATCGCCCACCCCCGGGCGCCCGGAACGCCGGGGGAGGATGACGCCGCCTTCAACGCCCTTGCCCTGAAGCTGCACCGCCACCAGCGGGAGCACAATCTCCCCTACCGCCGTTTCTGTGAGGCGAAGGGCGGCGGCGAACCGCAACACTGGCGCGAGATCCCCGCCGTGCCGACGAGCGCCTTCCGCCACGCGCCGCTGCGGACGTTCCCGGAAGGGGAGACGCGCGCCACCTTCCGGACCAGCGGGACGACGGGCGAAGGCTTCGGCGAACATCATTTCGCCACGCTGGCGCTCTACGAGGCGTCGATCCTCGGCGCGTGGCGCGCGCTCGGCGTGCCGCCGCTGCCGCAGTTGATCCTCGTCCCCCCGCCCGCGGCGGCTCCGCACTCCTCGCTCTCGCACATGATGGGGGTGCTTGCCCGCGCCGGGGGGCCGCAGGTGTGGGGACTCACCCCGGAGGGGCGGCTCGATCGGCCCGCCATCGAAGCGGCGGCGGCGCAGGGGCCGCTGCTCGTGCTCGGGACGGCGCTCGCCTTTCTCCATCTCTTCGAACAGCTCGGCACGCGCCCGCTGCCGCTCGCGCCCGGGAGCCTCGCCATGGAGACGGGCGGCTACAAGGGGAGCGGACGCTCGCTCACCAAGGAGGCGCTCTACGCCCGGTTTGGCGAAAGCCTCGGGCTGGCCCCGGAGGCGATCCTCAATGAATACAGCATGACGGAACTCAGCTCCCAATGGTACACGCGCGGGCTGGGCGCGCCGCACCACGGCCCGCCCTGGACCCGCGCCGTGGTGATCGACCCGGTGAGCGGCCGGGAAGTCGCCCCGGGCGAAACCGGCGTGGTGCATCTTTACGATCTGGCCAACGTCGGCTCCGTGCTGGCGATCGCGACGCAGGATCTCGCCGTGCGGAGCGAGGGCGGGGTGAGCGGTTTCCGGCTGCTCGGGCGCGATCCCGCCGCGCTGCCGCGCGGTTGTTCGCGGGCGATGGATGAGCAGCTTCGGGGTGCGTAGGACCGAGGGGCGATGGGTTGGATTTGCCCATCGACGCCAGAGGTATCAGGAATGCGTATCGACGTGGCCCGCCCGTCGGGCTACAAGGAGGGAAGTGTCATCACGCAGATCCTCAGGCGCCTTGAAGGGCCATCCGGAAATCAGCCGCTATTTTCCGCTCGCATCACCGGGCTTGAAAGCGAGGCGTCTGAAGCTTAAAAGAATCCTTGGTGCGATCGGCTCTCTCGCCCTTGTTTTGGGATTGGCGGCTGCTCTGGAAGAGAAGGCCGATGCCGCAATCGTGATGAACCTCACGGAGGAAAATGGCAATCTTCTCCTTACGATGAGAGGAAGCGTGATGGAGCAGGGGGATTTGGAAAGAATATCGCTTGTTGACGTTTCCACCCCCTTTGCAGCCTTCGAGCCCGCTTCAGCGACCCTGGTCGGCGGGGTGGGGCATACCTTTTTAATGATTTACAGTTGCGACAATGCAACCGGGCCGCAATCTTTCGGGGGCCACGCCAGTTTTTCGCTCAGCACGACAGGGGATAATTTCGGTATTTTCGGCAGCTTTGGAGACGATGGCCAGACGGCGATCGCCCTCCCGTACGAGTATGGATGGGGGACATTTCTCTCGAACACCACCCTTGTGAAAAACATCACTTTCGCCGAACTCGGAATAACAGCGGGAACCTACGTCTGGACCTGGGGAAGTGGTTCCAATGCCGACTCCGCCACCTTGATTATCGGCGAAGCCGCCCCGGGCAATGAAGCCATCCCGGAACCTTCCACGGTAGGGCTTCTCGGGCTTGGAGTGCTCTGGGCGATGGTCCTTCGCTCTCGCAGGGCAAACCTCATTACCTGCCAGCCGGTTCAATAACGCCCAAACGCAAACCCCCGGGGAAAACCAATTCCCCGGGGGTTTCGCAAGAGAGCGGCGGAAACGCCTCTAAATCTTGTGGCGGATGCCGCGGATGGAATCCGAGAGCTTGCGCAGGCCGAGTTCGAGCCGGGTCTTGATGGTGCCCAGCGGCGTGCCCGTGGCCACGGCGATCTCCCGCTGGCTCATCCCCTGAAAAAACGCCATCTCGATCGCTTCCCGCTGGTAGGGGGGAAGGTTCCGGATCCGTTTGTTGAGGAAGGCGCGGATGTCCTCGCGGTGAATGTCCCCCTCGATCCGGTTGTGCACCCAGGATTCCGGCTGGCGTTCCACGTTGACCTCAAAGCGGTCCTTGGCGCGGCAGTACGCCTGCCGCTTGCGCAGCCGGTCGATGGCGCGGCGGCGGGTGAGGGTGACGATCCACCCCAGCGGCTTCCCCTTCTGCGGCGAGTAGTTGCGGGCCTGTTGCCAGACCTGAAGAAAAACCTCCTGAAGCAGATCGTCGGCCTCCGCGTCATCGTGCACCACGCGGATGATCAGGGCCTTGAGGATCGGCGCGTAACGGTCGTACAACCCGGAGAGCGCGGCGGAGTGGCCCTGGGCGATGGCTTGCATCAGCGCTTCGTCGCTGAGCGTCCCCTCCTCGGGTTGCGGCAGAGCGGGCATCTGGGGCTCCGTTTCGGCCAGGGCTTCGTCAAGAGGTTCGATGTCGGTGGAGTCGGGAATGATTTCGATCATGGTAGTAAAGGTTGCAGGGAGAAGGTTAAGAGCCCCCCGGTTTTTCCACAATCGGCACCCCCCCGTTCCCCCGGGCGGTCAAACGCCGAGGGGATGCTGAGCGTTGCCATTACGTTTTTTCACGGTGTGAATAACTTTTGGAAACCCGGTAATAACCGGCACTTGCGTGAGGATAAGCTCTCGCTTGTTCACAAGTTATTCCCACCCCGGCGGGGCGGTTCTCCCGGGGGCGGCGGGATTTGGGAATTGACTTGGTTCCCCCCTTGCCGGGAGGGTTTCTCCTGCCATGTCCGAGGCCGGTCCCCTTTCTCCCGCTCCCGCCCCCGCCGGTCCGCCGGAGGGGGTGGCGTGGACGCTGCCGCTCGGGGAACTCGGCTGGATTCCCCGGCCCCAGGCGCGGATTCTCGAACGGCTCGAACTCCGGACGGTGGAAGACCTCCTCCATCACTTCCCCCGGCGGCACGAGGACCGCCGCACCTTCGCCGCCTTCCCCCGGGAGGCGGGGGAGGAGCCGCTCTGTCTCTGCGGGACGGTGAGCCGCGTGAGCGTGAGCCGCTTCGGCTTCCGCAACAAGCGGGTGGAGGTGACGCTGGAGGAGGAGGGGAGCCACGCGCTGAGCGGGCGGCTGGTCTGCCGCTGGTTCAACGTGCATTACATCCAGAAAGTGATCGCCGTGGGGCAGCGGCTGGTGGTCTACGGGAAACCGAAGCTCGCCGGGCGGCGGATCGTGATGGACCACCCGGAGTTCGAGGTGGTGGAGGCGGAGCTTTCCTCCATCCATCTCGGGCGGATCACCCCGGTGCACCCGGCCACCGAGGGGATCACGCCGCGGATGCTGCGCGGCTGGATTCACCGGCTGCTCGCAGAGGCGCGACCCCCCGGGGCCGGACCGCTTCCCGCCGATCTGGCCGGGATGCCGTATCCGGAGGCGGTGCGCACCTATCATTTCCCGGAAAGCTGGGAGGCGCTCCACCGGGCGCGGCGGGAACTCGTGCTGACCGAATTTTTCCGGATGCAACTCATCATCTGCGACCAGCGGCGCGAGGAGGGAACCCGCCCCGGCGCGCCCCACTGCGGCCCGGGCGAACTGGCGCGGGCCTTCGCGGCGCGGCTCCCCTTCGCGCTCACCGAAGGACAGCGGCGGGCGATCGAGGCGATCCGCGCGGACCTCCTCTCCGCCCGCCCGATGAACCGGCTCCTCCACGGCGATGTCGGCTCCGGCAAGACGGTGGTGGCCCTCTCGGCGATGCTGCTGGCGGTGGAAGCCGGGTTCCCCGCCGTCCTGATGGCCCCGACGCAGATTCTCGCCGAGCAGCATTACCTCCATTTCAAGCGGTGGCTGGAGCCGCTCGGGGTGCCGCTGGTCCTGCGGACGGGGAACCGGAAGGGGGAGCTTCTCCCGCTCTTTGAAGGGAGCCGCCCGCCCGTTTACGTCGGCACCCACGCGCTGCTTTATGAGGAGGGGCTGCGGCCCGGGCTCGTGGTGATTGATGAACAGCACAAGTTCGGCGTGCGCCAGCGCGCCGCGCTGATGGAGGGAGAAGTGACGCCCGACCTGCTCGTGATGAGCGCCACGCCGATCCCCCGCACCCTCACCATGACCCGCTACGGGCACCTCGACGTCTCCCGGCTCGACGAAGCGCCCGCCGGGCGGGGCCGCGTGGTCACGCTGGCGCGTTCCCGCGAGAAGCTCCCGGAGGCGATCGCCTTCATCCGCAAACAGATCGAGGCCGGGCGGCAGGCTTACGTGGTTTACCCGCTCATCGACGAATCCGAACGGAGCGAGGCGCGGGCGGCGGCGGCGGAGTTCGAGCGGTGGCGGGAGGCGTTCGCCCCGCACCGGTGCGACCTGCTCCACGGGCGGCTTCCCCCGGAGGAGAAGGAGGCGGTGATGGAGCGTTTCCGCCGCAATGAAAGCCGCCTGCTGGTGGCCACCTCGGTGATCGAAGTCGGCGTGGACGTGTCCAACGCCACGGTGATGCTCGTTGAAAACGCGGAACGCTTCGGCCTCGCCCAGCTTCACCAGTTGCGCGGGCGGATCGGGCGCGGCGCTCACAAGGCGTACTGCATCCTCATCCATGAGGCACAGGAGGGGCCGGCGCTCGAAAAAATGGAGACCCTGGAGCAGACCTCCGACGGGTTCCGGATCGCGGAGGCCGATTTTCGCTTTCGCGGCGCGGGCGATCTCCTCGGCACGGCGCAGAGCGGCCTGCCGGGGGTGCGGCTCGGCGATTTCGTGGCGGACGCGCCGTGGATGCTCCTCGCGCGGCGGGCGGCGATCGCCCTTTTTTCGGCGGACCCGGAGCTGGTCCGGGAGGAAAACCGGCCTTTCCGGGAGTGGATCGGGAAAAACCGGCACCGGGAGCTTGCCCGAATCAGTTGACACGCGTTTTATTTTTTAAACCGCCTTTTCCCGCACTTTTCCCGTAACCCGTCCGCTGCCTCCGACTTCATGAAACGTTTCCTTCTCTTCGTCATCGCCGTCGTCCTCGTGGTCTACGGCATTCACCGCTGGGATGTCGCCCGCCGGGAGCAATCGTTCCCCGCCTCGTTCACCCCGGCGGCCACGCCGGGCGTGGACCTGAAGGAAGTGCCCGTGCTCGCCGCGATGGACCAGGAATACACCCGGCTGGCGGAAGCCGTGATGCCCTCGGTCGTAAGCCTCTACACCTCGCGCCGGATCAGCCAGCGGCCGACGATGGACCCGTTCGAGTTTTTCTTTGGCCGCCAGCAGCGCCGCCCGGTGCCCCGGGAGTTCATCCAGAACTCGCTCGGGAGCGGGGTGATCGTCTCCGCCGAGGGGCACATCCTCACCAACAACCATGTCATCGCGGACATGGACGAGATCAAGGTGCGCCTGCGCGACGGGCGGGAATTCCCCGCGAAGGTGATCGGCGCGGATGAATCGGTCGATATTGCCGTGCTCCAGATCAGCGCGCCGAACCTCAAGCCGCTGGCGATGGGGGATTCCGACAAGGTGAAAGTCGGCTCGCTCGTCCTCGCCATCGGCAATCCCTTCGGGCTTCAGGAAACGGTGACGCACGGGATGATCAGCGCCACGGGGCGGCAGGTCTTTGACGAAAGCACGACGGATTTCTTCCAGACGGACACGGCGATCAACCCCGGCAACTCCGGCGGGCCGCTGGTGAACCTGGGCGGGGAGATCATCGGGATCAACACCGCCATCGGCAATTTCTCCGGCAGCGGGACATGGCAGGGGGTCGGCTTCGCCATCCCCATCAACGTGGCGCGCCGGAGCATGGAGAGCATTCTCAAGACCGGGCGGGCGGTGCACGGCTACCTCGGCGTGGCGATCCAGACGCTCACGCCGGAACTGGCGGAGCAGTTCGGGGTCCCCGGGCGCACCGGGGCGCTTGTCGATGTCGTCACGCCGGATTCCCCGGCGGAAAAGGCGGGGCTGCGCCGGGGGGATATCATCGTGGCGGTGGACGGCGAGGAAGTGCCGGACCTGCGCAGGCTGCTGCGGCGGGTCGCCTCCGCGGAGGTCGGCTCGAAGCTCTCGATCACCACCATCCGCGAAGGGAAGGAGACGACGGTGGAAGCGGTCATCGAGGAACAGCCGGAGGATTTCCGCATCAGCGTGACGCCGAAGGGACAGCGGCGGCCCGCCCCCGTCCCGCCCGGGGAGGATCTCCCGGAGGATAACCCGCTGGCGGGCCTCCGGATCGGCCCGATCCCCGAACGGCTCCTTCCCTCCCTGCCGGAAAACGTGAGCGGGGTGATGGTGCTTGCCGTCCGCAAGCCGGGGCCGCTGCGCCCGGGGGATGTGATCGAGGAAGTGGGCCGCCAGCCGGTGCCGACGCCGGAGCAGTTCCTGGAAGTGGCCGGAAAGCTCTCCCCCGGGGAACGGGTGCTCCTCTCCATCTGCCGGGGGCGGGAGCGTTCGTTCGTGGTGGTGACGCCGTAAGCAGTGCGGCCTACGGAAGCCAGCCCGGCAGCGCGGCGGCCTGTTTCACCCACGCCGCCATCCGCGCCTCGTCCAGTCCCGGCTCCTCGTAGAGATCGATCCAGCGGGCTTCCTTGCTGCGCTCTGTGCCGCCGGGCGGGATCGGCTCCAGTGAAGCGCCGTTGAAGAAGGTCACCTTCACGTAACGGGTGAAGACATGGAAGGAGAGGAACCAGCCCCGGCCCTCGACGCCGTAAAACGGGGAGTTCCACTTCACGGCTTTACGAACCTGCGGCACCGCCCGCACGATCAGCGCGTCGAGCCGCCTGCCGAGGTCGCTTTTCCAGCCGGGCATCGCGGCGATGTACGCCTGCACGGGGGCGTCTCCATCCGCCTTGGCGATTTGCGGGTTCCCGCCGGAGAGAAGTTTGACCGGTTGTTTTTTCATGGGGGGGCGTCGGCCAAAGCATGGCCGGAGGAACCGATCCGGCGCAAGCCTGAAAAGGAACCCGGCGCTTCCCCAGGGCTCTCCCCTACGCTTCGTACCCCCAGTGTTTCACCTCGGCGGCAAAGCACGGGAAATTGACCTCCGCCCCGCTCTGGCGTTTCCAGCGGCCCACGGAATCGGGCCGTACGGGAATGCGCGCGAGCGGCAGCCCGAGGAACGCTTCGAGCCGCCGGAGGGTCGCCTCCTGTTCCAGCACGAAATCCTCAAACCGGACGGCGAGCAGGTGGCACGGCGGCGGCGTGGCGTGGAAAATGGCGGTCTGGTAGAGCCAGCTCGTGGCGCGGCGTTCGTAAACATTTTCCGTCCGCTCGTACGGGATGCCGAAGTCCGCCAGATCGTCCGTGAGATGATCGCCGAGGATGGAATCGCGCGGGTCGCGCACCCAGTAGAGATAGCGGATGTCGGGAAAGAGCCGGACGATCCACGGGTAGACGAGGGTGGTCTCCGGCAGTTTCCAGCCACGCCACGGCGCTTCGGAGGTCAGCACGGAGTGGAGGAAGGTTTCCACGAGGTCCGTGAATTCCTTCGGGACCGGCATCGTGTGGAGCCGGGAGAAATCCCACCGGTTGCCGCCGAGGTAGGTGACATGCGGGGCCATGACGCGGCAGGCGTCGTAGAGCGGCTGGGGCGGGAGCAGGTCGCCCGAGACGTTGAGGGGGTTGCCCATATCGACGCCGCTTTGCGAGAGGGTGTGGGACATGGCGCGCGTGCCGGAATGGCCGCGCCCGATGATGGTGATCCAGTGTTCGGGGTTCATAAGTCGGAGTCGGAATCAGGCTTTGGAATCGGGATCGGCCACGGGGATGACCCGCTCCTCGCGGATCGAGCGGATCGCGGCATCGAGCACCAGTTGGGCGGCGAGCCCTTCGCGGCCCGAGCCGTCGATCGCCCCCGGCGGGACGCCCCGGTTGAGTTCGTCGATGAAATGGGCGATCCGGTTGCGGAACGTCTCTTCAAAGGAGGTCATGCCGCCGAAGAGCGGGTTGGTGTAAACGGTTTTTTCCGGGCACCCGGCGGGGTAGAGCGTCACTTCCCGGTACATATCCTCCAGCACGAAGCGCCCGGCCAGCCCGGCGACTTCCACGCGCTCCATCGGGTGGCCGCGCTCGATGTCGTAGCTGCCGCAGAGGTGGCCCACCGCCCCGTTGGCGAGGCGGAAGTTGAACTGCGCCGTGGACCAGATGGAGCGCCCCGGCGCTTTGGTGGCAAAGCAGTGGACCTCCGTGATCGGTCCCGCGAAGTGGTGGATCAGGTTCACGGTATGCGGGTGGAGCGCCTTGATCTGAAACCACGGGGAGCTTTCCCGGGGGTTCTTGATCCACATGCTGACGTTGACGAAGAGGAGGTGCCCCAGCCGCCCTTCATCCACCCAGCGCCGCGCCAGCCGGGCGGCGGGGGTGAAGCGGTGGTTGAGGTTGATCGCGTAGCAGACCCCCTTTTCCCGCGCCAGCGCCACCATTTCGCGGGCCTGCGCGATGTCGTTGGAGATCGGCTTCTCCCCGAGCACATGCACCCCGGCCTCCAGCGCCTGCATCGTCGGCTCGTAATGATCGCCCCCGTATTCCTCGCCGCCCGTGGCGACGCTCACCATCTGCGGCGCGGCGTGGGCGAGCAATTCCGGGACGGAGGCGTACGCCGGGACGCCGAACCGCGCGGCGGCGGCGGCGGCCCGCTCCCGGTCGATGTCGCAGACGCCCACGAGCCGCGCCCCCGGCAGTTCCGAAAGGATGCGGGCGTGAAGGTTGCCGATGCCGCCGCAGCCGATCACGGCGACGCGCTGTTGGGGCGCTTTCATGCGGAGGGAGCCTTGGCGGCGCGGGATTGCGCCTGAAGCTTCGCGGCGGAGGCGGGCCCGCCGATGTGCAGCGCGTCGTACGCCTGCCCGCTGGAGGTGAAGTAGTCGGTTCCCTTGATTCCATGCCAGCCGGGCTGGTTTTCGACCGGGTTCGGGCGGCCGGTGGCCTGCGTCCGCTTCGCGATATGCGCTTCCATCTCGGCCCGCAGCGCGGCGACGATGTGCGGATGGCTCTCCGCCACGTTCGTGTTCTCGCCCGGATCAAGGATCAGGTTGTAAAGCTCCACGGGCGGCTTGGAATGGAAATCCGGCTCCAGCGCGAGGATGAGCTTCCACTCCGGCGTGCGCCAGCCGTGCTTGCGCATCCAGGTGCATTCGGTGATGTAGAAGGAAGGCTCGTGGCTCGGCGTCTCCCCGCTCACCAGCGGCAGGAGCGAGCGGCCCTCCATCGGGAGATCGCCGGGGAGGCCGATGCCCGCGAGTTCGAGCACCGTCGGCACCAGGTCCTTGTGCTGGTTGTAGCCGGGCACGCGGCGATCGGCCGGGAGCCGCCCCGGGGCGCGGATGATGAGCGGCACCTTCAGCGTCACGTCGTAGAGCCCGTGATGATCGAAGTAGCATTCATGATCGTTGAGCGTCTCGCCGTGATCCCCGTTGAGGATGACGATCGTGTTTTCGGCAAGGCCCAGAGCCTCCAGCCGCGTGAAGATCGCGCCGATGCAGGCGTCCATGTAGGCGACCGCGCCGTCGTACTGCGCGACGACGTACTCCGCATCCGTCACGTCGGAGGGAATCCAGCTCCGGAAATAGTCGGCAAACGGCTTGAAATCCCAGACCGGTCGCATCGACGTGTGGGCCGGGTCCGTCGCGTCGCCCTGATAAAACAAGGTGGAAAACGGTTCCGGCGGCAGGTACGGGGAGTGCGGGTCCATGTGCCGGAGCATGGCGAAGAACGGTTTGTCTCCCGCCGCGAGTTCATCAAGCACGGGGAAAAACGCGGCGTTGAGCGCTTCCGCCTTGTGGCTGCGCCCCTGATCCAGACTGCCCCAGCCCGCGTAGCTCACGTAACGCTCAAACCCGCGCGCCGCCGGGTTGCTTTCCGGAAAGCCGACGTTGAGCGTGGCGTACCCTTCGTCCCGGAGGATCTCGGCCAGCGTCGGCACGTCCCCGGGCAGCCCGCCCTGATGGCGCAGCGCCACGCAGTCCGTACCGAAGCAGTCGCGCCCCGTGAACATGGAGGCGTAGGCGGGCGTGGTCGGAATATGGGCGGAGAAGGTGTTTTCAAAAAGCGTCGCCCCGCGCGCAAACCGGTCGATGTGCGGGGTGGTGTTGCGATGGTAGCCGTAGCACCCCATGTGCGTGGAGAGCAGGGAATCGACGGCGATGAGGAGGATGTTCGGTTTCATGATGGAGGGGAAAAATCAACGTGCGCCGCAGAACTGAAGACACGCCTGCATGTGGCCGCGCGCTTCGGCGGCGATCACGGCGCATTGTTCGAGGCGGTATTCCTTCGCGCCGATCACTTCGAGATTCACCGGGCCGTTGTAGCCCGATTCATGGAGAACGCGCAGATACCCGGCGAGGTCGATATCGCCGCGGCCGTTGGCCTGAAGCTCCGGTTTGCCGGGCCCGGCCTCGCGCCCCTTGCAGTCGCGGATATGGACGTGGCGGACGCGCCCGATCACCTGCCGGAGCGCTTCCACCGGGTTTTCCCCCGCGCGGTGAATGTGGCTCGGGTCCATGTCGAGGCCGAAGGCGGGGCTCTTGATGGCGTCGAGCATGGCGAGCGTGGTCGGTGTGTTGTAGATGGCCGCGCCGACATGCGCCTTCACGCAGAGCGTCACGCCGTGGGCTTCCGCCCGGCTCGCGAGCGCGGCGAGGCATTCGATCCGGCTCTCCAGCGAACCGGGTTCATCGGATTTTCCGCCGGGGCCGACATTGACGACCGGGATGCCGCACGCCACGGCGGCGGCGAAGGTCTCCTCCATGAAGGCGGCGTCCGTGTTGGGCTGTTCCATCGCCAGCAGCGGGAGTTCGTACCGGGCGGAAAGCTCCCGGATGCGGGGGGCGAGCGTGCGCCAGTCTTCGATGACGAGGTGCTGGCTCATCCCGTTGATGGCGGAGATTTCGATGCCGTCGTAACCGGCGGCTTTGAGGATGCGGAAGGCGGCTTCCAGATCGTGGCCGCCGAAGAGAACGGAGTTGGCTCCAAGAGTGATCATGGCTTTGGGAAATAAGGTTAATCAATCCTGATGCAGCGGATCGCGCTTGGCGGCGGGGAGCCGGTGCGGGCGGACGAGCGCGCCGCCGTTTTCGGATGATTCGATCGCGGCGAAGGTGTATTCGAGTGTGGCGAGGGCATCCCGCCCGGAGGCGCGCAGCCGGTCCTTGGGAACCCCGGCGGTGACGTCTTCGAGGAAAGCGTGAATGCGGTAGCCGAAGGTGACGCCGAAATCGCTCAGGCCGCTCTCCGTCACCTGCGGCTCCGGCTGGCGGCCCAGCGGGTAGTTGTCCCCCGGTTTCGGCGCGGGGTAGTAGGTGAGCTTTTCCACGCAGTTTTCGATGCAGAAGGTTCCCTTGGTTCCGCCGAACTCGAAGCTCCACCAGCCGCCGAGGCCCATCGTCACATCCCCGCGGGAACTGAAGAGGTAGGCCATCGCGCCGTTGGCGAAACGGGCATGGATACTGGCGATGGAGAGCATTTCATCCCCCGCGGCCCGGCGGAAGGAGGGGCGGTCGAGGAACGCCGCAATGTGCGTGATGTCGCCGCCGAAATGCCGCAGCAGGCCGAAGGGATGCGCCAGGAACGCCTTGAGATGGGCGTGGGGGAAACCGTCGAAGTTCGGGTTCGCCCCGCCCTTCTGGTAGGTTTCCGCCCCGCCGATGAAGCCCATCCGGTGCAGGCAGTAGACCGGCTCGCCGATCCGCCCCTCGTCCATGAGCCGCCGGGCCTCCTGCGCGGGCGGGGTGAAGTAGTGGTTGAGGTTGCAGCCCAGATAAAGATTTTTCTCCTGCGCGAAGCGGACCATCTCCCGCGCTTCGGTGATCTCGTTGCTCATCGGTTTTTCCACGAGCACGTGCTTCCCGGCGGCGAGCGCCTCCATCGTCGGCTCGAAATGCCAGCCGCCGTTTTCGTAGCCGCCGGTGCAGACATCGATGATGTCGAGGTCCGGGTGCGCCTCCAGCATCTGCCTGAGGGTGCTGTAGGCTTTCACGCCCGGGTATTTCTCCGCGGCGCTTTCGGCGCGGCCGGGATAAACATCGCAGAGCGCGACGAGCTGGGCGAGCGGGTCCTGGGCATACGCGGCGGCGTGGGTCTGGCCGATTCCGCGCGTTCCGACAATTCCGATTTTAAGTGGCATGAGGCGACGGGTGTGAGGGGTGGTGAGGAATGGTGGTGGATTGGGACCGGGGAACTTCAAACCGCCCCGATCTGCCGCCCATTCTCTCCCTTCGCGCACGCCGTTGCCTTAACGAAGCTCTCAAAAATCAGCACAATCCTCTCACCCGCCCTACCCCCGGCGGACCGCCCCCGCGGCGGATCACTCCCGCCCGCCGTGCCCGCTCAGGTTCGCCTCGAAGTGCTGCTGGAGCCGCTCCGGATTGGTCACCACCACGGTGCGCTGGCGGATCACCAGGAACTTCTGGTCACGCAGCCGGGCGAAGAGGCGCGAGAGCGTCTCCTGCCGCGTGGTCAGTTCGCTCGCGAGCACCGTCTTGGTGACGCCAAGCTCGATCGTCACCGGCTTCTCCGTGCGGGGCTGCGGGCAGCGGCGCAGCAGCCAGTGCAGGAGCCGGGTCTCGGCGTCCTTGAGCTTGAGATTCTCGATCGAGGCGACGAGCACCCGCAGGTGCTGGCTCATGGAGGCAAGCATCCGGAGCGCCAGCCGGGAATCGGCATGGATGAACTCCAGGAACTCCCGCTTGGGGATGAGGATCACCTCGCTCTCCTCCACCGCCCGGGCGTCCGCAGGGTAGCCGGTCTCGCTCACCACCGCCGCCTCCGCCAGCGATTCACCGGGGCGGAAGAGGTGGATCACCTGTTCGCGCCCGTCCGAGGCGACCCGGTGGACGTTCACGATCCCCTTGCGCACGACGTAAAACCCGAGCGCCGGGTCCCCCTCATGGAAAAGATACTCCCCCTTCTCCAGCTTCCGCACCACGGCGCACGAGGCGATCCGCGCGAGATCCTCCTCCGGCAGCCCGGTAAAGATGGAGGCGCTGCGCAGTGAATAGGCCAGCGGGGCGAGGCGCAGGGATGCGGGCGATTTCATGGGCTCTCCTTCCGGAACCAGACGATCCAGCTCCCGTCCTCCCCGCGCTCCATCTCCACGGCGAACCCCTGCGCCGAGAGCATCTCCACGAGCGGGGCGGGCATGAAGGGCGCGGTCAGTTCCAGCCCTTCGCCGGGGGCGAGGGAACCGATCTGCGCCATGATCGGCTCGAAGGGTTCCTTTCCCTCCCGGAGCAGCGGGCGGATATCGAGTTTGCGGAAAAGGGGGGATTTCGTTTTCATTGATCCAGTATCGACCCGCTCCGCGCCGCCGTCCTTGATTCAAATCAAGGCGAAGGCCACGCTCACGGCTGGTCGAAATGGAGGTAGGTGTAGTTCTTGAGGCCGCGTTCGTAGCTGGTGAGCAGTTTCATCGCTTCGTTCGGCTTGAGGCGGTCGCTCTTGATGGCGGCGTCCACCTGCGCCTTGAAGCGGCGGATCAGGTCGGTCTGGTTCCACTGCGTCATGGAGAGGACTTCGCCGATCGTGCTCCCCTCGATGGTTTCCTCAATGTAGAACCCGTCGTCCTCGTCTTCATCCAGAAAGACGTGCGCTTCGTTCACCCGGCCAAAGAGGTTGTGCAGGTCGCCCATGATGTCCTGGTACGCCCCGAGCAGGAAGAAGCCGATGTAGTACGGTTTGCCGGAACGGAGCCGGTGCAGCGGGAGCGTTTCCCTCCCCTCCTGCGTCAGGTCGATGAACTTGCTCACCTTCCCGTCGGAATCGCAGGTGATATCGACGAGCGTCCCGTTGCGCTCGGGCCGTTCGTCGAGCCGGTGAATCGGCATCACGGGGAAGAGCTGGCCGAGCGCCCAGTGGTCAAGCAGCGACTGGAAGACCGAAAAGTTGCAGACGTACTGATCGCCGAGGGCGACTTCGAGTTCCTTCACTTCGTCCGGGATGTAGTCGGCCCCCTGAAAGTGGGCGACGATCTTTTCGGCGATCCGCCAGAAGATGAGTTCCACCTTCGCCTTGCTCTTGAGGTCGATGAGGCCGAAATCGAACATCGAAAGGGATTGCTCCTTGATTTCCTGCGCGTCGTGGAGGGTTTCCGTCCGGTGGCCGACCTGGAGGTTGCGCTCCACGTCGAGCATGTCGTGGACGAGCTTGTGATCCTCCGGCCCGGCTTCGCGCGGGGCGTCCCCGGGGTGGTTCTTTTCGATGGAGCCGAAGGCTTCCACCACCAGCACGGAATGATGGGCCACGATGGCGCGCCCGCTTTCGCTCACGATGACCGGGTGGACGACTTTCTCCGAATCGCACACTTCCATGATGTTGTAGACCACGTCCCGGGCGTATTCCTGAAGGGTGTAGTTCATGGAACTGTCGAAGGCGGTCTTCGAGCCGTCGTAATCGACCCCGAGCCCGCCGCCGACATCGAGGTAGCCGATCTCGTGCCCCTGCTGCACCAGCTTGGAATAATACCGGGCGGCTTCGCGGACCGCCTTTTTGATGGTGCCGATGTCGGGCACCTGCGAGCCGACATGGAAGTGGACGAGCTTGAGCGCGTGCGCCAGCCCGGCGGCCTTGAGCAGTCCGCTCGCCGTCACCAGGTCCGCCGTGGAGAGGCCGAACTTCGCGTTCTCCCCGCCGCTGGTGGCCCATTTGCCCGCTCCCTTGGACTGGAGGCGCACCCGCAGGCCGACCATCGGCTCCGTCTTCGTCTCCTGCGCCACGGCGAGGATCTGGTGCAGTTCCTCCAGCTTTTCCACCACCATGATGACCCGCTTGCCAAGCCGGTTGCCGAGCAGGGCGCTCTGGATGTACTGCCGGTCCTTGTACCCGTTGCAGATGATGAGGCTCTCCTCGTCGTTGTTGATGGCGAGCGCGGCGATGAGCTCGGGCTTGCTCCCGGCCTCGATGCCGAGGTGAAAGGGGCGGCCCGCGTCCACGATCTCCTCCACCACCTCGCGCAACTGGTTCACCTTGATCGGGAAAACGCCCCGGTAAACGCCGCTGTAGGAAAACTCCTCGATGGCGGATTGAAACGCCCGGTTGATCGACTCCACCCGGTGTCGCAGCAAGTCCTGAAACCGGAGCACGAGCGGGAAGGTAAGGCCGCGGTCGCACGCGTCCTCGATCACCTCCATCATGTCCACGTTGACCTCCGGGTTCTGGGTCGGCAGAATACTGACGTTCCCCTTCGGGTTGATTGAGAAATACCCAGTGCCCCAACGATCAACGTTGTAGAGCGAAATGGCCGAGTCGATGTTCCAGTCTTGCGTCATGAGAGCGGGGTCATACTAAAACGGAGCGGGGGGTTTGCAATCACGGGAAACGCGAATTTTCCGCGAGTCCCGGGCGGCCCCGGAAACGTTCAAAGCCGGGTTCCTTCCAGAAACGGTTCTCCGCGATGAAAGGAGAGGAGGTTGCGGGTGGTCACCCGGGCGATCTCCGCCAGCGCTTCGCGGGTCAGGAACGCCTGGTGCGCGGTGATGAGCACCCGGGGGTGATGGAGCAGGAGGGTCAGTTCGTCATCCTCCAGCGCCGTGCCCGAGAGGTTTTCAAAGAAGAGCCCGGCCTCGCGTTCGTAGACGTCGAGCGCCGCGCCGCCCACCCGCCCTTCGCGCAGCGCGGCGAGCAGGGCGGTGGTGTCGATCAGGCCGCCCCGGCTGGTGTTGACGATGAAGGCTCCCGGCTTCATCCGGGCGAAGGCCGCCGCCCCGAGCAGGTGACGGGTCTCCGGCAACAGCGGGAGGTGCAGGGAGATCACGTCCGCGCTTTCGATCAGTTCCTCCCGGGGGACGTAGGTGACGCCGAGGGAATCGGCCCATTCGTGGAAGGGGAAGGGATCGCTGGCCACCACCTCCATCCCGAAGCCGAGGAGAATCCGCGCCACGATGCGGCCGATCTTCCCCGTGCCGATGAGCCCGGCGCGTTTTCCCTTCAGGTTGAAACCGACCAGGCCGTGAAGCGAAAAGTCGTTCTGCCGCACGCGGCGGGCCGCCTCGTGGATGCGACGGTTGAGGGTAAGCAGGAGGCCGACGGTGTGTTCGGCGATGGCGTCCGGGGAATAGGCGGGCACGCGCACCACGGGGATGTCGAGTTCCCGCGCCGCTTCGAGGTCCACCTGGTTGTACCCCGCGCACCGGAGCGCCACCAGCCGCACCCCGTGGGCGGCGAGCGCCTCCAGGACGGGGCGGTCCACCCGGTCGTTGACGAAAACACAGACGGCATCCGTCCCCCCGGCCAGGGGGACGCTCTCGCGGCTCAAACGGCAGGCGTGGAAATGCCAGAGGATGCCCTTCCCGGCTTCTTCCAGCGAGAGACGGTCATACGCCTTGGTGTCGAAAACGGCGACGTTCACGGGGCAGGAGGTCAGCGGTTCTCCCCGGGAGGCCAGACGATCAGCACCGGGCGTTTGCACCGGGAAAGGATCGCGAGCGCCTGCGAGCCCATGATCTTCGCGAGCACGCCGGGCCGGGTGTGTCCGCCGATGCAGACGATATCCGCGTCAAAGCGTTCCGCCGCTTCGCAGACGGCGCGGGCGGCGTTGGTTCCCTGAATCACCTCGACTTCCGTCTGGATCTCCCGCTGCGCGGCGGCGGCGGGGGCCAGCGCCCGGAGCCGCCCTTCCAGCCCGGCCACGCGGCGCACGCGCTCCTCCTCCGGCTCCGGCTGCTGGACCACCCACGCCGCGGGGTCATCCGGGAGGACGATCGGCTGGAGCGTCCGGTCCACATGCACGAGCCGGACGGTCCCGCCCCGGTTCACGATGGAATAGCCGTAGGGGGGGATGTACCCGTGGTTCGCCCCGAGATCGACGGCGATGAGCACGCGGCGGCATTCCTGCACGCCCGGGGCGAGCGTGGCGGCGGGCGGCGGGGTCGGCACACAGGCGACGCTGATCGGCGCGTGGTGCAGGATCGCCCGGGAAGTGGAGCCGTGGCGGAGCCGGTCGATCCCGTGCCACTGGTGGGTGCCGACGACGATGAGCGAGGCATTCGCCTGCTGCGCCAGCGAGATGAGATGGTGATCCACCGCCCCCCAGTTCCCGACCACGTAGGTGCGCACCCCTTCCTCGCCGATCACGCGCGTGACGCGCTCGCGCAAATCCTTCTCCAGCACCGCCTGCGCGTTCGGTTCGTTTTCCACCAGCCCGAGGGCGCCGTAGAGGCTCAGGTCCGCGCCCGATTTCGGGGGCCAGTCCGCGTAGACGGCGGTGACATGGCACGGGGCGATCTTCCGCAACGCGGCCAGCCAGCGCAGCGCCTCGTCCGCGCTCGGGCTGAAATCCGTGCCGATGAAGACCTCCAGCGGCGCTTCCCCGCGCGCCCACGCCTCAAAGGGGGCGGCGTCCCGCACCACGAGCGTCGGCACCGTGGCGGTCTCCGCCGTCCGCGCGGCCACGGAGCCGATCAGCCAGCGGGCGGGCGCCCGGCGACCGAGCGAGGAGACGATGAGCAGGGCGGCGTCCCGCTCCCGGGCCAGCCCGACGAGGCTTTCATCCGGGTTGCCGGAGGTAAAAATCTCCTCCACGCCCGCCCCGGCGGCCCGGAGGCGTTCGGCCTCCTGATGAAGCTGCTCCTTGACGGGGGAGAGCCATGCCTCGGCAAAGGCGCTGTCAAGCGGCATCGCCCCGGCATGGACCAGCAGCAGGGGCGCTCCGAGACGCACCGCGATGGCGGCGGCCACGTTGGCCGCCTGCGCGGCGTTGGGAGAAAAATCGGTTCCGCAGACGATCGGTTGGGTTTGGGACATGGCTGGTTTTCTTTGAAGTCAAACGGTGGCGCCGGTCATCCGGCGGGCGGCGGGACGATCAGCACCGGGCGGTGGCTCTCCCGCATGAGATCGCGGGCGACGGAGCCGACGAGCGCGGCGCTCAGGCCGGAGCGCCCGTGCGAACCGACGCAGATCACATCGGCCCCGAAGCGTTCGGCGGCGGCATGGATGGCGGCCACGGGGTCGTTGCTTTCGATGACGTGGACTTCCGTGCGAATCCCCTCCGGGAGGTGGGGCGATTCCTTCGGGTCCGGGATAAGCGCCCGGAGCCGTTCGCGCAGCTTCTCAAGCGCCTCGGCCCGGGTCCGGGCCGCCTCCTCCACCGTCTTTTCATCTGCGGGCACCAGACTGCGGATGGAGACCGGCGGGGTCACGTGAATGAGAAACACCTGCCCGCCCGGGGCCGGGAGCGCGTGGGCGTAGCGGACGGCGCGGATGCCCGGCTGGGAAAAATCGGTCGCCACGAGAACCTGCCGCAGCTCCGGCACGGGGCGATGCTGGAGGGGGATCGCCTCGCCGGGCACGCAGATGACGCTCATGGGCGCATGGCGCAGGATGCCGCGCGAGACGGAAGGCCGCCACCATTCGCGCAGCCGGGTGCGCCGCCGGGTGCCGACGATGATCAGGTCCATCCCCGCCTCCGTGGCCATTTCGATGAGGCGGGCATCCGGGCGATCGGCGATCGGCTCCACCCAGACGCGCACTTCCTCGTCCCCGAGCAGGTCGCGCGCGCGCTCCCGCAGGTTGTTTTCCAGCGCCTCCTGCACGAGCGGCGGGTTTTTCGTGTAAGTGAGTTCCCCCTCCGCGCCGAGCCGTTCCCAGGCGTGATGGGGCCGGTCCACGTAGGCGAGGGTGATCTCGCACGGGCCGAAGCGGCGCAGCCCCCCCGCCCACTGGATGGCGGTGGCCGAGACGCTGCCGTAATCCGCCGCCACGAAAAGCCGCAACGGGCGTTCCTGCCGCACCCACGCCTCGAACGGGGTGGCCGAGCGGATCACCAGCGTCGGCATCGGCGCGTTCCCCGCCACGTGTTCGGAGACGCTGCCGAGGCTCCACCGGTCAAACGCCGTCTTGCTCACCGAGGAGATGACGACGAGCGAAGGGGCGTGCTGCTCGATCGCCTGCATGAGCACCTGCTCGGGGAGATGCCCCGCCGTCGGGTGGAGGATCGTCTCCACCGTGGTCCCGAACTCGCGCAGCCGCGTCGCCTCCTGTTCGAGCCGGGCCTCCATGGACTGGAGGTAGGCCCGCAGCCGCTCCTCGCTGTCGGCCACGGCGTGCACCTCGTCCGCGACATGGACGAGCAGCAGCGCCGTCTCCGCGCGGGCGGCCAGGATCGCCGCCGCCGTCGCCGCCCGGTTCGCATTCGGGGAAAAGTCGGTTCCGCAAAGGATCGGGGCAGGGGTCGGGTGGGTCGGCATGGCTGGTGAATGGTCCCCGGGCAGCGGGGAAAAGCAATCTGTTTTTTACAGGGAAAAGCCGGGGGCGGCGATCCGCTCCGACCCCTCCCCCGGGGTGTGGGAGGCTACGCCTTCGGCTCGTCCGCCGCCTCCTCCTTGCGCCGGAACCGGTTGATCGAGCGCACCAGCAGGAAGACGGCAAACGCCGTGATCAGAAACTGGATGACGGAATTGATGAACGAACCGATCTTGATCCCCTCCTGGCCCTCGCCCAGCGGAATCACGATCTCGGTGAACGACTTCACCCCGCTCTGGAGCAGGGCGAGCGGCGGGGTCATCACATCGGCCACCAGCGAATTGACCACCGCCGTGAATGCGGCCCCGATGATAATGCCTACGGCAAGGTCGAGTGCATTCCCTTTGAGCGCGAACTCTTTGAATTCCTTGAACATGGCATGCCCTCATACCGGAAAACCGGGGCGATAGCGAGCCTTTTCATCCGGTTTCGGCGGAGTGGCGGGAGCGGCAGGCTTGGCAGCCTGTTGAAAAACCGGCAATGGTTGCATTTGGAGCAGATTTTGGATTTGGGCAAGGCGTCGGGCGCAGCGCCTGTATTCGATGAATACAGGCCAGGCGAGCAACGCAGCCCAAGGCCGAAAGATGCCCAAGGGCAACCGTCGGGGTTTTTCGACAGGCGGTTACGCCTTCACCCGCTCGATCTGCGCGCCGAGGCCGTTGAGCTTTTCGTCGATGAGTTCGTAACCCCGGTCGATATGGTAGACGCGGTTCACCTCCGTGGTCCCGTGCGCGGCCAGCCCGGCGAGCACGAGCGCCGCCGAGGCCCGCAGGTCGCTCGCCATCACCGGCGCGGCGCTCAGGTGCGGCACCCCCTGGATGACCGCCGTCGCCCCTTCGAGCGTGATCTGCGCGCCCATCCGCTTGAGCTCGGAGACGTGCATGAAGCGCTGGGGGAAGATCGTCTCCGTAACGACGCTGATCCCGTTGGTGCGGCTGCTGAGCAGGGCGCACATCTGCGCCTGCATGTCGGTGGGGAAGCCGGGGTAGGACTCCGTCACCAGTTCGAGCGGATGCGGCGCGCCGTTGCCGATCAGGGTGATCGTGTCGCCCGCCGTCTCGATGCCGTAACCGGCCCGGGCGAGGCTCTCGGTGACACTCTGGAGATGCTCCGGGCAGGTCCGCTGCAACGTCACCCGGTCGCCCGCCATCGCGGCGGCCACCAGGAACGTCCCGGCCTCGATCCGGTCCGGGATGACCGCGTGCTCCGCCCCGTGAAGCGCCTTCACCCCTTCGATCTCGATGCGCCGGGTGCCCGCGCCCTCGATTTTCGCCCCCATGGCGTTGAGGAAATTGGCGAGATCGACCACTTCGGGCTCCGTCGCCGCCCCTTCGATCACCGTCACCCCGTCGGCGAGGGCGGCAGCCATCATCACGTTGTCGGTGCCGAGCACGGTGGAGCCGAATTTCCCCTGAAGATTCACTTCACAGCCCCGGAGCGCGGCGGCGAAGACCTTCACGTTCCCGCACTCCACGCGGACGGCGGCCCCGAGCGCCTCGAAACCCCGCAGGTGGAGGTCGATCGGCCGGTCGCCGATCACGCACCCGCCGGGGAGCGACACCGTCGCCTCCATCTCCCGGCCCAGCAGCGGCCCGAGCACGCAGACCGAGGCGCGCATCTTGCGGACGATCTCGTACGGGGCCACGCTCTTGATCTTCGCCGCGTGCACCTTCACCGTCCCGCTCGCGCGCTCCACCTCCGCGCCGAGGTGGCTGAGGATTTGCAGCATGTAGTGGACGTCGCTCAGGTCGGGCACGTTGCGGATCACGCACGGCTCGTCCGTCAGCAGGCAGGCGGCCAGAATCGGCAGGGCCGAGTTCTTCGAGCCGCTCACCCGCACCTTTCCATTGAGGCGGTGACCGCCGTGAACCAGAATTTTATCCATAAGAAGCAAACAAAAAGCGAAGCACCCCTTGATAATCGGCCACGGAACGAATGTCCCGATAATGATGCCGTTCCAGCGCGGCGGCGAGCGGGGCCGCCTGGTCGTGCCCGATCTCCAGCGCCAGCAGGCCGCCGGGGCGCAGCCGCGCGGGGGCCGCGGCGATCAGGGCTTCGATCAATTCCGTTCCGCGCGGGCCGCCGTCGAGGGCGGAGCGGGGGTCGTGCCGCACCTCCCGGGAAAGCGAGTCGATTTCTCCCGCCGCGATATAAGGCAGATTGGCCACGATCAGATCAAATTCCCCCTCCGTCCCTGAAAGCAGATCGCTTGCCAACAGGCAAACGCGCTCCCCCGGCCCGGTCCCAAACCCGAGCCGCGCCGCGTTCTCCGCCGCCAGCGAGAGGGCCTCGGGCGAAAGATCGACGCCGGTCACCTCCGCCTCCGGAAGCTCCGCCGCGAGGCTCAGGGCGATCACCCCGCTGCCGGTGCCGACATCCACGATGCGCGGGGCCGGGCGGCGCAGCCCCTCGTGGGCGAGGAGCGCCCCGATCAACTGTTCCGTCTCCGGCCGGGGGATGAGCGCCCGGCCATCGCAGAGAAATTCCCGCCCGTAGAACTCCACGCTCCCGAGCAGATGCTGGAGCGGCACCCCCTTCGCCCGGCGGCGGATCAGCTCGCGGGCGGGCTCCAGCTCCCCCTCCCCGAGCGGGCGGTCGAACTCCAGATAGAGATCGAGCCGTTTTTTCCCCAGAGCATGGGCGATGAGCAACTCGGCGTTGAGCCGCGGGCCATCCACCCCGTGACGGGCGAAATAGCCGGAAGTCGCTTCGACCACCTCCAGAACGGTTTTCATCGTATTGAGATAGGCGGAGGCGGGCCCGATGGCAACGCCGGATTTCGGATGGGGGGGCGCGGGAAGGCGATGGAGGAAACCCGGAGCACGCCTTTTTCCTTTTCCGGGATTGAATAAGAACCCTTTTCTTTCGTCCATTCCCCCGTTAGGTTAACCGCCCCTTTCTTTCCCGAAGCATGAACCCCGGCCCATCGCAGAAATCCACCACCGTCCGGCTGGTCGAGATCGACGGCATGCGCGCGATCGTCGCGCTCTGGGTCGTTTTCGATCACTTCGGTCTTTCGGGGCTGGTCGGGATGCACTACGGGTTTCTCGGGGTGCGGATGATGCTCGTCCTCTCCGCCTATTTCGCGGCGAAACAGCTCCGGCTTCTCTGGGCTTCCGGCCCGGCGGCGCAGACGCCCGCCGTCGCCGGGAAGCTCGTCCATTATTACAGCAGCCGGGTGGTGCGGCTCGGGCTGCTCACCTACACCACCATCGCGCTGGCGCTTCTGCTCAACGTGGAGAGCGCGCGGAACACCTGGCACTGGCACGCCCTCTTCGCCACGAACCACTACATCACCCGGTTTGAGGAATGGCCCGGGGCGCTTTCGCATTTCTGGTCGCTGGCGGTGCAGATGCAGTTCCTGCTCCTGCTCCCGGTGGCCCTGCTTCTCATTCCCCGGCGCTGGCTCTGGCCGGTGCTGGCCGTCGGGGTGCTGGCGGCGATCGGCCACCGGGCGAGCGTCCTTCTGGGCGGCGCGAGCGACTTCCACCGCTGGATGCCGGTGGCCAACTCGCTCGACGCCTTCGCCCTCGGCATCGGCCTCGCCTGGGTGGAGAAGGAGCGCACCCCGTGGTTCCGCCGCCTCACCCGCCCGTGGGCGTGGGGGGCGGGGATCGCGGCCATGGCCGGGGCGCTCTGGCTGCGGGGCCATGCCTACGGGGCGCTGCCGGGAATCCTGACGGAGACGGTGGAAGCCATCGGCCTGGTGCTCCTTTTCGGGGCGCTCGTGGGCGGGTTCACCTTCGGTCCGGTCGGCCGCCTGCTCCGTTTCCGCCCGCTGGTGCTGCTGGGCGGGGCGAGCCTCTCGCTTTACGCGCTCCACCCGCTGGCCGAGCAGATGCTGCGGCGGTTCTGGCGCGCCGCCGAAGTGGAGGCGTTCCTGCCGAGCCCGCTCTTTTTCCAGTTCAGCGCGGTGGCGCTGGCGCTCTTCGTCGCCTGGGGAGCGTTTCATCTCCTGGAAATCCCCGCCCGGCAGATCGCCTCGGCGATCGAGCCGGGGCTCACCCGCCTGCTCACCCGGCTGGCCGGGGGGGCTGAGGGGCAGCCGCGGCGGACCGCGGCCCTCTGGCGCTTTCAGCCCGCGGGCGCCTTCTGTGTCTGCCTGTTTCTCGCCTACGGGGCCATCTCCCCGCTCCGGGTCGGCGCCCCGCTGCTCAACCCGGACACCGTGAACCCGCCCGTCGCCGTGGAAGCCATGGAGGAACTCATGGAGGAAGCTCAGGATAACTGGGAGGGCGATTTCCCCGAGACCCCGGAAATGGAAGGCGACCTGCTGAACCTCAACCTGGCATGACCCGGCGATTTTTCGCCGGAAAAGGAAACGCTTGCCCTTGGACAATGGGCTTTTATTCTACCCCTTCACCCTGATTCAACCCCGCTACCCCTTCTCCACCCCGAATGGCCAAAGTCAACCTCACCAACGTCTATAAAATCTATAAAGGCGAAAAAGGCAAAGACGTTACCGCCGTCAAAGATTTCAACCTGGAGATCGAGGATCGCGAGTTTGTCGTCTTCGTCGGCCCGTCGGGGTGCGGCAAATCGACCACGCTGCGCATGATCGCCGGGCTGGAGGAAATTTCCAAAGGGGAGATCGCCATTGACGGCCGGGTGGTGAACGACGTACCGCCGAAAGACCGGGACATCGCGATGGTATTCCAGAACTACGCGCTTTATCCCCACATGACGGTCTACGACAACCTCGCCTTCGGGCTCAAGCTGCGCAAATACCCGAAGGCGGAGATCGACGCCCGGGTGAAGGACGCCGCCGCCATCCTCGGCATCGAGCCGTACCTTGAGCGCCGCCCCAAGGCGCTCTCCGGCGGCCAGCGCCAGCGCGTCGCCGTGGGCCGCGCCATCGTCCGCCAGCCGAAGGTCTTCCT
>Ga0206106_100424_pt1 | contig 34850 bp, 28 predicted proteins | sample 1B1ome_FD_148677 | JGI IMG/M metagenome (GOLD analysis project Ga0206106, IMG submission 148677) | Enriched microbial communities from leaf-cutter ant dump, University of Wisconsin, Madison, United States - 1B110A | ecosystem: Environmental > Terrestrial > Nest > Insects nest > Nest dump | place... | reverse complement strand
CTTCAACACATCCTGTTTCCACAGCTGCCTGATAGCGATAGAAAGTATCGCGAGAAAAACCCATCACCTTACAGACACGGGATACATTGCCAAGCTCAGCTGCCAGATTAAGCAAGCCAATCTTGTGTTTAATGATTTTATGATGAACACTGCTCATGGGATTACTCCTTTACGCTTTCGCGTTCGGTTGATAAAGATTCGCACCTCTATCAAACCGGGTAATCCCACCTCTTGGCAAGACCTGCTATCAGATCAAATCTGAACTACTACAATTGAACACACGTCCGTTGCGGCCGGTGGTCGTTCAATCGAGCAATATAGCGCTCTTGTACTGTCCAGATTTTCACCCATCATGATATCTGCGCAGCTCTCAGATGTTTAGTTCCACCTTGTATGCCTAGATGGATGCCTTTATGTCTTGCAAAGCAGCATTCCCGAACTGATCCGATCATCACTCTCTGCTTGTTCCAGGCGCCATAACATCAGCCACCTGCCGGAGGTGGAAGGCGAGAAACCTGCTGGAAGAAAGTTTGCCAAATATCCCATCGGCAACAAACATATCGACATCGCCGAAGTACGGACAGAAGAAAGCAGACTTTACCTGTTCGTCGCCATCGATCGCACGAGCAAGTTCGCTTATGCTGCCAAGGTACGGTACGGCAAGATGGAAGCAGCGCAGTTCCTGCGGAATTTCATCACTGCCGCGCTCTATAAAATTCACACTATCCTGGCGTACTGGCTGAATATCCTGGAAGAAGACAAGCGGGTTATTTTCTCGGTCGCAAGCCATGTCCAGTAAGCCGCCGATTATCTCCGCGGCCTGCAGGGCAGGAAAGCAAGCTGGAATTATTTTTGAAAAGTAGTGCCAGCTCTTACGGGCTGGCACTTTTATGCTACCCGAGTTCAGCTATCCTGGTTCGTTGCCGCGACAGACAAATCATCGCGAGGCCTATTGCGAAGAGCGCGTAAGGCTGTGGCTCTGGCACAGTGGAAGGCCCTGGCTCCGGCACAACGGAAGATCCATCGGAAACAAGAAACCCGCTCGGTGACGAAAAGGTGACCCCATCCGGCACAACAATTGAGAGACCGAGGGTATGACGCAGATCGACCACACCACTCTGGGCGGTTGTTATTACGGACGCTTTCCAGCGGAGTGTGGGTTCACTCCTTCCAATACCAGCGGTATGCTGAAGAAATCATAGCCAGATTCCCCCACCAAACCCGTCTCGAACACGGCTTCCGGTATATATTGGTCGTAGAAGGGCGCGCGAACGCTGCCCGTGCAACCGAGGGACGGGTTGCAGCGTGACTCTATAGTAGCGGTCGCGATACCGAGGCCTCCTGAAGCGCCGAAAGTCGATATGACTTGTGCGTTTGCATAAGGGCTGTCTGAAATTGTCACATCGCCCGTGACACGGAATTGCACCGTCACAGGCGTTTTCGTCGCAGCGGTCGCGCCGGGTATCTCGAAATTAATTTCATCGGTATAGCTAAGGTTGCTCCCGACGATGATCTGCGAGAACTGGCCGGGCTTACTTTGACTGCTTGCGGCCAATCCAAGATACCCTGAGGATGGGTCGAATTTGTCATACGAAAGTGCCCCACCTCCCGTCAAAACCATGGGGCTTTCGAGGTAAGGCCCGCGCGGATTGCTATGCTCGATCGATGTCGTAAAAGGTCCGTTGTGCGTGTAAGTCACCAGGTCGAGCTTGGGCGCGCTGGTCTCGAACGGCAGGATGCTCTGATTCATTACCAGCGTTGCGCCCTTAGCGCCTGCTGATAGTCCAAAGCCGCCAGAGCAGCGGCCAATCGTCCTGTCAGGTGTTTCGTTTGCATTTTAATCCTCTCTTGGTAAAGGTGCGGTGGCGTCAAAGATTGCTACGGACAAGTCATTCTGTAGACTATAGCCAGTAGACCATAGTCTACATGAGAAACATAGTACGTGGATGTCCAGCGTACGTGATAAGACAATTATTTCCGCTTTCTCCCAGGTGCTGCGCGAAGCGCGCACCGAAAAGGGATGTTCGCAGGAGCAGCTTGCGTACGAGGCCGGTGTTGACCGTACCTTCATCAGCATGCTGAAAACCGGTAAGCGGCAACCGACGCTGAGCGTCATCTTTGCGCTTGCAGTTGCGCTCAATCAGAGGCCAGAGGAAATCATTGCGGCAACGCGAAAACTCAGCCAATCGCTGCGTTAGGTTAACAGTCGGGGGGATGGTCGTTTTCGCGCGGAAATACTAGGTGCGGGATGATGGATGGCATGCGGGAGAGTATTATGACTTGGAAGGGGTGAAGGTGTTTTTTCTTGATTTTCGGCATGCCAACCTGCGTTGATTAACCCATAATCCATGAAAGGCCATCCAGGAAGTTACGGCTGCCGCTGAGTTTCAGCATTTTAGTGAAGCGGACGTTATATAGCGGCGCTGACCGACTTGTCGTTTACGAATCCGATTGTTTGCGAAGTGGCGCGGTTTATCGGCTGCTACACTGCAAATTTTGCAGCACACTGTGAACGCTTGGGACACATCTTGGAAGCATTCTCCGCCACAAATTTCCCATGGTCATTGAAGAAAAGTCGCCTGAGGAAGTTACGGCGGCCATGGATGCGGGCTGCTAGGTGTTTAGTCCCGTTTTTGGAGGAGATGACAATGAAAAAGATTCTGGGGATTTATGATGCACCATCCCTTCATTGGGTAGGTGATGGTTTTCCGGTGCGCTCACTGTTTTCTTATAACAATCATGGAAAACTACTGAGTCCATTTCTGCTGCTGGATTATGCTGGCCCGGTTGATTTTTCTCCAGCTGAGCGACCGCGTGGAGTGGGGCAGCATCCGCACCGCGGGTTTGAAACGGTGACGATTGTCTACCATGGCGAGGTGGCGCATCGGGATTCGACTGGTCAGGGCGGGGTGATCGGGCCGGGTGATGTGCAGTGGATGACTGCAGGTGCGGGCATTCTGCACGAGGAATTCCACTCAGAACCCTTTACACGCTCGGGTGGTCAGCTTGAGATGGTGCAGTTATGGGTCAATCTGCCTGCTAAGGATAAGAGGGTTGCTCCGCATTATCAGGCCATCCTTTCTGCAGATATTCCGGTAGTTGCTTTGCCGGATGAGGCTGGCAGTGTCCGGGTAATTGCAGGTTGTTATCAGGATCATACGGGGCCAGCCCAGACTTATACACCGATGAATGTCTGGGATCTGCGGCTGAAACGAGGAAAAGTCACTGAGTTACCGTTACCGGAGGGATGGAATACGGCACTCGTCGTTTTGCATGACAAGATATCGATTAATGGCAGCCCGCTTGTCCAGACTGCGCAACTGGTATCGCTCGATCGTGCAGGTGATACGGTATCACTTGATGTTCGGGAAGACGCCGCTGTGCTGCTGCTCAGCGGTGAGCCCATCGATGAACCGGTTGTCGGATACGGTCCTTTCGTCATGAACAGTCAGGCAGAAATCGATCAGGCAATTGCAGACTTTAACAGCGGGCATTTTGGGCCGTTGTCCCGCTAGTCTCTACCAGGGTAGATAACAGAGAGATCGAGCTACCAGCCGGGAGTATGTTGAGATGACCAGGCCAGGATCAGATGTAAGCAATCCTGAGCGCCGGTCAAGTACATGAATTACATTCGATTGGCGTAATATTCCACGACCTGCTGTACATCGATGGGAAACGGAACATCTTCAGCACTAGGCAGGTGGGTAACTTTGCCGATTTTATCCTTTTCATCCCAGAGCAGCCATTCAGGGCGGCTTAGTGGTAAGTCCTGTAATGTTCCCAGTACTATGGGCAGATTCAGGCTTTCCGGTTTGATGGTGATTTCGTCACCTATATTCAGACGGATGGATGGAATGTTAACAGGCTTGCCGTTCAGACGAACATGGCGGTGTGATACCAGTTGCCGCGCTGCGATGAGAGTCGGTGCAAACCCGGCGCGAAACACCACATTATCTAGCCGGCGTTCCAGCAGCTGCAGCAAAGTTTCGCCGGTCGGCTCGGTGCTCTTACGCGCATTCAGCATCAGATGACGCAACTGACGCTCAGACAGACCGTAATTGAAACGCAGTTTCTGTTTTTCCTGCAGCTTGAGGCCAAAATCCGATTTTCTGCGGCGCACCAGTTTGGTGCCATGCTGACCCGGTGGAGTAGGCCTGCTTGCAATGGTTTTGCGCGATAAGCCTGGCAGATCAACTCCCAGCGCTCGCATGACTTTCAATCTTGGTCCTGTAAACCGTGACATAACTGCTCCAGCTTTAATTGATGAATCGGTTGTCCGGCATGATCATGCCGGCAGCCCTTGTTTGTACCCGTTGATATAAAATCTGCTTCCACTGCCTGACCAGTTGTTGTGCCACTTCAGTGATCAGCTTCGATTCCGCATATTCCAGTGCGGTCAGCTTGTGTGCAAGATCCAGTGCTAATTTTGCCAGTTCCATCGATGGTTTGCTTGCATATTGTGCCGCCACGCAGCACAAAGATGCCATCACTGCACTCGCTGTAGGTAAATCCGGATCGAATTGTGCATTTGTTTCTACTTGTTGATTCATACAAATGACCCTGTCAGACATTTCGAATAATGGTAATGATTCGTATTTGTTAAGTCAACTCATAATCCTTGATTAAATCAAGCAAGCTTTCCTTTCATCCATTTGTCCATGATGACGACAGCAGTCAGATCACCGGTAACGTTGATGGTCGTGCGACACATGTCTAGAATGCGATCGACACCGAAAATAATGCCGATTCCGGCAGGTGGCACACCGATACCCGATAAGATGGTGGCCAGTACGGCAATGCCGACACCCGGTGTGGCCGGTGTGCCGATCGAGGCGCCCACCGTGGTGCATAGCAGCAGGATCATTTCTGTGAAACTCAGATCCACTTTGAATATCTGGCACAGGAAAACGGCGGCTACTGCCTGGTAAAGTCCGGTGCCATCCATATTGATCGTCGTTCCGACAGGAATGACAAAACGACTGATATCTTCACTGACACCAAGATTTTCTTCTGCTGCACGAATGGATAAAGGCATGACGGCAGCCGAACTGGAGGTGGAGAAGGCCAGCAGTTGCACATCACGTATGGCACGCAGAAATTCGAATGGTGGACGATGACCGAAAACGGCAGCTCCGAACAGATACAAGCCGAGAATGATCACGAGTCCCAGCAATACACAGCCCATATACCAGCCGATTGCTGTCAGTATATCGAAGCCCAGCCGAACCATGGCATCGACCATCAGACCGAATACAGCATAGGGGGCCAGTGCCATGGCCCAGCTGATGATCTTCATTGCGGCCACTTGTCCGAACAGGCATAAATCCTCGAATGGCTTGGCGATTTCACGAGGAATGGTCAATGCGGCTACACCGAGAAAAATCGCACCGATTACGACTTTGAGCATATCGGTTTGCATGGCTGCTTCGACGAAATTGGAAGGGATGAGGTTGACAATACGTTGCGGAACCGTCAGATCGTCGAAAGTTTTTATGCCACCATCAGCCGTCATAGTGGCTACCATCGTATCGATGCCGGTGCCAACCGTATGCCCGGGCTGAATGATAAGTGTGATAGCAAGGCCGATTCCTACGGCAACAAAAGAAGTGATGATGAAGTAGGGCACGATGAATGCCCCCATGCGCTTCAATTGGTGTGGAGAGCCACTGGTCAGAATACCGAGGGCAATGGAGCAGATGATCAGCGGGATCACTACCATTTTGAGCATTTCCAGAAAGATGACTCCGGGCAGTGCAATCCATTCCGCTGCCGTGAGTACAGTATCGTTTTCCAGTAATGCCAGACTGCCAGGCGATAATGCAAGGCCTGTGAGGGTGCCCAGTACCATCCCCAGTAGAATTTTTGCCCATAAATGCTGGGCGATCAGAGAACCGATGGATTGGCTTAAAGATTGTTCACGTCGGGAAAATGCCATGGGCGCCAGCATATCATCGTTCTCACACTGACAGGTTCCAGAAAATAGCTGGGAGATGCCTCTCGATTGTTTTCACCAGTTGAATCGTATACCACCATAAATTGCCCGGCCGTAGCCGGAGTTGAAGAGTGCTGAAGTGGCATCGGCCGTACCGGAGGTGATCGTGGTCGAGATGTAGCGGGTATCGAGCAGATTACGTCCTTCGAGGTAGCCGGACCATCCTTTACCCGGGTCATAGCCGATTCTGAAGTTCAGGAGCGCGTACGAGTCGATGGTGAGATTGTTCGCGTTGTCAGCGTAGTAAGCGCGTGGCATCCATTCGACATTCGGGCCGGCGTGGAATCCATTCGGGTATTTGTAGAGCACTTCTGTGCGCAGGTAGTGGGGTGGTACGCCGGGTAGCTTGTTGTTTCCGTAGCGGGCATCATTATCAAAAAAGAAATCGTTGTAGGTGTAGGCTACGTCGAGCCAGAGAAGATCTTTCCGGGCGGCAATTCCTTTGAGAAATGCGGCACCGAATCCCAGTTCGATTCCCTGATGCACGGTACGCCCCGCATTGACTACCGTACATGGGCTGAACGGCGACGTTCTCAGGCATTGCAGCTCATTTCTGATATGGGCACGGTAGAAGGCGATATCCCATTTGAAATCGGCGCTGCGCCCGCGTGTTCCGATTTCATAGGTGGTAGCAGTCTGGGCATCGAGTTCCGAGCTGGCGGGTGTCATAAAGGTGTTCGTGTCAAAGGTCGGTACTTCAGCACTGCGTGAGATATTGGCAAAGATCTGTACGTCCGGAGCAATGTCCCACAACACACCACCTCTGGGGCTGAAGATACTGTAAGCGCGGCGGCCTGACTGATTGCCGTCCGTCAGAAAACGATCGTTTCGATCGCGCACCGCATGCAGAAACTGCCCGCCGGCAACCAGAGCGACGTTCTGCAGGAAGTAGAAACTGTCTTCAGCATAAACTGAATAGTTCTGCGATTCATCCACCGTGGACATGAGTAGCGCACCCTTCACCGCATCGCCCGGATTGACGTATTCCTTGTAGTTGATTTTACCGTTGTGCACGTTTGCACCGGCGACGAAACGGTTGCGGAAACCGGCGATCAGCCGATCATCGGTCGCGCGGGCGAAACCGCCATAATCATAGACAGCGTAGTCCAGGTAACGGTAGATGGGATGATCCACGTGGCGAATATGGCCGAAGAGACCGAAATCAACCGTGGTGGGGCCGAAGCGCACCGTGGTCTTGTTGGCGAGCCGTACCGAATCGATGTTGCGTTGCTGATCCTGCCGGATGAACTCGGGATCGGCGCTGCGGGGCGAATCCAGCGCCACGCGCTTGGTCAGCTCGCCTGGTAAACGCTGGTGCCATGTATTCGCGTTCAGGTAAAAGCGTGTCTCGGCATCCGGTGAGAACCGATAACCAAAGTTGGCACTGCCCAGCACCATGTGGCCGTTGCTGTGATCGCGATAACCATCCTCGCGCTGCGCCGATGCCGTAACGAAATAGTCGTACGGACCATGGATGCCACCTGCGCTCGCCTGCCCTTTCGCATAGCCGAAGCTGCCCAAATCCACCCGCCCGCTGAACTGGGAAGCGTCATAACCGGTCGGGGTGACGAAATTAACCGCACCACCGAGGGAATTGGCGCCGTAACGCAGCGCATTGGCGCCCTTGAACACTTCGACGTAACGATAAGCACTCGGATCGATTTCAAAGACATCGAACAGGCCATCAGCGGTATTGATCGGGATGCCGTCCATATACATATTGATGCCGCGATTACCGTAGTTGCGCGTCAATCCGGAGCCGCGGATCGATATCCGGTTATCGATATTCGATTTGGGTTGAGCGATGACGCCGGGCACCCAGCCGATGATATCCTTGATCGTCTGTGCCGGCGTACTTTTGAAGCGATCATCAGCGATGACTGCAACAGCGCCGGGCGTGTACTGGATATTGGCTGTTGCCTGTTCGGTATCGGGAACAGTCAGCGAAACTTCGTTATCCACCGCGGATGAGTCCGTACTGATGGTGATTGCGGGCAGAACCATATTGGCAGCAGCCTGGCTGATGACGATCATACTGTTATCGACCACCTCGTATTTCAATGCGTTGTCATTCAGAATTCGCCTCAATGCTTCTGCCAGGGTCAAATTGCCGTGGAGGGGAGGCACAAGGTGATTCCGGGTGATCTCATCCGCATAAATCAGCTTGGTGCCGGTAATATTGGCCAGGTGGTTCAGTGCGGAAGAAAGCGGTTGTGCAGGAAGATTGAAAGAATAGGTGATGTTATTTTGTGCATTGGCCATATTTATCCATAGCAGAAGCAGTAACGGAAATAATCCGGCAATCAATTTCATGGTGTTTTTCTCCAGTCAGGAAGGGATAAAGATTTCTGATGTCCTGTCTGGTAAGACGTGAAAAACACGATGAACTGGTCACATTTTTTTATTTGTCCGGTCGATCAGCAGAGTTTGCCCGTCCGGCAGTTTTTTTACTCTGACTGGTAAAGCTTTCTCCAGGCTGCTGAGAAAAAGTGGCAGATCACGAGTGCCAAATGTTCCGCTCAATGTCTCGTGTGCGATGGCGGGGTCAGTAAAAATGAAGCGTACCGGATGATAGCGTTCCAGCTCGGCCGCCACTGTTGCCAGAGGAGTCTGGCGGAATATCAGCCGCCCGTGCTGCCAGGCTGCGATCTGTTCGGTATCGACTGGGAGGAAGGTGGCATGATCGCTGCGAGAGGAATAGTGTTGCTGATACCCTTCATGCAGACGTACGCCATCGATTTCCACCGTGCCTTCCAGTACCGTGACTGAAATCTCATCCTGCTGTTTGTGTACATTGAATCGGGTACCGATATCACGAATCTGCAATTTGTTCGTATGCACGATAAAAGGACGCCAGGTTTCGTGTGCAACGTCAAAAACGGCTTCTCCCGTATCCAGCGTAATTTTGCGTTGCAGGTAAGAAATGCGGACGTGCAGACGGGTAGCCGTATTCATGTTGATACGGCTGCCATCCGCCAGAGAGATAAGGCGCTGCTCTCCCAACCGGGTGGAATAAGTGACGGTTTCAGCGCTGTATTCCAGCCAGCCGATACTCATCAAAGCAGATGAAATCAGGAAGAACACTGCCCAGCCGAATATGCCGGCCGACTGGTGTTTGGGCTGACGCTGTCTGGCTTTACGCAAACCAGGAATATCGGATGTTTCTTTCAGCCTGTCTGTTTCAGACCATAAGCGTTCAGCATACGTGTAGGCTGCCTGGTGAGCTTCGCTTTTACAGAACCAGCGATTGAATTTTCGCTTGTCCTCATCCGTACAGTGTTCAGACTGTAATAGAAAGAACCACTTCAGTGCCTGCTTTAGCAGTTGTTCGTCAGGAGGGCCGGAAACGGACATACAGTATCATCGGGCGATCGCGTTGTTCATGCTGCGATGGCAGCGCAGCATGGCCTGTACCAGACGTCGTTGCACGGTTTTCTCAGAAATATTGAGACGGATAGAGATTTCACTGTAACTGAGCTCATCGATTTTACGCAGCAGAAAAACATCGCGGCAACCTTGCGGCATCGAAGCGATCGTGTCCAGCAATAGCCTGCATTGCTGCCGGAGACTCACGATTTCATGCGGCTGGAGCAGCGGGCAGGGCAGAGTTTCGTCAAGCAGCAGGTATTCTATTTTATTTGAGGGATCACGCTGGTAATCCATGGCCAGGTTATGGCCGATCCGGAACAGATAAGCGGACAGACTCAATATATTCGATAAATCGCGGTGGCCCAGTAACCGGATATAGGCTTCCTGGGCGAGATCAGCCGCTGTTTCACGGCAACCGACCAGACGGGTGATGCGACTGATCAATTGTGACTGGTATCGCTGGTAGAGGGCTGTAAATACGAGGGAATTCGATGAGGGCATGGTGCAGTCGTGAAAAGAGTCATAGTAACTATTGTTTGTCCGGACCAAATTATCCGGACAAAAGCAGGAAATGAGAATGCGACAAATTGTCGCAGGGAGGGGTGCCAGGTGAGTGCTGCCGCCGGGTTGCCAATATGTAGCAACATTATTGCCAGCCATAGCGATTTTATCTGATGCACGTATACTGGATGTTGCCGGCGTGCAGCTATCGGCCCGGCGATTTTACAAGGAGCAGAATCATGAAAGCGACACAACTTTTGCATAATCTCGGCCAGAGTCTCTGGCTCGATAACATTACACGTGATTTGTTGACCGACGGCACACTCAAGCATTATATCGACGAGCTTTCGGTAACGGGACTGACTTCGAACCCGACCATATTCAACCAGGCAATCAAAAACAGCAGTGCCTACGAAGCTTCGATTCGTTCAGGTTTAGAACAGGGTAAATCGAGTGAGGAGGTTTTTCTCGATCTGGCGCTGGAAGACCTTACCCGGGTTGCCGATCTGCTGAAGCCGGTTTACGATCGCACCAATGGCATTGACGGATGGGTGTCGCTGGAGGTATCTCCCCTGCTGGCTTACGATACCGCCAGTACCATAGTGGCTGCAAAGGAAATCTGCAACCGGGCAGCCCGACCGAATCTGCTGATCAAGATTCCGGGAACCCGGGAAGGTCTGCCTGCCATTGAAGAAGCTATTTTTGCGGGGATACCGATCAACGTGACGTTGCTGTTCAGTCGTGAGCAGTATGTGGATGCAGCCGAGGCGTTTTTGCGGGGTATCGAACGGCGCATCGATGCCGGTCTCAATCCTGATGTGATATCCGTTGCTTCTCTGTTCGTCAGTCGATGGGATGTCGCAATAGCCGGCAAGGTTCCGGAAGCATTGCGCAACAGACTGGGTATCGCGATTGCCGGGCGTACCTACAAAGCTGCCCGTGACCTTTTTGATTCACCGCGCTGGCTGCGTGCCTACAATGCCGGTGCACGGCCGCAGCGCCTGTTATGGGCAAGTACGGGAACAAAAGATCCTGCTGCTTCGCCAGTTCTGTATGTGGCGACGCTTGTCGCTCCCTTTACGGTCAATACGCTACCTGAAGCTACTTTGAAGGCACTTGCGGACTATGACGATCAGAGCATCGACTATATGCCTGCTGATGGCGGAGATTGTGAGCAGATTCTGGAACAGTTTGCTAAGGCCGGGATTGACATCGATGCGCTGGCGATTCGACTCCAGCAGGAGGGAGCAAAAGGATTCGTGACTTCCTGGCAGGAATTGATGGCGGGGATTGACTCTAAATGCACCACTCTGCAGAAGGAAAAAACCAATTAGGGAAAATTCCACTATATTCTGCAGATTCCTCAGAACCTGTTCAAGATCTCAGCTGTGCTGGAAGCGTGTGCTGTCATGGCCGTAACCGGCATAGATGCCGGATGGCCATTGGTGGGTATTATTACGGCGCAGTCCATTTCCAGTTTCTGATTTCCGGCATGTCTTCACCGTGGCGGTTGATGTATTCGCGGTGTTCGACCAGTTTGTCACGCATGATTTGTCTGAGATAGGCCGCTTTGTATCCCAGATGGGGAACACGGTCGATGACATCATCGACCAGATGGAAACGATCCATGTCGTTGAGTACTGTCATATCGAACGGTGTGGTGGTGGTTCCTTCTTCTTTATAGCCACGCACATGCAGATTGGCGTGGTTGGTGCGGCGGTAGGTCAGACGGTGGATCAGCCAGGGATAACCGTGATAGGCAAAGATGATCGGCTTGTCCGTGGTGAACAGGGTATCGAACTCCCTGTCGGAAAGCCCTTGCGGATGTTCCCGGTCATGCTGCAGCGTCATCAGATCGACGACGTTGATCACACGAATACGCAGATCGGGTAAATGTTCCCGCAGGATGCTGACGGCGGCCAGAACCTCGATGGTGGGAACATCTCCGGCGCAGGCAATGACGACATCCGGTTCGCCAGTCTGATCATTGCTGGCCCATCCCCATATGCCAATACCGGCAGTGCAGTGCTTGATCGCAGCATCCATATCCAGCCATTGCAGTTCTGGCTGTTTGCCGGCAACAATGACATTGACCAGATTGCGGCTGCGCAGGCATTTATCCGTGACGTACAGGAGACAATTGGCATCGGGCGGCAGATAGACGCGGATAATATCGGCCTTTTTATTGATCACGTGGTCAATGAAGCCTGGATCCTGGTGGGAGAAGCCATTATGATCCTGGCGCCAGACATGGGAAGTCAGCAGATAGTTAAGCGAGGCGATGGGTCTGCGCCATGGAATTTCCTTGCTGACTTTCAGCCATTTTGCATGCTGATTGAACATCGAATCGACGATGTGAATGAAGGCTTCGTAGCAGGAAAACAGGCCATGCCGCCCGGTCAGCAGATAACCCTCCAGCCAGCCTTGGCAGGTATGTTCACTCAGAATTTCCATTACCCGACCATCCGGTGCCAAATGTTCATCTTCGGGCAGTATTTCGGCAAGCCAGGTTTTAGGTGTAGCGTCATACAGGTTGCCCAGCCGATTGGAAGCTGTTTCATCCGGGCCGAACACCCGAAAATTATGAGTCTTCAGATTCAGGCGCATGATATCTCGCAGGAAATTGCCCATGATCCGGGTCGATTCAGCCTTGATCTGGCCGGGTTGCGCAACTTCGATCGCATATTCCCGGAAATCCGGAATACGCAGTTGTTTTATTAATATTCCTCCGTTTGCATGCGGGTTGGCGCCCATACGTCGGGTACCTGTTGGTGCCAGTGTCTGCAGCTCTTCGATCAGTCGACCTTCAGTATCGAACAGTTCCTCCGGACGATAACTTCTGAGCCAAGCTTCGAGCTGCCGGATATGCTCCGGTTTTTGAGCAAGTTCCGAGAGCGGCACCTGATGAGAGCGCCAGGAGCCTTCTGTTTTCAGGTTGTCGACTACTTTTGGCCCGGTCCATCCTTTTGGGGTGCGCAGAATGATCATGGGCCAGCGAGGGTATTGCGTTACACCGTCGAGGCGGGCTCTGGTCTGGATTGACCTGATTTCAGCAAGTACCTGATCCAGTATTCCGGCCATGAGCTGATGCATGGTCAGAGGATCTTCTCCTTCGACAATGTATGGTTGATAGCCATAGCCGTAGAACAGTTGATTCAGCTCTTCACGGCTGATACGTGCCAGAATGGTGGGATTGGCAATTTTATAGCCGTTCAGATGCAGGATCGGCAGCACTGCACCATCATGAGCCGGGTTGAGAAATTTATTGGAATGCCAGGCGGTTGCCAATGGCCCGGTTTCGGCTTCTCCATCACCTACGACACAGGCTGCGATCAGATCCGGATTGTCGAACACTGCACCAAAGGCATGGGAGAGTGCGTAACCAAGTTCCCCTCCTTCATGGATGGAACCGGGGATTTCCGGTGTGGCATGACTGCCAATCCCGCCAGGAAAAGAAAACTGGCGGAACAGGTGCTTCATTCCCAGGGTATCTTGTGAGATATCAGGATAATGCTCGGAGTAACTGCCTTCCAGATAAGTATTGGCGACCAGTGCGGGTCCGCCGTGGCCAGGACCGGCGATGTAGATCATGTTCAGATCATCCCGCCGAATGATGCGATTGAGATGGGCATAAATGAAGTTGAGCCCGGGTGTCGTTCCCCAGTGCCCCAACAAACGAGGCTTGATATGTTGCAATGTCAGCGGGGTCTGCAGCAGTGGGTTATCAAGCAGATAGATCTGGCCGACTGAAAGATAATTGGCAGCGCGCCAGTAAGCGTCGATTTTCTGCAGTTCATCCGGAGTGAGGGATTGCAGGAGTTGAGTCATGGCGAATTACCTCATTAAGGTCAAGTTACTTGAAGGTGTTCCGGCTCATGCCGCGATGAGTCGCAATGTGTGGCGGGCAATGATGATTTCTTCATCGGTTGGCAGAACAAGGACCGGTGTATGGCTGTCGGCAGTGCTGATACGGGTGGCATTGGCCTGATTGGCGGAGTCATCGAGCTCGATCGATAGCCACTTGAGGCGGGCGCAGATCCGTGCACGGATCTGCGATGCATGCTCGCCGATACCAGCAGTGAAAACCAGACCATCGATTCCTTCCAGTACGGCCACCATTGCCCCCAGTTGACGGCATACCTGCCAGACGAACAGATCAACGGCCTGTTTGGCAGCGGGATCATTGCTGGCCAGTAACGTGCGCATATCGGCGCTGATACCGGAAACACCCAGTAAACCAGCGTGCCGATGTAACAGATCTGTCAGAGTATCGTGGTTCATGTGTTGTTCCCGCGTCAGATAGAGCAGTACCGCCGGATCGAGGTTGCCACAACGTGTACCCATCGGCAGACCTTCCAACGGCGTGAACCCCATGGTCGTAGCAATACTTTTACCTTGCTGTAAAGCGCACAGGCTGGCACCATTGCCAAGATGTGCCACTACGATACGTCCTGTTGCCCGATCGCCCAGATGATCAGGCAGGATATGGGCAATATACTCGTAGGACAGGCCATGAAAACCGTAGCGCCGAATTCCCTGGTCTATCAGATGGCCGGGCAGCGCGTAAATCTGCTCTTCATCGGGCATGGTACGATGAAAACAGGTATCAAAACAGGCAACCTGTGGTAAATCCGGTCTGAGTCGTCGTAATGCGCTGATTCCTGCCAAGCTGTCGGGTTGATGTAGTGGTGCCAGTGGAACCAGTTGCAGCAGTCGGGTGATGACCTGCTCATCGATGAGGACCGGCCGGTCGAATAGCATGCCGCCGTGGACGACACGGTGACCTACTGCCATTGGCTGTCGTTTGTCTGTTCGTGTTTCCAGCCATTGTAAAAGTACCTCTATCGCATTTTCATGATGGGCAATGTGAAGAGTCTGCTGCCAGAGTAGTTCCCCCCGGGAATCCTTGACGTGAAATCGGGATGAGGCATGATCACCGATCTCGATTTTTCCCCGGCAGATCATCGATATGCTTTCGTGCGTCGTCTGATAAAGTGCGAATTTGAGACTGGATGAACCGGCGTTGAGGACGAGAATGGTTTTGTTCATAGTAATTCTCCTGAAAACAGTTGCCGGATATCGTTGTCGATTTGTGTGATTTTACTTTTCACCCGGTACGTCATTCAAAACGATTCTTATATCATCATAGGATGGAATGATCGTATGAAGGGTGTATATTGCGAGGTTATATCCGTCTGATTGGCCGGGCATGGCCCGATTGGTTCAGAAAATGGGAATTTTCAGGCCTGGTTTTAGATATCCGGGGGATCTATTGATTTTTTCATAAGGAGGTTCGGGAATGAAAGTGATAAATCTTGATCGTTTTGCGAAATGTGTTCTGATGCTATCTTTGGTTGCGTTTGTATCGGGTTGTGGCGATGAACCGGAAGAAACTGCCCGACAGAATCAGATCGGAGTAACGGAAGAAGCTGTTCAGAGTGATGAGATTATGACTGGATCAGTATCTGTTGAACCTGGCGAGACTGAGTCTGGTGAAGTTACAGAAGAATCATTGGAGTCAATACTGGCAAAAGCAGATGAAATTATCCAGCGTACGGGTGGTGCTTTAAATGGTGAAGTAGAACCTGAACCGGAAGAAATGACTGCGAGTGACGCTGAAGAAACCGAGTCTGTAGCAGCAGCTCCTGCAACAGATTTAGCAGCAGGATCTGCTGATGATGGTCAGGAGGTCGTCAAAGCCACACCAGATCTGATCCGCAAAGTTCAGCAGGCTTTGACGGATGCCGGTTTGAATCCGGGAGTGGCAGACGGTAAACTGGGGCCACGCAGCAGAGGCGCATTGATCGATTTCCAGAAACAACATGGTTTGGCTGAAGGCAAAATAACCAAAGAAACACTGCGCGAACTGGGGATCAATTTCTGATTATTCTCAGGTTGCATGGAAATATCATGAGTCTGCGAAGTCAGCTATCCTGATCTTTACGATCTGGTTAGGGTGGGTGCAGGCGGACTCATGTACGTGGCTCTCATCTGGTCTGGAAATAGAATTCTTTCAGAGAAATGTGTAGAATTCACCGCCGTTTAGGCTGTTTGATCATTTATTCCTGAGAAAAAATTCGTGGCGTTCCTTGTTCAAAAATATGGTGGCACTTCGGTAGGCAGCACCGAGCGCATTAAACAGGTTGCGCATCGTGTGGCTGAATTTCAGGCGCAGGGGCATGAACTGGTAGTCGTTGTATCTGCCATGAGTGGAGAGACCAATCGTCTGATCTCCTTGGCAAAAGAAATTCAACCCAATCCTGATCCTCGTGAACTGGATGTCATCCTGTCCACTGGCGAACAGGTAACGATCGGATTACTGGCGATGGCTTTGCGTGAGCTGAGGATCAAGGCAAAAAGCTATACCGGTCCTCAAGTCAGCATTACGACTGACAGCGCCCATACCAAGGCGCGTATCCTGAGGATCGATGAAGACCCTATCCGTGCCGATCTGGCAGCAGGTTACGTGATTATTGTGGCTGGATTCCAGGGCGTTGATGAAACGGGTGATATTACGACGTTAGGGCGGGGTGGCTCCGATACTACGGCAGTTGCACTGGCTGCAGCACTCAAGGCAGATGAATGTCAGATCTATACGGACGTCAACGGTATTTATACCACTGATCCGCGTGTGGTGCCGGAAGCCCGAAAACTGGATACCATTACATTCGAAGAAATGCTCGAAATGGCCAGCTTGGGTTCCAAGGTGCTGCAGATACGTTCAGTGGAGTTTGCCGGTAAATACAAGGTCAAGCTCAGGGTTCTCTCCAGCTTTGAGGAAGGCGAAGGTACGCTGATCACGTTTGAGGAAGATAACAAGATGGAACAGCCCATAATCTCGGGGATTGCATTTAATCGTGACGAATCGAAAATCACGGTGGTAGGTGTGCCGGATCATCCCGGTATTGCCTATCAGATACTGGGCCCGGTGGCAGATGCCAATATCGACGTCGATATGATCATCCAGAACGTTGGGCATGACGGTACTACTGACTTTTCATTCACGGTTCACCGGAATGAATACGCCAGAACGATGGATGTGCTGAAACAACAGGTATTGCCTCATATCGGTGCGCGTGAAGTCATTGGCGGAGATAAAATTGCCAAGGTATCGGTGATCGGGGTGGGGATGCGTTCCTATGCCGGTATCGCCAGCAAAATGTTCCGTGTTCTGGCAGAAGAAGGAATCAATATTCGTATGATTGCGACTTCAGAAATCAAAATTTCTGTCGTAGTTGATGAGAAGTATATGGAATTGGCAGTCCGGGTTCTGCACAAAGCGTTTGATCTGGACCAAGTGAATAACACCAGCACAAAAACGTGTTAACATTAGCAACTTTTGCAGCGTAAGCTGATATAAGAATATCACCCCCGGAGAGATGGCCGAGTGGTCGAAGGCGCTCCCCTGCTAAGGGAGTATAGGCTCAAAAAGCTTATCGAGGGTTCGAATCCCTCTCTCTCCGCCATTCATCATATAGTGGGATTCTGGCAAGATCCTGATCCTGTCGATGAATTCCTGACTACGATCAAGGTACCGAGATGTATACTGGTTGAAAGCCAAAAGCCACCATCAAGTGGCTTTTTTGTTACGGAGTTCTCACTTTCCAGTTCATGTGAGTCACCTGTCTGCGGGTGTTCAGCCACGACAACACCAATCTTGCGACCAACTACCTGCAACACACACTGGCAATCGACTATGTTCTGCGCCCGAACATTATGCTGAACGCGACCTATTATCGCTATCAACAGAAGGATATCACTGCCGGGTTAGACTCCGTTAGTTGGCAAAATCGATTGCGTCTCAACTTTATGGCTGGTTTCTAGGTATGATCTGAATCATCGTCGGCAGTATGCCTGCGTGGGGAAGTCGTGTGATCGAGCGTGTTCACTGTCGTGAGAACACTAGCTCGTTATAGCGTGACGCATGGGTATAGTGATTATCGCTATCGGTCGTGATCCATCAAAGATTAAGCTGTCATCATTCTGTCATTATTGCCCTGTATGTTCCGGATGTTGGTTATACCCCTTTTCCCAGTGAGGTGAGAGATGTCTGCAACAGTTCTGGTAGTGGAAGATGAATCGGCGATTCAGGAGCTGATCGCCTATAACCTGCGCAATGCAGGCTATACTGCTCTATGTACAAACAGTGCCGAGCAGGCAGCAGCAATGGTGAATGAGGTGTTGCCTGATCTGGTATTGCTGGATTGGATGCTCCCTGGAAAAAGTGGTATTGAACTGGCACGATCGTTGCGACGCGATCCGCGCACCAAACCGATTCCCGTTATCATGCTGACTGCCCGGGTGGACGAAAGAGATAAAGTGATCGGATTGGAAATTGGGGCGGATGATTACGTCACCAAGCCGTTTTCCCCGCGTGAGTTGATTGCACGGATAAAAGCAGTATTACGCCGGAGTTTGCCCGAGGCTTCCGATGAAATTCTCGATATTGGGGGAGTACAGATCAACCCGATGACACATCGGGTGACCGTTACTGATCTGAATGAGGGTGCACATGAGAAAGAGTTGCTGCTCAGTCCTACTGAATATCGTCTATTACATTTTCTGATGGCGCATGCTGAACGTGTGCATACCCGTGCCCAGTTGCTGGATCGAGTATGGGGAGATCATGTTTTTGTCGAAGATCGTACGGTTGACGTGCATATACGTCGGTTGCGCAAGGCGCTGGATGTAGCAGGAAAAGCCGATCTCGTGCAGACAGTCAGAGGGGCGGGATATCGTTTTTCCACGCGCAGTGAGAGTGAGATCTGAAGTCTGACCTGTGCTGGTCAATGGCAGGGCGGTAGGCTATACTGCGTTGACAGGGGCCGGGCGAGTTTAGTTGTATAGTTGGCAGGTGCAAGAGATTTCCCGGCTTTTCATCTTTTCAAGTGTAACGTAGTTCTCTATAACGGATGCAACGCAGAGCAGTTGTGTCCGTCAATCCGTTATTTCCATTTGCAGAGCCATTTCAGGAAGAGTACTTCTACCTGAAGCCGTGGTTTTTTCTGCGACAATTCATGTGGATGATCCAATACGAGGAATTAAAATGAGTATCAAACCCAAAATCATGATTTCTTCGCTCGATGCAGAGCGCCTGGAAATGTTGCTGGAAACCCTCTCGCAAAATGCGTTTCCGGGCAGAGATGATCTGGAAGCTGAGCTTGCCCGGGCAGAAGTGGTGGATCCAAAGGAAATTCCGCCTACCGTTGTGACGATGAATTCGACTGTCAGATTCAGAGTCGAATCCTCTGCCGAGGAATTCTGTCTGACGCTGGTTTATCCGAAGGATGTCGATACCAGCGGGGAAAAGATTTCGATTCTTGCTCCAGTGGGAAGTGCGCTGCTGGGGCTTTCGCAGGGAGATGAAATCGAGTGGCCCAAACCGGGTGGGGGTGTATTGCGTGTGCGCATCGTGGAAGTGACCTATCAGCCGGAGCGTTCCGGTGAATATTACCGGTAAACGAGCGCTTTCCCAGGGAGATTCCATGCTGACTGAAGACAGAGGCCCCACCTGGTAACTTGCAAATGACATTTTCTATTTTTTCGCACGAAACCGACCATGAATGATCAGCCGACGATTCTGGCAATCGACCAGGGGACGACCAGTACTCGCGCCATTCTGTTTTCGGCAGAGCTGGAGATCCTTGCGGTGCAACAGAAAGAGCTGAAGCTGCATTATCCGCGCAAGGGCTGGGTCGAGCAGAATCCTGAAACCATCTGGCAGGATACGCTCGAAGTCTGCCGCGCGATCCTGGAACGCACTGCCGGCAGAGCGGAAGCGGTTGTTGCTATTGGCATTACCAATCAGCGCGAAACGACTATTTTATGGGATCGTAATACCGGCAAACCTGTTTATCCTGCCATTGTCTGGCAGGATCGCCGTACCAATACCGTTTGCGAACGATTGAGAGCGCAAGGATCTGAGCCGATGGTAACAGCCCGGACCGGCCTGCTGTTTGATCCCTATTTTTCTGCAACCAAGATTACCTGGATATTGGATAACGTTGAAGGCGTACGTGCCAGGGCAGTGCAAGGTGAACTGGCATTTGGTACGATCGATTGTTATCTGCTCTGGCATCTGACAGGCGGCCGGGTACATGCTACCGATGTGACGAATGCTGCGCGGACGTTGTTGTTCAATATTGTCGAGCAGCAGTGGGATGGGGATTTGCTGGCATTGTTCGATATTCCAGCAGCGATTCTGCCGGAAGTCCGCGATAATGCTGCCGGATTCGGGATGACCGACCCGGCTTTGTTTGGCCGGGAAATTCTCATCGGTGGGATGGCGGGGGATCAGCACGCAGCGCTGATCGGGCAAAGGTGCTTCCGGCCGGGCATGGTCAAATCCACCTACGGTACCGGTTGTTTTGCACTCATGAATATCGGTTCGGATTTCAGGCTTTCACAACATCGTTTGCTAACCACACCGGCGTATCGTCTGAACGGCAAGATGGTTTATGCTGTTGAAGGATCAATTTTCGTTGCCGGTGCAGCGATTCAATGGCTGCGGGACGGGCTGGAATTTTTTCAGGATGCAGCTGCCAGTGAGGCACTTGCGCGCAGTGTACCGGACAGTAATGAAGTATATTTCATCCCTGCTTTTACCGGCTTGGGCGCACCCTACTGGCGACCGGATGTGCGTGGCATGATCAGCGGGTTGTCGCGTGAGACGACCCGGGCGCATATCATCCGTGCCGCACTGGAAGCACAGGGCTACCAGACCCTGGATCTGATGGCGGCAATAGAAGAGGATGGTGGTCATCAGGCCGAAGTCATCCGTGTGGATGGCGGACTGGTGGCAAACGGGTTCATGTGCCAGTTTCTTGCCGATATGTTGAACAGGCCGGTGGAAGTGCCGAAAGTAACAGAAGCAACGGCACTGGGCGCAGCGATTCTGGCTGGATTGACGGTGGGCCTGTTTGCCGAGCTGGAAACAACTGAACATTACTGGCAGCGGGATATAATCTACACTCCTGCGATGATGGAAGCTGAAAGAAAACGGCTGTATACCGGCTGGAAAACGGCGATTCAGTCGCTGTTACATACTTCCGGAAATGCCGCTGCTGAACTGCCGCAGCGGATTTCCGCCAGAAGAAACGAGAATAAAGCAGGGAAAATCTGTGGTGAATCTGGTAATCGTGGATTATCAATCTGACAGGATGAAAACAGACTGGAGTGCGTTTGGTTATGCTGATGAATCTTCCCAATTTTCTGACGTGGCTGCGTATTATGGCAATTCCCCTGTTTGTCGGTATTTTTTATCTGCCGACGGACTGGATGCTTCCGGCTACACAGAATCTGGTTGCCACCATCATATTTGCCGGTGCCGCGTTGACCGACTGGCTGGATGGCTACCTGGCGCGGGTGCTCAATCAGACTTCCGCATTTGGTGCTTTTCTCGATCCGGTGGCAGACAAACTGATGGTAGCTGCCGCTCTGATCGTGCTGGTGTATCTGGATCGGTTGGACGCCCCGATTGCCTTAATCATCATCGGTCGTGAAATTACGATTTCCGCATTGCGAGAATGGATGGCGCAAATTGGCAAATCCAGGAGTGTGGCGGTCTCTTTTCTGGGCAAGATCAAGACGGCTGCACAAATGGCGGCAATTCCCTTGCTGCTCTACCATGACAGAATCGATGATGCATTCGATTCACAGACGGCTGGCACCTGGCTGATTTATATTGCAGCCATTCTGACATTGTGGTCGATGATCTACTACCTGAGAGCGGCCATTCCCCATGTGATTCATCACGACCGGCATTAAGATTGTTAGGACAGCTGGACTGGTATCTGGTTTATAACATTATGAAAAATAAAGATAATTAAGACATTTTGCACCGTTGTTTCTTCGATACCCGGGTGCCATTATCTGATCACGGCTATCATTTTATGTCAGACTTGAGATTCAAAGTCTATTCTGGTAAGAATGCCATTCTTATAGCAATAGAATTCATAACTTAGTGTTACCTTGCGAGGTCGGAAAACCTTTTCGAGCAGAATTTCATCATACTGATTTTTCAGTTCATCAAAGTGCTGCTTCATATCCTGAGGTAATTCTTCATATTTGACAGGCTGTTCTATTTCGAGATCGCCATTTCTGATGTCATACTCAAGAATAAAATTACTGCCACGCCATGAGATGACGAATTCGTCCTGATTTCCTTTGTATCGGGTAAGAAAATGAATATCGTCCTGTTGGATAATGTGAAGGGAAGTGCTGAACAACATGACGAAGCCTGAAACCGCCATTGCTCCATAGCCGATTTTTCTAAAAAGGTAATTACTGATGAGCGGCAGGATAAATTTTATGGAGAAAGAGGCTGCTATGGCAGATAGTGCTATCAGCAGGCCAAAGTTAAAGGCACTTTCCGAATACAAGCCAAGTGAAGTATAAACAACCAGCTTTATCGCGTGTAGGCCTACCTCGTTAGCGGCGCGGGTTGCGATAATTTCTTCTTTATTTAGCCCGTACTTCAAATAAAAGCGATTGAATAGCAAACCTGCCGCTCCGATCACGCCTGAAATCAGACCTGCGAAAAAACCAACCAGCACCAGTATAAATACAGGGTAAGGTTTCTCGTTCTTCTGCAGTTCTTGTTCCGATTGAAACAATTGACGGATATTCAGCAGGAGAAAACAAGCCACTGCAAACTGGAGGTAGAGAGGATTGATGAGTTTGATCAGCCATGCCCCCAGCAAGACTGCCGGAATGGCAGAAGGGATAAACCAGAGGAATATTCGTGTATTGATATGTTTCCTGAAGACAACGATGCGTGATGTCGTACTGGCCAAAAAACCAACTGTCAGTGAGAACGGGATCAGCGATACGGGAAGAAACAGGTTCAGTATCGGGATCAGAATCAGACTGGCACCTCCTCCACTTATAGCACTGGTCCAGAAAATCAGGATCATACCAAGAAAAGATAAAATAAGTTTCAGCGCCATTAATAGCAGTAGTAATGTGGATTTTAATCTCGATCAGAAATTATTTTCTCGCGGGTAATTTCCCGGATATTGGCTGTACCGGTAAGTGCCATGGTCATTTCCAGTTCATCCCGCAACAGGCGGATGACATGGGCCACACCCATAGCACCGGCCGTTGCCAGCCCCCAGATATAGGGGCGGCCAACCAGTACAGCATCAGCGCCGAGCGCCAGTGCCTTGTAAATATCGCGCCCATTGCGGATGCCGCTATCGAACAGCACCTTTCCCCGGCCAGATACAGTACTAATAATTTCAGGAAGACATGTCAGGCTCGCGGGAGCACTATCCAGTACGCGCCCGCCATGGTTAGATACTACTAATCCATCACATCCCAGATCCACTACTTTTTCGGCATCTTCCGGATGCAGAATACCTTTTACCAGCAGTGGCAACGAGGTTTGCTCTCTCAACCAGGCAAGATCTTCCCAGTGGGGCGCCTGTGCCATCCAGCCATTGAATACCTGGCTTTGATGTGGTAAAAGTGCTGGAAACGGCGCCGGTGTATCCAGATTGACCGGGCTGATGTCGGCGGGCAGTTGAATGGTTGCCTGTTTGATCGGTGCATCCACCGTGAATACGATCGCCTGATAACCCGCGGCAACAGCCCGGCGTAACAGCTTCAGTGTTCTTGGGCGATCTTCCTGCCAATACAACTGAAACCATAAAGGCTGCCCGGCTGCAGTGATGATTTCTTCCAGCGTCTGACTTGCCAGGCTGCTTACGCACAGCTGCCCCTCTTGCGCATTGGCTGCCATGGCACTGCCCGATTCTCCATGCGGGTGATACAGGCACTGGTAGGCGAGTGGTGCCAGGATGACAGGATGTGCCAGTGTCTGACCAAACAGAGTAATACGGGTATGACCGTTTCGCACATCAGCCATGGGCCGGGGTACAAGCCGGATCGAATCGAATACGTGGTTATTGGTTTGGAGTGTTACCTGGTTGCCACTGCCTTCTTCCAGGTAGTGCCAGACTGCCGGCAGCAGGCGCTTTCTGGCTAAAGGCAAATAATCGACTGTGCTTTGTATTCCTTCCGGAATAGTCGCAAGCTTAGGCAGTAACTCGCTCACTCAACTGCCAGCCCACTGCCGCAGCAGGTTGTGATAAGTGCTGGTCAGGCTGACGACGGCGGGTGTTTCACCAATACTCTGGCGTAATTGCAGCAATGCCATATCCATTTCATATAGTAGACGGCGCTGACCGGGATCGCGCACCATGCTTTGGATGAACATGAAGCAGGCCAGCCGTTCTCCGCGAGTGACCGGTGCGACCTGATGGATCGAGGAAGAAGGATAGACCACCATGCTGCCTGCCTGCAGTTTCACGCCATGCTGACCGAAAGTATCATTGATGACCAGTTCTCCACCATCGTATTCCTGCGGATCAGAGAGAAATAGTGTGGCGGATACATCGGTACGGACGTATCCACTGCCATCCGGCAGCAGGCGCATGGCATTATCCACATGAAAGCCGTAATGATTGGTTTCTCCGCTGTAGCGGTTGAAGAACGGCGGTACGATTCTTTCAGGTAGAGTCGCCGTGAAAAATAGAGCGTTACGGTTGAGCGCTCCCAGCACCAGGCGGCGCAGGTTTACTATTTGCGGGTCGTTTTCCTGCACTTGCTGGTTGTTCTTCACCTGGGCAGCTTGGGTCCCGGCTGTTACCAGTCCGCTCACCCAGGCAGATTTGGCCAGCATACTTCTTGCGATGGCCAGTTCCTCTTGCGTCAAAACATCATCGATAGTCAGGAGCACTCAGTTATGTTTCCAGTTAAAAACGATATTCAGCAGTCATGATCGCTCTGCGACGTAGGCCAGGCACTACGAATCCACCGTTGTCGTAAATAGAATCATAGTAAGTTGTATTGAATACATTCTGAACATTCAGCCGCATGGCCCATTTAGGTTGTTCATAGGCGATCATAGCATCCCAGCGCATGTAGGCAGGCGCGGTGTTGGGATGAAACTTGGTTTCACCTGGCAGAGTAGGAAGAGCACCTGCACTGGTCGGGCTATAGCCGTAACGCTTGCCTTTGGCTTCAACTCCACCCCCTATTTTCCAGCCATAAGGCAGCTTGTAAGTGGTCCATAAGTTAAATGTATAAACTGGGGTGTTGCGTGAACGCTTGCCTTTAAGATCAGGGTTGGCACCATCGATAGGCTGGCGAATTTCTGAGTCCATCAATGCCAAGCCAGAAAAAATCTCCCAGTTGGGGGTGATGCGGCCTGCCACTTCCAGCTCAATTCCATCGGTGCGGCGTTTTCTGGAAAGAACAGCGGCGGTTGAAGATTCCAGGTCATTATTGCGTTCCCACTTCTTGTCGGCGCGGTACAACGCAGTGCGCAGTGCCAGATCGCCATCAAATAATAACCATTTGGTTCCGACCTCGTGAACCTGGCTTCGTTCAGGTGGAAGTGGTTCGGTAGAAAGCTGGTACAGGTCACCGGTTGGACTGAACGAATCACTATGTGCAACATAAAAATGAGACTGATCAGAGAAATGGTAAGACAAAGCTCCACGTGTGCTCCACTCGCCAAATTTCATCGTAAAGTTGTTTGCGCCGGAATAGTCTGCTTTCATTTCATCACGCCGTCCGCCTAACGTGAGCTTCCATTTAGGAATGAATTCAATTGTATCCTGTGCGTACACTGCATAGGTACGAGAATCAAATTTGGCAGGTGCACCTGTTGAGTTCACTTCGTAGGGCCGGTATAACGGCGGGTTATTTATAGTTGTTCCGCCAATGTTTTGTAGAGAGTGACGGAAATTTTCTTCGTTAAGATATTCACCACCGATCATGAATTCATGGGTCATTCCAAATACCTGGAATACTTTGTTGTAATCCGTCTGAATGGTCAGTGTTTTGTAATCAGAAGTGCGGTTAGGTCCTCCATTACATGATGTAGGTGTGTTACATACCGCGCCTTCAGCATTGGGCGCTATGTTGATATTGGGTGTACGCGCCCAGTAACTGCGTTTGTAATCACCATAACGTAAAGCGGTACGCCACTCGCTATCCGGCGCAAAACGATGCGTGAAGGTGGCGGTGGTGATATTGACCGTACTTTTGTCAAAATTATTGTTGGTTCCCCAGTAATATTTGGCCGGGAATTTTTCTTGCGGTTTGCGTGTTGTGGCATCAAAGCTTACGCCAAAATCCGGTTTGTCATTCGTTGTCGTGCGGATATGGCTCAGGATAAACTCGTTGGCGGTGTTGAGACCTATTCCAGCACTGATGGCAAAGCCATCGCGATCCAAGCCCGGCCGGTCATTGGCTGCCGGATTTTTACGCCAGCTGTCTTCGGTACGTTTCATTCCATTGAAGCGAATGGCAATGGTATCAGTGATTTGTTTGTTGAAATCCCCCGTCATTTCATAGTAACCATGCATCCCGACGCTGCCGGTGATTTTGCCACTATCCCCGATATGAGGTGCCTTGCTGACCTGATTGATTACGCCACCGGCCTGACCGCGTCCGAACATCATGGCACCTGCTCCGCGCAATACGTCTATCTGTTCCAGATAGAAAATTTCACGGTTGTACTGTGCTGTATCACGGATACCATCCAGATACATATCGCCATAAGTGTAGAAACCGCGCAACATCATGTTGTCACCCCCCCGGCCACCTTCGGCAGCGTTGAAAGTCAGGCCGGCCACGTGACGCAGCGCATCTCTCAGTGAGCTTGCTTGATAGTCTTCCATGAACTGGTTGGTAATAGTGGTCACTGCCTGCGGAATATCGTGCGGATCCTGCAATCTTTTACCGACACGAGTCGTAGTGGCTCGGTAACCGTCCTGCTCTTCGGCGTTTGTCTGCACATTGATGGTGGGAAGAACGGCAGCTTTGGATGATTCACTCCCTTCCGCTGCAAAGGCGCTGATCGACAGCCCACTGGCCATCAGTGCTGCGCCCAGGGGGAGCAGCGTTTTTTGTTGTTGCGACATTTCATTTTCCTCTAATGAGATTGTTGATTGGTTTGCTGCTGGTAATTAAAAAATTGTTATTAAGGGTTTCTGGTTCAGAGAGATCGCTGTTCAGATCAATCCCGAGTTGCTGTTCCTCAGTTGAGACGTTGCTGATTCCGATGAGAATGACACGTCGAAAATAGGAATTACAGCCAGGCGCACACTAAAAACCGGTAAATTTATTGGAACTTTTTAATAAAAAGTGAATACAACTGAGAACTATTATAGTTATAACTAATATTAATATCAATGCTTCCTTATGACGAATGGGAGAGAATTGGCAGGGGCTTTCGTTACTGATTAGAAAAATTCAGAGATCAGTGGAGTGGAAAAAAAAGCGAGGCAGGTGAGAGCAGCAAGCGGCAGTATATTGAAATTTTTTCTTGTTTTAATTTCTGTCACAAAACAGGCCGAACCAATCGTTCAATGACGAACAGTCGATTTCGTTTCCGGATACGGGTGCAGTATGTTGAGTGCTACACTTATCCCGGCTTTTTCGACGATACGTATGTGCTCCCGGCGCAGTTCGCGAGCGTGCTGTAATCCGCAGGAGTGGGCGATCATGTCGATTTCACGATTAACGTTGATCGCGTAATTGGCTACTCGCAGGTATTTTTCTTCCACTACCAGACCACGCTGCAGGCGCGGATTGTGGGTGGTGATACCGGTTGGGCAGGTATTCAGATGGCAGCGCATGGCCTGGATACAACCCAGGGAAAACATGAATCCGCGGGCAGTATTGATAAAATCTGCACCGACACACAATGCCCAGGCACCTTGTGCAGAGGTAACCAGCTTTCCTGCTGCAACGACGCGGATGCGCTGTTTCAGACCGGATTCGATCAGGGCATCGACTACTCGTGGCAGTGCTTCCGTGATCGGTAGTCCGGCGTGATCGAGTAGTGTCTGTGGTGCTGCACCGCTGCCACCTTCTCCACCATCGATTGTCAGAAAATCAGGTGCATATTCCAGACCGCGGCGCAGGACGGTATCACACAGCTCGTTGATGAAATGCCAGCCGCCAATGGCAGTTTTGACACCAACCGGTCGGCCGGTCAGTTCCCGGATGAAAGCCACCCGATCCAGTAATTCATCGATATTGCCAATATCATGATGCCGATTGGGGCTGATGGAATCCTGATAAGGCGAGATCCCTCGAATAGCAGCAATTTCAGGGTTGACCTTGGCGGCAGGCAACACACCTCCTTTGCCCGGTTTTGCCCCTTGGGAGAGTTTGATTTCGAATGCTTTGACCGACTGAGCGATTTCCTTTGCGCGTGTAGCAGAAAAATTTCCCTGTATATCCCGGATGCCGTATTTGGCAGTACCAATCTGCATGATGCGGTCACATTCTCCTTCCAGATGGCAGGGAGCCAGTCCGCCTTCACCCGTATTCAGCCAGCATCCGGCTTTGGCTGCGCCACGTGATAATGCACGCACGGCCGGTGTGGAAATGGCGCCATAGCTCATGGCGCTGATATTGATGATGGATCGCGCCAGAAAAGGCTGATCGCAGTATCCTTCGCCGATGGACAAGGCCGGGGTGGGTAACTGATCTTCTTCCAGTATGGGGAAGGCAGCGTTGACAAAAATGAATGCGCCCGGTTCACGCAGATCGTAGGTGGAGCCGAAGCCAATGATGCCGCCTTTATTTTTGGCGTTTTTGTATATCCATTTCCGGGTGGCACGGTTGAATGGCATTTCATCACGATCGCCGGAAAAGAAATACTGGCGGAAATATTTTCCCTGTATCTCGAAAAAATAGCGCAAGCGGCCAATAATGGGATAATTGCGCAGTATGGCGTGTTCTTTCTGGGTGACGTCGCGGATGAAAAATGTCACGATGGCGCCGACGACGATCAGCCCGAGAATGGTACCGACGCTATAGATGATCAAATTGATCAGATTGTCAGGCATGGTTTCCCATTTTCTTGAGTGTTAAAAGGACCGAGTTTGAAGCATGTTGCAAAGTGAAGCAATCAGTAACCAGGTTCGCTTGGCATTGAGTGAGGATATCGGTACAGGAGATCTGACTGCTTCCCTCATCCCGTCCGGTAAATACCTCAGCGCGCAGGTAATCGTGCGAGAGGATATCGTCGTCTGCGGTATCCCATGGTTCGATGAAAGCTTCCGCCAGCTGTCACCCTCTGTCAGGATCGACTGGCATGTCGGGGAAGGGCAGCAGGTCGGCGCTGGCCAGACGTTATGTGTGCTCAGTGGAGACGCCCGGGCATTATTGACCGGAGAACGTACCGCTCTGAATTTTCTGCAGATGCTTTCGGCAGTGGCGACACGTACCCGTAAGTTTGTCGATGCAATCGAAGGTACAGGTGCGAAGATTGTCGATACCCGTAAAACCCTGCCATGGTTGCGCCTTGCGCAGAAATACGCCGTGCGGTGCGGAGGCGGAGTCAATCATCGTACCGGGCTCTATGACGGTATCCTGATCAAGGAAAACCATATCATTGCAGCTGGCAGCATCGAGGCTGCCTTGCGTAAGGCAGCCGAAATCGCCCCTGCCGAGGTGTTCATCCAGATCGAGGTGGAAACGGGGGATGAGTTGAGGCAGGCCCTGTCTGCCGGGGCGCGCATGATCCTGCTGGATAACTTCGACCTGCCCGCTTTGCAGGGTGCAGTAGCTTTTAACCGGCAGTTTCCGGGCGGGCCAGCCATACTTGAAGCTTCCGGCAACGTCACGCTCGATACCGTGCGTGCGATAGCCGAAACGGGGGTAGATCGCATCTCGATCGGCAGTCTGACCAAGGATATCCAGGCTGTAGATCTGTCGATGCGTTTTTATGAAGCGTAAAATTCTGAGACGTGTTCGATACGAACTGATGGGGTGAGGAGGGTAAAAGAACCCCTAATTAAGCCCTGCATAAGCCGCCTTGCAGGCACAATCATGCAAACCGTTCCACATCAAAACCCACCACGCTGCGGCTGTCCTTGCTGAATTCAGCACCGATGAGGTAAATCGGCTCATTGCGGCTTTTATATTTTTCTGCGTAACCTTTTGTCTTGAGTTGTTCCAGGGCATGGCCTTCCGGTACCAGTTCCACCACCTTGAATTCGAACAGATAAACAGTGGCGTTAAATGTAACTGCCATATCGATGCGGCCATGATGGGTTGTATCCTCCACCACGATATCCAGCCCCAGCGCGGCAAAATGACTGTAAAACACGCTGGCGTAATAGCCTTCGTATTGCGCAATCGGGTTGTTGCGATACCAGTCGTGCGGAATACTGGCGAAGAAACTGGTAAACAATTGCTGCAACCCGGCAAAATCATTGGCTCGCAATAACTCGAGCAGCCTGATGCGGTGGGTCAGCACTTTCTGGCCTTCAATCCCGAGTGCGGGCAGTAGGGCATTGTTCAGACTGATTTGTACTTCCTTGTTGGGATAACCCAGCCAGTAAATGCGCAGTCCCGGCAGATATTCTTCCACACCCTGAAGGGTGGTATAGCCAGTCTGAAACAATAGTGCTGCTGGCTCAATATGATCAACATCGAAAGCGGAAAGCAGCTCAAGACTGGAATACTGGCGGCTGAGGCTGGGCGTGAAATACCCTCGCTGCATCAACCAGTCCACCAGAAAAGTCGGCGTACCCGTTTCAAACCAGTAGGCACGGAACTCGCGTTTATCGAACAGGAGCAACAGATCAAACGGGTTATAGACCGGCTGACCCGCCCAGTTATAGCCGTTGTACCAGTCCTGGATCTGCTGGCGATCCAGCCCCGGCAATTCTGGGGCAAAGACGGTATCCACATCCTCATCGGTATAGCCGCAAATGGCCGAATAATCGGCGCCGATCGTGATGTCATTAAGATTGTTCAACCCTGAGAAAATACTGACCTTGCTGAATTTCGACACCCCTGTGAGAAAGGCGAATCTGATATGGGCATCTTGCCCCTTGATAACCGAATATAAGTTGCGCAATCCTTCTCGCATGGCACGCGCAATTTCTGGTTCAGTGATGTTGTCAAGAATCGGCTTGTCATACTCATCGACCAGGACAACACAGCGCTGGCCGTATTTTGCTTCAGCATTTTGCAGCAGCTCGGCAAAGCTGCCCGGGATATCACTTTCTTGTTTGCAAGTCACTCCCAGGCGCTGCTGATTCTGTTCCAGCAGCCAGTAAATGCGCTTATCCAGTTGCGCCCTGCTTTCCAGTCGCCCTTCGGCAAAGCTCAGACGAATTACCGGATATCTGACTGACCAATCCCACTGGTCATGACAGTAAAGGCCGCGGAATAAGTCTTCATTGCCGGCAAAAAGCTCGGCAAGCGTGTCAAGAAACAGGCTTTTACCAAACCGGCGCGGGCGGGAGAGAAAATAGTACTTTCCCTCCACTGCCAGCTTCAGGGCGAACGAAGTTTTATCAACGTAGTAATATGATTCTTCGCGAATTTCGCGAAAGGTCTGAATGCCGATAGGTAGTTTTTTTGTCATTACCGCTCGAGATCGTGAAGTAAAAGATGGGAGATTTTTATAAATTCAGCTCCAATGAGGATTTTTGTGCTGACGTGGTGCAAAAAGAAATGACAGGTGACCATTGCTGGCGTGACTGGTGATTGCACACACTATGACGAACGATAGCATACCCTACCAGAGCATGGAATTTAACTGCCTCCAAAGCACGATGTACGCCGCAATGAGCATTGATCGCACCTCGATCGGCAGCCTGACCAAGGATATCCAGGCTGTAGACCTGTCGATGCGTTTTTACGAAGCGGTCTCCAGCGCAGCGATGACTTGATCATCATCGATCTGTGGAAACGAATGATAAAACTGGCCGACTGAATAAAACACTGCCGGTGTTTCCAGACAGATGATCTCATCCGCAAGTGGAGTGATATCAGCCAGTGTTTCGGCTGGTGCAACAGGTACGGCACATATCAGTTTGCGCGGCTGCCGGCTGCGCACGGTGTGTAGTGCCGCGATCATGGTGGCACCGGTTGCTAGGCCATCGTCTACTACGATCGCGATCCGATCACACGGATCAGCAGGCGGACGAACGGATGTATAGCGCAGGCGTCGCTCGCGCAGCAATTCGAGCTGGGCAGCTTTCTCGGTTTCGATATATTCAGGAGTGGTACCGCTTTGTGCGGCATGACCGACCAGATGAACCTGCCCGTTTTCGTCGATGGCACCAATCGCGAATTCCGGATTACCAGGGGCGCGCAGCTTGCGTACCAGCACGACATCCAGTTCACCGCCCAGTTTATCTGCAATGATGCGAGACATGGGCACCGCACCGCGTGGAATCGCCAGTATCAACGGATTCTGTCCTTTATAGACCATGAGTTGTTCTGCCAGCTGGAGAGCGGCTGCCGTACGATCCTTGAACATTTTTCCCTCCTTCGCAGCAATTGACGACTATATCCTACACCGGCAGATGCCAGTGAGCGATAGCTGCTTCTTTGTACCGGTGACGTATCGGGAAGCGTTCAGGAAAGATAAAAAACCGAAGCTGGGCAGAGAAAATCAGTGAGGAAGATGAGGAGCGGGTGTTTTATTTTTTGATTCGATTATGAAGATACTTGACTATAGAACGGAGGGGTCTGTGAAAAACAGTTACTTTCTGGTATTGCGGCATAAATCGCCGCAAACTTAGTATTTGTTAAACTAATTTCATGTGATATGGTTTAAATATAAAATGATTTGCGGCGGTTTACGCCGTAAATGGGAAGAATATTAAACTATGAGCGTTGCAAGAAGACAGAAATTGTTCAAACTTGTGCCGGAAGCCATACCAGTCACGAGGCAATGGCTTATGGAGCGGGACAAGGAACTAGACCGTCATGTGTTCGATAATTTTGTCAAAAGCGGTCAGCTTGTTTCCTTGGCACATGGAGTTTATATCCGCCCCGGAACAACGCTCACGTGGGAAGGGATTGTCTGCTGTCTTCAAAATATTCTGAGAGCAGATTTATCGATTGGGGGGCTGACAGCTTTGGAGTTGAAAGGCTTGGGCCACTATGTTGTCTTATCCGGTCAAAGAACTATACATCTTTACGGCAAAGACCCGTTACCCAAGTGGATAAGCAGCATATTAACCGATGTTGTATTTACCCGACATAAAGTACTGTTCAGCGCCTCGGAAGGACTGGCTACAGGTCTTGCAACGGATGAATACGATCCGGGCCAAAAAAAATTATATGATTTTCCCAGTACTACGGCCTATGTGCATGAAACGAGACTGGAAGAAGGTGCTTGGCCGTTCACAAGATCGTCACCGGAACGAGCCTATCTTGAAATACTGATGGATGTCCCCGATACCGTATCGTTTGAACATGCAGATCAACTCATGCAAGGCTTAACAAGCTTATCGCCACGCCGTCTGGAGCAATTACTAAAACTCACCAGGAATATAAAAGTTCGCCGCCTGTTTTACTGGTTTGCCGAACGGCAGCAGCACATATGGTTTAAAAAACTATCTCCTCTTTCTGCTCTGGACGAACTAGGTCCTGGTTCAGGAAAAAGAATGATAGCTCAGGGTGGCAAGCTTGATACAAAGTATGGGATAACCGTACCAGTAGAATTTTTACGGCAAGAAGAAAGCTACTGAGGCATAAATATGGCTATGGGATCAGGAATAGGACTGGATCTAACAAAAAAAGGAGGGGGAGGCCCACCACGATTTGACAAGAACAGTCCGTACTATAAACAGGTTGCGCTTCTGATTTCAATTCTTCCGCTTGTCGCCATGGAAAAGCAGTTTGCCCTAAAAGGGGGGACGGCTATAAATTTGTTTATCCGCAATCTGCCACGCCTCTCGATTGATATTGATTTGGTATATCTGCCGATGGACAAGCGTGAAACGGCACTCGCCAATATCAGGGCAGCATTGAATCGTATAGCCGATTCCATTCTCAAAGCCATACCAGGAACACAGATTCAAAAATCATTTGAAAGCCGCGACGATGCTTTGCGCCTGATTGTCAAACAGGGCGATGCACAGATCAAAATAGAACTCTCGCCCGTTTTACGTGGTTCTGTCTTCTCGGAAGAATTACGCGAGGTTGCCGAGAAGGTTGAGGAAGAATTCGGTTATGTGGAAATACAAGTGGTTTCCATGCCTGATCTTTATGCGGGTAAATTATGCGCGGCGCTCGACCGCCAGCATCCCCGCGATCTGTTTGATGTAAAGTTTCTCTTAGAAAACGAAGGTATAACAGACGATTTAAGAAAAACATTTCTGGTGTATCTGATAAGCCATAACCGAACAATGGTGGAACTTTTGCACCCAACTCGCAAAGATCTCCAAGTAACGTATGAAAACGAGTTTGTACATATGGCTCAGGTTAGTGTGCCGGTAAAAGAATTGGAATTCGTCTGGGAAACACTCATTTCCAATTTGAATGCGGCACTAACAGATGAAGAAAAGCGCTTCCTGCTCTCTTTCAAATCACTGGAGCCGGACTGGACACTGCTTGGGTTGCCCAATATCGAAGCTTTACCAGCCGTGCGCTGGAAGATGCTGAACCTTGGGAAGATGGATAAGGCCCGCCATGCTCAAGCGCTTAGAAACCTGGAGGGTGTTCTCTATAGCTCATAAAATCATCAAAAAGGAGCTATAGAACGGGTTTTTATAACTTATGGAAGAGAAATCGCCAGAGGAGAAGGTATGGAAGGCGAAGCATTCTTTGCCGAACTGTTAAATGAGAAATGAAATGCTACCTTTCCTCACCGAGAGCAGAAACGGATATCAGCAACATACGCAAATACACAACTCAGCAATGGGAAAACGCAGACAGACAAATACACATTGCAGCTTCGGAAATGGATGCAATGTCTGGTAGACAACCCTATGCTTGGGCGAGCAAGAGATGAAGTAAAGAAAGGCGACCGCAGTTTCAGTGGAGTGTGATGAAAACGAAGCATCCAGATGTGAGAACGTAATTTGTAGTAGTTCATATTTGATCTGACAGCAGGTCTTGCCAAGAGGTGGGATTACCCGGTTTGATAGAGGTGCGAATCTTTATCAACCGAACGCGAAAGCGTAAAGGAGTAATCCCATGAGCAGTGTTC
>Ga0206106_100420_pt1 | contig 35052 bp, 30 predicted proteins | sample 1B1ome_FD_148677 | JGI IMG/M metagenome (GOLD analysis project Ga0206106, IMG submission 148677) | Enriched microbial communities from leaf-cutter ant dump, University of Wisconsin, Madison, United States - 1B110A | ecosystem: Environmental > Terrestrial > Nest > Insects nest > Nest dump | place... | reverse complement strand
AATGACCGGGTACTGCCGTTCTTTGCTGAACAGAGTATGGGCATTATTCGCATTCTGACCGACCGCGGTACCGAATATTGCGGCAAGCCGGAAAATCATGATTACCAGCTTTATCTGGCACTCAATGACATCGAACATTCCAAAACGAAAGCCAATCATCCGCAGACCAACGGTATTTGCGAACGCTTTCACAAAACCATCTTGCAGGAGTTCTACCAGGTGGCATTCCCGCGCAAGATTTACCAGTCCATTGAAGAGTTACAACACGATCTGGATGATTGGATGGCGTACTACAACAGTGTGCAGACTCACCAGGGAAAAATGTGCTGTGGACGCACCCCGATGCAAACTTTAATTGACGCAAAGAAGATATGGGACGATAAAATTACCGAATTGAATAACTGAATCTGATCTAACAGGCACTCGTCAAATCGGGTAACTGTCAGACCAGATCTCAACTACTACATATCAGCATTAGGTGCTGATGAACAAGCTCAAACTCGATTTCATTTAAGTAAGAAAAATGCAGATAGTGTGCTGCTTTTTTTAAATCAGAGGAGTGTAGTAGTACAACCCTCCCTAGTCTTTGGTCCTGGTGGAGAAAGCACTAAATTTTTTCTCTCTATTGCAAGTCTTCCAGTCATACCACTTCCTGGGACAGATCAGCAACAAATCCAGCCCATTCATATTGATGATCTTACTTATGCAATCGTTGTACTCGTCGAAAGTAATAAATATATAGGACGCCGTATTCCTCTGGTGGGCCCAGAACCGTACAGCCTTCAAAGTTATTTACATAAATTACGACAAGGAATGGGGCTCGGAGATGGGATTTTTCTCCCTATTCCTCTGATACTAATCAGTTTTTATGTATATATCTGTCAATGGACAGGAAAGGGCCTGCTGAAAATCGAGAGCTGGCAGATGCTCCAAAAAGGAAATTTTTCAGATCCTGGCGTAACTACTCAACTGTTAGGGCGGAATCCTAAAGCACCCGATACTTTTATATCTCCGTGAAATGCAACTGAATTACGTAAATCGGCCCTTTTAAGTTGGCTTCAACCAGTATTGCGCGTTTCACTTGCAATAGTATGGCTGGTAGCCGGGATAGTATCAATGGATATTTATCCGGTTGGAGAAAGCTATTTTCTCTTAGCACGAGTGGGTGTACCTGAAGATTTTGCCCCGCTAGTTCTTTATGGTGCTGCTTCAATTGATATTATTTTTGGTATCGGAACATTATTTTTACGCCGCCGAAAACTTCTCTGGATGGCACAAGTAATTCTTATCATCCTTTATACCTTCACTATTACTTTATATTTACCTGAGTTCTGGCTACATCCTTTTGGGCCAATAATAAAGAATTTACCAATCCTCGCAATCATTTGGTTACTGTATGAGCTAGAAAAATGACAGCTTATCTCCTGACTAAATGGATTCATATTCTTTCCTCAACGTTGCTCTTTGGAACCGGAATCGGTACTGCTTATTACTTGTTATGTGCCGTTTGGACTAAAAACCCTTTCCTTATTGCCGCTGTTGGAAAATATGTAATTGCAGCTGATTGGCTGTTTACAGCAACCACTATTGTTATTCAGCCAGTTACAGGTTTTTATCTCATCCATTTGTTATCTATTCCTTTAACAAGCACATGGATTAGATGGTCCTTAGCTCTATATTTACTTGCGGGAATTTGTTGGCTACCAGTTGTCTGGTTGCAAATAAAGCTGCAACGTCTGGCTGCAGACGCCAGCGAAAACAAACGTACTCTACCCGATGTGTTTTGGCGTTATTTCAGGGTATGGGTTGCATTGGGTATTTCCGCGTTTACAGCGATGGTAATCATTTTTTATTTGATGGTTGCGAAACCAGCTTGACATCTTTACACCGGATGGCGTGCAGGACTGACTATCTTCGGGATTAAGAACTACGAAGGCAAAAAGATTCTGCGCTACAAATGAGATTCTTCCATTCTATATTGATAGAAATGGAGTTGAGTCTATTATTGAAGGCCCTGCTACAGAACCATTGACCCAAAAATTTTTGCATAAACGTTAAGTAAATACAGACGGTGTATTCCAGATCATTCGATCTGGTTCACCTTCTTGCAGCGTTCTCATCTTTCTTTCCTTGATATTCCGAGCAGGGTTATTGTCATACTTTTTCTGGTAGTCATCGGTAAGTTACCTTTTCTATTGTAATTTCTGAGAAAAGTACTGAAGAGAAATCAATGAATGAGTTTTCCACATACTCTCAGCAAAAAATAAGATGGGCATACCGATAAGTTGGCGGGTGATGCGCAACACAAATAGGAATACTTGGAGGAAAAATGAAACAGACCAGCAATGAAACCATTGTCATCGCCGGCGGCGGCGCAGGTGGCCTCGAGCTGGCCTGCAAACTTGGAAGGAAGTTTGGTCGACAACAGGTGATTCTTGTTGAGAAAAACTTGAATCACATTTGGAAACCCACACTTCATGAGGTTGCCGCGGGCACGCTGGATATAAATCAAGAAGGTTTGTCATATTCAATGCTCGCGTATGAAAACAATTTCACCTTCATTTATGGGGTATTTTCCAGAATTGATCTGTCGAAGAAGGAAATTGTTGTTTCAGCACCTGAAGGGGAAGAGGGGATCTATCCCGAACGCAGGGTTCAGTTTTCCAGACTTTGCATTGCTGTTGGCAGCGCTTCAAACTACTACAGCACGCCAGGAGCGGCTGAATATACCCTGTCATTAAACACTTCCGGTGATGCGGAGCTTTTCAGGACTAAAATGATGGATCAGATGATCCGTGCAGAGTACGAAAAATCTGCAGGTAGTCCGGGAACTGTAAACGTGGTGATTATCGGTGGTGGTGCCACAGGTGTCGAGCTGGCGGCTGAATTGCGTGAGGCCGGTGGAATTTACGCAAACTATGGATTCGTTCATCTGGTACCCGATGTAGATGTGAAGATTACCGTACTGGAGGGAGCTCCGCGCATTTTGGCGCCATTGAGCGAAAGAGTTTCCGATGGTGCTGCACGGATACTTGCCAAAAAGAATATTGAAGTAGTGACAAATTGCCGTGTCAATCAGATAGAGAAAGATCATCTTCTCGACAAAGAAGGGAATAGGCATGACTTCAATATATGTGTATGGGCTGCCGGAATCAAAGCACCGAATTTTCTCTCTTCACTGGGTTTACCAGTGAACAAGATTGGTCAATTAGAGGTCACGGATAGATTGAATGTCAAAGGATATGATCACCTCTATGCCATTGGTGATTGCGCATCCTGTATTCAACCAGATGGAAAAACTGTTCCGCCCAGAGCACAATCTGCGCACCAGCAAGCGGAATATATGTACAGGGTCATTACCCACCGTATTGCTGGCGGGAAAAAGACAGTAAATCATCCCTATTTCTATCGAGATTATGGTTCCTTGATTTCATTGGGTACACAGACCGGCGTGGGCAGCCTAATGGGAGCTTTAACAGGTGGAATGCTGTTCGTCGATGGGATATTTGCACGATGGCTCTACATAAGCCTTCATCTTATGCACCATAAGGTTATTCTGGGCCTTGGTCGAACAATGGCTCTCGCAATTGCCAGAGCTCTCGTAAAACGAAGCACGGCTCTGGTGAAGTTGCACTAGCCGATGGGGGTTTATACTTCTGAGAATTGAGTATCCCGATAGAAGACGTTTTTGCTCATACCTCTCAATTTGGCGAGCCTGATTTTGGCAACGTTCCTGCAACCTTTGATATCATTGATAAGGCTGAGAACGATAGTCTTGCCTAAGTGTTTTTGCCATGTTTACCTTGAAGTCGACGAGCATCAAAATAAGATTTGTCCACTTTAACCGCACTGGATAATTCATAGCTGGGCATCTTGATGGCAATCAGCTGCCGCGCGCATGAAAAATTATGGGGCTGAACACCTGCCAATTTCGCTGCAGCTAGTGCTGTTGTCCCAGCAACGAAATGCTCTATCGGCCGACTCTGTTGCCGATACTATTAACCTGTTCTTGTGTTCATGCATTGTAGCTCTTAACCTCTTTAACGAATCTTAGCTACTTCAGTCCTTTATTTTTATCTACCTTAGCCCATTAGTATGGCTGAGGTAGGGCTACAATATTTACTTCGGCTATGTGGTCTCGACGATCCCCGATCAGTGGAATAGTTTTGTCGGGCTGCTCGATACCATCTACTGTAACGCACATTGTACCGTTCTGCCCTGCATCGCTACTGTCCGTTTGTGTTACGGTGATATGGTAGACAGTTTCCCGATAGCGGTAATGCAGTTTGAACATTTTCCAGGATGCGGGCAGACAGGGACTAAAGTGGAGTTTGTCCACCACCAGCCGCAAGCCGAGCAGAGATTCCACAATCAACCGATACATCCAACCAGCAGAACCCGTGTACCAGCTCCATCCCCCGCGACCGGCATGCGGCGAGACTGCATAGACATCGGCGGCGATAACATATGGCTCAACTTTGTAAATCGCCACATCCGCGGCTGATTTTGCATGGTTTACCGGATTGATCATGGCCAGTAATTCCCATGCACGCTGATTATTACCTAAAGCTGCGAACGCCATGGTGGCCCAGATAGCGGCGTGGGTATATTGTCCCCCATTCTCGCGTACGCCTGGCACATAACCTTTAATGTAGCCTGGGTCCATATCCGATGTGTCGAACGGCGGATCCAGGAGCTGGATCAATGCGTGATCGTGCCGCACTAGTCGCGCATAAACCGCATCCATGCCCCTACGTGAACGTATGGGATCGCCCGCCCCGGAGAGTACCGACCAGCTTTGCGAAATCGAGTCAATCTGGCAGTCGGTATTAAGTACTGAGCCCAGTGGAGTGCCGTCGTCAAAGTAGGCACGGCGATACCATGTTCCATCCCAGGCATTTTGCTCGATATGCTGGCGCAGCTGTTCAGCTTCGCTCTGACACTGTTCGGCGAAAGATATGTCGCTCTGCCGTTGCGCCAGATCAGAGAAGCGCGTCAGTACTTCATACAGGAAGAAACCAAGCCAGACGCTTTCACCCTTGCCGTGTAAGCCTATCAGGTTCATGCCATCGTTCCAGTCTCCGGAGCCGATCAGCGGCAGACCATTCTCACCAAATTTCAGGCTGTGCTGAATAGCGCGTGTACAGTGCTGGTACAGAGTGGCTGACTCAGCGGAGTGTCTTGGCAGATCATAATACGACTCCTCCCCGGGGCTAACAGGGCGGCCCTCGAGAAAAGGGATAGACTCATCCAGTACACCTGTATCGCCGGTGCTCAGTACATAGCGACATACTGCCAGCGGCAACCAGAGATAATCGTCAGAGCAACGGGTGCGCACGCCACGGTTTGACGGTGGGTGCCACCAGTGCTGTACATCACCTTCCACAAACTGATGCGCTGCGCACAGCAGTAATTGCTCACGTACGCATTGCGGCTCAGCGTGAAGCAGCGCCATTACATCCTGCAGCTGATCCCGGAAGCCGAAAGCGCCACCTGACTGATAATAGCCACTGCGCGCCCATAGGCGACAGGCAAGGGTTTGATAGACGAGCCAGCCATTAGCGAGCACGTTGAGAGATGAATCGGGGGTTTCCACCTGAACCGCACCGAGAGTGTGGTTCCAGTATTGCCATACCGCTTCGAGTGCAGTGCGTGCGGCGGCTGATCCGCGAAAACGATGTACCAGATTGCGTGCGTCTTCGGTTCCCTGCCTGGCTTGCCCTAAGCGAAAAATGATTTCGCGTTCTTGCCCGTCGGCTAAGTCGAAACTTATTTGGATCGCAGCGCAAGGATCCAATGCTGCCCCTACTTTGCCGGAAAGCCGTGTATGTGCCATGACTGCCGGATTCCTGAGGGAGCCGTTACGTCCAATGAACTCCGCCCGGTTGCAACTGATCGAGCGACTGATCTCATCCGTATCGAAGAAAGCAACCCGGCCAGTGAATTCCGTATTGTAAGGATTGTGTGCGAACAGTGCACCGCTATCGGAATCTACTTCGGTCGTTACGTGCATAGCCGTTTTCGACCGCAAATCGCCCAGCACCCACTCCACGTAGCCAGTCGCAGAGAGCCGCCGAGGGCGACCTGATATGTTACGCACTTTCAATACCGAGAATTTGACCGCTGCATCCATGGCTACATATACCCACAGCTCGGAGACGATGCCTCCTTCGGTATATTCGAACACGCTGTAGCCAAATCCATGTCGGCTGACATAGGCATTCACACCGGGGCAGGGTAGCGGTGTGGGCGACCAAAAATGGCCGCTTTCTTCATCACGCAGATAGAAAGCTTCCCCGCTCGCATCAGATACCGGGTCATTGTGCCAGGGGGTGAGGCGGAACTCGTGCGCGTTCTCGCTCCAGGTATAAGCTTGGCCGCTCTCGGAAATGACTGTGCCAAAATTTGCATTTGCCAATACATTTACCCATGGCGCGGGTGTTACTTGTGTGGCCGTGGTGGTTATGACGTACTCGCGCCCGTCCCGTGTGAATCCACCCAATCCATTGTGCAGAATGAGGTCGCGCTGCGGCAACAGGCTGCTGTCAGGAAGATCAGTGTGGTGAATTTGGCTCGGTCGGAAGCGAGGCGTCCATACCTCCTTCGGACGGCGGCGGGTCATCTGTTCCGCCAGCGTTCCTTCGTTGTCTGTTATGATCGCGCGCGCAACTGATAAGAACAGAATACGGTCTTCATTCGATATCTGTTCCGCGCGTCGTACAAAGATGCCTCCCGGTCGATCAAGAAGATACGCTTCCGTGCCTGCTGCGATTAAGCCCATAATTTGATCCTGGAGCAATTGTCGGTAACCGGCACGGTCTTCGTTCCAGATCACCAGATCGACTACTAACCCTTTGAGTCGCCAGTAAGCGTGAGCCTGGACCAGTTGACGCGCCAATTCGATATTGGCTAAGTCACTAATCTGTAGCAGAACGATAGGGAAATCACCAGAAATGGCATAGCTCCATAAACTGGATTGTCCTCGATGATTTTGCATCAGAATGCTGGCCTCGGCGCGCAGCAAACCATGAGCATAAATAACAAAATTGGCCAGACGTTCATAGAGTTGTGCATCGGTCTCACTCGCGTTGAGCTGGCGTAACACCACTTGGGCATGTGTCCAGGAGACATCAAAGACACGATCTGCAAGCCTTCTATCCTGATATTTTCCAATCAGATTTGATGTAGCCTCACGGGTTTCCCCAATGCCGCTCACCAGATCGAAGGTAATTGTTTGCTCTGGATCGAGTGTAACGGCGTGACGAATGGCGACAATCGGATCCAGCACGGAGCCCTGAATACCCGAAAGCATTTTTGACGATACATCACTCAGTACTTGCGGGTCAGCGGTAGTGTGACGGCGGCCAATGAATTGCATGCGATCTGTTTCATAAGAGACGGCATCGATATCTGCTCCATGTCCCGTCATCATGTGAAACATCCAGCATGTTTGTTCGCCAGCTGAGCGCGGTCGGCGTGTGCAAAGTATCGCGTGATGTTTTTCGTCGATCTCGGTCTGCACGAACAGCTTGCTGAAAGCCGGATGCAGCATATCTGCGGCAGGGGCGGCAAGAACTACTTCCGCGTAACTGGTTATCGTAATGGTGCGGCGGGTTTGGGTGCGGTTGGTGATGCGTATGCGCCGCAGCTCGATATCATCTTCCGGCGATACTGCGATCTCGGTGTAAGTCTCGAAATTGCCATCATCTATAGAATCGCGCCGACGAAATTCAGCACGTCCCTCCGAGAAAATTACTTCGTAATGCTGTGGCTGTTTCAATGTGGGTTGATACGTGGTTGACCAGATTTCCCCGCTCTGCTCGTCGCGCAGATAACAGAACGACCCCCACTGGTCGCAAGTCGTGTCTTCACGCCAGCGTGTGACCGCAAGATCTTTCCAGCGACTGTAACCGCCGCCAGCGTTGGTCACCATCACATGGTAGCGGCCGTTGGATAACAATTGAACTTCCGGCATTGGGGTATTAGCATTATGGAAAATGCGAATCGGCGCTTCCTTGACACGAGGAGGCAGTTGAATGGCGGAAAATTGAGCTGTGCTCGGAAAAAATTCTGTGGCTTTGGGAATCCGTTCCTGGAGCAGAAGTAAGGTTGCCTGGAACAGCGGAACCGAATCGAAGCGCTTCTGCATGGGACGATCCAGCAGAAGGTAGGCCAGGGAAAGCAAACTCATCCCCTGGTGATGTGCCATATAAGATCGGACCACGGTGCTCGATTGCTGACGTCGTTGACGTGAGGGAGTGTAATCGATGGCTTCATAAAAGCCGAATTTTCCTTCCACTCCTATCGCAGCGAGTTGTTGCAAATTCAGACACGCCGGCTCGGGTGCTATCATGAGTGCCAGCATGGTGGCATAGGGGGCAACGACCAGATCATCAGCGAGTCCACGTTTGAGTCCAAGGCCGGGTACGCCAAATGCCCGATACTGGTAGTTGAGATGGACGTCTACCAGATTGTAGCCAGATTCTGATATCCCCCACGGTATGCCATGCTGCCGTCCATATTCAATCTGCCGTCTCACTGCTGCCTGATAGGTCTGGTCAAGTAACGTGTTATCAAAGGTGGGCATTACCAGGAGCGGCATCAGGTACTCGAACATCGATCCGCTCCACGATAAAAGAACGGGTTCGCCACCCACAGTCGTGAGCAGACGTCCCAACGCAAACCAGCTTTCCTGTGGCAACTGTCCTTGCGCGATCGCGACGAAATTCACTAATCTTGCTTCTGAAGCCAGTAAATCATAGTAACTCGTGTCTCGCCTCAGTTCATCCACGTTGTACCCGATTGCTAGCAGATGCGATGATTTGTCGTATAAGAAGTCATAGGCCATATAGGCAAACTCGCTTGACTGCATGGCAAGTCGTTCGGTAGTCGCAATCCGTTCAGCGGCACGGCAGCTCGCTTGTGTGATGCAGTCACTATACGCATGCAGCCAGTCGTGTTCGGCAGATGTTGAAACTTCCACAAGGGTGACCTCGAGCCATTGTTCGATTGCCGGCAGTAACTCACCTTCCATGCCTGCCAATTCCCGCAATGTTGGGATTGCGGCGATACCGAAAGTATCGTTAATGCCACTTGGTGGGGCCGGCAATACTAGCCAAGGAGCGAGGAAGGTTAACTCGTCAAGAGCAGTGTGGCATTGCCGAATCAGTGCACGTGCCCACCAAACCACATCACTTTCGGAAGTTGTCTCAGAGATGACTGCACTGGCATGATCCAAGGTTGGGTGGTGCGTGGAACGCTTATCCTCATCTATCTCCAAATATCTTCCGCTTTCTGTATGCCATTTTTCATCGGCCGATATGAGCGTACTCCCTGTTTGAGAGAGCTGCTGAGCACCAGTCGCAATGCTGTCGGCAAATGCTTCTGCACGTTTTACCAATTGATCAAGGCGTTGCCATGCCAGTGCGAGCGTAGCAGGCGGAGAATCGCATATAGAGTTGATATCTTCCTGTAATGAAACGAGCAGATCCGAACGAGTATTTCCGGTCGCATCTAATAGAATTCCTAGCGTATCGTGGAGTCCGTGGAACCAGCGTACGTTGAAGATTTTTTCGTCAGCAAGCGCACACAGACCTGACTGCAAGGTGAGCAGATGACCCGCGAGATTTCCGCTGTCCACCGTCGAAACATAAGCTGGATGCAGCGGTTTCAATGATTGTGTATCGTACCAGTTATAGAAATGACTACGATGCCGTTCCAGCGTTTGCATAGTGTCGAAGGTACATGCCGTGCGCTTAATAAGTTGGCCAGCCGTAATATAGCCGAAGTCATAAGCAGATAAATTCGCGAGTAGCGCCATCCCCATATTGGTCGGTGAAGTGCGATGCGCAACAGAGGCATCACGGTACTCTTGATAATTATCCGGCGGCAGCCAATGATCTTTCGGACCTACAAAGGTCTCAAAGAATGCCCAGGTTTTTCGCGCAAGCTTGCGCAAGAATACGATCTGCGCAGTTGTCAGTCGTGCCTCGCGGCGTACGAGCGGTTGACCGGTCCACCAGACAATCACGGGTGAACTTAGCCATAGCAGCAGGAAAGGACTCGCTATCGCGAGTGTGGCAGGCCTGAACAGTAACAGATAGAGCATCGCACCAGTGGCAATCAGCGGGGCGATCCACATTGAGCGCAAAGCGGCGGTGAAATTCGTGCAGTGATGACGTGCGGCTTCGCACGAGGGATTCCATTCGAGCAGCCGTTTATGGGTAAATAGCATACGCCCTACGGTACGTACGATTGCATCCAGGCTGAACCAGGCTTCGTACGGAAGACATGTCAGCGTAAAAGCCGCTTGCGCCAGGCGTTGACTGGCCATGTCAAGTACAGCGGTAAGATGTTGCCGGAATGGGACATCATGTGGCCGACGAAAGACATCCACAACTGATGTGAGCAAAGGTGGAATTAGGAGGGTACCGACCACTGCCAAGGTCCAGAGCCCGGGTGAAGAAAACACGATCCAGCCTAGCAATAGCAATAGCGTTAACGCTATCGGTACCAGGCTGCGCCGCAGGTTATCGAACAGTTTCCATCGCGACAGATACGAAAGCGGGTTTTTCAGCCGATGTTGATCGGGAGTGGGAACGGAAGGTAACAGCCAACCCAGCAATTGCCAATCGCCACGTATCCAGCGATGACGGCGGCTTACGTCCACACTGTAATGCGCAGGATAATCCTCATACACATGTACATCGCTCAATAAGCCGGCGCGTGCATAACATCCTTCCAGCAAATCGTGGCTTAGAATCCTGTTTTCCGGAAAACGCCCATTCAATACCCGCTCGAACATATCTACATCGTAGATACCCTTACCAATAAATGAGCCTTCGCCAAATACATCCTGGTAGACATCGGAGATGGCGCGAGTATAAGGGTCAATGCCAGCTTCACTGCCATACAATTGCGCATAACGCGAATGATTGGTGCTTCCCACGCTTATGCTGACGCGTGGTTGGAGAATACCGTAGCCTTCGTACACGCACTGCAACCGTTTATCGTAGCGTGGACGGTTAAGCGGATGAGACATGGCAGCCACAAGCTGCCGTGCGACGCCGCGCGGTAGTTGCGTATCTGTATCCAACGTAATGACATACTTAATGTTCGTGAGGCAAGTGGTATCACCGATGATACGTAAGAAGCGTTCGTCGGCATTGATGTGCATTTCGTCGCGCAGCAATGCATTCAGGTCGGCAAGTTTACCGCGTTTACGTTCGTAACCCATCCAGATGCGCGCTTGCGGGTTCCAGCGGCGCGGGCGATGAAAAAGAAAGAAAATACTTTTTCCTGCGACAGCATATTTCGCATTGAGCATCTCGATTCGTGCCTCGACCAATTGCAACAACGGTTCATCTTCGGCGAGTGTTTCTTCATGCGCATCGTGAAAATCGGTCAACAGGCCGAAATAGAGGTTGTCATCCTGATTCGCCAGAAAGTGCACTTCGAGTGCTTCAACTAAGTCATCAACGCTTTGCAGATTAGTAAGCATACTCGGCACGATGACTAGTGCTCGAGATTGTGCCGGGATGCCGGTAGAGAAATCCATGCGCGGCAGCAGATGTGGGCATACAAACAAGGTTGTCAGCCAATTTATCAGGGTAAGTGCCAACTGACTCGCGGGTAATAATGCGAAGATACCGATCAGCAGTGAGAATTCGTTCGAAAGGCCTTGAATGTACGTGATAGCCATTAGGCCGGTACTGAACAGCAGTGTCAGAAGTGCGATTAAACCGAGATACAAGCCCAATGCGTGCTGTGATCCCATTTTCATGAGCGTTTCAGCGACAGAGAGGCGTACTTGTACTTTTGCTTCGAGTTCGGGTAAGCCGCGGTCAATCAGGTAGAAGCCTACATGTGCTGAACGTTCGCCGCCACTCGGATGTGCTGCTGCCTGAGCCTCATGCGCAAGTTGCACCACATTTCGTGCCACCTCAGCTTCGGTGAGGGAACTTCGCTTTGTAATCTTTTCAATCGCATGACGATAGCGATCACGGGTGGCAAAATCCATTTTGCCGTAAATCCTGCTCGGATCTTGGCGCAATATCTGCTCGACGATACTCATGCTTTCGACGAATTCGCGCCAATCCATTCCTCCCAGAAGACGCAAGCTGCCGATACTGTGGCTAATGGAAACCTGGTCGGCAGCCTGATGCTGATTTCCAGACTGGATCAACTGTTCGATAGTCAGTCCTGATTCGGCAAGCACTTGTTCGATCCACGACAACGGCAATGCAAGGGTGAGACCATGCCCTTGCAACTGGCGCGTAAATTCCGATACGAATGAAGTCGACATGGGTGGTTGCGAGCGGGCCATGTCTGCAAGTACTACTACCAGGTTTTTCGGATCAGTCTCCGCAACCGTTACCATTCGCTCTGCCCAGGCGTTAGCGAGATCGTAGTCGATGCTGGCAGCGGCGATGCGAGTGGCAACACGTCGTAGATTCTCAATCAATGCTAATCGCAGCATGATGGGAATAGCCCATAGCTCACCCAAATTAAGTGTGCTGACCGTTTGATAGGCTGTCACGAAACGACTGAGATTTTCCGAGTCCACTCGCCCGTCTCCGTGCGAAATAATCTCTAGCGCGATATCGTATACACGTGGCAGCCCTGCCGAAGGACTATTTAATAAGCAGGGTAATTCACGGCTATATCCCTTGGGCATATGGCGCCTGGCGATACGGATCTGTTCTTCGACTAAATAGAAGTTATCGAGCAACCATTCACTGGCTGGTGTGATCTGCTGGTTGGCTTTTACTGCTGTCGTAAGCCGGCGGCAAACATTGATCAAGATTACTTCATTTTCTGCCAAGCGCTTCATTAAGTGATCCTGTAAGCATGTCGGCGACAATGTAGTATGTATGCCTGCAAGATACCTGCCATGCTGTTCCATCTGTTCAGCGCTGAATAATTCTGAACGCAGCGGCAGCTCATCGAGGACATCCTTTAGGGGAATGCCACTATTCAAGCCGGCGCTCAAACGGCGAAAATATCGGAAAAATTGATAGTTATTGGTTTTCATTTAATGCTCCGATTAAATCCAGAAAAACCGGGCAGAATGGAACCAGCGAAAACTTCGGGGCAAGCTTCGAGATAATGTCTGTCGATGGAGTGGTTCCGTAACCGGTTGGAGGCCAGGATCGTCATTGAGATAAGTACTACAATGAAATCAGCCGCACTCTGGTCTGAACTACCTGGCCTCGATCCAGTGCGTGGCAAACTGTCTAATAATTCAACATCGTTGATTAGAATTTCTAGTTTGCCCGGGTAGAAACTCCTTACAAAGAAGTTTATTTATAATAACTGTTCTCTTTTTCCTCTATGGACCAGGTGGTCTTCTGCCAGTAATGAAAAAGACAATGGAAATGATTAGTCCCACAACAAAAACAATCCATGCAATTTGTACTGCCGTTCCAGCAATGCCCGTAAAACCAAGGACACCTGCAATCAAGGCAATAATTAAAAATGTAGCTGCCCAGCTTATCATTTTGTAATCCTTTTAAAAGTTATCGGGATTGTTTGGAATGACGTAAAATCATTCCGTCATTCCAAACTTTTCATGGGTTTATATTACCTTGCCGCTTGTTCAGCCTGGTAGAACTTATCCAGAGCCTCATCGACAGCTTTTCTTGCCGAATCAGCTTCGTCATCCTGAGATTCCTGCAGCGCATCATCCAGACATTCCAAGCCTTCCTGAATATAATCATCATCCGGCTTTTCTGATTGGGCTGCAGTGGCATGTTTTTTTGCTTCTTCCACATGCTGTGCAATAGTTTTTGCGTCTATTGCCCGTACAGCTTCTTCCGTGTGTCTGATGGCTTCTTTCAAATGCGAAGAATTATCTGTATGCATTTTGAAATCCTTTTAAAATTATTAAGGCTTGGAACGACGTAATAAGATTGATAATATCTTTTTCATGATTTATTCCTTTCTCACTAGATCCATCTTGGATATTGATTAGTATCTGCCAGGGTGACTTTTTGGCGAAGGTAAGTTTTGGGGAGAGGAGGAATCCGATGGCTGTAAGGAACGCTGTTTCTCAGCGGCATCAGAGTCTTTCACCGTTCCATCTATTCCTCTCATGTCATCTGTATTTTCATCTCGATCAGTTTCATCAGTTTTATTAATTTCAGTTTTATCAGTTCTTTCGCTATTTACTCGATCATCGTTTGTTGATGACGCTGCCAATGCGAAATTACTGCTAATCAAGAGAGCTCCAGATACTAATATTGCTGTAAATGAAGTATAAAATTTCATTTTAAATACCCTTTTAGTTTTCTAAAAAAGATTAGTCTTCTTCCAGATCAATCAACCTGCCACTCTCATCTACTTCATATTCAATTTCAGTACCATCTGCTTTTTTGACTTCTACTTTATAAACCTTCAAGCCTTTTTCTTTTGTCAATCGCTCTTCAACATTTTTAATATTCCCACCTTGTGTATTTTGAAGGATCGCGTCCTGTACTACAGGAGGTAGTGTTGATAACTCAACATCTTTATCGAGTAATCCCGCAAAAACTGTCGTGGTGAAGAAAGAGGTAACTAATAATATTGATAAGATATTTAACTTTTTCATGATAACTCCTGTTAATTTAATAAGTTAGAAATGGCTAATGCACCATTTGTTACTATACAGGCGCGATTATTACTTTCGCCTGTGCAGCTCTGAATACTTATTTTTTATTTCATAAGTACTGATCTGCTCTTTTAAATCGAGATATCATTTCTTTAAATAGCTCGATCTTTACACTGAGTACCCAGATGTGCTCCACCTATGCAAGCAAGGCTGCCAGATAACTGAAAATAATGGCCCATAAGGCACCTGTTACATATTCTTTAGCCTTTTGGCTTTTTTCTTAACCTTCTGAATCACCTCATTGAGTTCTGCTTTGTCTATATCGAGATGGTTGCTCAATATTTATTTCGCCTGTTTCTCATCACTCTGAATTAGAGCAATAGCAGCAGTAAAAATCCGCAGATCAGTTCGATCAATCATTTTTACCTGTTTTGCTGCTGGTTTTTGTCATCCATAACATTACTGAGATATCAATTTATTTTGCCTTGCTTGCCATATCATAGCTTTTCAACTCTTGGATATCGATGATACTCAGGCCGATTTATTGTCATAAATGATTAGAAATATATTTTTAGATAATTCATAAATAATGGATTTATAGTTCTTATAAATCCGTTATTTATGAGAGTAATTATGATTAAGTTATTTTTGATCGCTATGGCATGTACAAGAGAAATCCTCAACTTGCTTTTCAGCTTCTTCTCTTGCAATTCCATATTTGGCTTGGATTTTTCCAATGAGTTGATCACGTTTGCCGTTGATTGTATCTAGATCATCATCAGTCAGACTTCCCCATTTTTCTTTAACTTTTCCGGTGAATTGTTTCCAGTTGCCTTCAATTTCATTCCAATTCATGATTGATCTCCTCTGTTGATGTTTAAAATAAAAACTATTGCTGAGTAAATTAATTGTTCATATTTTCTCTCTGTATGTAAGAAAGTTATTTCTAATGTTGTGCTAAAAATGATTCAGTCTTTGCTTTCTTTGCCCATTTATCATTATCTCTTTGATATCACTCCTTTACTGCATTTTATGTAACTTTATGTGCAGTTTCTTCCTGAGAATCCTCACTACTTTCTTTATGGGATTGATATATTCTTTCCAAGCACTGTTGAATGCTGCGCGATAGATATCTTGCTCCTGAGGAGATAATACTCAAGTAACACTATCCGGCAGATCTTTGTTTTTTCGTAAGGCATATGAAAAATTCCATTTGAAAAATAAAGATGAATCTTACTTTTTATGCGATATCTGATTCAGGATAAATCGGATGAAATATTGATGCCTATTGGCCAAAGGGGGTAATTCTTAACTTGTTTCTATAATTCTTCCACAAAATCTTCTTTTCTTTTCTTAATTGATCATCAGTTTCGAAGAGCTTATCTCTGGCTTTATTACTATTTTCCTCAAAAATATCCTGTGTTTCATCATAAAAGTAATAATATTTATTTTTCCTTTCATCATTATTTCTCATTTGAACTGTCTCCTCTGAAAATAATATCCGATATTTTCAAATGCTTGTGATGATAGTGTTAATGGATATAATAATTTCTAATGTTATATTGCTATATGATTATTAATTTACTCAATAGTTCATTATCTAAAAAGAATAATATTATTTATGATTGATGATTATAATCATAGTTCAATTGTATTAATATACTATTAATTATATTGATGATTACTATAATAATTAGTGTTGCATAGATATATTGTCGATCATTATATTTCTTGTTTTTAGCTATATAAGAATAGGATTGTGTTGTATATGTTAGGAAAGATAAGAAGATAATTCCTCTTGTGTATCAATTTTCCGAGAAACTATGTTGTGCAGGACGGGAGGAAAGAAGAATGGCTATGAGATTGCTTTCGTTATAGCTCACATGATTTGTTGTATTGCATAATGCAAATTAAAGTACTATTTTTCGTTCGGTACATTTGTGACCTGCGCGCCCTATTAGGGGGTGCGTACTAAACGGATGGATGCAGCAGGAGCACATCGATTACAAATTCCAGCACTGAAAAGCACTTCTGAATATACACGCATGTGAAGGTAGTCTCCACTCTCAGCTTAACTAACATTTCGCTATTTGTAGCTATCTTATGAATCTCTTCATCAAACGTACCGGACACCACAGCTCAAGCGTAAAGATAGCCTGGTAGTCGATGAAATGGTTCTGTCCTGATCTAAAAGCGATTACTGAACATTCTGAAGCGAAATATATTGTCTGCTCGATGAGTTCGGTGGGGTACTGTGGAGATAATGTTGCATGAGAAGGGTTTGCTGGCTTGCTGAAATGAGAGTGGGTGAACCGCGACACATACTGGAGCATGAATAAGGGTAAAGTGGATATATTCAATTATATTGAACGCTTCCACAATCCGCGAATGGGGTAGCGAGTTGCCAGAAATAATCGGGTGTTTTCAGTTCTTTTAGAATCGTTCGTGTAAATAAGATAGAACCCTAATCAGAATTTGGAACTTCAGCGGGTCCTGATACTTTATACAATATTAGAGGAGTGGTAGCATTCTCTACTTTCAATGGTTGAAGGAAGTCAATGGCTGGTCATAGTAAATGGGCTAATATCAAGCATAAAAAGGCCGCACAGGATGCCAAACGCGGAAAGATTTTTACTCGCCTGATCAAGGAAATTACAGTAGCTGCCCGCATGGGCGGCGGAGATCCAAACAGTAATCCCCGGTTGAGATTGGCGATGGATAAGGCTTTCGGGCATAACATGCCGAAAGATAACGTTGAGCGTGCGATCAAGCGTGGTTGTGGCGAGCTTGAAGGGGTCAGCTATGAAGAAATCCGTTACGAGGGTTACGGAATATCTGGTGCGGCGGTCATAGTTGATTGTATGACGGACAATCGTACACGAACAGTTGCCGCAGTTCGCCATGCTTTCACCAAACATGGCGGTAACCTGGGAACCGATGGTTCAGTAGCGTATTTGTTCAAACATTGTGGTCAGTTATTGTTCGCCCCGGGAGTCGGTGAAGCACAGCTCCTGGAAGCTGCGCTCGAAGCGGGGGCGGAAGATGTTATCAGTAACGATGATGGCAGTCTGGAGGTGATTACGGGTCCTGATACGTTTGTATCGGTCAGGGATACACTGGAAAAAGCTGGCTTCAAGGCTGAACTGGCAGAGGTAACCTGGAAACCTGAAAACGAAGTCTTGCTGCAGGGAGATGATGCGGTCAAGATGCAGAAACTGCTGGATGCCCTGGAAGATATTGACGATGTGCAGGATGTTTATACTTCGGCAGTTTTGGATACTTGACCTCGTTGGTGCATGCTGCTAAAGGTATTCGCATACTGGGAATCGATCCTGGTTTGCGTATAACGGGTTTTGGCATTGTTGAAAAAGTCGGGAGTCGGCTGGTTTATATTGGCAGCGGCTGTGTAGTGACTGGAGAATCCGGTTTGCCAGACCGTTTGAAGACCATTCTCGATGGACTGAATGAAATCATTCTGCAGTATGAACCGGAGCAGGTTGCGGTAGAACAGGTTTTCGTCAATATCAATCCTAAATCAACGCTGTTGCTCGGCCAGGCACGCGGTGCCGCAATCAGTGCGGCGGTTCTTCATGAACTTTCCGTATATGAATATACTGCCTTGCAGGTCAAGCAGGCTGTGGTGGGAAATGGCCATGCCCGTAAAGAACAGGTGCAGGAAATGGTGATGCGGTTGTTGGGGCTGGGAGAACGACCGCGACCGGATGCAGCCGATGCGCTGGCATGTGCCATTTGTCATGCTCATGGCGGAACCGGTTTGCTGGCTCTGAGTGCCCGTAATCGCTCTAAACGGAGCAGACAGCTGTGATCGGGAGAATTACCGGGCTGTTGCTGGAGAAACATCCTCCCCTTGTACTGGTGGATGTAAATGGTGTCGGTTATGAAATCGATGTGCCAATGAGTACCTTCTGCGGGTTGCCTGGTATCGGTGAACAGGTGACGCTCCACACTCATTTCTGGGTACGTGAGGATGCGCATTTGTTGTTTGGTTTTACGACGGAGCCGGAGCGGGTACTGTTTCGTCAGCTTACAAAAATCTCCGGTATTGGTGCAAGAACAGGTTTGGCGATCTTGTCCGGTTTGAGTGTCAATGATTTGCATCAGATTGTGGTGTCACAGGACAGCACTCGTCTGACCAAAATCCCGGGTATCGGAAAAAAAACTGCGGAGCGTTTGCTGCTTGAGTTGCGCGATAGAATCAGCCCGACGATAACCCTGCCTGAAACTGGAACAGCGATGGCCTCAAGTATCGATAAAGACATTCTCAATGCGCTATCTGCACTGGGCTATAATGACCGCGAAGCCAACTGGGCCCTCGGACAACTGCCCGAAGATGTGACGATATCTGACGGTATCATGCAGTCACTCAGACTTTTGTCGAAAGAAAAATAGTATCTTGGCTGGTTCTAAATGATTGAATCGGATCGAATCATTACTGCTTCCCCATTTTCTTCCCAGGAAGAAGTCATAGAACGTGCGCTTCGCCCTGTTCAGCTGGATGACTATGTTGGTCAGGAGAAAATTCGCGAGCAGTTGAAAATTTTCATTGAAGCAGCCAGGTTAAGGAAGGAAGCACTGGACCACGTGCTGTTGTTTGGTCCACCAGGGCTGGGAAAAACGACACTTGCCCATATTATCGCTCGCGAAATGGGCGTGAACTTGCGCCAGACTTCCGGGCCGGTGCTGGAACGTGCAGGTGATCTGGCTGCTTTGCTGACCAATCTGGAAGCCAATGATGTCTTGTTTATCGATGAGATTCACAGGCTCTCGCCCGTTGTCGAGGAAATTCTGTATCCGGCAATGGAGGATTATCAGCTCGATATCATGATTGGAGAAGGGGCGGCGGCAAGATCGGTCAAGATTGATCTGCCGAGCTTTACTCTGGTGGGAGCCACCACGCGCGCGGGCATGTTGACCAATCCATTGAGAGATCGCTTTGGAATCGTTTCCCGCCTGGAGTTTTATACTGCCGATGAGCTTGGCAAGATCGTTGCTCGTTCTGCTGGCCTACTCAATGTCGATGTGACCGCTGATGGCGCCAGAGAAATTGCATGCAGATCTCGAGGGACGCCGCGTATAGCCAACCGTTTGCTGCGTAGAGTACGTGATTTTGCTGAAGTCCGGGCAAACGGGCATATCGATCGTCGAGTGGCTGATGCTGCATTGAAAATGCTGGATGTTGATGCCACTGGTCTGGATGTGCTGGACAGAAAGCTGTTGCTGGCAGTACTGGAAAAATTTGGTGGCGGGCCGGTGGGTGTGGATAATCTGGCTGCAGCCATCAATGAGGAGCGTGACACGATCGAGGAGGTGCTGGAGCCGTACCTTATCCAGCAAGGATTTCTGCAACGCACCCCTCGCGGTCGCATAGCAACGAGTATGACCTATCAGCATTTCGATATCATCCCTTCACACCAAACGACAGTGCCGAGTCTGTTTGAGCCGGATTAAAAGCCGGTAACATCCGTAAACCAAGATTCAATATTTTTCTGAAGAGTGTTTTTATAGAAATGGAAGCCGTTTTCGTTCATCTCGTACGCATCTATTATCAGGATACTGATGCGGGGGGCGTTGTATATCATGCGTCCTATCTCAATTTTCTGGAGCGTGCCCGCTACGAGTGGTTGCGCGAACTGGGGTTCACGGTGGATACCATGATCCGCTCGCATAAAATGATTTTTCTGATTCGTTCGCTCGGTATCGAGTATTTCAAACCAGCTTTACTGGATGATCTGCTGGATATAACCGTGCAGGTGGTAGACATTGGCAGAAGCCGGATAACGTTGCAGCAGCAGATTTTACGTGAACAGGGTACACTTGCCAGCGCAACCGTTCATGCAGTGTGTGTCGGAGCGGAAACACTGAAGCCAGTCAGCATTCCGGCATCCCTTCGCCAAAAAATTGAGAAACAGTCATCATGAGTCAAGTAATTACCCAGGATTTATCATTTTTTCATCTTGTCAGCGGTGCGAGCCTCCCGGTTCAACTGGTTATGCTGCTGCTGCTGCTGGCTTCGTTTGTTTCCTGGTGGTTCATTTTCAGGAAGTTATTTACCCTTCGTCAGGAAATTAAACAGACTGATGAATTTGAGAACATTTTCTGGCGTGGGTCGGATTTGAATACTCTTTATCAGCGGGCGGCTGGTGCACGCCATGCCGTAGGCAGCATGGAACGGATTTTTGAAGCTGGATTTCGTGAATTTACCAAGTATCAATCGGGAATCGATATTGGGCCTATCATGGACAGTACGCGTGGCGCAATGCGGGCTGTTTATCAGCGGGAAATGGACAGGCTCGAGTCACATCTGTCATTCTTGGCTACTGTAGGATCGGTAAGCCCATATGTAGGGTTGTTCGGAACAGTGTGGGGCATTATGAATGCATTTCGTGAACTGTCTAATGTTGGCCAGGCTACCATTGCGCATGTTGCACCCGGTATCGCCGAAGCGCTGATTGCAACGGCAATGGGGTTGTTTGCGGCAATTCCGGCGGTCATTGCCTATAACCGCTATGCCAGCGATACTGCTCAGCTGGCAACTCGCTACGAAAGTTTCATAGAGGAAGTATCCAACGTGCTGCAGCGTCGTGCGGCTAAACCTCGGGATATGGCGAATTTTTCATGATCCAGCGTCGCAGCAAACGTCGGTTGATGAATGAGATCAATGTCGTGCCGTATATTGACGTCATGCTGGTGCTGCTCATCATCTTCATGATCACGGCACCACTTATCCAGCCCAGCCAGATCGAGTTGCCAGAAATCGGTAAATCTTCTGCACCTCCAGTGGAACCTTTGGAAGTAACGATTGCCGCAAACGGAAATCTCACATTACGTGACCGTGCTGGTGCAGGCGGGGAACAGCAAGTCGATCGCAACCAGCTGGTGGAGCTGATCAGGGCTAGGCAGACACAAAATACCGATCAACCTGTCGTTATTGCAGCAGATAAGAATGTCCGTTATGAAGAGGTGATTCAGGTGATGGATCTGCTGCAGCAGCAACAAATCCGGAAAATCGGGTTATTAACCAAATCAAAATAACTGTTAGGGTGTAATTACGCAATGGTCCGGTTGCCCGGAGATAATAGTGAACCGGGAAAGCTGCGTGCGGCATTGTTTGCTCTGCTAGTGCATGCAGCTTTCCTGATTTTGCTGGTATTTGGTCTGAACTGGAAGAATGAAGTATCTGAAGCGATGTCCGTCGATCTTTGGGCCGAGTTGCCCCGGCGCCCAGTCGAATCTGCACCCTTTGTTGCTAAGGCGATTCCCAAACCTGAACCAGTCAAAGTTAAACCGCAACCACAACAAAAAACTCAGCCTCAGCCGGTGATCAAGGCTGCGCCTCCTCCCGTGCGTAAACCTGATATTGCACTCAAGGACAAAACGGAAAAACTACAGCCTAAAGAAGAAGCAAAAAAGCCGGAACCGGTGAAAAAGGAAATACCGAAAAAGGAGCTCCTCCAAAAGCCAGTGGAAAAACCTCTACCCAAGGAAGAGGTAAAGAAGTCTGAACCGGTCAAAAAGGTCGAACAGAAAACCGAGAAGAAGGAAGATGCTCGACAGCAGGCCGAAGCACAAAAACAGGCACAGCAGCGTGAACGCGAAGCGGCAGCAGCAAAAGCAGAGCGAGCTAGGGCGGATGGTGAAATTGAAAAATATAGAGAGATGATCAAGGCAAAGATTCGCAGCCGTATCATTATGCCACCCGATCTTCCGGGAAATCCTGCCGTCGAGTTTACGGTAACCCTATTGCCGGGAGGCGATGTTCTGACAGTGACTTTGCGTAAATCGAGCGATTATACCGTGTTTGATGAGGCAGTGGAAAGAGCGATCTATCTGGCCAAGCCGTTGCCTTTACCTCCGGATCCGGGATTATTCAATGCGTTCCGTAATTTAGATCTCAAGGTTTATTATCGTGAGTAGTTTCTGGCTTGCTTTACAACATGTCATGGTGATTCGTATGCGTAATTTTTTATATTGCACCGGTGTGCTTCTGTTGTTGTGGATGAGCACATCATTACAAGCTGCACTCAATATCGAAATTTTTGGGGGCGGGACCAATAAAATTCCGATTGCCATCGCTCCGTTTAACGGAGAAAGAGGGCTCCCTCAGAGCATTTCGGCGATTGTATCAGCTGATCTGGAGCGTACCGGGCTGTTTAAACTGGTCGATCCCCTGGGGTTGACCTCGCAAGAATTCGAGCAGATCAGATATATCGACTGGCAGGGCCGCGGTGCGAGTGCGTTGGTTGTCGGTAGTATCTTGCCGCTACCGGATGGCCGGATAGACGTTCGCTTCCGTTTGCTGGATGTTGTCAAACAGACTCAACTGACCGGGTTTAGTGGTGCTGTTACAACTGAACAGTTACGGGCTTTTGCACATCGGATTGCGGATATCGTGTATGAGACATTGACAGGTGAGCCGGGTGCCTTCAGTACTCGAATCGCTTTTGTCAGGAAACAGGGAAGCCAGTATGCGTTGCAGGTGTCGGACTATGATGGGTTCAACGCCCGCTCGCTGATCGAATATACCGAGCCGATCATCTCCCCTGCCTGGTCGCCTGATGGCAGCCGAATTGCCTATACTTCGTTTGAGAAGAAAAAACCGGTGGTTTATGTGCAGACGCTGGCAACTCGTGAACGTAAAGCAGTGGCAAATTTCAAGGGAAGTAACAGTGCACCAGCCTGGTCGCCTGATGGTAGCAAACTGGCCGTGGTTCTGACATTGCATGGTGGTTCGCAGATTTATCTGATCAATGCGGATGGCAGCGGGTTGCAGCGGATCTCACAAAGTCCGGGGATCGATACGGAGCCCAGTTTCTCGCCGGATGGCAAGTGGTTGATGTTTACCTCCGACAGAGGAGGAAGCCCGCAGATATACCGTATGCCGGTATCTGGAGGTGCCGCCGAGAGAATGACTTTTGAGGGAGATTACAACGTCAGTCCGCATTACAGTCCGGATGGAAAACGGTTTGTTTATATTCACAGGAATGCCGGCCGATTCAATGTCGCTATTCAGGATTTATCGACTCGCCAGATGCAGTTGCTGACTGACTCCAATTTTGATGAATCGCCCAGTTTATCCCCCAATAACCGTATGATTCTGTACACAACTGAAATAGGTGGACGTGGTATATTATCCATCGTTTCAAGTGATGGTCAGGCAAGAAGCCGTCTTTCCCTGGAAGCGGGTAATATCCGGGAAGCAGTTTGGGGACCCTTGCTGAAACAGCGGTGATGTGAGGGAAAAATCTCACAAGGCGTGGTTCAATTATTATTTATGGTGAAAAATGAGAAAAATCTTTGCGGTACTGGTGATTTGCCTGTTGTCAGCTTGCGCTAGCGATAATGCTCAACAAACTTCTGATATTGAGGATCACTCTTATAGCAGCAGGGAAGGTGAAGGCACACGTGGCGGTGCAGGATCAGATGGATTCGGGATGAATCCTTTGCAGGATCCCAGCAACATACTGTCCCATCGCAGTGTTTACTTTGATTTTGACAGCTATGCGGTGAAAAGCGAGTATCGTGATCTGGTTCTTGCACATGCGGCTTATTTGCGTGATAACACTAATGCACAGGTATTGCTGCAAGGCAACACTGATGAACGCGGAAGTCGGGAATATAACCTTGCGCTTGGGCAACGCCGCGCGAACAGTGTGAAGGATATCCTGTTACTGTCCGGTGCCCGTGATCAGCAGGTTGAAGCGGTCAGCCTGGGTGAAGAGAAACCGCGTGCTCTGGGAGATGATGAATCTTCCTGGGCTGAAAACCGGCGTACAGATATTCTGTATCAGGGAGAGTATTAATGTTTCTGCGTGCTTTCCTGCCATTGCTTTTGTTGAGTTGTAATGTCGCACAGGCTGCACTGTTTGGTGATTCTGAAACACGCGAACAATTGGAGGCACTGCGCACAAAAGTACTGGAAATGGAAGCACGCATGCAGCGTACCGAAGAGGTTCTCATGGGGCAGGCTTTGATTGAATTGCATACCCAGGCAGAGAACCTCAAGGAGGAAATGGGGAAGCTGCGGGGGCAGATAGAGGTATTGGAAGATGAAAATCGATCGCTGCGCAAGCAGCAAAAGGATTTTTATTTGGATCTCGACAACCGTCTGCGCCAGATTGAGCCAGGTTCAGCGGGGACTGCTATATCAGATTCCAGAGTATCTTCCCCGTCATCGGAACAACTCGCTGCTGATACCAAGGATGTAAAAGGTGCTGTTTCCGGAAAATCTGCTGTTGTTCTCCAATTGCCGGATACAGCACAGCGCAACCATTATGATGCGGCTTATGCATTGATCAAAAACGGTGATTATTCAGGAGCTATAACTGATTTTGAGCGTTTTCTTGCACAATATCCGCAATCTGCTCTTGCTCCTTCTGCTGCGTATTGGGTTGGTAATGCGTACTATGCACTCAGGGATTTTGACAAAGCGATTACTGCTCAGCAACGATTGATTGAAACTTACCCTGGCAGTACCAAAGTAGCGGATGGACTTCTCAATATGGCAAGCAGCCAGGCTGAAACGGGCCAAAAGACGGTTGCCAGAAAAACACTGGAAAAACTTATCGCCAGTTATCCCGGTACTGAGGCAGCAACAAAAGCCAAGCAACGCTTGGGAACGCTGAAATAAATTTTGGTCGAGTAGTATTGCCAGAATATACCCGATTTACTCCACTTCTTTAAATTTTCCTCTGCAACATAGAGGAAGGTTTCTGTTCCGTCAGGGTCACGGATGTTACGAATTACGGAAATTTTCTACTCGCTTCAGGGAGAAACCAGCCGGATGGGACTGCCTACAGTATTTGTGCGTCTGACTGGTTGTCCATTACGTTGCGGGTACTGTGATACTGATTATGCATTTTCTGGTGGGAAAAGCATGAGTATCAGCGAAATCATGGGCGAAGTAGCTTCGTTCTCTCCGCGCTATGTCACTATTACGGGAGGAGAACCGTTGGCACAGGCTGGCAGCCTGGTGTTGCTTGCAGCATTATGCGATCGGGGGTATTCCGTATCTCTCGAAACCAGTGGAGCATTGGATATTGCACGTGTCGATGCGCGTGTATCGAGAATTGTGGATATCAAAACGCCAGGTTCCGGTGAAGTGGAAAAAAATCACTGGAACAATCTCGCTTGTCTGACTTCTCACGATGAGATCAAGTTTGTGTTGTGTGATCGGGCTGATTATGACTGGGCCAGGCAGAAACTCCTCGAATTGAAGCTGGATGCAATTTGTCCGGTTTTGTTTTCTCCAGCTTATGGTCAGCTTGTTCCGGCAGATGTTGCTGCTTGGATTCTGCAGGACCAGTTACCAGTTCGCTTACAGTTGCAGTTACATAAGTTGCTCTGGGGGGAATGTGTCGGAAGGTGAAATGGCAGGACGGTCAGATTCATGAAAAAAGCAGTCGTACTCTTGTCTGGTGGGATGGATTCCGCTACGACGCTTGCTATTGCCCGGCAGAGCGGGTTTTCCTGTTATGCACTCAGTATCGATTATGGCCAGCGCCATGTTGCCGAACTGGCTGCAGCAGCTCGAATCGGTCAATCCCTGCAGGTCAGTGATCATCAGTTTCTCAAGCTGGATCTGACTGTTCTGGCCAGTTCTGCGTTAACCGATCTTTCCGCTACGGTACCACTGCATGGTACCAGTATCGGTATACCGGTGACGTATGTTCCGGCTCGCAACACCATTATGTTGTCACTGGCTTTGGCGTGGGCTGAGGTGTTGGGCAGTCACGATATTTTTATTGGTGTAACAGCTGTCGATTACTCGGGATACCCTGATTGCCGGCGGGATTATATCGATGCTTTTGGAAAAATGGCTAATCTGGCCACGAAAGCAGGAAGAGAGGGGATAGTACTGACAGTACATGCTCCTTTGATTGACTTACCCAAGTGTGAAATCATCCAATGTGGCATGGAACTCGGAATAGACTACGGCCTGACAGTTTCCTGTTATCAGGCAGATGAAGCCGGGTATGCTTGCGGTCAGTGTGATGCATGCCATATTCGACGGGCTGGCTTCGAGGCGGCGAATATTCCGGATCCTACGCGTTACCGTAATAAGCAGATATCGTGAAGCAGAGAGATAATTCAGGAGAAGAGATCATTACGACCGGCTGCGTTCGATGCAGATACCCAGCTGTTTCACTCCCGGAATAACATCTAGTTTTGCCGCACTGATTTTTACCCAAGGGGAATCAAACTCAATTAGGATCATCTGCGCAATGTTTTCTGTCAGTGCTTCAAGCAGGGAGAAACGTTGCTGATTGAGAATGGTGTTGATTCTGTGAACGACTTGAGAGTAATCCAATGCATCTTCGATACGATCACTTTTGCCAGCTTGTTGGGAAGGCAAAGCGATCTCGATATTCAATTCAATGGTTTGTGGAATTTTCCTTTCCCACGGATAGATACCGATCAGAGTTTTTATTCTGAATTCTTTGAGAAAAATGATATCCATGGAGAGGTTCCGGGTTAGCCTGAGATTACGAGTGATGCACGGGCTGCGCAATTTTAATTTATTTATCGGGATATCAAAACTTTGATGATTACAGTAGCGCTGATTTTTTCTGCCTACTTGCTAGGCTCAATTTCTTTTGCTGTGGTTGCAAGCTGGTTATTCAAGCTCCCGGATCCGCGCAGCTACGGTTCCCGCAATCCTGGAGCAACCAACGTGTTGCGAACTGGCAAAAAAGCTGCGGCTGCTGTGACTTTGCTGGGAGATGCAGGTAAGGGCTGGGTGGCGGTCGCAGCAGCGAAATATATTGGCGAGGCTTGGGATTTGGGTGATGAAGTGATTGCGGGTGCTGCTCTTGCTGTCTTCCTGGGGCATTTGTTTCCGATCTTTCTTGCATTCAAGGGAGGTAAAGGTGTTGCCACATCGGCAGGCATACTGTTGGGATTAAACCCCTGGCTGGGTGTTCTTACTATTTCGACTTGGATTGTCGTTGCACTGGTTTCACGTATTTCTTCATTGTCAGCTTTGCTGTCGGCCTTGCTTGCGCCATTATATGCGTACTTCCTGCTGGAGAAAGGGATCCTGGTAATGACTGTGTCAATCATATCCGTTCTTCTGATATTGAAGCACCGGCTGAATATTGCCAATCTGATTGCCGGTAAGGAGGCGAGAATAGGTAAGAGCAGTTAGTGGCTGTCATATCATTTTTATAAATCCTCCAGATTCCAGCGAGCTTTGACGGTAAAGCTGCTGCCTGCTCCGGGAAGTTCATTGAGCTGTTGTAAACGTAATGCCCCGGCCAGCGCGATCATTGCGCCGTTATCGGTACAAAATTCCAGCGCTGGAAAGAAAACGGTAATGCCAGCCTCGGACAGATGGTGCAGCAGCTTCTGACGTAATCGGCTGTTTGCGCCTACACCACCTGCTACGACCAGTTGCTGTAATCCGGTGATATTCAGAGCAGTTACTGATTTTTTTACCAGCACATCGGTAATTGCGTCTTCAAAGGCAAATGCGATATCGGCGCGTATCTGACTGTTCATCTCGTGCTTGCCGATCAGCAGAGCCGCGGCTGTTTTTAATCCGCTGAAACTGAAATTCAGATCATTGCTGTTCAGCATGGGGCGCGGGAGCTTGAATCGTCCTGCCTGGCCTTGTGTGGCCAGTTCCGCAAGCAGTTTCCCGCCGGGGTAGTCGAGGTCAAGTAATTTTGCGGTCTTGTCAAACGCTTCTCCGGCTGCATCATCTACGGTTTCTCCCAATAACCGGTACTGTCCGATTCCATCTACCTGCATCAGTTGTGTGTGCCCTCCAGATACCAGTAGTGCCACGAACGGAAAATCAGGTGCCGGATCGGATAAAAGCGGGGAAAGGAGATGTCCTTCAAGATGATGGATGTTCAAGATGGGTATATTGCGTGCAAAAGCCAGAGCGCTGCTGAAACTTGCTCCGGTCAGCAGCGCTCCTGCAAGCCCCGGACCCTGGGTATAAGCGATGGCATCGACAGATTCCAGCGAAGTATCTGATTGTCTGAATAATTGTCTGATAAGGGGCAAGATGCGGCGGATATGGTCGCGTGAAGCGAGCTCCGGAACGACCCCACCATATTCGCGATGCATGTCAACCTGGGAATAGAGGGTATGGCCAAGTAACCCCTGGCCAGTATCATAAAGCGCTATACCTGTCTCGTCACATGAAGTTTCAATACCTAATACAAGCATTCTGTAATTTTCTCTCAGGGGGAGATTTATTAGTGGTGGTCAAACTTTCTTTTTTAAAAAAATGATTGATGTTAAACTAGCGGGATTTTTCGAGACCGGTAAGCGGTTGGTCTCGGGAAAAATGACCAGTTAGCATAGCAGCATATGGTATTTCTACAGGCCATGGCAGGCCTAGTTTATAACTTATTTCGACTGCAGAGCAATTTGATAAAGAATTGCTTTGTAATATATAAAGCAATCAAAGGAGACCGAAAGGAATTATTACTTTATGACTACTGTTAAAGTCAAGGAAAACGAACCATTTGAAATCGCGATGCGGCGCTTTAAGCGTTCTATTGAGAAAACCGGTTTACTGACTGAGTTACGCGCCCGGGAATTTTATGAAAAGCCCACGGCTGTGCGTAAGCGCAAACATGCCGCCGCGGTGAAACGTACCTATAAACGACTGCGTAGTCAGATGTTACCACCCAAACTGTATTAATTCCTTCAGTTTTTTTGGATATCTACCTCGTTATTCCATGAATTTAAGGCAAAAAATAACCGAAGATATGAAATCGGCCATGCGTGCAGGGGACGTAAAGCGTCGTGACGCATTGCGTTTACTGCAGGCTGCTTTAAAACAAAGGGAAGTTGATGAGCGAATTGAGCTGGATGATGCTGCCGTAGTTGCAGTAATCGAAAAAATGCTCAAACAGCGTCGTGACTCCATCACACAATATGAGGCGGCACAGCGCCAGGATCTGGCAGATATCGAGAAGTTTGAAGTAGAGGTTCTGCAGGCTTATATGCCTGAAGCGCTGAGTGATACTGAGCTGGATACCATGATCAGCGAGGTGATTGCATCTCTTGGAGAAAATGGATCTCCAAAAATTGGCGAAGTCATGGCTTTGCTTAAGCCGAAGCTTGCGGGTCGGGCAGATATGGCAAAGGTATCTTTACTGGTTAAAGCAAAAGTTACAGGCTAGTTTGTACTGGCTGATTTTCTGGCAGACACTGTGAAGATAATCACAATAGTCTTTTATCGGGGCAATTTTTGCTGATAAATGATTGCACAATCGTTTATTCAGGAATTACTGGATCGTATCGACATTGTCGATGTGGTTGTACGTCATCTTCAACTTAAAAAAGCGGGCGCAAATTTTACAGCATGCTGCCCCTTTCATAACGAAAAAACCCCTTCGTTTACAGTAAACTCATCTAAACAGTTTTACCATTGCTTTGGTTGCGGCAGGCACGGGAATGCTATCAATTTTTTGATGGAACACAGCGGGGCCAGCTTTGTCGAAGCAGTCGAGAGTCTTGCGACACAGGTGGGTATGCAAATTCCCGATCAGATAGGTATTTATCCAAAGATGCCTGATCCAGGCAGAGTTTTGCCAGATAAGGTAAAAATCGATAAAGAAATTAAAGCTACTTCGTCTTTGGCAGATTTGTATGAACGGATGGAACAGGCGGCAAAGTTTTATCGGGAGCAGCTCAAGCAATCTGACCAGGCAATTGCTTACCTGAAAGAGCGGGGAATATCAGGACGGACCGCTCTGCGTTTTGGAATCGGATATGCGCCTCCCGGCTGGCAAAACCTCTCCGGGATTTTTGCAGATTATCCTGCAGATGATTCCAGTCATCCGCTGGTGCGGGTAGGTTTGGTCGTTGCGCATGATGGCAAGAAAAATTATGATCGCTTTCGACACCGAATTATGTTTCCCATCCTCGATCGTAAAAAAAAGATAGTAGGGTTCGGGGGGCGAGTATTAGGCGGGGGCGAACCAAAGTATCTGAATTCGCCAGAAACCTCTCTGTTTGTCAAAGGGCGTGAGCTTTATAATCTGGTATCTGCCAGCCCGGCAATCCGGAAATCTGCCCGGGTAATTGTGGTCGAAGGTTATATGGATGTTGTGATGCTGGGGCAGAACGGCATTGAAAATGTGGTGGCTACTTTGGGTACTGCAACGACAGCTATACATATTCAAAATCTTTTACGCCATACGGACGAGGTGGTTTTTTGTTTTGATGGTGATGAAGCGGGGACCAAGGCTGCATGGCGCGCACTGGAGACCAGTCTGCCGCAACTTAGGGATGGAAAAGATATTAAATTTTTATTTCTGCCAGATAAGGAAGATCCGGATAGTTACATTCGCAAATACGGACAGATTGCATTTGAAGGGTTGCTGGAAAAAGCTCAACCCTTGTCGGTATTCTTCTGTAATGAATTATCCGGTCGTGTGAATCTTGGTACGAGTGAGGGTCGTGCTCGATTGGTTCAGCAGGCAGGGCCGTTATTGGCGCAGATCAATGCTCCTGTATTTGGATTCATGCTGATGAAGCGTATATCTGAGTTGACCGGGGTGGGTCAGGGTCAGTTAGCTGCGTTCCTGAAAACCGGAAAGAAGAATCGATCTCCCACTGAAACATCCAGGCCGTTATCCGTAACGCCATATCGCAGACTGATTCAGATTCTGCTGCATGCTCCGGATTATGTGAATAAAGTGGATACAGATCTTCTTGCGGTAAATGATGAGCGGAGTGATGAAAAAGTATTACTGGTTGCAGTAGTGGATTTTCTGAAGGTTTCTGCCCATTCTTTAGAGGAAGAGTTGAATTCAGCGACGATTCTGTTGCATTTTGATCAGACTTCTCATCATGCTTTATTGGAGAAGATTGCCCGAGATGCGTATGTAAAAGATGAAAATTGGAATATTGATGCCGAATTTGCTGGGGTAATGGAGCGGTTGCGGGAGATGCAGCGAAGATCGAGAATAGCTGAGTTGCATAACAAACCACTTGTATCACTTTCTCCGGAAGAAAAAAATGAGTTGCGACAACTGATGCTCTCATAATCCGCGGAAGTTTTTACGAACTGACGATCATGTTTTCGGCAACTGGATTATCAAGGCCAAAAAATGGAGAAAAAGTTTGGGTTTACAATGACGAAGAGTGTTTGATTACGGCTACGTTTGTTCATATATTCAAAATAGGTCAGGAAAGTTTGGTACAATCAAAGGCTTTCTGTTCGATTTATCTCTAGTCTTAATGGGTGCTCTGCATGGCAAAAGCAAAAGTGTCGGGATCAGCTAAGAAAAATATTGTTACATCTACAGAGGTAACTGAAGCAAAAAGCGGTAAATCGCGTGTTGCAACCTCGGACAACGGGGTTAAAGTTACCGGTAAAAGTACTAAAAATACCTTTGCAGCCGAGACGGAGGTTGTTTCTGTCAGGAAAGAAGCAGCTTCTGCTTCCAGGAAAAAGTCTGTCAAAGCGGCTAAATCAGAAGATGATTCTGTTTTGGTTGGGCAGGATATATTGCTTCCTGCGGAAGAATCGGCAGAGCTGGGGGCAGTTGATGAGATTTCTGAGAAAACCAGAGTAAGTAAAAAAAATAAAAATACTCTGTCAGAAAAACAGATCAGTGATTTGAGCGAGGGTGCAGTGTCGGTGTCATCGGATAACGATATCGAATTACGCAGGATGCGTTTAAAGAAACTGATCATGCAGGGTAAGGAGCGTGGTTACCTGACTTACTCTGAGATTAATGATCATTTGCCGGATGACATGCTGGATGCCGACCAGATCGAAAGCATCATCAGCATGATCAACGATATGGGTATTTCCGTGCATGATGAGGCGCCTGATGCAGAAGCTCTTCTGATGTCGGATGCGGCGACAGCAGTGACTGACGAAGATGTCGTGGAAGAAGCAGAGGCAGCACTTTCCAGCGTGGATTCGGAATTTGGTCGCACTACGGATCCGGTGCGGATGTATATGCGTGAAATGGGATCGGTAGAGTTACTGACGCGTGAAAGCGAAATAGAAATTGCCAAGCGTATTGAAGATGGTTTGAGGCACATGATACAGGCGATCTCAGCCTGTCCGACCATCATAGAGAATATACTCGAGCTGGCTGCGGATGTGGAAAATGGCCGGTTACGCGCAGATGAACTGGTTGATGGTTTCCTGGACGATGATACGGATGAAATCATGGGCAAGGAAATGTCTGAGGAGTCACTGGATCAGGATTTTGATTCAGAGGATGGGGAGGACGAGCAAGTGGCTGCCGCCAGTGCTGATATGCTGAAGATGAAAGCGGAGGTGCTGGAGCGCTTTGCGGTGATTCGTCAGACCTATGACGGTATGAAAAAAATCATCAACAAGAAAGATGGGCGTCAGGATAATAAATACAAGCAGTTGCAGGAGAAAATTTCTACCGAACTGATGGCGATGCGTTTCTCTGCCAAGATGGTCGAAAAACTGTGTGATACACAACGTGATATCGTAAACGATATTCGCAACTGTGAACGCAAAATTGCTGAGTTGTGTGTTACACGTGCAGGAATGCCAAGAAATTATTTTATCAAGGCATTTCCGGGAAACGAGACAAATATTGACTGGATCAGCTCGGAAGTCGAGTCTGGTCAGCTATACAGTCAGTCACTTGAGCATTTCCGTCCCTCAGTCATGGAGCAACAGCAAAAAATGCTCGAACTCCAGAAGCAGGCCGGTATTCCTATCAAGGAACTCAAGGAAATCAATCGCCGTATGACGACTGGCGAAGCCAAGGCACGTCGTGCAAAACGTGAAATGACTGAAGCCAATTTACGATTGGTTATTTCAATTGCCAAGAAGTATACTAACCGCGGATTGCAGTTTCTTGATCTGATTCAGGAAGGCAATATCGGATTGATGAAGGCTGTCGATAAATTTGAATATCGACGCGGATATAAATTCTCGACCTACGCCACATGGTGGATTCGTCAGGCAATTACGCGTTCCATTGCTGATCAGGCACGTACCATTCGTATTCCGGTACATATGATTGAGACGATTAACAAGATGAATCGTATTTCTCGTCAGATTCTGCAGGAAACCGGACAAGAGCCTGAACCGGCAGTATTGGCTGAGAAAATGGAGATGCCTGAGGAGAAAATCAGAAAAATTCTTAAGATATCGAAAGAGCCAATTTCGATGGAAACGCCCATTGGTGATGATGAAGATTCCCATTTGGGGGATTTCATTGAAGATGTTTCGACTATGGAGCCAGCAGATGCTGCAGTTTACGCTGGTTTACGCACTGTTACGAAGGATGTCCTTGATTCTTTGACTCCTCGGGAAGCCAAGGTTCTGCGTATGCGCTTCGGTATTGAAATGAATACTGATCATACTTTGGAAGAAGTCGGGAGGCAGTTTGACGTAACACGCGAACGTATTCGCCAGATCGAGGCAAAAGCACTGCGCAAACTGAGACATCCTGCCCGATCTGACCGTTTGCGTAGTTTCTTGGATAGTGGAAACTCCTGATAAGTAATTATCAGTTCAATTTTGCCAGTTGATTCTATAAATTGTAGAAACTTCTGTCATCAGGGTCTGTAGCTCAGTTGGTCAGAGCAGGGGACTCATAATCCCTTGGTCGTAGGTTCAAGTCCTACCAGACCCACCATAAATCAAGTGGTTATGGGTTATATAACTCATAACCATTTTTGTTTTTACTCCTGAAGAGTTTATGGTGAGTGATCATGCTAGCGATGATCCCGAACTGCACCTACGAGAGTGGGCAGTTCAGGTTCGGTTATCGACTTGGCAGCAGGATTCCGCATGGCTGGGCCGGGCAGTGTGGATCCATTATGACAATCTCACCGTTCTTATCCTGGATTACGCCAGAGTCGTTCTTCGGATAGATAACTTCGTAGAACTCTGGCGAATGTGATCTGGATAGAACAGTGCATCGTCCTCGATGCAGATCTGCCCGCTAATGGCATCTTCTGGTTCACTAAGATCAGGTGCGGTTGCAATTACGAAGATCACGCAAGCTGTAGTAGTTGAGATCTGGTCTGACAGTTACCCGATTTGACGAGTGCCTGTTAGATCAGATTCAGTTATTCAATTCGGTAATTTTATCGTCCCATATCTTCTTTGCATCAATTAAAGTTTGCATCGGGGTGCGTCCACAGCACATTTTTCCCTGGTGAGTCCGCACACTGTTGTAGTACGCCATCCAATCATCCAGATCGTGTTGTAACTCTTCAATGGACTGGTAAATCTTGCGCCGGAATGCCACCTGGTAGAACTCCTGCAAGATGGTTTTGTGAAAGCGTTCGCAAATACCGTTGGTCTGCGGATGATTGGCTTTCGTTTTGGAATGTTCGATGTCATTGAGTGCCAGATAAAGCTGGTAATCATGATTTTCCGGCTTGCCGCAATATTCGGTACCGCGGTCGGTCAGAATGCGAATAATGCCCATACTCTGTTCAGCAAAGAACGGCAGTACCCGGTCATT